>Ga0209692_10000363_pt1 | contig 119861 bp, 130 predicted proteins | sample tdDd472_FD_187129 | JGI IMG/M metagenome (GOLD analysis project Ga0209692, IMG submission 187129) | Marine sediment microbial communities from the Atlantic coast under amendment with organic carbon and nitrate - tdDd47.2 (SPAdes)... | ecosystem: Environmental > Aquatic > Marine > Coastal >...
GATCACCATCGGCAGCTGAAAGAATTTCGATTTGAGGGCGGTTATTAAAGTTGGACATAAGGCCGGACTTACCATCGGATCGATCCCGAGATCAGACGGCCGCCGCCGGAGGTTTACCGTGTGAACGGTCTGTCGTTAGCTCGTCTCATCAAGAAAACCTCTGGTCTCGTTATTTTTCCCGGTTCTAAGACCTACACCCGCTAGAGCTTCAATATGTTTCTGCTCACAAACCCGTGAGATTGAACTCGGTCATGGCATCAAAGAAATCTGCGGGTTTTTTGGAGGTAGGCTCGGTAAGCGTCCCCGTAGCGATCAATCAACCAGCGCTCTTCAGCGAAGGGCGCGAGTGCCAATGCAGTAACGCCGGTGATAATCACTGGCCACGCGAGGATCGAGGCGGAGAGCAGTCCGATCCCGATGAGGATCGCCATGTCAGCCACATACTGAGGATTGCGGGAGAACCGGTAAAGGCCACGGGTCCGCAGAACGCCTTCATCACCACTCGTCGCCGCCATCCCAAGTTGCATCACACCGGACCAGACAACGGCATTGCCCAGAACGATCAGACAAAGCCCTAAACCCCAACGTATGATCCATGGGAAGTCGAGCTCACCCCATTCTAGCAGAGCCAAAACGATGGCAGATCCGAAGCCGACGCACGTAAGTCCCCAGACGACAATCTTGTGGGCTCCTGTAGAGTGAATCGGCGGCCAGACTCGTCGCTCCGGTTGGAACATGGACCAGAGTATACCCGCGACCAGCAACAGATTGGCCGCACAACCCAGCACGAGAACCACGGTTTTGAGGTCACCCATGACCATACCTGTCTGCGTCCCGATGTTTGGTCGCTGAGCGTTCAAACTCCAGCGTTGAGTGGTCGATCCCGAATTCCTCGTCGAGGCGGGTCTTGATTGCCGTCTTGATGTTTTCGAGGTCATCCCAGCGGTCCTCGGCGATTACGACGTGGGTATCGAGCGCCGCACGATGCTCCTGCATCTGCCAGAAATGTGCGTGATGAACTTCCTCGACTCCGTCCACGTCCTCCACGGCCGCGATAACCTTGTCCGTGTCGATATCGGGCGGGCTTCCCAACATCAGGGTGCGGATCGGGCCACCGATCTCGCTGAAGGCGAGCCAGAGGATATAGGCGGCAATCCCGATGGTGATCGCCGGATCAACCCAGCGGACATCGTAGAGAAGGATGAGAACGCCACCGACGATCACGGCCACAGACGCCAGCGCATCGCTGAGGTTGTGGAGGAACAGCGCCCGGATGTTCACGCTGCCTTTCTGCATCGAATAGGTCAGCCACGCGGTGAGGGTATCGATGAACAGCGCCACACTGCCCAGGATGACCACGGTCCAACCCGCGACTTCGGGCGGATCAACAAACCGCATCGCGCCCTCATAGACCAGATAAAGGCCGATGATGATCAGCGAGGTATAATTGATAAGCGCGGCGACGATCTCGACCCTGCCATATCCGAAGGTCATTTTCGCATCGGCCGTGCGGCGCGCGATCTTGCGCGCGCCGAATGCGATGACGAGCGACGCCATGTCGGAGAAGTTGTGGATGGCATCCGCGATCAGCGCGAGGCTGCCGGATAGTATCCCGCCGACAATCTGCGCGACCGTCAGGAGGCCGTTTGCCCAGATGGCAATGGCAACCCGCCGGTCGCCTTCTTTAGGCTCCATATGGGCATGATCATGCGGCACGAGAAGCCTCCTCATGGCCGTGGTTTGGCCGGCTGAGCCCTGGAACGCTTGGCAAACGACCAGCGCGGATCGCCCTGACGCGGGCATTCATCCAATGGCGAATGAGGTGCCGATAGATCCAGTCGCGCAGGGGGCCAAACGCCTGACGATGGTGCTCATAAAACATGTCAGGATTATCGAATGTTCCAAAATCGCGGGCGATGCCGGTCTTCTGGATATATGTACTCTCCCCCGTCCATCCGACTGGCGGTGCGCTCAAGCAGTCGGTCCCGGCACCGTAGCCGCATAGGGACCGTGTCTCGGGAAACGACCGCTGCAGGGCCAACAGGAAGGGTGTGTCGAGGATGAAGCCCTCAAGATCGACCCATCCTGCCTCGGTCTCGACCTCGATCCATGAGTGGAGGATTTCTGCGGGTGCGATCGGATAGATCAGTTCAGGCACGACGCCCCGTTGCAACGCTTTGTGGATTGTGAAGCCGTGCAAGCGGCATCTTACGCCGACAGCGCGTAGAAGCGCCATCAGCAGCGTTCCCTTCGTGTTGCATTGTCCATACCTGTCGCCGAGTACTTCAGAGGCAGGAATGTCGTCGGCGCGGTTATAGCCAAAGTCGATCTCGTTTCGCACGAAGTCGTAGATTGCACCAATTCGATCATGCAACGGCAAGGTTCCCCACCCCCGGTCGGCGATCAGAGCGGCAAGTGAAGGATGCCTGACATCCAAGAGTGGCGTCGACGAAAGCAGCGGGTCAACAGGGGTCATGAGCGTTTCCTAGAATCAACTATACAGAGATGATGGTTTCTACAGTAACTGTAGCTTCAACCTTTATCTTGTCGCGACGCGAGAGACTATTCTGGTTGGTGATTGTGAACTGCCTTGTGATGCTCGTCATGCGCGTCCCGCAGGATGCCTATGCCGCCCCACGCCGCGATGCCAGCCACCGCGACCCCGACAACGAGGTCGGGCCAGTTGCTGCCCAACCACCAAACGAGACCGCCCGCGATCAGGATGCCGCCGTTCGATGCGAAATCGTTGAGGCTGAAGGTGTTGGCGGCCCGGATGTTCACGTCCGGTTCCTTCAGTCGCCCGAGCAGCCAGATGCAGGCGAGGTTGACGACCGCAGCGATCAGCGACATTGCGATCATCAGAGTTCCGAGCGGTTCGGAACCGCCGACATAGCGCCGCCAAGCGTCAATCAGAATGCCAACCGCAAAGATCAGAAGCAATCCGCCGGATACGTTCGCGGCACCCCGCTTCCACTTCGACGACCGGGACAAGGCCAGAAGGCTGATGCCATAGACGAGGCTGTCGGATGTGTTGTCGAGACCATTGGCGATCAGGGCGCTGGAATCGCCGATGGCTCCCGTGGCGAAGAACCCCGCAGCGATTGCGAGATTGAGACCGAGAACAATCCAGAGCGTCTGGCGCTCTTTTTCATTCTTCCCGCTGAATTCGCTTTCGACCATCGAACTGGCAAACCTTTCGATTTCTAAGAAAGGGGGCAGAAACGCCCTCTTCGGATGCAGCTGTCAATAAGATATATAGAACCTCTAGCGACTGTAGATCCAAAATAGCTTATTTACGTCCCTCTGGGCACCGAAAGAATAATCGCGGCACCGATCAAACAGATGGACGTCCCTATGAAGTCCCATCTGTCAGGTCGCTCGCCCTCGACGAACCACATCCAGAGCATGGAGGCCCCGATGTAGATGCCGCCATAGGCTGCGAAAGCGCGGCCCGCTGCGCTGGTTTCGACCTGCGCCAGCAACCAGCCGAAAAGCGCGAGCGCGATTATGCCGGGTGCGAGCCAGAGCGGTGATGCCCCAAGACGCCACCACGCCCAGATGGCGAAACACCCGCTGATCTCCGCGACAGCAGCCAGCGGATAGGCAATTGCGGCGTTCAAGCCCCAATCTCGTCGTGCTCGGTGAGACATTCCGCATGGTCTCGAAGGACCTCCAGAACCTTGCACTCCGCAACGCTGTCACCGTCGCACTCGGCGACCATGCGTTTCAATTCCTTCTTAAGCGCTTGCAGACGCTTGATCCGCTGTTCGACTTGGTGGAGTTGCCGACGCGCGATCGAATCCGCCTCCGCGCAGGATTGGGACGGGTTGTCCGAGAGGTCCAGCAGCTCCCGGATGGAGTCGAGCGAAAATCCGAGCTGGCGTGAGTGCCGGATGAAAGCCAGCCGGTCGAGGTCCTTTTCAAAGTAACGGCGCTGGCCGCCTGCGGTCCTTCCGGCCTCGTTCATCAAACCGATTTCTTCGTAGTAGCGGATCGTCTGAACCTTGGTTCCGGTTCTCCGCGAGAGTGTTCCGATTGCCAGCATGTGCGATCCTTCAATCTACAAAGACTGTAGCTTACTGAAGAGACAACTCCATTGAAAAGACAAAGGTTTCACTTTGGCGTGACTTCGGACAACAAAAAGTAACTTTTCGCTTGAACCTCTATCTGCTGTAGCTTGTATCCCGCGCACAAACAAACTGAACAGGTGGGTAGCGCAAGCAATGAAGAAGGTCCGGATAGTTCTCTGGTCGGCAGTGGTTGTCGCTGCGGCGGTGTCAGCCACGCTTTGGATGACTGAACGCAATCAGGGACCGGTCGCCGCGCGTGTTGATCCTGAGGCCGAGAGTTTCACTGCGGATTTTGAGCTGACGGACCATACCGGTATGGTGCAGACCGACGAGGATTTCCGAGGGCGCTGGATGCTCGTCTTTTTCGGATTTGCGAACTGCCCCGACGTGTGTCCCATGGGGCTCGCAACCATCGCGGAGGTCATGGACGAGCTCGGCACCCAAGGTTCCGCCGTCCAGCCCCTGTTCATCACGGTCGACCCTGAAAGGGATACGCCAAGCGCTCTGGCCAACTACGTTCCCCAGTTTGGTCAGGGAATCCTTGGGTTGAGCGGACCGCCGGACCAAATCGAACGCACTGCCGAGACCTTCAAGATCTACTACCAGAAGATCGAGGAAGCCTCGGCGCCCGACGGCTATACGATGGGGCATACGTCGTCCTTCCTTCTCTTCGATCCGGAAGGCGAATTTGTCCGCATCTACGAATACGACGAGGAACCCAGACTGATCGTTACTGATCTTCGCGAAAGGATCGGCGCGTGACAGCTGGCCCAGACGCAACGCCACGCGCCGCGAGACCGGTAGCTTTCCTCTTCGCGGCATGGTTCGTCGCCTTGTCCGCGTCGCTTGCCGTGCTCTTCATCGGAGAGGTTCTGGGGCAGACCCCCTGCAATCTGTGCTGGTTCCAGCGTGCCTTCATGTTTCCGCTCGCGATCATCCTCGGGGTGGCGGCGTGGCGCGCCGACCTCTCGATCTGGCGCTATGCCGCGCCGCTCGCGGTTCTGGGTGGTGCCGTCGCCCTTTACCATTCCCTGCTTTACGCAGGGATCGTGCCGGCGCCGATCGTCCCCTGCACGGCGTCCGGGCCATCCTGCACCGATGACGCGATGCTGATCCTTGGCCTGCCAATCCCTCTGCTCTCCCTGCTGACGTTCGGGGCAATCCTTGTCCTTCTCATTCAACTTCGACGGATATCAATATGAACCGAAAGACACTTCTGCTCGCGATACTCACTCTGGTACTGGCCGTTTTCGTGGCTGGTGCCTGGTTCGTATCGCGCCCCGATCCGACCCCGGTGGCGACAGCCGCTCCGCTGGAACAACAGGATCGTCTTGTTCGGTCCTATTCTCCCATACTCGGGCGTGAGGATGCGCCAGTGACCATCGTGGAGTTCTTCGACCCGGCCTGCGAGGCCTGCCGCGCCTTCCATCCCATCGTGAAGCAGATACTGACGCAATACCCCGACGATGTGCGCGTCGTCATGCGCTACACTCCGTTCCACGGCGAGGGGTCCGAGCTGGCAATCAAGGTGCTGGAAGCGGCCCGGTTGCAGGACGTTTTTGTTCCCGTGCTGGAAGCGCTGCTTGAAAATCAGCCCGCCTGGGCCTCTCACGGCGCTCCGGCAGCTGAGCGCATCATGGAGATCGCCGGAGCGGCGGGCTTGGACACAGACGCCGCCGCAAATCAGATCATGTCACCCAGCATCGTCGGCGTCCTCAATCAAGACCGGGCAGACGTCGAAGCTGTCGGAATCCAAGGCACACCGACGTTCTTCGTCAACGGTAAGCCTTTGCCAGAGTTCGGTGCGGAGCAGCTCTTGTCGCTCGTCCAAGCCGAAGTCGAGGCTGCGGCAACAAACTAGAACGAACAGGAGACCCAACGTGTTCAAAACCTTCGCAAAGGCAATCCAGAGCCTGTCTGTCGCTCTTCTGATGGGCTTGCCAATGGCATCCTCAGCGCAGCAGTTGTCAGAGAACGCATCGATTGTGGTCGAGAGCCCCTGGGCGCGCGCGAGCCTTGGAATGTCGCGGCCCGGCGGGGCCTATCTGACCGTTCGGAACGAGGGCAGCGATCAGATCTCCCTTATCGGTCTTCGCGCGGAGATCTCCGGCATGGCTTCGATCCACGAAACCAGAACCAATTCTGACGGCGTCAGCAGCATGGCTCCGGCGGACGATATCGTGATCCCGCCCGGGGGTATGTTCGCCCTTGAACCCGGCGGATATCACGCCATGCTGATGCAACTGCAATCTCCGCTCGTCGAGGGGGAGACCTTTCCGCTGACCCTGCTCTTTTCCGATGGAACAGAGCTTGAAATCACCGTCCCGGTCCTTGGCATCGGCGCACGCGGCCCCGAAGGCTGATCCGGCTGATGATGAGGGTGGCCAAAATCGCAGCGATCGGAGCGGCGGCGGTCTTTGCCGCCCTGTTTGTCGGCTGGTGGCAGGTAGATGGGCCTGGCGCTGACTCCGCGCCGGGCAAGCGGTCTCTACCGCTGACTGCTATGGAATTCAGCCTGACGGATCAGGATGGTCGGGATGTCGGCCCGGAAACCCTCATCGGCGAGCCGAGTCTGGTCTTCTTCGGATTCACCTACTGCCCCGACGTTTGCCCGACGACCCTCTCGGACATTTCCGGATGGCTCGACGAGATTGGGCCGGACGCCGAAGACCTGAATACCGTTTTCATCACCGTAGATCCGGACCGCGACACGGTCGAGACCATGGCCGAGTATGTCTCGTATTTCCATCCGCAGATACAAGGATGGACGGGCTTGCCAGACCAGATCGCGGCCATCGCCGATGGTTTCCGTGCCACCTATGAGAAGGTTGAGGGGGAAAACGGCGAATATACGATGAACCACACGGCGGGTGTTTTCCTGTTCGATGCGACAGGTCGCTTCGTCACCACCATCGACTATCACGAACCACGCGAATTCGCCGTGCCGAAGATAAGGCGCGCGATGCAGAACAGAACCGAGAGGGCAGAATCTTGAAACTGAGACATATCGTTCTGGGAACGACAATGGCCGCGGCAGCGGTCAGCACGATAGCGAGCCGGGCTTTGATCCTGGAGGCGCCGCCCGAGTACATCTTTTCCGAGGCTCCGGAAGCCTTGGACAGTCCACCCGAACCTCTCGATGGACCAGGCGTCAACGCATCTGGCGAGACGATGCCGAATATGCTTCCGGCCGCTTTTCAGCCGCCTGAGTTTCCCGCACTCGAACGGGCCGAGCCAGATAATCTGATGGCGCTTGTTCAGGCCCTCGCCACGCCGCCTTGGGAGGCGACGGTCGAGGCGGGTGACACATTGGACGTGCTTCTCTCTCTCGCGGACATGGATGCGCAAACACGGACCGAAGTCGCACTGGCACTGACGGTTGAATACGACCTGCGCCGCCTTCGACCGGGCCATCGTCTCAGCGTCGACTTTCGCCCGGACGGCACGCCATCCGTTGTGACGTTGGCTGTCGATGACGGCGTGCGGATCGAAGTCACCCTGGACGACACCATTGCGAGTCGGACGGTAACGCCGAGCGCGTTGACAGTCGAGCGTGCGAGCCAGTTGCTGGTGAACGGGTCGATCTACGCTTCGCTGGATCGAGCAGGCGTCCCGGCCCGTTTTGCCGTCGATCTCGCACAAATCCTCGGGGAAACGGTCGACTTTCGCAGGGATCTTCAAGGCGGAGAGACCCTGAATATCCTTTGGGGTCAGACCGTCCTTCGCGATGGTTCAGAGGTCGGTCAACCGTCAATCTCCTATGCGGCCCTCGATCTGGCCGACGACCGCTTCGAAATCCTCTGGTCAGCCGAAGACAGCGGGCGGGCAACGGTCTATTTGAATGGTGAAATCCTGCGGACGGTCGCGCCGCCGGTGGAAGGCGCACGACTGTCGTCGGTCTTCGGGCAGCGCAAGCATCCGATCTATGGCAGTATGCGGATGCACACAGGTGTCGATTATGCCGCCGCTGCGGGGACACCGATTGCAGCGACCGCACCCGGACGGGTCTCCTTCATCGGATGGCGGAGCGGATATGGCCGGGTGGTCGAGATCGCGCACGGGTCAGACACAATGACCCGCTATGCGCACCTCAGCGCTGTGCCGGAGGGTCTGGCCGTCGGAAACCGCGTGGTCGCGGGCGAAACGATTGGCCAGGTCGGTGAGACAGGCACGGCGACAGCTCCGAACCTTCACTACGAAGTGCGCGTGGACGGCCGACCTATCGATCCGCTCGGGGAGGAATTGCTCGCCTCTGCGGAAAATTTCGACACTGCGGATGCCACTGAAATCCTTGAAGAGACGCGCACACGGTTCGCGACCTTTCTTCGCGAAGACACATGACTGATTTGAAAGGAATTCCGATGAAAAACAGGTTTCAAACCTTGGCCGCCACAACCCTTATGATCGTAACCGCGACGGCCGTGACCGCGCAGACCGCTATCCACGTCGGAAAGACGCGCGGCTGCGGTTGTTGCCTTTCCTGGATGGAAAAGCTGTCCGAGGCCGGGTTCGCTCCTGAAGGTGAGAATTTGGGCGGCGCGCTGATCCGTCTGAAGATGGATAGGGGTATCCCTGTCGACATGTTCTCGTGCCACACGGCGACTGTCGAAGGCTACACCATCGAAGGCCACGTTCCGCCAGCCGACATCGCCCGGCTGCTTGAGGAACGTCCCGACGCCATCGGTCTTGCCGTGCCCGGCATGCCCATCGGCTCGCCCGGCATGGATTTCGGCGACGATGCCGAAGCCTACGACGTCTTTCTGGTGAAACCGGACGGCACTACCGAAGTCTTCTCGTCCTATCCGGCGAGCTGAAGTGGAGCAGGTCGCAACACTTTCGCCTGTCGCACTCGGCTTTCTGGGCAGTCTCGCCGCCGGTCTGATGACCGCCGTCGGAGCGACGCCCGTCCTTTTGGGCAAGACCCCCTCGCGCAAATGGCGCGATATCTCGCTCGGTTTTGCTGCCGGGGTCATGCTTGCCGCATCGTTCTTCTCGCTCATCATCCCCGCCCTCGACGCGGCAGAGGGGCGATACGGAGACGGTGCGATACCTGCACTGATCGTCTGCATCGCGATCCTGATGGGCATGGGTGCGGTCGCCCTGATGAACGAAATGATACCGCACGAGCATTTCAGCAGCGGTCGTGAGGGCCCGGAGGCCGTCTCGCTACGACGTGTGTGGCTCTTCATCATTGCCATCACTATCCACAATGCGCCAGAGGGTCTGGCCGTCGGCGTCGCGTTCGGTGCCGACGGTTTTACAGGCGGATTTCCCGTCGCTCTCGGGATCGGATTGCAGAACGCGCCTGAAGGGCTGGCTGTTGCAGTCGCCCTACTGGGCGAGCGATACTCGGCGGGCCGTGCGTTCGGCATCGCAGCACTGACTGGTTTGGTCGAACCCGTCACGGGCTTTCTTGGTGCCGCGGTGATCGTCGTGGCGCAGCCTCTCTTGCCCTGGGGTCTGGCTTTTGCGGCGGGCGCGATGCTCTATGTCATCAGCCACGAGATCATCCCGGAAACCCATCGCAGCGGCCACCAGAAGCAGGCGACGACCGGGCTCGCGATCGGCCTCGTCGTCATGCTGTTCCTAGATGTCTGGTTGGGGTGATTCATGGCAATTCGCTCCCTTGGCATTTGCACAGCTGTCGCGGCGCTCGCCGCCGATCAGGCATCGAAGGCGTTCGTGCTCGCGAATGCGGAAACGCTCGCCCCCGGCGTCGCTGTGTTCCCCGGCTTCAACCTGATCTTCCACCGCAACTACGGCGTGACCTTCGGGTTCTTTCAGAATGTGCCGTGGTGGCTCCTTGCATTGGTCGCCACCACCATCGTCCTGTTTCTTGCCGTATCGCTAATCCGGGCAACGCGGGCAGCCGAGGCGGTTGCCTACGGCATGGTGATCGGCGGCGCTCTTGGGAATGTCGTGGATCGTTTTCGCTTTGGCGGTGTGACCGACTTCCTGGATTTCTATCTCGGAACGGCGCATTGGCCAGCGTTCAACCTCGCGGATGTCTTCGTGGTCTGCGGCGTCGGGATTTTGCTGATCTTCTCGGGGCGCGAAAAGGTCGCTGCGTCCGCAACCTCAAGATAGATCTCGGTGATTTCAATCGGCATCACTGTTCTCCGCATTTCCGGAATGTCAGGTATCATCCTCACATTCTGTGCATTCGGCCTCGGCGCTTTGGCGGTTCTCGCTCTGCCACCATTCTCGATGCCGGTGCTTTTGCCCGTCGCGTTTGGCGCGCTGTATCTCCTCACGTTCGGAGAGAGCCGCATGCGGGCCGGACTTGCCGGATGGGCGTTCGGCGTTGGCTACTTCCTGTTCGGATTGTCCTGGATCGCGGAGAGCTTTTTCGTCGACGCGGAGCGGTTCGCCTGGATGGCCGTTCCTGCGGTGGCTGGACTGGCCGCCGGCCTTGCGCTGTTCCCGGCGGCGGCAATGGCAGCGTTCGCATGGAGCAGGACGAAAGGTGTCTCCGGCGCATTGATCTTCGCGGTCTGCTGGTCGGTTTCGGAATGGCTGCGCGGCACCGTGCTGACAGGCTTTCCCTGGAACCTGATCGCCTATGCATGGGCCGACTACGATGTTCCGCGCCAGACGGCGGCATGGGTTGGCAGCTACGGACTTGGCCTCCTCACAGTTCTGCTGTCGGTCCTGCCCGTAACGCTCCTCATGCGGAACCGTCGGCACAATACGTTCGCCGCATTTGTTTTCATGTCGGTCGTGGCGAGTGCCGGATCCATCGGCACGGTTCGCCTTATGGCCACCACACCGCCAACAGACACAACCGTCAGGATCGTTCAGGTAAACATTCCTCAGACGGAGAAATGGGACCCCGCCTTCCGCGAACGGAACATATCCCGCTATCTGGACCTGTCTGCGCAGTCTGGCAGCTTCGACGTCCTTCTCTGGCCTGAAAGTGCATTTCCCGGTTATCTTGATGAGAATCCTGAAATGTTGGGTCGAATTGCCGAACGTCTGCCTGAGGGCCGCGTTCTTCTGACCGGTGCACAGACGCGCGAGTCGGACGGCACTGGCACACGCTACAGAAATTCGATCCTCGCGGTCGATCAGACCGGACAGATCGTCACGCGATACGCCAAGCATCACCTCGTGCCGTTCGGGGAATACGTTCCCCTGCGGAGTTTTCTTCCGATCCAGCGATTGACCGCAGGGCTTGGGGACTTCACGCCCGGTACCGGCCCCCAGACCGTTGAGCTACCCGGTTTATCTCCGGTCGGCCTTTCGATCTGCTACGAGGCCATTTTTCCGGGACGTGTCGTAGACGCCGCTTCGCGTCCGGACTGGATATTCAACGCCACCAATGACGCTTGGTTCGGTGCGTCTCTCGGTCCCCGGCAACATCTGGCCTCTGCCAGGATGCGCGCGGTCGAAGAGGGGCTGCCTTTGGTTCGCGCGGCCAACACGGGCATTTCAGCAGTTATCGATGGGTACGGCCGGATCGTCGCCCGCCTCGGGCTCGATGAGACCGGCGTGCTGGATGCCCGCTTGCCAGTTGCGCTCCCGGCCACGCCATTCGCGAAATACGGGCAGATGATGTTCCTGCTCGTTTTGGCAGCGTGCATCGCGGGTGCCATTGGGTTGACTATTGGAAAGGAAAAGGCACAATGATCGTGATCTTCGGAGCATTGGCCGGCGCCGCATGGGGCGGATATCTCGCCAAGAAGCGTGGCGGCAACAGGCTGGACATCGCCCAGTACGCGGCAAGTTCCGCGATCGCATTCGGACTCCTGGCGTTGTTCGCCTCGATCGTTCTTGCACGGGTTCTATGAACCGCCGTCCAAGGCCGGATAGGCGCTAGGCGAATATGTCGATCGGCGTCCCGTCCCGCACCATCGCGTAGATATCCTCAATTTCGCGGTCCGACACCGCGATGCAACCCGCCGTCCAGTCTGGCTTGATCGCGTCGATCCCGGGTCGTGGCCCGCCATGGATGAAAATGTCGCCGCCTGGCTCACGTCCCTGTGCAGCGGCGAAGGCGATATCGGCCTCGTTCGGATAAGAGATTCCGATGGAGAGATGGAACAGACTGTCGGGATTGCGTCGGTCGACGGTATAAGCCCCTTCGGGCGTTTTCCCGTCACCCTCGAACTGCTTGGGCCCCTCGGGCGCGAAACCGAGGTCTATCCTGTAGGCTTTCAGGACCGAGGTATTGTTGAACAGGAACAGGTTCCGGTCATCTTTGAACATCTGCAACCGGGTGACCTCGGGCCCATCGTAGGTTCGGAATTTGCTGGCGCACCCTGCAAGGCCAAGTGCAAGTCCGCCCAAGAGTGCCGTTCGTCGTGTCGTTTTCATCATGTCGTCCGCTCGATCTTTTTACCTGTCCACTCATATCGGTATCGGTATGCCTGATCAATCAATGGCCGTGGGCCAGGGCTCCCTGCGCCATCTTCTCTCCCACTTGCTCTCCCCTGGACCCGTCCGGCCGGTCCTTCTTGGCCCGGAGCAGCCTGAGCGCGTTGGCGACTACCAGTAGCGAAACGCCGACATCCGCAGCGATGGCACCCCACATTGTTGCCATGCCGAACGCTGTCAGCCCGACGAACAGCGCCTTCGTCGCAAGCGCAATAGCGATGTTCTGATGGATGACGTTCATGGTGCGGCGGGAATGGCCTATCAGCCATGGCACCTTGGCGATGTCGTCCGTCATCAGGGCGATATCGGCGGTCTCAATGGCGGCATCCGATCCGACCGCACCCATGGCGATGGCGAAATGCGCCCGCGCCATGGCAGGTGCATCGTTCACACCGTCGCCAATCATTGCCACGACATCATAGTTGGCAACGAGTTCCTCGATTGCCGTCACCTTGTCTTCGGGCAGCAGTTCCGCGCGCACCTCGTCAATGCCGACTTCCGCCGCCACGGCGCGCGCCGTGCGTTCATTGTCGCCGGTCAGCATGATGATCTTTTTTACGCCCTGGGCATGCAGGCGTGCCACGACCACCTTCGCATCCGGGCGGATGCGGTCGCGCAGTTCGATCAGGCCCAGCAGGCGGTCCGCGGAGCCTACGGCAACGAGTGTGCTGCCAGCCCCTTCGATCCGTTCCAGCAGGTCGCGGGGGATCGCTTCGCCAAGCCCCTTCTCGGTCGCAAATCGATCCGAGCCGAGCCAGACGGGCTGACCCTCCCAGGTTCCCTCGACACCGCGGCCCGGCACCGTTTTGGTGTCGGTAGCCGCCGACTGCTTCAACCCGTCGCGTTCGCCTCGCGCCAGGATGGCCCGCGCCAGAGGATGCGAAGAGCGGGCTTCCAACGCGACAGCGGCGCTCAGAAGGTCGCGTTCGACCGTGCCGCCTAAAGGATGCAGGCCCGCGACCTCCGGTTCTCCCATGGTGATCGTCCCGGTCTTGTCCATTGCCAGAGCTGTCAGGCGTGACGGAGCCTCCACATAGGCACCGCCCTTGATCAGCACGCCATTGCGTGCCGAGGCCGCGAGCGAAGCGACGATGGAGACCGGCGTAGAAATCACGAGCGCACAGGGGCAAGCGATTACCAGAAGAACCAGCGCATTGTAGAACCAGTAATTCCATGCCCCCGCGAACAGCAGCGGCGGAACGACGGCGATTAGAATCGCCAGCGCCATCACGATGGGCGTGTAGATGCGGGCGAATTTCGTGACCCATTGCTCGACCTCGGCGCGGCGCGAATGGGCGTCGCCTACCATACGAATGATTTTCGAGAGCACGGTATCGCCTGCGGCCTTCGTGGCCCTGACCGTCAGCGTGCCGTCACCGTTGATCGTCCCTGCATAGACCTCGTCACCTGTTTCCTTGGCGACCAAGGCACTCTCACCGGTGATCGGAGCCTGGTCGACTTCGCCACGACCCTCGGTCACCTCTCCGTCGAGCGGGATACGGTCTCCGCCGCGCACCACGAAGCGGTCACCGATCGCAACCTGAGCCGCAGGAACATCGGTCTCTGATCCGTCGGCGCGAATGACGCGCGCCGTGGGTGGTGCCAGGTCCAACAGGGCCGAGACCGCGTTGCGCGCACGCCCCACGCTCCAGGATTCGAGAGCGAGCGACAGAGCAAAGAAGAATGCGACCGTCGCCGCCTCGAAAAACTCGCCCAGCCCGATCGCACCGGCTACGGCAACGATCATCAGGAGGTTCATGTCAGGCGACAATCTACGCGCGGCGGACCATGCTTTGGGGGCGACCAGCCAGGCTCCGAACACCACCGCCAGCATGAACAGCCCCATCTCGACCAGAGGCATAGACGTCTCGCCATGACCGGAGAAGAGCCGCAGCGCGCCGCCCGCCCCCGTCTCGACGATGTGGTAAAGGAACCCCGCGGCCCAGAAGCCGCCGCTGAGTCCGGTGAAGAGGCGTTGACGTGCGAAATGCGCCGCCTGATCCGCTTCGGCGCTTTCGGCATCCCACATCTTCGCGCTCATCCCAGTCGACCCGACGATCTTGATGATCTTATCGTCGCTGAGCGGTTTGGCGCTTTTGAGGATGGTCATGCGCCCGTTGATCACATCGAAGGCCAGATGCTCGCTGCCGCCGACTTCCGGCCCGACGACCTTGTTCAGGATCGCGACCTCTTCCGCACAATCCAGCCCGTTAACGCGAAAACTGCGTCCGGAGGATGGTGGAGGTGCTGCCACCTGCGCGGTGTCTTCGGCCGTCTGGCCGCAGCAAGCCTTTGTGTCTTTGCGATCATCCTGATGACCGTGCGGATGCGTGTCTGGACCGTCGTGGGACATGGGAAACCTCTGAGAATAAGCGTTGAGCCAAAGATAGGAGCTTCAGTTGCTAGAGGTTCAAGAAGTTTCTTGGGATGTTCTGTGCTTAAGGCCATCACAATCAGCACTGTACCTCCTCTGAACTGTTCGGGCGCGACAGCGAGGCGATTGGACTTGACCTTCCATCTACGGGAAGCACTATTTGCGGTCCCAGTGTAGTTTTTGAAAGGCTGGGCTATTCTTTGGGCTGGAGCGGTCAGTTCGAATACCATGAACGCGCGAAACAGCGGCTGGCCACTGTTGTGCCGCTGACGCTGGCGCTGATCTTTCTGCTGCTTTACCTAAACTTCCGCCGCCTGACGGAAACCTTGATCGTGATGCTGTCGCTGCCTTTCGCTCTGGTAGGTGGCATTTGGCTCATGTGGTTCATGGGCTTCAACATGTCGGTTGCGGTGGCCGTCGGGTTTATCGCGCTGGCCGGGGTGGCGGCTGAAACCGGAGTGATCATGTTGATCTATCTCGATCAGGCGTTGAATGAAGCGCGTGCCCGCGCGGGCGACAGGGACCTGACCCGCGACGAGCTCCACGCCGCGATCATGGTGGGTGCAGTAGACCGCGTGCGCCCCAAGGTGATGACAGTTGTCGCAATCATGGCCGGCCTGATGCCGATCCTTTGGGCGCATGGCACCGGGTCCGAGATCATGCAGCGCATCGCAGTGCCCATGATCGGGGGAATGGTGTCGTCAACCTTGCTGACCCTGATCGTCATTCCGGCGGTTTATGCCATCATCAAAGGGTGGAGCCTGAAGCAAGCCGGTACAGTGCCTGATTTGGCCCTCGGGCGGGCCGCAGAATAAGGGCAACGGCGTCAAGCAAGCAATAGGATATTGAGATGTATGCTCGAAACCTATGGAGTCACCGCGACTTCGACCATGCGGATTGTAGTGACCCCATCCCCGCCGCCGGTCGGCTGCGTCCAGGCCACAAACGTACCGGCGTCTCCGCGCGCCATTCGGGGAAAACCGATCGATCCGCCGCCCCGATTGATATGGAGCGCCTGAGGCGCTGCGCATCCGGTACTTCGCGATATGTGGCACATGACGATCGCTTCACCGCCTCCCACATATTCAATCCAGAGCGCCAATGCGCTTCCATCCGGCATTTGCAGAACATCCACCCGTCCCGCGGCTGTGCCGAGGTCAATGCGGAGCGGTTCGTCAAACTGCGCGCCGCCATCGTCCGAAAACGCGATATAAACCTCCGGTTTATTCTCAGCTGCAGTGAACCAGATAACGGACACCTTGTCGTCCATCGTATCAACGGCTGGGCCATTTACGGGGCAGCCGGCAATTTCCCATCCGTCGTCGTGAACAGTGAGGGGTTGCGTCCAGTCCCCTCCGGTAGATCGAACAATCGAAATGTCGCGGATTTCATCGGCGGTTCGATCACGATAGACCACCACGATATCGCCCGAAGCGGTCCGCGCTGCGGACGTCTGACAACAAGTACAAGCGCGCGCGTCCAACAGGCTTTCTGGCTTCATCGTTCCGTCAGAGTTGATCTGTCGTGCGCGCAGCTGCATCGCATTCTCGAAGTTTTCGCCTTCTGTTTGACTGTCATACTCCCGGCCATCCAGCCACAGCGCCGTCAACCCGCCAAACTGATCGGGAACCAACGAAACAAAACCGTGCTCGCGTTGTGATCTGTCATCATGGGGAACAAGCGGTTCCGTCCAGCTTCTGCCTTCATCTTTAGAAAAAGCGATATTGACGTCATATTGGTAATCACCCTCCCCATTCAGTTTAAGCCATTGTGCCGCCAGGCCGCCATCAGCCAGCACCGCTACCGATGGAAAATCGGCCCAGTTGATGTAAATCTTTGACGATTTATGAATTGTACGAGCGTCCGACCACTCACTGCCATCGAGGATGGCCATGCGAACTTCAGATTCGGCTCCTTTTTCTTCTGTCCAGCTCAATATGATCCGGCCATCCGGCAAGGTTGCAAGTGATGGTTCACGGGCGCCGATGCCGACCGGTGCTGCGCGGTCGGTCAATCTAAAGAGGCCGGTTTCCTCGGCATGAGTTGCGGTGGAAGATCCGAAAAATGCAGCAAGGATCAGGAACAATGCAGCGAGACACTTACTCATCTAGAGAATTTTCCCCAACAGTTGTCGCCATGTCGCAGCGAACAGAATGGTAGTTACCCGCGAACCAATTCCACCCTTTTGACCGTCGAAACGGCTCAATATATCCCATTGGCACGCTGCAATGCACGGATGTAGGCCGCAATATTGAGAACATCTTCATTCGTCACGCCTTCGACCGCTGGCATGTTACCAAATTTCCAATGATGCGCCCGAACTCCATTTTGCGCCGCGAGGACAAACGCCATGTCGCCGTGGTGGCTCGGTTCATAGATCTTGTGAACAAGCGGTGGAGCAATGCCATCTCGGCCTTGTCCATTCAGGCCGTGGCAGGCAGCACAGACCGTATCATAAGCACTTGCGCCAATTTGCTCCTGCTCGGTAAAGCTGCTTGGCAGCTTGACAGTTGCAAGCGCACCTGCAGGGAGCACCCTGCCCTCCTCAATCCGGGTACCCGTTTGGGAGTCGGTCTGCTGCTTGAAATACCATCCCGTCGCAGCAACGGCGACCAGAGCAAAAAATATCGCTGCCCATCTCATTCTAACAGAGTCCTTCATGATGTTGCGATCACCCCCCGGTCTCTTCAAAGACAAAGCCGGGTATCTCAGTGTGGCTTCCTCGAATTGGCTGACCTCTTCCAGCGTGGGGTTGTCTGCCTGAGCTTTCTCCGATCGCTGAATCGATCCAGTGAAAAAGGTGGTGATTTCCTGGTACCGGATCCGCGTGTCTTCCAGCGTCTGATAGTAACTGAAGAGCTCTTTCAGCGGTGCCGAGAAGTCCTTGTGTGCTGCCAGGACGGCCACCAGCGCGCCGAGTGTAATGCGACCTTCGATGACGAAGTATCCGCCTAGAGAATAGAACAAGAACGGTGTTAGCGCGGTCAGAAAATTATTGAGGGCCTTGATGAAGAACTTCAGACGGAAAATCTTCCTGCGCACGTGCTCAAGCTCTCTAAAACTTGCACTCACTGGCAGCAGCCCGGCCGAATTGACCTGCCGTTGGCGCAATTGATCGCTGAGCTGCCTGCCAAGCTGTCGGACTTCCTTGATCCTGGTGCGCGAAAGCGCGTTGACCCGGCGTTGCAGCTTGGGCAGCAGCACAAGCTGAATTGGCAGTACGGTCAGTGCTGCGGCACCCAAGACAGGGTCCTGAACGAACATGAAAAACAGGATCGTCAAAAGCGTACCGCCTTGCAGGATTGGCAGCGTAAGGACGTCCGCCGCGAAGCCACCGATGGGCTCGACTTCCTGTGCGAGAATAGGGACGATCTCGCTTTGGTTTCCGGAGTCTGGATCGCTGCGCCATTGCCGATAGACCAGCAGGCGGAAGCGCCGCAGAAAACGCTCCGCGACATACCCTTTGAAGACGTTTAGGCCATATTTGTTTAACCCATTCAGGATGATCGCCAGAAGATAGAGACCGCAAAGAAGTATGAGGAAAACGACCTGATCGAGGTCTCGTCCCAGAACGACGATCGTGAAACGGTCGGAATCCAGAGCGTTGTTCACGATCTGTTTTGGCAGTTCCAGGGTCAGATAGAGAATAGGCATCGCGATGAGGCTAACCACGATCATCAACGCCTGCTGCCTTCTCGAATAGCGCAAGACGGTGCTGAAAAGACTTCCTTCGAGCCCTCGTATGGGCTCTGCGTGGAACGCAGGCGTGCTGCGGTCCTTCCAAAGCTTCAGAACGCCGCGAATTGCAAGATATAAGCCAACACTGATCAGCAGCGCAGGCGCCAAGACCAGTATGAGATGAATGAACGGGTGAACCCAGTCTGGCGTGGCATCGTTGTAGTCGTATCCGAACGCGGCAGATACGTTATGTACAAACACGTGATATCTATCCAAGAGTGACATGGAAAAGTCTAGCCCTTGGATTTCGGCGCAAGGTGATCGTGCACGATGATGACGCCCCACATGCCCGCTTCCCGGTGGCCGGGGATCAAGCATACGAACTCCAGGTTGGTCATATCGGAGAACTCCCAGATCAACTCGGCATTTTGTCCACTAGGGATAGAAACTGAATTGGCGTTGTCATGTTGCATATCGGGATGTTCGCGCATCCACTGCTGGTGTTCTGCAACCTCGTCAAAGGAGCCAAGAAAGAACTCGTGATCCAGTCTGCCGGCATTGCCGATCGAAAACCGGATGACCGACCCCCTTTCAATCTGGATCGCGTCTGGCTCGAAAAGCATGTAGCCGCTTTCCGTCTCCCGTATGGATATTTTAATCGTCCTGTCGATCGAGGAGCCATGACCGGGTTTCCCGATCGGATCATGGCCAGGCATTTCAAAGGCTCGGGCGTGAGGCTGCTGGCCCTTCCCACTGGAAGCGCCCACTGAAAAAGCCGGAAGGACGAGCGCAAGGGCGATGGTGCAGGTTCTCAGGAAATTCTTCATGCTCGGCTACCTCCGTAGCGCTTGATTTTATGGGATCTTCTTGTTTTCTTGGGCCAAGCGATCAAGGCGATGAGGCCGGAGTGTTTACCACCGACCCCATTGTTTGTAGTTACTTCATCTGAGTGACGGTCAGTTTACCCTTGACCCGGTCAGCGACGAATTCGATGCCCTGACCTTCCGCCATCTTGGCCATCATTGCTTCGTCGGCGCGAAACACCATGGTCATCGCGGGCATATCGAGGTTGACCAGAGGGCCGTGGATGATTGTGACCTTGCCGGCCTTGGCGTCGATTTTCTTGATGGTCCCGCTCGTGTATTCCACGTCAGCTTGGGCCATCTGGTCACCGACTGCGACCTCACGGTGCATGCCGGATTCGTAGTGGCCAGGGATCAGGCACGCCGCTTCGAACGTACCAGAATTTGCGAAAGTCCAGACAACCTCACCCGACGCGCCCGCATCGAGACGGATACGGTTCGGATCGTCGTGTTCCATATCCATCTTGGCCATTTCGATCTTGTGCTCGGCATTCCGCTCTACCGTGTCGAGGACGAATTCATGCTCCAGCTCACCCTTGTTGGTGATTTTGAAGCGGATGGTTTCGCCCTCCTTGATATTCATCGGCTCACTCTCGATCAGCATCTGGCCCTCATCGTTTTCGAGCAAAGTGACGTCGATTGTGCGGTCAACCTTGGCGGCGTCACCCGGCATGCCGACCATCATTGCGGCTGGCTTGGTCTCCCCATGTCCGCCGTCGTGTGTACCTGCAGCAAAGGCCGGTGCTGATAGCGCGATCGCGAAGCTTGTCGTCAAAAGAAGATTTCTCATTTTATTGTCCTGTAGGTTGGTTCGGTTGGAGATGACGAAGGGCCGCTCAGCCCTTCGAGGTTGGTTTCGGTGTGAGAATGGTCTTGGGGCTGTTGTTGGAGGCAAATTCGGGTAATTCGCCGGTCCATTCGTAGGCCATCTCGCCCGGAGGGTTCTCGTACCAGCCGGGATCGGAGTAATCGTCCGCGTCGATGCCGTCCCGCACCTTCACGACCGAAAACATGCCGCCCATCTCGATGGGTCCATACGGGCCCCAACCCGTCATCATCGGGATGGTATTGTCGGGTAGCGGCATTTCCATTTTTGCCATGTCCCCCATGCCGGACATGCCCATCGGCATGTATTCCGGCTGGAATTGACGGATCTTCTGGGTCAGCGGCTTCTTGTTCACCCCGATGAACGTCGGCACGTCATGGCCCATGGCGTTCATCGTATGGTGCGATTTGTGGCAATGGATCGCCCAATCTCCCAGATGATCGGCGACGAATTCGTAGGCGCGCATCGCACCTACGGGAATGTCGATGCTGACCTCCGGCCACTGTGCTTCAGGCGGCACCCAGCCGCCATCCGTGCAGGTGACCTTGAAGTCATAGCCGTGCATATGGATCGGGTGGTTCGTCATCGTAAGGTTCCCAACCCGTACTCGCACCCGGTCGCCCTTGTTCACGACCAGCGGATCGATGTCGGGGAAGATCCGGCTGTTCCAGGTCCAAAGGTTGAAATCCGTCATCGTCATGATGCGGGGCACATAGGTCCCCGGATCGATGTCGAAAGCATTCAGCATGATCAGGAAATCACGATCCACCGGCATGAATGTGGGATCCTTGGGGTGGACCACGAACATGCCCATCATCCCCATCGCCATCTGGGTCATTTCATCGCCGTGGGGGTGGTACATGAACGTTCCGGACTTCACCAAGTCGAATTCGTAGACGAAGGTTTTGCCCGGCGGGATGCTTGGATGGCTCAACCCGGAGACCCCATCCATGCCTGAGGGAAGAATGAGCCCGTGCCAGTGCACCGTTGTGCCTTCCGGCAGCTTATTGGTGACGTAGATGCGCACCCGGTCACCTTCGACAGCTTCGATCGTCGGGCCGGTGGATTGGCCGTTGTAGCCCCACAAATGCGCGATCATGCCGTCGGCAAGCTCGCGTTCTACCGGTTCGGCCACGAGGTGAAATTCTTTCACCCCGTTGTTCATCCGGTGCGGCAGGGTCCACCCGTTCAATGTGACCACAGGTGTGTAGTCCGGCCCGGAATTGGGACGCGCCGTGATCGCCGTTGCTGCGCTATCCATTTGGGCAGCTTCGGGCAGGCCCATGTTCAGGGTTTGACCCCAGGCTTTCGAAGAGACCAGCGTTGCACCTGCCGCGCCGGCTCCGAGTAATTGACGTCTATTTAGCATGTCAGTTCCTTTCAGTGTCCTGCGCCGCCACCGGCGGCAAGTGTTGCGCCTTCTCCACCAGCACCGCCGCCATCTCCGCCGCCATAGATCGCAGCGGTCAGGTCAGCCTGAGCCATGTAGAATTCGCGTTTTGCGTTTGCCGCTTCCAGTGATGCGCCAAGTTTCTCGCGCACGTCTGTCAGCAGCTCGAAAGTGTTGGTGATCATGCCGTTATAGGACAGCAGACCCTCTTCTTCGACGGTCGTGCGTAGCGGCACCAGAACGTCGCGGTAGTGGCGGGCGATCTTATATGACGCATGATAAGAGGCTTCAGCACCACGCGCTTCGGACCGGACGTTGACGGCTCTTTCTGCCAGCACGTTGGCTGCTTGCAGGTACGACAATTCCGCCTTGCGCATCCGTGCCTTCCCGGTGTCGTAGATAGGGATTGCGAACTCCACCTCCACCTGAGGGGTGGTCACGGTCTCCGTTTCTCCGCCCTCAATTTCCCGCTCCGCTTCGAACCCGGCAATGAATTCGAGATCGCTGATAATGCGAGTCTGATCAGTCAGACCAAACGCCTTGGCCTGTGCTTCCAGGCCAAGTTTGGCAACGCGCAGATCAACCCGATTTCGCAATGCTTTCGCTTCGATGTCAGTCACACGGCCGACGGAACGCGGCAGCGCAGGAAGGGCATCGGGCACATAATAGTCGACTTCGGTGCCCCACAGCCCCATGAGCCTGGTCAGCTGCTCTTTGGACCGGGTAGCATTCAAGCGTGCCTGGGCAAGTTGTCCGGCGAGTTCGGCATTGAATGCCTGTTCACGGGCCTGCCCGGCTGTGTTGAGCGCGCCGGTCTCACCCAGCCTCATCGCCAATTCCGATCCGGCGTCAGAGGTCGCTTTCGCACGGCGCAGATAGCTCACGGCCTCGAAGGCGGCTACGGCATCGACCCATGCCTTCCGCGTCTGATTGGCCAGCGCGAGTGTGTCGTTCACCGCGTTGAGCTGTGCCTGCCGGAAGCTTGCGTCAGCAATGGCCACACGTTGTTTACGGGTGGTGGCATCGAGTACGTTCGACCGTATCAGTCCTTCGATCGCTCTGTAGGCACCCAGTTCGGGCGCACCGATGCCCAATACACCAATCGAAACGATCGGGTTTTCCGGGGTCGATTGCTGCCAGGCCTCAGCGGCGGATAGGCCGACATTCGCATAAGACGCCTGCAACCCCTTGTTGTTCAGAAGCGCAACCTGAACGGCGGTGTCCGCCGAAATGGTCTTGCGGTGCACCATTGCGTGCACCTGCTTCTTCAAGGCCTCGTTTTCGGCCTGGGTTTCGGCGAAGGCTGTCCGTTTGCCGATGGCTGGTGTGACCTGGCTGGAAATATTGGCGAAGCCAGCTTTTGGTTCCGTGTAGATGCCCGGCACTGCTGTAGCACAGGCACCCAAGATTAGCGGAAAGCCGAAAACCAGCGGAAATTTCGATACCCGCATCAGTTGCCCTCCGTCTGTTCTTGATTGACGGAACGCCAGTCGCGGGGACCTGTAGGGCCGCGATAGGTGTAGCCTGCCAAGGGGTCCTGATAGCTGATCGGTGACGAAACTGCCGCGTTGACGACGGCCTGTTGGGTCGCGACGGACGGCAACGGGGTGGGCTCATAGGCGCATGCGCCAAGCCCGAGGGCCGAAGCCCTCATAAGTAGATGAATTTTCATGAAAGTAACCTGATTGGTGAACGTTATCTCACGCAGAATCTGCGCAAGGCTCACACCCGATTTGGGCGCCGGTTCAGATCAGGAATCGAGGGGGCCGAAGAAACCCTGCTGTTTTTACCGAATACGTTTGACCGTCCAGAATGACATATTCACTTGTACCAACCGGCTCTGCTCTGATCTTGGTGTCTTCGATGAAGACGACAGAAATACAGATGCCGTTGCAACACTCTTGGGATTGTTGCTCTTTGCCATCCTTGTCTGACGCTGCGATGTCGATGTCGCTTGCGACCTTAAGCTTCTCATGCGCGTGATGCGCATCGCTTCCAGTGTCATGGGTCTCGGCAGCACCAACGATACTAACAGGCTTGGCTTGATGTTCGTCATGCATGCCGGACGCCGCGTGAGCGGCAGAAGGTGGTGACAATACAAATGCCAGCGCAAACGCAATGCACGTAAACGCCCTTGACCAGCTTGATATGACAACTCGCAAGTTCATGAGCAAGATATCGGATACCGGAACCATGTCGTCAATCCGTCCAGCGCAGGAAGGTTTGCCGCTTTTTTGTGAAACAGGCGAAATACGGTCGCTGCTGTTAAAAATGTTGCATATCGGAAACATGTAAAGGGCCAAAGCCTCGCTCCCGCTCAGCGGAGCGTTGCTGACGCGTCTTGTGCTACCGAACTTCAGCCAGCTTCTCTGACCCGTAGCCCGCATCGCTGATCGTTGCGGCCAATGCAGTTTCATCCAGAGTGCTGTCGACGCCGACGATAGGTGCAGTCAGATCGCACGAAACTTTTGCATCTGGGTCGGCAGCCATGATGGGCTTTTGCATGGAAGCGGCACGATGGCCGCGATCTCCGCGCAGATTGCAATAGACCCTGAAAGGAGTCCGCCCACTCGGATAGGAATATTCCGTTCTGAAAATTACCGCCAGCGTAAGACATGCAGAAAAGCTACTTTCCAATGCTATCAACATTTCCGCAACTAGGTCCGGCAGTAACCTACCATTTGTTATGTCGCTCGGCCTGCAGTCGAGACATGGAACGCGGTTCAGGAGATTTCGAAACTTAAATTTCATTCGTCCCAAAGACCTGGAGCGAATGCTTGGTTCCCAAACGCAGGTTCAACATCCTCGATCTCAAGCCGTATATGTGCCAACGTTCTAACATGCAGAGGTTTTTCTCCGTCGACATGCCCGGTGTTCAGTTTGTGAGCATTGTCTTGGCATTCAGCCTCGCAGCGTTACTGCCGGTCCTCTGCCTTTATATCTTGCTTTCGCCCGGCTTTGCAGCGGCTCTTGCCGCCGGCGGGCCATCGCTGGCCCGCTTTCTGAGGCAAGTTACGACCAACGGTCTGCCCGTAGTTTTTGCCATAAACTATGTCAGTTTTTTTCTTTTCGCGGTGATACAGAAACCAAAGGTCGCCCGCCGAGATACGGCGTTTTTCGTGCTGGTGGATATCTTGCTCAGAGCCATTCTCTTTCCAAGCCTCCACGCACTGATCTACGTTTTGTCTGCCGACTGGTTCGAGTCATTCGGGGGCAGTCGTGCAACCGCGTTGTCGGTCGTTGCCCCAACCCTTGCGCGTTCGGCGTTTTTTGAGAACATCTCCGGAGTTTATCTTTATGCGACAATGATCAGCGCGCTGCCGCTATATGTTTCAGCTTTCGGGCAGTCGGAATTTCTTGGACCGACCGTTCGTCGCTTGCCAATAAAAGCGGGCTTGATGCTGCTCGCCTTGTTTGCGTTTGCCCTGTCGGTCGGATTGATCGCAATCGGTGCACAAGGCATCGCATTCCTTCAGGGCTAGATGATGGCTGGCTATTCACCGTGGGAATGCGCGGCCTGAGGTGCCAACCATCGCGACAAGTAAACGCGCTCGAAAGCGAAGACAGCGATCATTCCGACAGCCGCATACAGAACGATCATTGGATCACTTTGAAGCTTCATTACGGTGAAAGCTGCCAATACAATTGCATCGAGAGAGAGCGCAGACAAAAGCACGATACTGGAGGCGCCAACTTCGGTTCGACGATAGCGGAACACGCCCCAATGTATGATCATGTCCATGACGAGGTAAAAGAAGGCACCAAGGGATGCGATCCGTCCCAAATCAAAGAGCACGGCCAGCGTCGAGGCGATAACGACTGTATAGACCAGCATATGCCGCTGGACAGCCCCGGACATGCCAAAATGGCTGTGCGGGATCATTTTCATCTCCGTCAGCATGGTCAGCATCCGGGACACTGCGAAAACGCTGGCCAGCACGCCGGATGCCGTGGCCACGGCCGCCAACACGACCGTCAAGTAAAAGCCGACCTGCCCGAGTGCGGGCTCAGCCGCCTGGGCCAGCGAATAGTCGCGCGCGGCGATGATTTCGTCGATTGTCAGGCTCGCGCCCACGCCAAAGGCCACAAGCAGGTAGACCACCACGCAGATCGCGATGGACAGCATGATAGTGCGGCCCACATTGCGGTGGGGATCGGTGATTTCGCCGCCGCTGTTGGTGATCGTGGTAAAGCCCTTGAAGGCAAGGATCGCCAGCGCAACGGACGCGATGAAGCCTGTCACTCCAAAGGTCTCGGCCGTTTCTGACGCGGCTGCGAACTGAAACCCGCTTGACCAGAGTGCTGCGATACCGAACAGCGCGATGCCCCCGATCTTGATCGCCGCCATGATTAGAGAGAATAGCCCGACGGAGCGGTTTCCTGCGATGTTGACCAAGAATGCGAACACGATCACGGCAACCGCCAGAACGGGCACAAGTGGCCCGCCCGTGATATCGAAAGGCCGCAAGACATAAGTGGCGAATGTCCGTGCGACGAGGCTTTCCGCGATCACCATGCTGAGCGCCATCAAAAGCGCCGCTCCCGCCGCGACCGCCCCCGATCCATAGCATTTCTGAAGGATCATCGCGATGCCCCCTGCCGAGGGCCAGGCGTTCGACATCTTGATGTAGCTGTAAGCGCTGAAGCTGGTCACGATGGCACCAGCGATGAACGCGAGTGGAAATAGTGGTCCAGCCAGCTGGGCGATTTGTCCGGTCAGGGCAAAGATGCCCGCACCGATCATCACGCCCGTGCCCATGGCAACAGCTCCGCCAAGGCTGATCGAGCCTTCACGGTAGCCGTCGTTCCCATCGTGGTTTTTATTGTGTTTCTGCATTTCGATCTGCCTTGGTTGCTTTTTAGGTCGTTACGCCTCTGCGCATGCCCACCCGATAGGTTTCAGGCCGCCAGAAGTCCCGACCCTGGGCGTCTGATGAAATCGCGACTACTCCCGTTGCGAGGGTGCGCCGTAGATCCGCCGGGAAGTTTGCGAACGCCATGTGACTACAACGGCGGCCCCTTGCAGAGCGATAACTGACGCCACAAGTGCAACGAACGGCCATCGCGCCCAGTTCGGCTCAGGCATTTGGCGGTGAAAATCAAGAAAATGAAAGAACAAGAAATAGGCTGTGTGCAGCACTGCCAGCCACCACAGAACATAAGCGCCCTGCTGGATGTATTTCCACACGGACGTGCCAAGTACCCTTTGGCTGAAATTATTCGACGTACCGGCAAGCACAAAGCCGTAGAGCAGTGCCGCGATCCCAACCACATTGGCCAGCGCAAACCCGTGCTGAAGCATCACGTAGCGTTGCAGCTGGGGGTGAAACTCAAAACCGAACAGCCGTGCAAAATCAAGCTCGACCCAGCCGATCAGTATGATGATGGTATGCACCGTCGCCGCCAGAACCGCATAAATACCGAGCTCGCGTCGGTACGGCATGAGCTTCCGTAAAAAGGGCGCAGACGACAAGCGTGCGAGCGGCCCAATCGCCATTGCGGCAACGATGAGCAGCAGTGAAAGATCCCCCAGCGCTCGGTTGTAGCGGTGCATCTCCGACCACTCGGCACGCGAAGCAAGCAGCAGGTATCCCGTCAGCACGGACGTTCCTATGATTAGTACGTGCCGCAGAAGGGCGGGTTTTTTCATCATGGTTTCAGATACCGTATGTTTGCAGTCTTCCAAAGATGTTTTAGGCACGCAAGTAACACATCAGATCGGCTTTCGCTTCCAATCAGCGTTCAACATTCTGCAAAGTGTTAACGTTTGGTATGAAAGCCGGAACCCGGCTAGAATACCTGTCCCAGCTTTCGCCAAAACGGGCGCGACTGTCCCCCTCCTCGCCGCGGGCCAGCCGTGCGTACATCCAGACCAGCACCGGGAACATCGCGAGCGTCAGGAGGGTCGGCCATTGCACGAGAAAGCCCAGCATGATCAGCACGAACCCCACATACTGGGGATGACGAATGCGGGCATAGGGGCCTGTCGTCGCAAGCAACCCCTGACGCTGCGCATTCCACAGATGGTGCCATGCCACGGATATGAGCCAGAAGCCGCCGCCGATAAAGACGAAGCTCAGGAGGTGGAACGGCCCGAAATGCGGGTTCGATTGCCAGCCGAACATCATTTCGGGGAGATGTCCGCTGTCATGGGCAAACCAGTCTACCTCCGGCCAGGTCGATTGCAGCCAGCCGGAAAGAAAGAAGATGGTCAACGGGAACCCGTACATCTCGGTGAAGAGAGCTACGACAAAGGCGCTGAACGCTCCAAAACTGCGCCAGTCGCGTTTTGTCTGGGGCTTGAAGAAACTGAAGGCGAAAATGATGAACACCGCCGAATTGATAAATACTAGCAGCCAGAGTCCATAGGAAGCACCTGCATCGGTCATTACTGGTCGTCTCCCTTTCCGTGCCCGCCGTGGCCTCCATGACCGCCGTGCATGAAGAAGTGCATTCCGACGCAAAGCAGCAATGGCAGCCAGATCAGCAATCCGCTGCTCAGGATGTGCACCCGGTGCTCGTAACCCAGGAGAAGGACGCCAACTGCCAGCGCAACGATCAGATAGATGCCGGCGCGTGATCGCCAGAATGAGGGCGGGCGGGGGGCATGCTCCGATTGACTTTGATTAACATGTGATGGATCAGGTTGATGGGTCACGTTGTGGCTTCCTTTCTAGATCTTTGCGCCGCGAAGGCGCAGCGAATTGAGCACCACCGATATCGACGAGGCGCTCATGGCGAAGGCGGCAAACATCGGGCTGATGAGGATGCCGAAGAACGGAAACAGCACCCCCGCCGCGACAGGCACGCCAGAGGCGTTGTAGATCAGTGCGAAGAACAGGTTCTGCCGGATATTACGCATGGTGGCCCGTGCGAGCCGCCGTGCGCGCACGATACCGTCGAGGTTGCCCTTGACCAGCGTGATGCCCGCGCTTTCGATGGCCACATCGGCCCCGGTGCCCATGGCGATGCCGACATCGGCCTGGGCCAGGGCCGGCGCGTCGTTGACGCCATCGCCGGCCATCGCCACCTTGCGGCCCTCCTGCTGCAACTCCTTGATGATCCGCGCCTTGTCCTCGGGCAGCACGTCGGCCCGGATCTCGTCAATGCCGAGACGTGCGCCGATCGCCTTGGCCGTGCGCTCGTTGTCACCGGTGGCCATGATGACGCGGAATCCCAGTGCATGCAGGTCCTTGATGGCGGCGGGCGTGGTCTCCTTCACCGGATCGGCGACAGCGACGAGACCCGCGATCTCGCCATCCAGCACCACGAACATCACCGTCTCGCCCTCGTCGCGACGGGCATTTGCCTTGGCGGTCAGGTCGCCGGCCTCAAGGCCAAGGTCCCGGATCATCGCCAGGTTGCCCAATGCGACCGCCTTGCCGCCCACGACGCCCTTCACGCCCTTTCCTGTGACCGCCTCGAAGTCGTCCGCGTCCGCCATCTTCACATCGCGCTCTTCCGCGCCGCGCACGATGGCCTCAGCGAGGGGGTGTTCCGATCCGCGCTCCAGCGATGCGGCGAGACGCAGGACCTCGGCCTCGTCGTGACCGGGTTGCGGCAGGACGGCGACAAGCTGCGGCTTGCCCATCGTCAACGTGCCGGTCTTGTCGACGATCAGGGTATCGACCTTCTCGAACCGCTCCAGCGCCTCGGCGTTCTTGATCAGCACCCCGGCCTGGGCCCCCCGCCCCGTTGCCGTCATGATCGACATCGGCGTGGCGAGGCCGAGCGCACAGGGACAGGCGATGATCAACACGGCGACAGCCGAGATCAATGCGTAGGACAGCGCCGGGGATGGCCCCCAGACCGCCCACGCGATGAAGGACAGGACCGCGATACCGATCACGGCCGGAACGAAATATCCCGCCACCTTGTCGGCATACTTCTGGATCGGTGCGCGCGAGCGTTGCGCGTTCGACACCATCTCGACGATCTGCGCGAGCATCGTGTCGGACCCGACACGCGTCGCCTCCATCACCAGACTGCCAGTGCCGTTGATCGTCGCACCAGTTACCGGGTCGCCTTCGGTCTTCTCGACCGGCACAGGTTCACCGGAGATCATGCTTTCGTCGATCGAGGACCGGCCGTCCAGAACCACGCCATCGACAGGCACCTTGTCACCGGGCCGTACGCGCAGCCGGTCGCCGACCTGTACGTCCTCCAGCGGGATCTCCTCTTCGGAGCCATCGTCCCGCATGACCCGCGCGGTCTTGGCGGCCATATCGAGTAGCGCACGGATCGCCTTGCCGGTTCCTTCACGTGCGCGCAATTCCATCACCTGACCGAGCAGCACGAGCGTCACGATCACCGCCGCCGCCTCGAAGTAGACGCCGACATGGCCTTCGGAGTCTCGGAACCCATCAGGGAATATGTCCGGTGCGAGAACGGCAACGACGCTGAAGAGCCAGGCGGCAAGAACGCCCATGCCGATCAGGGAGAACATGTTGAGGTTCAATGTGCGGAACGAAATCCATCCGCGTTCCAGAAACGGCCAGCCGCACCACAAGACCACTGGCGTTGCCAGGATCAATTCGATCCATTGTGTGGTGCCTTCGCCAAAAAAAGTCCGGACTGCGGGGAAACCGACGAATGGCCCCATCGTGAGGACAAGGAGCGGGATCGTCAGGACTGTGCCGACCCAGAACCGCCGTGTGAAATCCACCAGTTCGGGATTTGGACCTTCATCGCCCGGCACACCGGATTCCAGTTCCAACCCCATGCCACAGATCGGGCACGCGCCCGGATCAGGCTGCCGCACCTGAGGGTGCATCGGGCAAGTGTAAATGGGACCATCATGCCCTTGGGGAACCAGATCATATCGTCCATCCGCCGGCGCGGCACCTGCTTGGTGGTCGTGATGATCATGTGCTGAATGGACCTCGAGCTCCGATTCCGGCACGAGATGCATCCCGCATTTCGGACAATTGCCGGGCTCAACCTGCCGCACCTCAGGGTGCATTGGGCAAACGAATACCGAAGAAGCTGCTGTGGTTTCAGAACTGTCGGGGGTGCTCATTTTGCGGTCCTTTCCGAGAATGCTTCTCTTGCCTAAGGCTTCCATCCACAGGAGGGTCAAGAGAGATCAGTATGGTGATTACATTGCGGATCTGCGGGGTGGCGCTGTCCGGCCCCGTTCCCGTCGGGCGAGCACGATCAACGCCAGCCCGACCAACACCATCGGCATGGAGAGCAACTGGCCCATCGTCAAACCCCACTCACCAAAATGGAGCGCATGGCCAATCGGGTTGTCCGCCGTCACAAACTGTTGGTCCGGTTGCCGGAACATCTCGACGAAATTCCGGGCAAGACCATAGCCGGTCAGAAACACGCCAGCCAAGGCACCGGGCATTTTCAGCCAGCCCCGGCCCCAAGCGAGATAAATGAGCAGCATTCCAAGAATGAGCCCCTCCAATACCGCCTCGTACAGCTGGGACGGGTGTCGGGCGCAGAGGCCGCTAACCCCTGGGCAGGCCTGCGCGACTTCGCCGGGAAAGATCACCGCCCAGGGAACGTCCGTTGGACGCCCCCACAACTCATTGTTGGTGAAGTTCGCCAGCCTCCCAAGAAACAAGCCTGGTGGTGTTGCCAAAGCCAGCAAGTCGCCAGTGCTGAGCAATGACGCGTTCTGTCTAAGGCAGAACAGCAAGGCCGCGATTACAACGCCCGCGAACCCCCCGTGGAAAGACATGCCGCCTTGCCAGACCATCAGAATTTCCAAGGGATTGGCGAGATAATATGCGGGCTGGTAGAACAGTACAAAGCCCAGGCGACCACCAGCAATCACACCGATGATGATCCACGTCAGAAGATCTTCGATCTGCGTTCGGTCAAGCGGCGGTCCAGCTGACGTCCAGAGCGCGGGACGGCTTATGGCACTCAAACAAATGCGCCAGCCAATCAGGATACCGAAGATATAGGCTAGCGCGTACCAGCGGAGTGCGAATGTGACCCCCCCGATGTCGAAGGAGAAGAGGTCGGTTCCAATATCCGGAAATGGCAATCCCGCTGGCAGCACTGGGTGAGTTCCTCATCAGCAATTTACGTGGGGATTAGATGGCATTGATCGAGCACCGCTAAACGCGCTCGATCTGCGACAGGGCATCCAACGCCCATCCCGCAATCACGCGGTGTCGAGGGCGTCCCGCAGGAGATCGCGGACTTCGCCGGCGACCGCATCCAGGTCTTGGTTCTGCACCGCCTGCATCGAAGCGACAGGATCGACCGCGCTGACCTCGGTGTCGCCGTCCACTTGCCGCAAGATGACATTGCAGGGAAGCATCGCACCGATGCGAGGCTCGATCTCGATGGCTTTGTGCGCCATGCCCGGATTACAGGCCCCCAGGATGCGGTAAGGCGGCATGTCCGCATCAAGTTTCTTTTTCATCGTCGCTTTGACGTCAATCTCAGTCAGAACGCCGAAGCCCTTGTCTGCCAGGGCATCCCGAACACGCAATTCTGCGTCATCGATATTGGTGTCTTTCAGGACGCGATCATAGGTATAGGCCATGGGGATTTTCCTTTCCGTGTCTCTATTTTTTTTGGCATATCGAGGCTAAACGGTTCAGGTCGCGGTCCGGTTCAATGTCCCGGCCGAGAACGGTTTTGGCGTCGGGTGCCGGAAAATCCGGCACTCATTGGCTCAGTTGTCCTCCATCATGGAGCCGTTGCCCATGCCCTGACCGTTGCCGGGCCTCGCAGGCGCATCTGCCATGTTCGAGCGCATCATCTGCATCCGTTCCATCCTATCGGCCGGAGCGGCCATCTCTTCCGGCGTCACCGCGCCGTCGCCATCGGCATCGAGGTGCTGAAAACGATCCACCATCATTTCGCGGATCATTGCGCTGTGGAGAGCTTCAAACTCGGTAATCGAGAGGTTTCCATCCCCATCGCTGTCAAACTCGGAAAGCTTGGCCTGAAGCCGCGTGCGCATTTCTTCCGGCGTGGTTGTGCCGTCTCCATCAGTGTCGAACATTTGCATCATGCCGGCACCCATGCCTGGGCCCATCATACCACTGCCCATGCCTGCGCCCATCATGCCGCCGCCCATCATGTTCCCGTGCATGCGCTTCATCATGTCCATCATTCCGCCCATGTTCGCCATCATGCCCGGACCACCGTTCTGCATCATGCCTGCCCCACCTTGGGCACCAAGCTGCCCACCGTGCCCATGGTTGGCATCCGCGAAGGCCGCGCCACCAAAGGCGGTTGCAGCCAGGGTCATTGCAGCGAGTAAAGTGTTGCGTTTCATTTCGATCACCTCGTGTCAGTGTTGCGATACCCACTATATGGGATGCACCTGCAGATGCGGAATACCACGCGAGCCGGTGTTTTGTATCGCGAGGTCACAAAGGCGGGGTCTGTTACAAACTGCGACAAATCAATTCGGGGCGAACGCTCCTCTTCATCTAAGACATGCGATATCCAGAGAAAAACCTGTCGAGGAGTCGTGTACCAACTGACACCGAAACCATGTTTCGGTGGAAGTGAAATTCGGAAGAGTTGGTGTCGAGAGTGGCAGAGGCCCTGATGTTCCCGAAAATTCAGTCATTCAACCCATGGCAGGAGGCTGCAAGTTGCTCTTTTTGAACCGCATTTTCTTGGTGCTTGCCTTGGTGATTTTGGCGGGGTGCGGTGCAGGAAACGACATGCGCCCTGATGCTTCAGCCGAAGTCATCAGTAGTGCATCCTACAGTCACGACGGACCGGCCGCGTTGACGCTGTACACTATGATCAATAACAGGTCCGGGGCGGGTGCGCATACCAGCGTCATGATCAATGGGTCGCAGCGCGTTATCTTCGATCCGGCAGGAACGGTCCGGCTGAGCGCGGTACCGGAACGGGGAGATGTGCTTTATGGCATTACTCCACAAGTGGCCGATTTTTACGCACGGGCTCATGCACGGGAGACCTACCATGTCGTCATACAAGAGATCGATGTGTCCCCCGAAGTCGCGGAGCGCGCCTTGCAACTTGCATTGGCAAACGGTCCGGCTGCTTCAGGCTTTTGTAGCGTCAGTACTTCTGCGATCCTAAGGCAATTACCAGGATTTGAATCCATTGGACGCACATTTTTTCCAAAGCGCCTGATGGCGGATTTTGGCAAGTTGCCGGGCGTGCGAACCACAAAGCTGTTCGAGAACGATGAGGACGACAAATCCGTAGCGATCGCACAGTTCGAAAATTCACTTGCGACGCGGCCTTGAGTGTTCGTCCAACAATTCGTTGCAAGTTGTCCCTGCACGACGCGGTACTCGGCGTGTGAGCCAAAGATTCTCTGTCCTACGAATAGGTCAGCTTCGAGCGGTAACGCTGTCTTCGGCCGAGTAAAGGAACGCCGTCGATCCGACAGCGACATTCGGATAGAGATCATTGATATGGGCCATCACCATGCGCACGCATCCCGAACTGGCCCGGCCGCCAATGCTGCGAGGGCTCGGCGTTCCGTGAATTCGAAGGTACGTATCCCGATCTCCGACGAATAGATACAAAGCCCTGCTGCCCAAGGCATTGTTGGGGCCGGGCTCCATACCGTCGGCAAACCGCTCGTAAGCCTCCGGATCGCGTTCGATCATTGACTGTGTTGGCGTCCAGTGCGGCCATTCGACCTTTCGGCGGATCGTATAGGTGCCGGGTTCATAGAGATCGCCCTTGGCAATCGCGACCCCGTAGCGCATCGCGGTGCCATCTTCCTCGATATGGTACAGATAGCGCGCGATCGCATCGACGTGAATGTCACCCGGGCGCAAACCGTCATTCGCCAAAACGCGTTGCGGCAGCAGCCTGGGATGCAGCCCCCATGGGTTGGTTGTTGCCGGGTCATAGTTGGCGGGCGTGACCTGCGCATCCCAAGCTGCTTTTTCGGCTGTTGTCGGCCAGGTCTTAGCGAATGCTGGCGAACTCAGAGAAGCTGAAAACAGCGAGCCGGAAAGTGCAAGGAAGTGTCGTCTTGTAACCATGAAGCGAAGCCCTTTGTTTGTTTTCGATGAATGCGAGACGATTCAAGAAACGTCCGCGACCCCATGCCATCGACCCTTTTGATGTCTTGCGATCGCGACCAACCAGAGGCAAGCAAGGACACCGCTTAGGATCGCGTTCCAACTCGCCATGGACAACGTCAGAAATTCCCAGACAACCTCATTGCACAGAACAAGAGTGGACGCATTTGAACTCGCAGAGGGCAGCAATTCCGATACCGACATTTGGGAAACATCGAGGCCGGATCCCGTGCAAGAAGTCGGTCCCTCCCACCAGCCGCGCTCGACACCGGTATGAAACATTCCCAACGCGGATGTGCTGAGTGCCGACAGGGCACCGATTATCAGGATTGGCAAAATCGGCAGAGCAAAGAGCAACAGAGCGCCCATTCCAATGGCGATTGCGTGTGGGTAGCGTTGCCAGATGCACATTGCGCACGGCGCGTACCCAAGAGCCTGGAAAACGAAGGCCCCTAACAGCAAGGCGGCTGATCCTGCCGCCGCAGTCATGCCGAGAGATTTTGGTGTCAGGGTCAATGAACGCTCCCGTTGGCAATCGATGGACCTGTTTCTCGCTTGTCAGGTTACGTAGACGGCAAAAGGCCTGTTATCATTCAGAGATTTGTAACGGTATGTATCCGTCTCGACCCTCAGCCGACTCTGATCCACGTTGCCATACCGTCGGCTTGGTGGCTCAACATGTGGCAATGCAGCATCCAGGATCCCGGATTGTCCAGGACGACGAGAATATCCCGCGTCTCGCCGATATCCAGGAAGGTCGAGTCCCGGTATGGACCGGCTTCCCCCGCCGCATCGAGTTCCCAGAAATGGTGGCCATGCAGATGCATGACGTGTGGAAACCCGGTTTCGTTGCGGATTGAAATGCGCACGGTCGTCCCCTGCGCGACGGATAGGAAAGGGGTTCGAGGCAGTCCAGATACGTCATTGAGCGCCCATGTTCCAGTGCCGTTATGGGACGCGCTTCCCGCACCTCCCTGGAGCACCAGCTCCGCGGTTTGGCCGGGGTCTTGCGGGGCGGGCATTCGGTTGGCGGGCAACGCGGTGATGGGCACTTTCGCAGGGTCACGAGAGCCGGAAACAGCGATTTCGCCAAGGCTCAACGTCCGCTCTCCAAAGCTGTCGTCGAATCTAATAGGCCCGGTCGCATCACCAATCACATCGCATCTTTGCCCCGGAGCTAGGAGGATGGGTTCGAGTGTCTGTGGCTGCGCCAGGGGCATACCATCCAGTGCAACGATCTTGCCTGCCAGACCGTCCAGCCCGACACGGTAAACCCTGTCGATAGAGGGATTTATCAGGCGCAAACGCAGGCGGTCGCCTTGTCTCACATTCTTGCTGGTTCCATTGGAAACAAGCGCCGTGACCGTATTGCCGATACGGCCCTCGGTCGCGAAATGAGCCGGGTTGAACCCTTCGTCGTACTGTCCGGACTGATCCAACAAGACATCGAAGAACTGAACAACAATGTCATGGTCGACAGCCGGCGCATTTTGCTCCTCGACGATGAAGGCGCCGAAAAGGCCGCGGCTGACCTGATCGTAAGACAGGTAATGCGAGTGATACCAAAACGTGCCGGCATCCGGGACGCCGAATTGATAACGAAACGAGTCGCCCGGAATGACCACATCCTGAGTGAGAACGTTGACACCATCCATCCGATTTGGAACCCGCAACCCATGCCAGTGAACAAGAGCGCCCTCCTCCAATCGGTTGTCGAGGGTAATGCGGGCGGTTTGTCCCTGTCGCACTCTGATTTCAGGACCCGGAAGACCACCGTTGAAGCCCAACATCGACACGTTGTACCCAGCAAGGCGCACCTTGATCGATTGGGGTGCGAGGATCAACTCGGATGTCGCCGCCGGCAAGCGGGTACCAGCCAGCGCAGCGGTCATACCGCCAAGGAAAGACCTCCGGCTCAAAGACAATTCCGTCACCTCATGAATGATGGACTGGCTTCCGCCAACTGCTGTGCTTGTGCCATTTCCGGTGGAGGAGCTTCAAGGCGACAGAGCGCTCCTCACGCCGTTGTCACTTTGGGATAGAGAAAGACGCGAGCGCCGATTTCAACGCGATCGTACAGATCCTTCACATGCTCATTCGTCAATCGCGCGCATCCATTCGACACGGCCGACCCAATTGTCTCGGGGACGTTCGTTCCGTGAATGCGAAGATAGGTATCGCGTCCCTCATCATCATGGAGATAGAGCGCGCGGGCCCCAAGCGGGTTGTTTGGCCCGCCTTTCAGCCCATCCTTGTACTTCGCGTACTTATGTGGCTCGCGCCGGATCATGGCGTTCGTTGGCCGCCACCATGGCCATTTGGCCTTGCGCGCTACCGTGAACTCTCCGGGTTCGTACAAACCTTTGCGCCCTACCCCGACCCCGTAGCGGATCGCCATCCCGTCCTCGAGCATGAAATAGAGGAAAAAATCGTCGGGAACGACGTGGATGTCCCCGTTCATCCAGTCATCACGACGGGTGTTTATCAATTGCGGTTCGAACCGTTCGGGCAATTTGACTTTGTGGGCCCAGCCAGTTGTCGGCAGCAAGCAACCCAACGCTCCGGCACAAATCAATTCTCGTCTCGTGAAATTCTGCATGGCGCGATCTCCTCGGACCCATGAAAATTCAGTGCGCGTCAGGGGCAAAGAAAAGAAGCCGTGAACCGGGGCAAACGACGCGCCTTTGTTGCCTTGAAACTACGAAAATTCGCGCTTTTGGAACTCTCCAGCGCTGGAATGTTGTTGTTTTACAGAGAACTGCAAGAAGGTGACTGGAAATGCACTACTCACGATTCTTTATGATGATCGGAACATCGACCGTGGTCATGTTCGTTCTGATGTACCTGAACACCTATCTTTGGGGCCATATCTTCTTTTCGGAGACACGCCTTTACATGGCCATCCTGATGGGGGCGACCATGGCCGTGATCATGTTGGCTTACATGTTGTCCATGTATCAGAACACCAAGGTCAACATCGCGATCTTCGGGGGCGCCATACTTGTCTTTGCGGCAAGCCTCTGGCTGGTACGCGGGCAATTTACGGTGCAGGACAGGTCCTACATGCGCGCCATGATCCCGCACCACTCGATCGCCATCATGACGTCGACTCGTGCCGAGATCACCGACCCGCGCGTCCGGGGGCTGGCAGACGACATCATCTATGCCCAAGATAAAGAAATCGCCGAAATGCGCTACCTCATTGCTGACATTGGCGCAAACGGTGAGGCATCGGCCACGCCGACCGGAACGCCGGTACAGGTCGTGGATGCGCAACAGGCGCTTCAAACGGAGGTCGTGTCAAAAATCGATCCCGAGTTTCTGACGGAAGACGAAATCGCAGCGGTGTTCCCGAATGGTGGAGACTGCCGATTTGCCTACACCTCGGACAGTCCAGCCGTGCTGGTGACCGGTGAGACCGGCGAAGGGACTGGGGCCGCGATGAAGATCAGCGGTGACCTGGTGCGCCTGGATGCGCAGGGCGAAAATGCGTTTTCTCAAGGCCCGCTATCGGCCGAGATCGTAGAGACAGACGGTGACCTGACCGATCTGATCGTCAGCGCGGAACCCGACTACGAAGCCGGGTTCCGTGGTCAATTCACCTGCGCCGGATAAGGAGGAAAGCATATGCCCCGGGACACAGACAGTAAATCCGCGCAGCTTTATCGCATGGTCATGCCGGGCCATGTCTGCCCCTACGGTCTGAAATCGAAAGACCTGCTGGAACGGCAGGGCTTCGAGGTGGAAGACCATCCGCTTGAGAGCCGCGAAGACAACGATGCCTTCATGAAGAAGCATGGCGTCGAGACGACGCCGCAGACCTTCATCGGCGGCGAACGGATCGGCGGCTACGATGATCTCAGGGTGTTTTTCGACATTGACCCGCCCAAGGAAGAGCAAAGCGACACGACCTACCAGCCGGTCATCGCGATCTTTTCCGTCGCCGCGCTATTGGCACTGGGCCTGTCTTGGCACCAGTACGGGTCGGTCTTTACCTTGCGCGGGTTCGAATGGTTCATTTCGCTGTCCATGACCATTCTCGCGATCCAGAAATTGCAGGATGTCGAAGGGTTTTCGACGATGTTCCTCAACTACGATCTGCTGGCGCGCAAATGGGTGCGTTACGGCAAGGTCTACCCGTTCGGCGAAGCGTGGGCAGGTATCCTGATGACTGCCGGTGCGCTGCTGTGGCTCTCGGCGCCTGTCGCCTTGTTCATCGGCACGGTCGGCGCTGTCAGCGTGTTCAAGGCTGTCTACATTGAAAAACGAGAGTTGAAATGCGCCTGCGTCGGCGGGGACAGTTCCGTGCCGCTGGGATTCATCTCGCTGACCGAAAACCTGATGATGATCTTCATGGGTATCTGGATGCCGGTCCGCGCAATCTGGTTCTGAAACGCGCCGAACCGGCCCCGTTTATTCGGACAATTGTACAGGTGAGAGATCTGCGAGGATCGGGCAATCCGGACGATGATCCCCGGCACATTTCTCCACAAGATCGGTAAGCGTCGTTCTCATGGATTGCAGCTTCTCTATCTTCTCCTCAATCTGGCGAAGATGCTCTTCCGCCACCGCCTTCACCTGCATGCTTTCGCGGTTTTCATCCTCGTAGAGAGCCAGAAGCGTCCTGCAATCTTCGATGGTGAACCCCAAGGCCCGTGCTCGACCGAGAAACGCCAGCTTGTGAACGTGGTTCTCGGTGAATGCGCGATAGCCGTTCTCACTTCGGTTCGGGCGGATCAGCCCGATTTCCTCGTAGTAGCGGATTGTTTTTGGGGGCACACCCGATTGTCGGGAAACGTCTCCGATGTTCATGTCGAACCTCCGTTATTCTGCTGGAGCAGGAGTGACAGCTGCCAGCTCTGCCGGGATTGCGCGCTGCTCGTCCATCGCCGGCGCGATACCTCGCAGGCGCAGGGCATTGGTTAGAACGAACACCGACGACAACGCCATCGCGCCCGCCGCGAGAATTGGTGACAGGAGCAGCCCAAAGGCCGGATAAAGCACCCCGGCGGCGACCGGAATCAGCGCGACATTGTAAGCAAAGGCCCAGAACAGGTTCTGCCGGATGTTTCGCATGGTTCGCCGCGACACTTCGAAGGCATTCACCACGCCGCGCAAATCGCCGGACATCAGGACGACATCCGCGGACTCGATGGCCACATCAGTGCCGGTGCCAATGGCGATACCCACATCGGCATGCGCCAGCGCCGGGGCGTCATTGATCCCGTCGCCGACAAAGGCGATGCGCTTGTTCCCTTCGCGCAAACCGTCAAGCGCCGCGACCTTGCCGTCTGGCAGAACGCCGGCAACGACATGGTCGATGCCGGTTTCGCGGGCGATGGCTTCGGCGGTTTCGCGTTTGTCCCCTGTGATCATCGCAACCGCAAGACCCTTCTCGTGCAGCGCTGCGATGGCTGCGCGGCTTGCCGGTTTGACCGGATCGGCGACGCCGATCACGGCGGCGACACGTCCATCTATGGCAGCGTAAAGCGCCGTGCGACCCTTGCTTGCGATCTTCGTTTCCTCTGGAGTCAATGCCGAGACGTCAATGCCTTCGCGCGCCATGTAGCGGTCGGCCCCAACCAACACCTCCACGTCTTCGACCACGGCGCGCACGCCGTAACCTGTGACCGATTGAAAGCCTTCGGCCCCCGCAAGAGGTGCGCCCTCGGCCCGCGCGGCACGGACGATGGCGTCCGCGACAGGATGCTCGGAGAGCGACTCCACGGCGGTGATCTTCGAGAGCGTTGTTGAACGATCGAACCCTTCGGCCAGCACCAGGTCAGTCAGTGCGGGTCGCCCCTCGGTCACCGTGCCTGTTTTGTCGAGGGCGACCACATCAACGGAATCAAGTTGCTGCAAGGCGTCGCCCTTGCGGAACAGGACACCCATTTCCGCAGCACGTCCCGTCCCGACCATGATCGAGGTCGGCGTCGCAAGCCCCATCGCGCAGGGGCACGCGATGATCAGCACCGACACACCGGCGATCAGCGCCATTGTCAGGGCCGGATCAGGCCCGAAAACCAGCCAGACCAGCACGGTCGCCGCCGCGATCGCCATGACGGCAGGTACGAACCAAAGCGTGATCCGGTCGACCAATCCCTGGATCGGCAGCTTGGCGCCCTGGGCCTCTTCGACCATGCGAATAATTTGCGCCAGGGTTGTGTCGGCGCCGACCCGCGTGGCGCGGAATTGCAGACTTCCGGCACCATTGACCGTCCCGCCGGTCACCGGATCTCCGGCACTTTTTTCAGCGGGAATCGGCTCGCCTGTCAGCATGCTTTCGTCGACGCGGCTGGTCCCCTCGATGACCTCGCCATCAACCGCGATGCGTTCACCAGGGCGCACGATGACGATGTCACCCTGAACTAGCGCATCGATCTCGATCTCTATGCTTTCACCGTCCCGCATCACGCGTGCGGTCCGCGCCTGAAGCCCCAGCAGCTTCTGGATGGCCGCGCCCGTTCTCCCCTTAGCGCGCGCTTCAAGAAAACGCCCCAGCAAGATGAGGACGACGATGACCGCTGCCGCCTCGAAGTAGACAGAGCGCAGCGTGTCAGGCAAGGCCGATGGTACGAATGTCGCAACTACGGAATAGAAGTAAGCCGCCCCGGTGCCGACCGCGACGAGGCTGTTCATGTCGGGCGCGCCCCGGAATAGGGCCGGGAAACCCTTGGTGTAAAACGTCCGGCCCGGGCCGAAGAGAACGATTGTCGTGAGAACGAATTGAAGAAGCCAACTCGTCTGCTGACCAATCGTGGTCTCGATAAGCATATGAACGGCCGGAATGACGTGGCCACCCATCTCGATCAAAAAGACCGGCAAGGCGAGGATGGCTGCAAAGGTGACCCGTTTGGCAAGCGCCAGAGCCTCTTCCTCCTTGCGCGCAACCCTGTCGTCACCGGCTTGGGCCGTTGCCACGGTGGCCGGATACCCTGCCGCGCCGCTTGCATCGATCAGATCGGATGTCGTGACAAGACCTTCGACGTAAACCACCGTCGCCGTCTCGGAGGCGAGGTTGACGTTCACCTCGACCACCCCGGGCACCGCGGCAAGCGCCTTGTCGACCCGCCCGACACAAGAGGCACAGGACATGGCCGCAATCGTGAGTTCGGCCCTGACCGTCCGCGCAGGGTAGCCCAGCTCGCGGAGAGTTTCGATGACTTCCGGAACGCGCTTGAGCGCGTCCACGCTCATACGCGCGGTTTCGGATGCAAGATTCACCGACACATCCTCTACGCCGTCGATTGCATTCAATGCGCGATCGACCCTGCCGACACAGGACGCGCATGACATGCCTTCGATCGGCAGGCTGATCTGTTTGGGTTCGGGCATATGTTTCACCTGTTTTTCCATTCGAGGTGGAATGTAGGGCTTCCAGTAACTGGAGGGTCAATGGGAGGGCGCCAAATAAATTTCTTCTCTTGACCTTCCAGCGCGGGGAAGCCCCATGTCACCGGCAGAAATCAGATCAAGGAGTGGTTCCGATGAAGTTCAGCGTTCCGGACATGAGCTGTGGGCATTGCACCGCAGCAATCGAAAGCGCAGTGAAAACCGCAGATCCGAATGCAGGCGTAGAATGTGACCTTTCTGCCCGACAAGTGCGTGTCGACAGCGTGTTACCAGCCGATCAGGTCCAAGCGATCATTCGGGATGCGGGCTATGACGTGGAACCTGCGGCCGCTTGATGCAGTGCCCGGACCACCCAGGGGCGGTCCGGGCAGGAACTTTCAGTCTTCGTCTTTGCGGGCTTCCTCGACCAGGTCGGCAAGCTGCGCCTTTTCGACGAAGCCCGGGACCAGCGCATCCCCGATCACGAAAGACGGCGTGCCGTTGAATCCCAGAGCTTGAGTCAGTTGCATGGAGGTCGCAATGTGCTCTTCGACCTCGGGGGCCTCCATGTCCTTGCGCAACTGCGCGATATCCAGGCCGATCTCCCTGGCCACGCGCAGCACGGAGTCCTCTTCGGCGCGGCCTTGCAGGCCCATCATGGCCCAGTGGAACTCTTCATACTTGTCCTGTTTGCGCGCTGCCAAGGCCGCTTTTGCGGCAAAGACCGATCCGTCTCCGAGAATGGGCCATTCGCGATAAACCAGCCGAATGTCGGGATCGGCGTCCATCAAGGCAAGAATCTCGGGTTTGACCCGCCGACAATAGGGACAATTGTAGTCAAAGAATTCCACGATGGTGACGTCCCCTTCGGCGTTGCCAAGAACCGGTGCATTCGGATCGTTCTCGATCAGATCGCGCTGGTCATTCAGAACTTCGGCCTGACTGAGCTCCTGCGCTTGCGCCTGCCTTTGTTCAAGGATGGCGACGGCCTCCATGACAATCTCCGGGTTCTCGCGGATTGCTTCGAGCACAATTTCCTTGACCCGGGACTCTGACAGTTCGTCGGCGAGTACCGGTAGCGGAAGCAAGGCAGCTATCGCGACCGTCGTGAAGGCTTGTCTGAAACGCATTTTAGTTCTCTCCCCGTTGTTCGTCGGCTTCTGTTCGCGCGGCCTGGACTTCGCGAACGCGGTCTGGCCAGGTGGACCGGATGTAGGCCAGGATGTTGTGGATTTCCTGGTCGGTCAGAATGTCTGCGAAACCCGGCATTCCGCTGTCGTATTCGACGCCCTGACGCGCCAGCAGCGCCGCACCCCCCAGTTTTGTGTAATCGAAGAGCAGGCTGTCAGGATGATGCCAGGTGTGACCCGTCTCATCATGCGGTGGCGCTGGCAGGCGCCCATCCGCGCCGGAAGTTCGCCATTCCGGCTGGCCTTCCAGATCCGCGCCATGACAAGACGCGCAGTTGTCTGCGTAGAGCAACGCGCCTTCTTCGATGTCGTAGCTCTCCGCCTTGGACGCGCTGCCGACATCCGAGGATGCACTGGTCGAGAGCCAATACGTGAAGGCGGCTGCGACGACAGTGATCGGAACGGACCAAACAAGATACCTCATGTGACCCGTATCCAGGTTGTCATGCCGGACGCGGCGTGGCTGAGCATGTGGCAATGGAACAGCCACTTTCCGGGATTGTCTGCCGTAAAGGCGATCTCCCGGGACACGTTGCCAGCCAATAGGATTGTGTCCCGCATCGGCCCGAACGCGCCGTCGGGACGCAGCTCGCGGAAATGCATCCCGTGCAGGTGCATCGCATGTGGGAACACGGTCTGGTTCTCGATCTTCAAGCGCACCGGCTCGTTCAGGGATAGATCGGCCAATGGCGTGTCGGTCATATCGGCGACATCATTCAGGGCCCAGAACTTGCCCGCTTGGGCAAGCTGACGGAATCCAAGACGTTCCCCGCCGAGCAGCGCAGACTGCATCCGCCCCATCGCACCGCCGGACATGACCAGCCGCAAATCACGCGCATCGGCAAGGTCCGGGGCGTGTGCCCCAGGGTTCGGCGGCAACGGCAGTGGCTTGCCTCTTGGTACTGAACTGGCTGTGCCGTCGACAGGAAAACTCACGAGCGGGGTCAGTTGATCATCATCGCCGATGCGAAGCAATTGGGCCACGCCGCCTTCGTCTTCGGTCACATCGACAATTAAGTCGACGCGCTGTGCCGGGCTGAGGATCAACTCGCCGTCAATCTGCTGGGGTTGGCCGATCGGCATTCCATCGACGGCCACCGTCCAGCCACTCAACCCCGAGAGCGTCAGCGGGAAAATTCGCGCGCTTGCTGCGTTGATGATCCGCAAGCGAATGCGTTCGTTGCGCTTCGCAGGCAAGGTCAGGTCATAGCGCCCATTGGTCGTGATAAAGTTGCCGATGCGTCCACCGTGGCTCATCATCATGGGCTGTTCGAAATTGTCGAACAGCTGCCCGCTCTCAGGGTCGAGCAACCAGTCCTCCAGAACGATGACTTCCTCGCGGTCGATGTCCGGTCCATCGACCTCTTCGACGATCAAGGCACCGCGCAGACCACGCGCGACTTGCTCGTATGAGCGATTATGCGCGTGGTACCAATAAGTGCCGGCGTCCGGTACGACGAAGTCGTAGTCAAAGGTTGCCCCCGTCGCCACGGCCTTCTGGGTCAGCCCTGAAACGCCATCCATCGCGTTGTCGATCCGGATTCCGTGCCAGTGAACCGAACTGGGGTCCGGAACCTCGTTGCGGAACCTGCGACGCACCCGATCACCTTGTGCAACCCGGATTTCCGGGGCCGGAACAAGGCCGTCATAGCCCCAGATCTCTGTTTGCGGGTAGGTGTCCGGAAGAAGCTGTCGACGTGCAACCTTGGCAACCACGTCCTCGAACGGGGTTGCGGGATAAGCCGACCGTGGGATGGCCACGGCGCAGGCCGCCAGTGTTGTATGGCGCAAGAAATCCCGACGTGTTTGTTTCATTTCGATCCTCGAGAAAGCGAGGGCGTGTCGCCCCCGCGTGATGTTAGTTCGAAGCGGAGTTCTCCGCCTCGACCGTGTCCTTGTTCAGCAGGAAAAGCGCCATCGCTTCGCGATCGGCAGGTGTCAGAAACTGAGTTCCCTCGCGAACGACTTCCGCCATGCTGCCGCCGAAAGCATCGCCCGAAGGGGTGATGCCGGTCTGGAGCGCATAAGCGAGGTTTGAAACCGTCCAGTCATTTTTGGCCAGGTCTTTTGGCCGTATCGCGGGTGCCTTGCTGCCACCGGGAAGCTGGGCGTTGCCTGCAAAGGAAGCACCGATATCGCGGCCTCCCGCAAGATTGCGCGGCGTATGGCAGGCTCCGCAATGTGCCGCACCGCGCACCAATTCCCGTCCGCGATTCCATGGGCCGCTTCGCCCTTCAACCGGTTCGGTATCCGGATCGTAGAAGAACGCCGCTCGCCAGAGCTTCAGCCCCCACCGTTGGTCGAATGGGAATTCGACATCGTTCACCGGCGCGGGCTCGTCTACGGGTGGCACGGTTTGAAATGCTGCCCATAGGTCAGCGATATCCTGGTCGGAAAAATCCGCATAGAAGGTATACGGGAAAGACGGATAGTAGGGCGTTCCATCGGGGCCGATACCCTGCCGCACGGCTTTTGCGAACTGTTCTGCCGTCCATTCGCCCATGCCATGTTCGGGGTCTGTCGTCAGGTTGGGCGGATAGAACGTTCCGAACGGGGTTTCGAGCGGCGCCCCTCCGGCAAGTGGTGCGCCGCCCGCTTCAAAATTGGTATGACAGGCAATGCACCCACTGGCGCGCGCCAAATATGCGCCCCGGTCGACATTGCCCTCTGTTGCAATCGGAGTCACTGCACTGCCGACAGGCCATGCAATAACAGCGCCGAGGCCGGCCGTGCCAAGCACGGCGACCCCGCTGACGAGTGTCAAAAACCGGCGCATGGTTAGTCTTCTTCCGCCCGGAAGCGTTCATGGCATGCGGAACAGACCTGGGTCGTCATCGCGAATGCCGCGTCGGCGGGCATTTCGGAAATGGCGGCGGCATCCATCATGCCGCCTCTGCCCATCATCGCGCTCCCGCCCATCATGGTTGTATCGCTTCCCATCATGGATCCGCCGCCCATCATCGAGGCGCCATCCGTGGAGGTATTGCCACCCATGCCGCCCAATCCATTGTCGGCTGCGCGTTCCAGGCCCTCAGAGTATTCCTCCAGCTGACTTGCCAATGCTGCGAAGCGGTCCCAATCGGTCCACACCTCGTCTTTGGCTTCCGAGGGCATGCCCCCCGTGCCCTCCGGGAACAGCTTTGTCATGCTCTCGCCGGCGTGCTGCTGGAACAGGCGCGCTGCATCGCCCACTGTTTCTGCGTCATAGGCCGTTTCACCCCGCATCATCGGGGCTACGGTTTTGACTGCCTTTCCCATGGCGGCCATGGCATCCATGCGTTCCTTTACGATGCCCGTGGCACCGCTATGCGCAAATGCCGCAACCGCGGTTCCTGCAATCAACACTGCCGCTGCGATAGTCGTCTTTTTCATGTCTTCGATCCTTTAATGGGTCTGCTCTAAGAGGGGTGTGAAATCAGACCCACTTCCGTGGGGGTGGAGGATCGCTGTCGGGGCGCACTTCGGTTCGTTGGGTCGCGCCGTCTTGCATGACGGCGTTCATAAAATGAGGCTCGTAAACCACCGTTGCTGGGAACAACAACGCTGCCGGAACAGAACAGTCGAGTCCCGGATGACAGTGACCAGAGGCCTCGCTCGTAGATGGCCCCACATTTTCATGACTGTGTGATTCTTGCGCCAAAGACGCTTCACCATGGAACGCTGGTGCCTCAGGGACACCGAGAACCACAAGGAACAGGCCAAAAACGATCGACAGGATCCATCTGTTCGTCTTCGACCAACGCATCAGTTGATCCCGTTGGCCCGCTGTAGTTCTCTGACATAGGCAGCCACCATCTTGACGTCTCCTTGGGTCAGCCACTCGATCTTGGGCATATTACCGAATTTCCAATGATGCGCACGCACGCCGTTCTGAGCGGCCAGAACAAAGGCCATATCGGAATGGTGGCCGGGTTCGTAAATCTTGTGCACCAAAGGCGGCGCAATATCGTTGCGTCCAGCAGCGTTTTCGCCGTGACACTCAGAACACTTGGTCTCGAATATGTTTTTGCCGATCGCTGCTTGCGTTGAGAGCTCGGAAGGCAGCTTGACCTGGACGATGGGGTCGCCTTGCGCGATCTCACTCGTGTCAGGTGGGGTCATCGAGTGGCCTACTGCTGTGTCCTGCGTACCAATGAACTGCCAAGCGGCAACGCTCCCGCCGATAACAAAAACGGCACCAATCAGCGCAGTCAATTTGTCCATGCCTGTATCTTCCGCCTTGTCTCTTGGGTCAGATGAGTTTGACTTGAGTGCCGACGGGCACCCGCTCGTAAAGCTCTTCAACCTGTTCGTTGAACCAACCGATGCAGCCATTTGACGACCGACGACCGATCTTTCGCGTGTCCTGTGTTCCGTGGATACGGTAGTATTGCCAGGACAGATACAATGCGCGGGTACCCAGAGGGTTGGCAGGATCGCCTCCCTCGACACGTGCCGGCCATTCTGGATTGCGTTCCCGCATGGAGGGCGTCGGCGCCCAGCTGGGGTTTTTGCGCTTTTCCACGACTTCGGTATAACCGCGTTTTGTGAGTTCAGCGGTCAGAGGAACGGATGTCGGATAGATCCGCATTGACCCATCTGCTGTCCAATGCTGCAGAGCCCGTGTTTCCGTGTCCGAGATAATGATACCCTTTCCAAGCGTATCGAAATGGTCTTGCCACTCGTGAACTCGGAAAGAAGAGATATTGCGGCGAATGACTTCGGCCCGAACCACGCTTGGGGCGGCCAAAGCAACCGCCGCCAAACCCAATAGGCGTCGTCGGTTAATCTTGTTATTCCGCAAAGACGTCATGACACACTCCTAGCCTCGGTTTTGTCACACGTCTTTTACGCGAGACCCGGCATCTGGCAACCTGACAAGGCCGCGAGAAGTGTATCCATTTGTATCCTTGACCTTGCCCCCCTGGAGGGTCGCAAATGGCGGCAGATAAGCAGCCAAGAGGGCGACATGGACCACCAGAACCATAAGAACAAGCCAACCGCAGACAGGCTCATGCATTACGGAATGATGGCGTGTTGCATTGTGATGCTCTTACCTGTCGCCGGTTTTTTTCTTGCTGGCGGCACACTCGCGGGTATGTGGAGCAATGCAGCCGCTTTCGCGCCACTGCTGCTTTGCGTTGGGGCGCATCTCGTGATGCACAAATTTATGGGAAAGTCGTGCCATTCGAACGAAGAGAAAGGCAGTATCGAAGAAACACCCGTGTCCGTGCCTTCTGCGATTCCCGTGGTTGCACGCAACAGGCGATAATTTGCGCGGGAAAATGCGAGCAAGCGCATGGTTGCTGACGATTACAACGCTTGGCGGATGCGCCGCAAGTCTTGAAGACTGTCCCGAGCGGGAGGTCATCGTTTCCACCAAGCAGGCATCGATCATCCTCCCCGACGGGTGTCGGTTGATATCCTCGTCCTCTGCCGACGTAGCGCGTGTTGTTTGTTCTGATGGTCGACAAGGCTTTGCCGTCGGCGGTCTTTGAGACAAAGTTCCGGGTGCAGATTCAACCCGAGCCGGCTTTAAGGGAAGGAAGCGGATCCTTGGCGAAAACCCTGTCGACACTGCGCCGGGTTCTGATTTTGCCCGCACTGATCCTGGCGCTTTCCTCTGGCAGTGGCTCGGCGGAGACATCAGCCGCGTATCAAAGCTCTCCGCTGAAGGCGCATCTCATCACGGCACAGGACGGTGTTTCCAAGAACACGCAGACTCTTTCCGCCGGACTTCATCTCCAACTGAACGAAAACTGGAAGACCTATTGGCGGTCGCCAGGAGAGGTGGGAATACCGCCTTCGGTCGAATGGAGCGGTTCCGAAAACGTCGCAGATGTCGAATTCATGTGGCCTTCCCCGACACGCTTCACCGCCTTCGGCATCGAAAATTTTGGTTATGCGGGTGAAGTCGTCTTTCCGCTGCGCATAACGCTCAAAGATCCCGGCGCACCTGTGACTCTTTCCGCGCAAGTCAAACTGCTGGTGTGCTCCAATGTCTGTGTCCCGGAAGAGTTTGACCTGTCACTTCGCCTCGGACGCGGCAACGGCATCGACAGCACTGCGGCTGGGCTGATTGGCACGTTTTCCGAGCGCGTCCCCGAAGGAGCCGAGGCGGGTGGCGTCAGCGAGGCAAATGCCTTCATCGACGAAGACCTCACGGAGTTGATCGTCAATCTGCGCGTCGATGAACCACTCCAGTCGCCGGATGTGTTTCCCGAACTGGGTATCGGTGTTGCGCTTGGCAAACCCGATATACGTTTGGGAGAAGAGGATCATTTGCTTTGGGCGCGCTTGCCGATCCTCTCGTCGAATACGGATGTGACGGTGGCGCCGTCGATTACCGTCACCGATGGCGAGAACCGGGCCTTCACCGTGATTGCGGATCGCGTGGCGCGACGTACGGCACCGCCCTTCGAACTGGCCGCCACGACACCGGACATGATGGAACTGCTCTGGATTGCCGTGATCGCGCTGCTGGGTGGATTGATCCTGAACGTGATGCCCTGCGTGCTGCCGGTGCTGTCCATCAAGGTGTCGTCTGTGCTCAAACACACAGATCACGACACAACCCGTGTCCGGTTCGGTTTCGTCGCAGCCGCCGCTGGCATCATGACGTTCATGTGGGGTCTGGCGCTCATCCTTTGGGCGCTCCAGACGGCAGGGCTCAGCGTCGGGTGGGGGCTGCAATTTCAAAGTCCGCTATTTCTTGCGGTGATGATCGCAGCCCTGCTCGTCTTTTCGGCAAATCTGTTCGGAGCGTTCGAGTTCGCCCTTCCACAAGGCATGCAGACAAGGCTTGCAGATACCGGAGGGCGGAGCGGATATTCCGCCGACTTTTTCACCGGCATGTTCGGTGCCGTCATGGCGACGCCTTGTTCGGCACCGTTCCTCGGCACCGCGGTGGCCTTTGCTTTGGCCGGGCGTGGCGTGGACATTCTCATCGTCTTTACGAGCCTCGGGCTCGGCCTCGCCCTGCCCTATCTCGTCATCGCCGCGTTCCCGCGTCTGGTCGCGTTCATGCCCAAACCTGGCCGGTGGATGCTGATCGTCAAGAGCTTGATGGGGATCTTGCTGCTTGCAACCGCCGTTTGGCTGTTCTGGGTGCTCGACGGTGTCGCCGGGCTGGCCTCCGTCATCGCGGTCGCGGCGTCTTCCGGTCTCGCCGTTCTGATCTTGTCCCTCCCGAATGTGCAGTCCCAATTCAGATGGTCTATTGCCACGGCCAGTCTTGTTCTGGCTCTTGCCGCGGGTCCTCTCCTGCAGCAATCAGCGCCTGCCCGTGCAGGGTCGCAATCGGCGTTGGCTTGGGTCGCATTTGACCGTTCGGACATAGCGAAACGCGTGTCCGCAGGAGAGGTCGTCTTTGTCGATGTAACAGCTGACTGGTGCCTGACTTGCAAAGCGAACAAGACACTTGTTATCGACCGGGAGCCGGTCCGCAGTACGCTGGACGGGCCAGGCGTCACGCCGATGCAGGCAGATTGGACACGCCCGGACGCGCGCATTTCCCGTTACCTTGAGAGTTTCGGCAGATATGGCATCCCTTTCAATGCCGTCTATGGACCGTCGGCACCAAACGGCATTGTGCTGTCCGAATTGCTTACGACCGAAGACGTGATGGACGCCTTGGCGCAAGCCAGCGGTCGAGATGTTTCCGCAAAGGTTGCCGGACAGGAGTGATCTGCCCGGGCGGGACACCGACCAGCAGTCAGCCGCCGAGCCGCTCGAGCGCAGCGCGGACCGCCGCACGCCGAGGATCATTGGCGGGCTGCTGCTCCAACAGCGCTTCAGCCTTACGGTAGGCCTCAATGGCGCGATCCTGCTCCTGAAGGACGGTATAGGCGTTTGCCAGCCGCATCCAACCATCCAGATCTTCCGGTTCATCCTCAAGACGCCCAGCCAGCCGCGAGACCATCGAGCGGATGAACTCCGCGCGGTCCGCGTCATTCATCTCTGACGCCGCCGCAACATCTGCCGCACTCGGGCCGGGTTGTGATGTCGGCCCGCTGGGTAGATCGACGACCGGGAGGTCGGCGGCCGCTGCAATCCGGTTGATCTGCAAAACGTATGTTTCCATCCAGGGCACGAACGTCTTTTCCTGGTTCAGCCGGGAAACGAGCAGATCGTAGGCCTTACGCGTCTCTTCTTTTTGAAGATGGTAGAGAGACTCGAAATAGGTTGCCGCAGGATTGGATGGGTCAAGTTCCAAAGCGCGATCAATGGCCAATTTCGCCCGTGGAATAACAACGCCATCATTGGCAACCGCGACAGCCTCCGCCAGCATAGAGAATGTCGCGGAGGTGGCATCCTCCCGTTTGGCGACAACTTCAAATGCTTCGACAGCATCAACTGTTCTGCCCATGCGCTGATAGGTCTGGCCCAACAGCATCCACCCTTCGCTGGGGCCGCCGGTCGGATCGGATACAAGCCTTTCGCGAAGTTGTATTGCAAGCGCCGTCACTTCATCAGTCTGTGCGCGCTCCTCTGCACGGGCAGCGAAGGCCATTGAAGGCACCTCAGGCGATCCCATTGTCAGATAGTAGCCCGCGGCAATAACCGGCGCGAGGACCGCCGCGACAACGAGAGTGACTCTGCCGCCATTGCGGGATGATCCGGTTTTTTCTCCCGAATTGCGGGTCGTCGCGAGGATCCGTTTTTTGATCTCGAGTCTGGCTGCTTGAGCTTCCTGTTCAGAAATCAAACCGCGGTCCATGTCTCGTTGAATTTCCCGCATCTGATCGGCAAGGATCGCCGGTACCGCATCTCCTCTGGTGAGAGTGTTCGATTTGGACAGCAGCAGCGGGTAGAGGACAATTCCGACTGCGTGCAGCGTCAGAAGACCGAAAATACCCCAGATCATGACGCATCCCCCGCTTCGTTTCGTCTGAGAATTTCGGACACGGTGTTTTCATCCTCCGAGCCCAAATCTTCAAATGCCTCTTGCTTTCGCCGACTCATCAGTACCCCACCACCAACGAAAACCCCGATGAGGACGAAAGCGATCGGCGCAAACCAAAGCGCGTAGGTCGCAGGCTCCAGAGGCGGCTTCAGCAGCACGTAATCCCCGTACCGCGCCCGAATGTATTCGATCACCTCGGTGTCAGCGTCTCCGGTGACCAGTCGCTCGCGTACGAGCAGACGCAAGTCCCGCGCCACACCCGCGTTCGAGCTGTCGATGTCCTGGTTTTGACAGACGACGCATCGTAGATCCTTGGAAATCTCCCGCGCACGCTGTTCCAATACCGGGTCGCTCAGCATTTCGTCCGGTTCGACCGCATTGGCGGCAAAGGGAAAGAGCCCGATGCAAAACGCGAAAATCAACTGTCTCATAATGCTGCTCCATTTGGCAGTGCGCCTGCTTGCTTCAGGGCTTGCGTGAACCGTTCGACGGCGTCCGGACCGACGACCGGCCCGACATAGCGAAACAAAACGGTACCACCGCCATCGACGATGAAGGTTTCCGGCACGCCTGACAGGCCCCATTCGATCCCGGTGCGGCCCGACAGGTCGGACCCGATCCGCTCGTAGGGATTGCCGAGGTCATTGAGCCACTTCACGGCATCCTCTGGTTTGTCTTTGTAGTTGATGCCGAACAACCGCATGCCCCCGCGTTCGACAAAGCGTGTCAACACGGCATGTTCCGCGCGGCAGGGCACGCACCAGGACGCAAAGACATTGACCACGACCGGTCGTTCGTTGCCGACAAGATCGCTTCGGGCCAGGCCGGGTGTCTCCAACCCCGGCACGGGATCGAGATCGAACGCCGGGGCCGGTTGCGAGATCAGGACGGAAGGGATCTCATTGGGATCCCGGTCGGGATTGAGCCCCCAGAGAAAAAACCCCCCGAATATGACCGCCGCAATAAACGGCAGCCCGGCAGTGAGACGTTTCATCTTCTCTCCTACTCCGCAGGAACAGCATCGCTGGCTGGCTGTTTGGCGCGGCGCGGCGCCCCGACCCTCAAACGGCGATCCGACAAGGACAAACAGCCACCGATCACCAGCAAGATCGAGCCGATCCAGATCAGGTTGACGAGCGGTTCATAGAGGATCCGAAGGGTCCAGGCTCCGGCGTTGTTCACTTGATCGGAGGCCGGCGTTGCAATCGACGTATAGAGATCACCCGCCAATGTGGACCGGATGGCCGACTCCGTCGTCTGACTTTCCGCGACCGGGTAATACCGCCGTTCCGGGAATAGTGTCGTGACCAGTTCGCCATCCCGACGCACCACAAGGGTGCCGCGATCCGCGATGTAGTTCGGCCCTTGAACCTTTGCGGCCCCTTCGAAGGTGATGTCGAACCCGGCGATCGTGACTTCGGTCCCGGGGCCGGCAAAGACGATCTCCTCACTTTTCCATCCGGTCGAGCCGATCATCCCCATCATCAACACAGCGACGCCGGCATGGGCAAGCGTCATACCGTGAGAGGCGCGTGGCAGGTTGCGCGCGCGTCTCGCGCTCTCCGCAAGGGAAACCTCGAACAGACGGATGCGTAGCGCCCATTCCCGTAGGGTCGCAAAAAGCAGCCACGCTGCGCCAAGGATGGCAAGATAGGCCATGATCGGCCCACCGTTCAGAAGATACCATGCGGCCGAGGCTGCAATGACCGCCAGCACGGCCACGAACCGAATGCGATCGAGCAAACCGGCGATATCAGCCCGCTTCCACGACAGGAATGGACCAAGACCCATGAACACGACCAGCGCCAGCATCATCGGAATGAAGGCCGCGTTGAAGAAAGGTGGACCCACCGAGATCTTGTCCCCGGTGACAGCTTCGAGGATCAGCGGATAAAGCGTCCCGAACAGGACCGTTCCCGTAGCGGCGGCCAGAATGAGGTTGTTCACGAGCAGCCCGGCTTCGCGGCTGATCGGGCGAAACAGACCACCCGGCTCCATTTCGGGCGCCCGCCAGGCGTAGAGCGCCAGCGACCCACCGATGGACACGGCCAGCAGACCCAGAATGTAAAGCCCGCGCTCTGGATCGACGGCGAAGGCATGCACGGAGGTAAGCAGGCCGGATCGGACGATGAACGTGCCGAGAAGTGAAAGCGAGAAAGTCAGGATGGCAAGCAGGATGGTCCAGCTTTTGAACGCGTCGCGCTTTTCGGTGACGATGGCGGAATGCAGCAGCGCCGTGCCCAGAAGCCAGGGCATGAAGCTCACGTTCTCGACCGGGTCCCAGAACCACCAGCCGCCCCAGCCCAGTTCATAATAGGCCCACCAAGATCCAAGAGCGATACCTGCCGTAAGGCTGACCCACGCGGCCAATGTCCACGGGCGGACCCATCTGGCCCAAGCTGGATCGACGCGCCCTTCCAGAAGAGCCGCAACGGCAAAGGAAAATACGATGGAGAAGCCGACATACCCGAAATACAAAAGCGGCGGGTGCATGGCGAGACCCATGTCCTGAAGCAACGGGTTGAGGTCATTGCCGTCGAGCGGCGGCGGAAACACCCGCTCGAAGGGGTTCGACGTCAGCAGCAGGAAGGACAGGAAGCCGACGCTGATCCACGCCTGCACCGACAAGGTGCGCGCCTTGGTCTCGGCGGGGATGTTCGATCCGAACCAGGCGACGCCCGCGCCGAACACCGCGAGTATCAGGATCCAGAGCAGCAGCGAACCCTCATGGCTGCCCCAGGTCCCGGCCACCTTGTAGAGCATCGGCTTGAGCGAATGGGAATTCTCGACGACGTTCCTGACGGTGAAGTCGCTGGCGATGAAGGCCTGCATCAGCGCTGCGAAGGCTATGGCCACAAACAGCACTTGTCCTATTGCCGTCGCCTGGGCGGATTTCATCCAGACGGCGTTTCCACGCGATGCACCTGCAATCGGCAGAACGCTTTGAACGAGCGCAAGCGCCAGCGCGAGGGCCAGTGCGAAGTGACCAATTTCCGGGAACATGGCGTTCTTTCCTATCCAGTGTTGGTGGGCGTCGCGTCGGACGGCTTTGGCGTCCGCGGCGGGGTCTATTCGTCGAGCGTTGCTTTGCGGTGACGGAACTCTTCTTCGTCGATTTCCCCATTCGCAAAGCGGCGCCGGAGCGCTTCCTGCGCGTCCGAGTCCGGGGGACGGGTGCCATTGTCCCGCAGCCTGAGTACCAGAAACACGATCAATGCGATCACGGCGCCCCAGAAGGCGAGCATCATGAAGCCGCCCATAAAGCCATAGCCTCCGCCCCATATGTGACCTGTCCAGGAGCCTGGACCATCAGCTCGCGCCATGCTGGCGGGCAAGCTGGCCAGCAACGTTGGAATGAGCGTTTTCAGTTTCATCTGTTTCTCCTTCGATTAGTTCGCTTTCATCCAGTGGGATGGTGACAACAGCGCGCAAACCCGCGCTGTTATGGTTGACCAGCTGGATATCGCCGCCATGGGATTGGACGATTGTCCTCGCGATTGAGAGCCCAAGCCCATAACCGCCCGTTTCCAGAGACCTCGATTGCTCGAGGCGATAGAAGGGATCGAAGACCTTTTCCAACTGGTCGACGGGAATGCCGGGCCCATTGTCATCGATGTTGAGTACGAGGTTCGAACCGTGGGTCGCCCAGCTGACTTTTGCGGCACCACCGTAGCGAACGGCGTTCTCAAGCAAGTTCCTCAGTGCCCTTCGGAACGCGTTGGGTCGAAGCCGCACGGCAACATCATCACTCGGGGCAAAGGTGCAGTGTGCCGCCATATCGCTGCACAAGCTGTCCAGAAAATTGCGCAGATCGACCACTTCGGAGCCTTCTGATCCGGTAAGGCCCCGTGCAAAGGTGAGCGTCGCTTCGACCATACTCTGCATCTCTTCGACCGATGCGATGAGGCTGTCCCGCGTCTCTTCTTCGTCAACCAGCTCCGCGCGGACACGCATAGCAGTCAACGGCGAGCGTAAATCGTGACCAAGCGCTGCGAGCATCCGTGTCCGATCACTGACAAACCGGGTCAGCCGTCGTTGCATGCGGTTGAAGGCGACGGTCAGATCCCTGACCTCGGTCGGCCCTGCGACGGTCAATTCAGGCACATCCTCGCCCCGGCCAAGATGGTCCGAGGCCTTCGACAGGTGCCGCAAAGGACGCGTCAGGCGCGTCATGACAAACCAGAAAATCGCCACCAAAAGCAGTCCGGCGGAAATTCCAAAGGTCAGCATCGAATAGAAAGGCCATTGGATTGGTGGACGCTCGAACCGCGTTCCGACATTCAGCCAACGCGCTCCCTTAATGGCGATCGACAGGTTCATTTCAACCGCTGTCAACTCTCCGCGCATCATCGCGAGATGCATTTCCGTCATTTCGTCAGAAAGATTGGGCAAGGGCCTCAATTCGCCCTCGATCTCGTGCAGTTCAACGCGAATATCGCGGCTGTAGCTATCGTCCATTAGCGCACGGATACGCCCTTCAACAAGGTCGCCATGCGAATGACTGGTGTGTTCCACACTCGGAGCGTCTGACAGATCAAACCGGATAAGTGGTGAATTTGCTGCGCGAAGGATGGAATTCTGCAGGTCCAACGGGGCCTCTTCGATCAACCGCGCCACATTCGCTGCGCGTCCAGCAGCCTCGAACCCCAAAGCAGCACGGATGGCCAGGCTGCGCTCGTCAGCGAACAGGAACAGGCTGATCGCCTGGGCCACGACAAGTGCCGCGACCACAAGCAGGATCAACTGGCCGCTCAGAGATCTCATCGCACGGCGCATCACGGCGCATCCTCGACATCGGCAGCCAGGCAGTATCCGCCGTTCCGCACAGTCTTGATGACACTCGGTCGCAATACATCCGGCTCGATTTTGCGACGGAGGCGGCTGATCTGATTGTCGATGGTGCGATCCATCGGGCCTGCCGTCCGACCAGCGGTCAGGTCAAGCAACTGGTCACGGCTGAGCACCATCCGGGCGCGTTCCAGCAGGACCGCCAGCAATTTGAACTCGGAGGTCGTCAATGGCGTCTCGGTGGTGGACTCGTCAATCAGCACCTGCCGGTCGGTATCCAGTATCCAGTGCGCAAAAGAGACTTTCCTCCCAGCGAGGCTTCCGGCCACGGGTTCGTCGCGGTTGCTTCTCCGAAGAACCGACTTGATGCGGGCGAGCAGTTCTCGTGGATTGAATGGCTTGGCGAGATAATCGTCCGCACCGATTTCCAGCCCCACGATCCGATCCGTTTCCTCACCAAGCGCCGTCAGCATGATGATCGGAAGATCACCTTCTGGCGCAAGTCTGCGGCAAACCGACAAACCGTCCTCGCCCGGCATCATGACATCGAGCACGAGCAGGTCGAAGTGACCGGTGGCCAGCTTGGCATCCATCTCCACGGCATCCCTGGCGACGGTCGTGCGCATTCCGTTCTTCTCCAGAAAGCGCGCGACGCTTTCACGTATCTGTGCGTGGTCATCCACGATAAGGATATGAGGTGGCGGTCCCATGGTGTCTTTCCTAAATCATCGTTGCATCGTGTTTCATGGGCAGAATTGTAGCCATTTGTATCAGGTCAGTCCCTTGCTACAGATGGATACAAATCTGTGCCTGCACCGTGTCGTGCTCCCGGGTAGCGTTGCTGGCATGTTATGTGACCTTTGGGATCGCAACCGATCAAAGGATGAGGTTTTCGAATATGGCTCTTGATTTGAACCGGCGCCGTTTCATTCTGGGTGCTCATATGACGGTGCTGACCGTCACGGCGTCACCGCTGCTGGCGCAGAGCCGATCTGTCTGGTCGGCAGAGAATGCCTTTGACGCGCTTCTATCGGATACGGCGCGGATCATCGATGTCAGAACGCGCGAAGAGTGGCAAGAAACCGGCGTAGGTGCTGGTGTATGGCCGATAAGCATGCACGCGTCCGGTTTTCCGGACCGATTGTTCAGGGCGAAGGAACTGAGCGGTGATCGCACCGTTGGACTGATCTGCGCCACTGGCGGACGCTCCGCATCGCTGCTTCGAGCGTTAAGACAAGCTGGTTATTCGGGCTACGCCGATATCTCGGAAGGGATGTTGGGATCAGGCGAAGGGCCTGGCTGGATCGCATCGAACTTGCCGACCGTTCCGGTGGATGTCGCCCTGAACGGGTTGCCCCCCGCGTTGGCCTGACCTGTGAAGAATCAATCGGTCCAGTTGTGCTAAAAAGCCTGATGTATGGTCAGATTGACCTGTTTGAATAGGAAGACGGGTTTGGGGGGTATGACCGAGTTGATGGCCATGTTTGTCGGAATATGCGCGGCGATCCTGATGGGAATTGTCCATCATTATGCGTTGTCGGGCATTCTGAAGTTTTCCCCGCAGCGGTCGGATGGCTCCGGCTTTCGGATCATCCTGACGTTTTCCGCGTTGCTGTTGCTGCACGTATTGGAACTTGTGACGCTCGCCGTGTTCAACACGATGGTGGTGGCAAGCGTTCTGCCGCAATCGTTCAGCAACAGCCCGCCGATGTTTCAGGATGTTCTCTATGTTACGGGCATCTCGTTCTCGACCCTTGGCTATTCGTCCATAGAGGTGGTCGGGCCCTTTCGACTGTTGCTGATGCTGCAATCGCTTTTGGGCTTCATGTTGCTGACCTGGTCAGCGACGTTTCTTTACTCAGCCTGCCAGCAAGTCTGGCAGAAGGCGAAAGATGACTGAAAATCGCCACGCGCGTCGGACATGAACCGGGCGTCAGCGTCAAATGCGTCCTGATATCGGTCCTTTGACCTCCCCGTGGAACGGTTGAGTGAGCGCCGCGTTGCGCGCGTGGATGAATAACCCTTGACCTTCCAGTTGCTGGAATCCCTAGGTACCAAGCCATGGCACAGATTTTCAAAAAGACAGGCGATCACTTATCGCACCATCGACACGGGGATATCTTGAAATTTCCCGTATGGGTTGGCGTGTTGATTGTCTTGCTCTCAATGCCGGCTCACTTGTTTTTGGATGAAAAGAGCTCGATAGCTCTTGCTTCGATCACGCTTGCTTTGATTGGCGGTGCCTATATCGGCTTTGGCGCCGCGGACGGCAGAGCGCGCGTGTTCTGGGCAGAGCTCGCCGTGGCCCTTTTGTTCGGCTCGGCAGCCTTCCTGGGGCTGATATGGCATTGGGCCTTCCTCCCCTTGGGCTTGGCCCTGCACGCCCTTTGGGACATGTCACACCACAATTCTTATCGTCTCGCCCGGATTCCGAACTGGTATATTCCATTCTGCGTGGCCTTTGACCTTTTGGCAGCGACGTTCTTCGTTCTGCTCTATGCCGTGTTTTGATCCATGATGATGCGCGTTCTTCTTATTGCGGTGTTCCTGATGGGAGTCGTCGCATTGGCCTTCCCCGACGTCCTTGGCGTCGACATTCGCCTGCCGGATCGTGCGGAAATTGACCGCTGGATCGAGGCGGCAGGTCTTGCCGGACCAATTGTCATCGTGGCCCTTATGACAATCGCTATTGTCGCAAGCCCCCTGCCCTCGGCGCCGATCGCACTCGCCGCCGGAGCGGCTTATGGACACACGTACGGGACGCTCTTCGTCGTTCTAGGTGCGGAACTCGGTGCGCTTGCCGCCTTTGGTCTGGCCCGCGGCCTGGGTCGTCCCTTCGTTGAGCGTCATCTCGGTCAGAAGATTAACGCGGGCCTGTTCGGGTCCCAGAACACTCTGACCTTCCTGGTCTTCGGCAGTCGCCTGCTGCCGTTTCTGTCCTTCGATATGATCAGTTACGCCGCAGGTCTGAGCAAGCTGCATCTTTGGAGGTTCGCGCTGGCCACGATGGCCGGGATTATTCCCGCAAGTTTTTTGCTCGCTCACATGGGCAGCCAGGCGATGAACGGAGATTCCCGCACCGCCACATGGACCGCGCTTGCGCTCGGTGGCTTTACCGGCCTGTCGGTTCTCTTCGCCGCCACGCGAAAGACCGGCGCGCAACGGGAGGAGAGCTGATATGGCCAGTCATTCCCACGCCGGGCACATGCCGACCTCGGGCAAAGCCCTTGTGATTTCTGCCTGGCTCACCGGGGTCTATTTCGTGATCGAACTGGCCGTCGGGCTCTGGACTGGCTCGATTGCCGTCCTGTCGGATGCGTTTCACACCCTGTCGGCGGTTGGCGGCGTTCTGGTGGCCATCATCGCGCAGCGCATTGCCCGCCGTCCAGCGGATTCGGTGCGGAGTTTCGGCTGGTACCGCGCCGAGATCATCGGGGCACTGGTGAATGGCGGCTTTCTTCTCGGCATGGCGATTCTGGTGATCTGGATGGGCGCGATGCGGCTCGGAGACCCGATTCACCTGGCCACGGGCCCAATGCTTTGGGTCGCCTTCGGTGGCCTGATCACAGAGGTCATCTCGCTGGGGCTGATGTGGCAATCGAGCAAAGACGATCTGAATGCCCGCGGCGCGCTCTGGCACATCATCCAGACCTTTGTCGGCAGCCTCCTGATCATCGTGACCGCTCTCGTGATCGAGTTCACCGGCTTTCTCGCGATCGACCCGATCCTCGGCATGGCGTTCGGGGTGGTTCTCCTCTGGGCCTCCGTCGGCGTAATCAAAGAAGCGGTCCACATTCTCATGGAAGGCACGCCCGAGGGAACGGATCTCGACGCTGTGATGGCGGATCTGAACCACCAGGACGGGGTTGTGGATGTTCACCACGTGCATGCTTGGACGCTGACCAGCGGCAAACACGCGTTTTCCGCCCATATCCGCCATAGGGCACCCGCCGAGGCCGCGCACTTGCTGAACAGGGCCTATCGACGGCTGACGGAGCAGCATGGGTTTCACATGGTCACGCTGCAGCTCGAAACCGAGTGTCTCGACGAGCGCCACGCGCGGGATCTCGATATCGTCCAGAAAGCGGGTGCCGCGACCGCGCAAGAAAAGACTGATGTGCGAGATGCGCATCCGCCCCTAAGCTCTCACAGAGAGGAGCCGTAGACTGTGATGGACATAATTCTAGCCGCAGAGCCGGAGATTCGTCTGACGGCGTTTTTGAGTGTGCTGGCCGCCATGGCGCTTTGGGAACTCGCCGCCCCGCGTCGGCGACGTGACATTCCGCGTGTCATCCGTTGGTCGAACAACCTGGCTCTTGTCGTGATCGACACGGCGATCCTCCGGTTGTCCTTTCCAATCCTGGCCGTTGGTCTGGCGGTCATGGCCGAGGAGCGGGGCTGGGGCTTGTTCAACACTATCGAGGTTCCTTTCTGGCTGGTTGTGATCCTCTCCATGCTGCTTCTCGATTTCGCCATTTACCTGCAGCATGTCATGTTCCATGCCGTTCCAGCTTTATGGCGGCTGCACCGTATGCATCATGCGGACCTCGAATTCGACGCAACGACTGGTTTACGCTTTCATCCGATTGAGATCCTCATCTCGATGGCGATCAAGCTCGCCTTGGTCGCGGCGCTTGGTCCGCCCGCCGTCGCGGTTCTGTTGTTCGAGATCATCCTTAACGCTATGGCACTCTTCAATCATGCCAACATCAACCTGCCGCGACTGGTCGACCGATGGCTCAGATGGATCGTCGTCACACCCGACATGCACCGCGTGCATCATTCGGTCGATCCGCGCGAAACGAATTCAAACTACGGCTTCAACCTGCCATGGTGGGACCGCCTCATGGGTACTTACGTTGCCCAGCCCGCGAAGGGCCACGAGGGAATGACGATCGGCATCGAGCAGTTTCGCACGACGCGCGACCTCTGGGTCGACAAGATGTTGATCCAGCCCGTTCGCGGGCCAGCAAGCGGGCACGCCCTGGATACATCCGCCCTCACGCCGACAGAGCAGGAACAGCCTCCGGACTCTCGAACACACAGTTCTACGATTTCGAATAATTCGAAAAGGAACACATGATGAAAAGACGCACATTTTTGCTGGCCGGAGCGGTCGCCACACTTCCCCTGCCAGCACTGGCCAACACGGAACCGGTCATAAAAGTCCTGAAAACCCCCACCTGCGGGTGCTGTACCGCTTGGGTCGAACATGTTCGCCAGGCTGGGTTCACCGTCGAGGCGCAGGACGTCGATCAGGATGTGCTTTATGCGTTCAAAAATCGGCTGCAAATCGCACCGGAACTTGCTGGCTGTCACACGGCGATGATAGGCGACTATTTCATCGAGGGTCACGTGCCTGCCGCGGACATCACGCAGCTGCTGGCAGAACAACCGGTGGCGCGCGGGTTGACGGTCCCCGGCATGCCGATGAGTTCGCCCGGCATGGGCGGTCCCGGGGCCGGTGACACTTTTGATACCCTGCTTGTTGGCTCCGACGGGGTGACCTCGGTCTTCGCGAGCCACAGCTGATCGGGTCATGGGCGCAGGTGATAGCTCCCGCGGGCCGGGTTTGTGACCCGCCCGTCCTGCACAAGCTTTCGCAGCGCCCTGTAAGTCGCCTCATGGCTCAGCTGTAACCGGGCGGCGAACTCGACGACGGAGCCGTCGAGCAGGCCCGCGACCAACCCCGCCATGACCCGGTCCTCTGCGCGCCGAATGCCGACAATCTCGAGCATCTGTCGCTGCGCTTGTATCTGTTGAGCGGCCTGACGGCCATAGGCGCGGGCAAATGCCGGGTCGGCAAAGGCGGCCAAGACGGCAGACTTGTCGATCCGGATCAGCGCTCCGGCCTCAACACAGACCGCATCGCAATGATAGACCTCTGAAAACATCGAAGCTTCGGCAAAGCTTGTACCGGCTTGGGCACGGTGAATGATGAACCGCTCGCCATTTGGGCCGACCCGCTCGAGATGCACGCGTCCGGTTTGCACGACATAGAGACCGTGGGTGGGGTCGCCTTGGTGAAACACCACATCGCCAACCGCGCCGGAGAGTGGGCGCAGGGCTGAGCTCGGGATAAGATCATAGGGGTCTGGCAACATATGATTGAAATCATATTGCGATGCATCCGCCCCTGCTAGCGTAAAGATGACAGCACCCCATTGAAGGATCCGTCCATGCGTCTCATTCCCTTCGTCCTTGCCATAGTGATGGCCGCACCCGTGGCTGCTCAGCACGCCCATTCCGCAACTGGCCATGACATGGGTGGACCGCAGGAAACCGGGCAATCGGCCTTTGCCGCCCTGGCGGAGATCGTAGCGATCCTGCAGGCCGATCCCGAGACGGATTGGGAGCGGGTCGATATCGACGGATTGCGCCGCCATCTGGTCGATATGGACCTTCTAACCCAGGAGGCCGTGGTCACCCGCACCCTGCGGCCGGAAGGGGCCCGGTTCGAGATCCGGGGTTCCCCCCGTGTTCTCGAGGCCATCCGCGCCATGGTGCCCGCCCATGCGCCCTTTCTTGCGGCTGAAACCGGCTGGGACGTTGTCACGGAGGAACTCGAAGATGGCGTGGCGCTCAGTGTCGATGGCGATGCCGCTCAGATTCAGGGACTTGGCTTTTTTGGCCTGATGACCATCGGGGCGCATCACCAGGAGCACCACCTCATGATGGCAAAAGGCGCAGCCCCACACCATTGACGCGCTGATGCAGCTTGTTTGTTGATCCGAAGAGAGGTCGCTGACAAAACGTTACATCTCGCGTGTTGACCTTCCAGCGCTGGAGACACGGACACATGCCCGATGATGGAAGCGTCAGAGGATACCGCGCGCAGGGATTTCCTGTATTACGCAACGGCCGGGGCGGGGGTCGTGGCCACAGGGGCTGCGCTCTGGCCACTGGTGAACCAGATGAACCCTTCCGCCGATGTCCGCGCTCTGGCACAGATCACCGTCGACATCTCCGATCTTGCGCCCGGAACGCAATTGACCGTCAACTGGCGCGGAAAACCTGTCTTTATCCGTCATCGCACGGAGGCAGAAATGGCTCAGGCTCGGGCAGAGGCGGTCTCTGACCTGCCAGACAGCCAGGCGCGCAACCCCAATCTGCCCGACGATGCGCTGGCAAGCGATGAGAATCGAGCCATTGCGGGTCACGAGGCTTATCTGGTGATGATCGGTGTCTGTACCCATCTGGGCTGTGTCCCTCTGGGCGATGGGGCGGGGGATTTCGGGGGTTGGTTCTGCCCTTGTCATGGCTCGCATTACGATGCGGCCGGGCGCATTCGCAAAGGTCCGGCACCTGAAAATCTGCATATTCCGGACTTGTCGCTCTCGGACGAGATGGTGCTGACGCTAGGGTGACTCACACGAAAGGTCGATCATAGTTCACCGCTTGAAATCAAAACAGAATTAGAGTGGCTACCGATCCTCCTAGATTGCAATTCTCCACATCCGAAATCGTCCTTGTCCAGTTACTTCGCGAATTAGATCTCGGGCTTCCATCCAAGCGAGGTTGCGTTGGACGGCCGCGCGGCTGGCTCCGGTCGTAGCCTCAGCCATGGGAGCGGATACGAGAGGCCATTCGGTAAGCGCAGCTCGCAGAATCGGCGGCGTTTTCCCTGAAAGCGAAACCATCACGGCTTTTGCTCGTGCAGTCCAGTCCTCAACGTTATTCAGATGTCGCATTGCGATCAAGCATGCGCTCTCCATCCCGTCGAGCCAGCGCGCCAGCCTATTGGCAGGCGGCCCCCCAGAACGCAGGCCTCCTACACCACCCATTGCCAGCGGAGAAAAGACTGCTCCCTTACCCTCACTGGCCGCAACGCGTGCGGCGGTAACCGCAGCTTCCATCCGGTCGCCCTGTTGCCCGAGGCCGGCGAGGCTCCAGAGGTGAAATCCCATGCTGGCGCGCGTGATCGGGTGCAGGTCGGCGGCTTGCGCCATCAGGTCAAGCCACCCGCCCGCGCGATCCGCAAAAGGTTCGGCTTCATCAGCCAAGTTTTCGGGGTCACGGCGATCGAGGAAGGCGGACAGGTCCACCTCTGGGCCGGGACCGCCTGTCAGACGGCGCACCGCCCAACCGACACGCGCGAGTGCGGCGGTGTCGTCCTGAACTCCGGAAAGGCGCATGGAGATCCAGAGCGCCAACCGATCTGGACCAATCCGGTCGCCCACAAACCAGCTGAGGTCTGCCGCCTCGATCAGGGCCAGTCTGTGCCGCCATCCTTTCGGGCCACGCTTCAGCCGGTCGTCTAGCGCGCCGATCCGGCCAGCCACACGGGCGAGACGGGCGGCATTGCCCGCCTCTGCCTTCCGCCAATCGTCGAGGACTGCGGTTTCACGCGGCTTTCTCCTTGGACCAGGAGGCAGATAATCGGGCTCCACTTCCATCGGACCAGGCAGGAACCATAGGTCGTCTTCAGACGTCTCTTCAAGCCCCTCCGTATCCACTAGAGGATCGTCAAAACGTTCATCTTTCATAGAGACTTGAGGCTTCATATATGCAAAATATGGCACTTTTGCATTTTACCCAAGGGTTTTATTTGGGTGCGCCCACACTCCTTATATGGCACGCGCGCGCGGTGGTCTGCGAGAGATCTCTGATCGTGTTCAGCGTATGGAAGCTAAGGGTTCCCTGCTGAACAGCGCCAAAGTGCACGCCCTTGCATTCGTTTACAAATGGTCGTTTAGTAACGGTATATGAAATTGCAAACGGCCGATTTTCATGCCCCTGATAGGCTACGCCCGCGTATCGACAGAGGATCAGACCCCCCTGCCCCAGTCTGAGGCCCTGCAAACTGCGGGCTGTGCCGAGATCTTTGAAGAGCACGCCTCAGGCGGCAATCGCGCGCGTCCTGTACTCGCTCGTTTGCTCGAACGCGTTCAGAGCGGCGATACGCTGGTCGTTGTGCGGATCGACCGGCTTGCGCGGTCTCTGTCGCATTTGCTGGAGGTGATCGAACGTCTGGAGGCCAAGGGAGCGTTCTTTCGTTCCATTCAGGACCCGATCGACACCGGATCCCCTCAAGGAAAATTCACATTGCAGGTTCTGGGCGCCGCGGCCGAGTTCGAGCGCGCGCTGATACGTGAGCGCACAAAGGCCGGGCTTGCCTCTGCGCGCGCCAAAGGGCGCGTTGGTGGCAATCCTGGGCTTCGCACCAAAGACCCCGACGCGCTGCGCAAGGTGCGGCTGGCACGACAGGACGGCTACATGGAGCGCCTGAACGAAACCGCGCAGGATTGGGTGCCCCACGTGCGACGCCTACGGCCGGATATGGCCTGGGAAGATGTTTTGCGAATCATTAATGGCCCCCTGCCCCACGACCGGCACTGGACCCAAAGCCGCCTACTTCGTGCTGTGAAAGCCTATGTCCGCGACGGGTTTCTACCAGATGAAGTCCTTGGCCGCGCCGGACGCCGCGAAACCGATGACCGCCTGCCGGCTATCGTGGCTGCCATCAAAGGCTCGGACCCCGAAATCACACTGCAGGCGATCTGCGACCGGCTAGAATCGATGCGTGAGCGCACCCCTCGAGGCCGCACTAGCTGGCAGCCGTCTTCGGTCAAAATGCTGCTTGAGCGTGCGAAAAAGTTGGGGCTCCTGTGAACACGACACTTGTGTTGGCCTAACGGATTACCACTAAATCTAGAAAGTGCTTGCACGAATCTGGCTGGTCGGGCAATAGTCTCGAAAAATAACGCGCGGTCACATAAAAAACGCGCCCACGGATCGGGGCAGACATGAGCGAAGCAGAACAGGATCTAGATATCGCCATCGGGCACTACGCGGAACTTCTCGCGTCGAACCTGCATGCTCAGCGCGCTGCGCACTTCCCACCGGATGCAAAGAAGGTGATGCGCACTTTGACCAGCGGCGAAGCTGCTGAGCTCCTTGGCGTCGACCATACCTATCTTCGGAAGCTTCATCGAGAAGGAAAGATCGTTGACGTCGAGACGACGGCGGGAAGTCATCGCCGCTATACGCTCGACGATATCTGGGAAATCCGGCAGACGCTTGAAGGAAACGCAAAAAAGTCTGGAACTTACGTGCCTGGGCGTCGCGACGGTGACGAGCTTCAAGTCATTTCAGTGGTGAACTTCAAGGGCGGAAGCGGCAAAACGACGACGTCTGCTCACCTCGCTCAGCGCTTGGCGCTCAAGGGGTACAGAGTTCTTGCGATCGATCTCGACCCCCAAGCATCTCTTTCGGCTCTTCACGGAATCCAGCCAGAACTCGACCTCATGGAGGGCGGAACCCTCTATGATGCCGTTCGCTACGACGATCCGGTTCCGATCTCCGAAGTGATCCGCAAGACTTACATTCGCGGCCTTGATCTCATCCCAGGCAACCTTGAACTCATGGAGTTCGAGCACGAGACGCCTGCTGCTATCCAGCGAGGCGGAGCGAAAGCGTTCTTCGCGAGAGTTCATGACGCACTCGATAGTGTTGAAGCGAACTACGACGTTGTTGTGATCGACTGCCCGCCGCAGCTTGGTTTCTTGACGATGTCAGCACTTTCCGCGTCCTCGGGCGTCCTCGTGACGGTTCACCCGCAGATGCTTGACCTTATGTCGATGTCCCAATTCCTGCGAATGACGGCGGATCTCCTGGGAGTAATCAGGGATGCAGGCGCAAATCTGCGCTTCGATTGGCTGCGCTTCTTGCCAACGCGATACAAAGTCGGCGACGCGCCACAAACCGAAGTCATCGCCTTCATTCGCGGGCTGTTTGGGAGGTCGGTCCTGACCAATCACATGGTTGAATCGACCGCAATTTCTGATGCCGGCTTGACCAAGCAAACGCTCTACGAAGCTGACAAGAGGGACTTCACGCGTCAGACGTTTGATCGTGCGATCGAATCTATGAACGCAGTGAACGATGAGATCGCTGAAATCATCCAGAACACATGGGGGCGGAATGGCAAGAAAGCCTAAACTTGGCCTGCCGCTGCAGACCCTTCGCAACGCTCCTGACGCTCTTGAAGGGCGCCGACTGCGTGGCGGTGTTTTTGAGATCGATCCGGCGCAGATTGTTACCGAAGGACGGTTGGATGACAGGCTTCAGATTGAAGTTGAGGGCCTGAAGAACTCTATTTCCAAGAACGGTCAGCGTGTGCCTGTCTTGGTCCGCCCACTGGAAGGCGATCGCTACAACCTGATCTATGGCCGCAGACGCTTAGAAGCATGTCGCGAACTCGGTATCAAAGTTCGAGCCATCGTCACAGAGGTTGAGGGTGATCAAGCGCTTCGAGATCAGCTTCTCGAGAACCAAGAGCGTCGTGATCTGAGCTTTATTGAGCGTGCGCTCGTTGCGACGGCACTTCTGGACGGTGATCATTTGGAAGGGGCTGAGCGCACCAATCGAGGTGTCGCCGAAGTCCTTAACCTCCACGAAGCTGGGGTTTCACAACTCTTGAGTGTCGTTCGGACGGTCGGCGAAGAACTCATCCAGGCAATTGGTGCGGCTCCCGGGATTGGTCGCCCGAGATGGGAAGAGCTCAAAAAGGCTTTGGGTGCCTACGACGGTGATCGAGACCAACTGCAAGCCGTAGCTCATGCAGCTAAGTCCGAAAGTTCCGGCTCGGTCGATGAGGTTTCTGAGCGTGCGTTTCTCGCAGTTCTGGCAGCTGCAAAGAGCGCAGAGAAGAAAGCAAGCCCGTCTAGAAAAGGCGTGCCTGCTTTGGCGATCCCCGGTGTCGGAGCTGCGACGGTCAAGACCGGCCGCCAAGGCAAGCAGCTTAAACTCGATCTGACGACGGATGAACCTGATTTTATCAGCTGGTTGGAGGGCAATGCCCCAAAGCTGATTACCGAGCTTCATGAGCGCTGGAAGCGTTCAGAAGACTGAGGAAGAGCAACCAACAAGAAGGAGGCACGATACAGGCAAAAAGAAAAAGGCCCCGAGAAGCTAGCTTCACGAGACCTTTGTAAGGTTTCGCACCGGGATCAGCCCGCTACAAAATCTCAGTTTTCGCACCTCTGAATGTAGCGTTCTAGCCCCTACCCCGCAAGCGCAAAGCGATTCGCGGGCCCTAGAATTTTTGTCTTCGTGAACATTTTCATGGATTACACACCAATTTCGCCGTTTATGCGGCCGATTTCGCACGGCCATTTGCGCGTCATCGAGCGACCCGAGGCATCTGTTCCGGCCAGACCCGTTAACAAGTGGGAACTCCTGCGCGAGCTCTCCAAGGCGCAAGCGGCCTTTGGCGTGTCAGAACGTGATTTGACTGTTTTGCAGGGGCTTCTCAGCTTCTTTCCAGACGATGCACTTGGCGGGAACGCCGAGATGGTAGTCTTCCCCTCGAACAAGGCGATCTGTGAGCGCCTGAATGGTATGCCCTGCTCCACTATGCGTCGTCACCTCGCGCGTCTTGTCGAGGCTGGCTTGCTCCAGCGGCGTGATAGCCCCAATGGAAAGCGCTACGTCCGCAAGCACGGCGAAGAGCGCGTCGCCTTTGGCTTCGATCTTTCCCCGCTCTACTGCCAGTCCGAGGAGATAGCACGGGCGGCAGAGGCCGTACGTGAGGCTGAGGAGCGCGTCAGGCGTCTGAGAGAGGTCGTAAGCCTCATGCGGCGTGATCTCGCGGCCCTCGCAGAGTTCGGAGACGAGATGCAGCCAGGCCTAGGCTTCTGGGATCAGCTTCGCGACAAGGCTGCCCTCACAGCCCGCGCGCTTCGCCGCAAGCTTTCAATTGAGGACCTTGCGGCCTATCGAGCCGACCTTGAAGCTCTCCTTGACCAGGCACGCAACATCATTGATGGCCCTGAAACAGAAGAAATGAACACCAATGATGCCCAATCTGAGCGTCACCATCATAATTCAAATAAAGAATCTATAGATCTTGAACCTGCTTTAGAAAAAAGCGGAGCGGCGGCGGGTGTGCCAGATGTGGATACGAATGAACCGGTGGCTGACGTTGATGAACAGGACACAAGACACCTGCCAAAGATCCCGCTCCACCTAGTGATCGCGGCATGTCCCTCGCTCAAGACCTTCTACCAAGGTGAGATCCGGCATTGGCATCAGCTCTTCGATGCGGCGTGCCATGTGCGGCCAGCCATGGGGATCAGTGCGTCTGCATGGGAAGAAGCACAGCGGTTCATGGGTCCGGAGCAAGCGTCGATCGTCGTTGCTGCCATGCTGGAACGCTTCGCCGACATAAGATCGCCTGGTGGATACTTGCGAGCTCTGACTACCAAAGCTGCGGCAGGCGAGTTTTCCTGTGGCCCAATGGTCATGGCATTGATTGGCCGGCGGAACGCGGCTTAACAGCTGTTAAACTCCGATCTCGTGCGGCTGGCATGGCATAACTTAACAGCTGTTAAGTAGGCTCTCGGCACACAAACGGTGTTCGAGAGAGAAAAGTTAGGGGGTTGAGGTGTGGCGATATTTGAGATCGTGAAAGTGGCTTTCGCCTTCGTCGCGGCGAAGATCTGATGACGAGGGCATCCCGATCATCATGATAAAACCTCAGCTGGTGACCATCGCTGCTAGTAGCGCAAAGGCGGCTAGCGAAGAACATACAGAGTGTTGCGCTGCAGCCAACCTAGCAGTTGCGCGCCTCCGCGGCCCCTGCCCTTTTCGATGTCTGAGATCTGATGATGAATACCCTCAACAATTGGCTCTACGCTATCCGGCGCCTGCTGACGGCGATTTGGGTCCTGGCCTCGGATATTCGCTTGACCTTCATCGGTGCTAATGCTTGAGAGGTAGGTTGTGGATGTCTGTTGCATGATATCGTGGCTACGGGCCGTAGCGCACAAGGAGCAGACGATCGATGGTTACCAAAACCGTTTGACCAAGGGTTCGATCCTCGAATTCCCGCGCGCTGGGAAGGGGACCCCATAACTTCTCAGTCACTTCGATAATGGCGACATGGCCAGCGAGGCAATCGGCTCCTCAAGCGCAGCAGCTAGTTGCCAGCGGTCCCGCGTTCCGCTGATTTGGTCGTAGTGGACGACGAGGACATCTCAGAACAGCGGTTGCAACTCAATCTCTTGATTTCATGACACCCGAACTATTCAAAAGAGTGCTTTGATGTTGGCTGCGGAATGATCTGATCCATCAGATGTAGGAAAACGATTTAATAACAATAGGTTATTGCGTTTTTTGGTATTCGCGATGAGAAATCATGCCCATAACAGCCTTCATCAACATGGTTTCCCTTTCCAGGGTGCCGATCCGCTACATCGACGGGAAGCCAAAGTATCAGCACGCTCTACGAAGAAGTTGGCAGTTGCGGGCCGATTGAGCGGTCTGGGCTATCTCGTGAAGAAGGAACCGCCACAGGTCTAGCCGATGGGCCCTGTGGAAGTTCTGATCCCGTCGTACCAGTACAGTTCGGTGGCGGTTGGGTGTTTCATGGGTTTGGTCCACGAAAAGTAAAAGTGTCCTTCGGGTTTTGTGACTGACGGATGAGGGCCTTTGGGGTCCCTCAGATGGGTCCGGGCCGGATTCCGGTCTGTCTTTCCTGATGAAGGGCATTCCGATGCAAACAGGTGTTTTGCGCGTGTTGCGCGCGACCGCTGCCTGGTGGTGGCGACACAAGGAACTACGCCGAACCGGCCAGACGGGGCAGGCACAACGGCTTGAGCGCGAGACTGTCCTGCGTGAGCTTGGCTATCTGAAGCAGGCGGCGTTATTGCCAAACGCGCATGTGATCTGCGGAGAGGGCGGGACATTCATCCACCTCGGCTTGACCACCGTGTCGAGTTTCGCGCCGATCGAGCGCTTTCCCTTGGCCACTCTTGCGGTCGCACGTGGCACGCCGTTCATCGATATCCGACTCGTCACCGATGTCATCGCCTTCGCGAACCTGCCGCGGGTGGCGCGGGACGGATCGGTCGACCCTGACTCTTCGGGTCCCGGCAAGTCCGTGTCGCTGACCACCTACATCGACATGGTCGAAGCCCTCGGTGCCAGGATCGCCAACGATCCGCGCCCCTGTCGGTCAACCTAGTCACCACTCCCTCTCACCAAAACTCGAAAAGGAGGCCAGCCATGGCCCGATCCCGTACGCCCAAATTCGATGCCTCAGAGGTCATCACAAACGAAATCATCCGCATCATCGAGCGCGGCGTCCTGCCGTGGCGCAAGCCATGGACCGCAGGTGGCAGCTGTCGCCCCCTGCGCGTGGGCGGGGAACCCTACCAGGGAGTGAACAACTTCCTGCTGACGATGCGGACCGTGATGGCGGGCCACAGCTCTCCCTTCTGGATGACGCTGCCGCAGGCCAATGCGTTGGACGCAAAGGTCCGCAAGGGCGAAAAGTCCTCTGTCGTCGTTTATTACGGTCAAAGCCGGAGAGACGCCGGCGATGAGCATGATCACAGCGACGGGGATGATCACTCCGAGGAAGCCCGTATCTTCCGCTTCCAGAAATCCTACCGTGTGTTCAATGCCTGCCAGATCGAGGGCCTGCCCGACAGCTTCTACCCTGACCCGGAGCCCGTGCCCGAGCATCCGCAGTCCGAGCCCATCCCGCATATGCAGGCGTTTTTCGATGCCATCGACATCACAACCGTCTTCACGGGCACGGAGGCCTACTATTTGCCGCCCGTGGACAAGGTCTACATGCCGTCCATCACGCGGTTCCAGGACCCGCGCAATTTCTACGGGGTCTGGGCCCATGAGCTGGCCCATGCCACGAAAGCTCCCCATCGACTGAACCGCGATTTCGGGTTCTCGAAGTTTGGCAACACGTCCTATGCGCGCGAGGAGATCGTCGCGGAATTGACCTCGGTGTTCCTGGGTCAGACGCTCGGCTTCACGGCGCATACGCTCGAGATGAATGCCGCCTACCTGCACAACTGGTTGCGGGTCCTTCGGTCGGACAAGGGCGCGATCTTCCGGCACGCCGCGGACGCGCAGCGCGCCTGTGATTATCTGATCGCCAGATCGGAGGTGGGCAGGGCAGGTCGCAGTGCCGAGGCCGCCTGACCGCACGGAGAACGGAGACACCCATGTCACGTAAGGAACCCAAAACGCTGCGGGTGGCCTGCTTCAACGACGGCCGCCGCAAGATCATCACCTTCAAGCGCGGTGCCTATTGGTGGAGCGCTGCCGAGGGCGCTTATCCGCTCTCGGCAGCGCTCGAGAGCATCAAAGAACAAGGCGGCTGGATCGAAACCATCCCCAACCCGAATTACAGACCCAAAGGGCTGTTCGGGTAGGGCGCCTTCGGCCTCGATTCATCCGCCAAGCGGAAAAGAAAAAGCGGGCTTTGAGAAGGGTGTTTCAAACCTCTCAAAGGAGATCCCCATGTCCATGAATGTTCAACCCCAGCCAGACCGTCCGGATCCGACCGTGATCGCGGCGCAGAACGACGCGTTTCGCAAGCTCGCGTGCCTTGGAGTGCCGCCCGCGCAGCCCATCCAGGGCCGGATGCATGTCACCCGATCGCTCATGGAGGCCGGTGACGGCTTCATGGCCGAGGCGGTGAAGGCAACCGGTGAGTTTGCCACGTTCGAGCCTGAGAATGACCCCGAGGGATGGCACGATTTTGGCGCGGTCGAGATCCGGGGCGAGACCGTGTTCTGGAAAATCGATCTCTATGAGGCAGATTCGGATTTCCGCTACGGGGCTGAGGCCCCGGATAATCCCGCCACCACCGTCCGTGTGCTGACCATCATGCTGGCGCGCGACTGGTAGAAGGGCAGGGGACTCCTCCCCCTGACATCTGAGACGATGAAGGCCCGCTGCCCCTCAAAAAGGCAAAGATGCCGTAATGGGGCTGTCGGCGAATCGAGCACGTTTCGCTTGTTTGTCAGCATGATGTGGAGTGCCGTTGCCCTTGATGCGCCTGCAGCGCGTCTACGAGGTCGTATGTTTCCATGCGCCTCAATTCCTAAGAATAGAAGGGCAACGACATGAATGTAACTATCGGACTGGATGTATCTCTGGCAAGCACGGCGATTTGTGTGCTGGGGCTGCAGGGGAAGATTGTTGAAGAGTTGCAGGCGGAGAGCGAGCCTGAAGCCTTGGTGCGCGCGATCGGCGCCCTGCCGTATTCGATCGATGTGATCGGTCTTGAAGCTGGACCTTTGTCCCAATGGCTGAGCAAGGGGATGGAAGAGGCCGGCTTTGACGTGGTCATGATGGAAACACGGTTGGTGAAGGCCGCTTTGAAAGCCATGCCGATCAAGACCGACAGGCGCGATGCTCAGGGCATTGCGCGCTTGCTTCAAATGGGTTGGTACAGGCCGGTGCACCGCAAATCTGTGTCTTCCCAAGAAATCCGCGCTCTGTTGACGGCGAGAAAATCAGTTCAACAGGCGATCATCAACCTTGAGCTTTCCATGCGGGGTGTTTTGCGGAACTTTGGCCTGAAGCTCGGGCATGTCACCCGGATCAGGTACGAAGCTCGGGTGAGGGAACTGGTTGAGCAGAATGAAATCCTGTCCGCGTCGACCGAGGCCCTTTTGCGCGCGCGTGCGCAGTTGCGCGCCGAGTTGGCTGAATTAGACGCGAAAATCGCGAGTCTGGCAAAACACGACGACGTTTGCCGTCTGATGATGACGATGCCGGGTGTCGGTCCGATCGTCGCCCTGACAGTCAAATCCGCGATTGATGATCCAACCCGCTTTGCGCGGTCGAAGGATGTTGGACCGTGGGCGGGGCTGACGCCACGGCGCACGCAATCTGGTGAAATGGACATCGTCGGGCAGATCACTCGAGCCGGCGACCGGGCCCTTCGAACGGCCTTGTATCAAGCGGCGATGATCCTGATGCACCGTGGGTCACCAAACTGGCTCCAGGCCTGGGCTCTCAGAGTGGCACATAGGCGTGGATCGAAACGGGCCTTGATTGCACTCGCGCGGCGCATTGGCGTTGTTTTGCACCGGATGTGGCGAGACGGCACACCATTCCGCTATGCGCAGAGCCCCACGGCAACGGTCTGAGAATAACAATTCCTGAACTTCATTGTACGGAGGAACGCACTGCACCTGACAACAGGTACGACGAGGTCCCTTGCCGGGACGAGGTTCCTGGAGATGCCGTAGGCCCGCAAGTTATCGGCAAACGTTGAATACGCGGGAAAGATGGGCACCCAGGGCCAAATTTGGACCAGGCATAGAGTGGCAGCCTTGAGGCTGACTACGGACGGAAGAGCGAAGCCCGGACAGGGGGTGTCCTTCAGTCCTGACGTACGGTTGCAGTGAAAAAGAGAAAGTAAGCTTCTGAATTTGTGTCTTAAACCGGTGAAGAAAGAGATCTTCGCCGGAATTTTTGACTTGCCCGAAACCCTTGACAGAGGCCCGCCCCATTACGGAAGCGGGCCTTTTGTCGTGGTGATCCCTGAAGCCGGGGATTGGTCACGCGCTTGAAGGCGCGGGCCACACCTCACCCACCTGGAAGGATATCCCATGACCACAAGCTTTGCCCCTCTCACCGTCGCCATCAGCGATCTCACTGCGCATCCCGCCAATGTGCGTAGCAACTCTTCGGAAACCTATGATCCCGAAAACATCGCGCATCTGAAGGCCAGCATAGCTGTGCTGGGCCTGCTCCAGCCGCTCCTGGTCCAGAAGATCGACGGCAAATGTGCCGTCCTCGCCGGCGGCCGGCGACATGCCGCGCTGAAGGAGCTGGTCGCGGACAAGGCAGCCAAGGGCTTCACCGCCAAGACCAAGATCGACTGCCGCCTCGTGCCAGAGGATTGTGACGTGACGACGGCGCTGTCCCTCGCCGAGAACATTACCCAGGCGCCGATGAATGCGATCGACGAGTTCGAGGCCTTCGCCCGGATGATGGAGGTCGACGGCCAGACGCCCGAGACCATCGCAAAGACCTTCGGCACCACAGTGGCGGCCGTGAAAGGCCGGTTGCGCTATGGCCTGATCCACCCCGACATCCGCGCCGCGGCCCGGGGCAAGGTGATCACGCTCGACACGATGAAGGCCTTCGCCGAGCACCCGAGCCAGGAAGCGCAGCGCGAGGTCTTTGAGGCGCTCACGAAAGACGGCGGCTATCTGCAGGCCTATACCGTCCGTCAGGCACTCAAATCCCGCGGGGTGCAGGTCAGCGATGATATCGGGGCTTTCGTGCGCGAAGACTACGAGGCGCGGGGCGGTGCTGTCGCGGCTGACCTTCTGGAAGAGCATTCCGTGCTTGAGGATACGGCGCTGGTCGAGACCATTTTGCTCGAGAAGCTCGGTGCCGCTGCCGAAGAGGCCCGTATGAGGCTGGGCTTTGCATGGGCCGATGCGATGGTGCGCTATGATTACGCGACCATGGCCGACTACGGCCGCGTCTATCCCGGCCCGATCGAGCCCGATGAGGCGGCCCAAAAGCGCATCGATGAGATCACCGCCGAGCTTGAGAAATTGCAGCTCGAGATGGAGGATGAGGGGCTCGAGGACGGTGCCTACAACGCGCTTTACGACCGCGTGGACGCCTTGGAAGAGGAAGCCCGCGACCTGCAGGAGGCCTACAGCGCCGAGGACCTCGCGCGGTCTGGGGTAATCGCGTCCTGGTCGGGCGGGCAGCTGACCCTCCATGTTGGCCTCGTCCGCCCGGAAGACACCGTCAATGAGGAGGGCGCACGCGGCTCCTCGGCTAGCCCGACCGGGGAGGAGGCCCCGGACCCGGGCGAAATCACTTATCCAGCCTCGCTGGCCGAGGATCTCAAGACCGAGCGGGCCATGGCCCTCGGGGCAGCGATGGCGCTGCACCCCGAGGCCACGCTCGATCTGACCCTCTTCAAGCTGGTGAGCGACGTTCTGGCCAGCGGCATGAGTGTCACGCAGGCGATCAAGGTCGAGGCCCGCAAGGAATACCGCAGCCATGCCAAGATGGACGAGATCGATGGCACCTCGCTGGAGCAGGTGGCGCTAGCGCATGATGCGCTTGATCTGTCCTGGCTCGATGACACCCGCGCGCCCGCGGATCAGTTCGCGGCGTTTCGCGCGCTGGAGGCCGGCGAGAAGGCCAAGCTTGTGGCCTATGCCACGGCCAGCACCACGCAGTCCTGCTTCGCGCGGGACCGCCAGCGCGACAGCCTGATGCATGACTTCGAGATTGAGATCATGCCCGACATTCGCGCCCACTGGACGCCGAATGCGGCGCTCTTCAACCGCTTCAAGAAGGCCTGGCTCCTGAGGATCCTCGGCGAAGATCTGGGTCTCGCCCAGGAGGCGGTGACGCTGGCCTCGTCGAGCAAGAAGGAGATCGTCGCCTTTTGTGACAAGCTCTTCGCCGAACCCTTCGCCACACTCACGGACGCGCAGCGCGCTGCCGTGGCCGCCTGGTGCCCGCCGATGATGCAGACCGCCGGTGTCGCCTTTGAGGAGGCGGAGCCCACCGTGGAAACTCCGGAGCCTGCCAGCGAGGTCGCGCAAGCGGCCTGACGCATCAAGTGACCCGCGCGGAGCATTCCGAGCGCGCGGGTCGACCCTCCCACACCCAACCGAAAGACATCCTCATGGCTATTCTCAAGTTCTCTGCGTCCGCTGTTGCGGCACAGATCGCCCATGCGCGCGCCTGCAAAACCTTCCTGCCCAACTGGAACGGGCCCGTGGACAGGCCCGCCCTGATCCTGATCGTCGGCAATGGTGTGCATCTGCGCTCAAACGGCATCGATGGCACGACCACCCGAATCGTCACCACCGAACAGGCCGATCCCTCTTTCGCCTTCGCCGACGGCATGAACCCGTTTCGGGACACCGACTGGATGGCGCAGCGCCGCATGGCGTTTCGCGATCTGACCGGCCAGTTCTACACCGACATCCTCGATGACGTGCAGGTTCTCATCGACCGGGGGCGGGGGGCCATCCGGCTGGCCACCGATGGCCACAGCATCCGCGTCTTCGTGCGCCGGGCCTCGGACTATCTCATCGGCGGGACCTACGAGGTGCCCTCGGGCCTCGGCGGCACCTTCCGGGTCATCCTCAAGGATGCCTGCGACACCTTCGCGATCGTGCAGAACTGCGGCAATTGCGAGGATTTTGACGCCATGCAGCCCTACCGCGTGCCGCTCGATGCGCTGATGGAAATCGATGACCGGAGGGCGGCGTGATGGGTTGGCTCTTCTACACCGACGGCCGCGTCCAGACCTACGCGGATGAGAAAGCGGAGATTGCTCGGCTGTGCACCTTCGAGGGCGAAAGGCGCAAGACGGAACTGGTCAAAGCCTGCAAGGTGGGTTCGACTTGGTACGCGGCGGCAAAGGTCACAAATATCGACGGCACCCCTGTCGAAGACACGACCTATGTCACCGATGCGGATGGCTCCATCACTTTCGCCGCCGTATTCCTTACCCGATATGATGACGGCTGCTGGGGCTACAAGGACATGGAGGAAAGCGCGGGACCGGTCGAATCCCGCGCGCCACTGAGCCTATTGGCCCTGCTGTCCGAGCTGAAAGACCCAGACAGCTATGCTCACGCCTGGCGCCAGCGCTGCCAGGACTGGGCTGCGATCCCGGACTACGAGGAAGGCGACAAGATCAAGCTCGCAGCACCTGTGACGCTCACCGATGGCAGTACCTGCCAGATTGTCACCGCGACCCACTACCGGCGCGGGCGGCAAAAGCGCCGCTGCTACCGCATCGAGGAAACTGGTGGGCTCGTACGCCTGTCGAAGGCCTCGCTTGCGGGCTCGGAGCTGCTCAGCTCCGCGAAAGGTGCGGCTAGCCCGGTGCTGGCGGAGTTCCTGGCGGGGCGAAATTAGGTCCTGCGCCGGACGGTTCATCGACCTGCCCGGCGACAGCAGATGCTGCGGCTTGTCTTGACAAGGCAATGCAAATGCATTACCTATCGCGGGCAGCAAAGAACCTTTTCTTCAGGAGACTGCCATGACAGCCCTCGCACAAGATGTCTCGAAACTCACGGATCGGTATCAGACGACCGTGCCGGCGGGTGTGCGCAAACAGCTCAAGCTGGGCAAGGGCGACCAGATTCGTTACTGCACCGAGCCGAGTGGCAGGGTCTATATCGAGCCCGTGCGCAGCGACGAGGAAGATCCCGTGCTCGGAGCCTTTCTCGATTTTGTCGAGGCCGATATCAAGGCGCATCCGGACCGCATTCGGGCGTTCGATGGGGCTTTGCATGACCGTCTTGCAGCACTGGTCGGAGACGTTGACGTCGATCTCGATGCGCCGCTATCGCTCGAGGATGAATGAGCGGCGATAGCGTGCCCGCCCAAGCGCCCCTTGTCGTAAACGGATGGTCGATTTATGCGCATCCGCTCTTTCTGGATCAGCTCGAAGGGCTGATTGAAGAGGTCGAGGCGCGTAAGGCACGCGATCCTAAGACCTGGCGCAAGAAAAACCCGACGAAACGGCTGGCCGCCATCTTCAAGCTGGTCACCGAGGCCATACCGGCAGATCCGGGTGCCGCCGCCTTCCGGCAAGGCGGCACACTCGGCGATCACCGCAAGCACTGGTTCCGGGCGAAATTCTTCCAGCAGTATCGGCTGTTCTATCGGTTCAACAGCGATGCGAAGGTCATCGTGGTGGCTTGGGTGAACGACGACAAGACCCTGCGCGCCTACGGCAGTAAGACGGATGCCTATGCGACGTTCAAAGGGATGTTGGAAGATGGCAATCCACCTGACAATTTCGACGCGCTCTTGAAAGAAGCTGCAGCGGCGGGCAAGCGGTTCGAAACTTCCCTTGAAGCGGTGCCCGATCGGTAAGTGGGCCAGCTTGCTGTGACCCTTTGGCATTATCGTTTACGACGCCCCGCCGGAAGATGTAGCATCGGCTGATAATACGGTCGGAGAAAGCACAATGGACGAAACGGAAAAGGATAGGCAGCACCTCGGGCTAGAGGAGCAATGCGCGCCTGACCTGACGGGGCACCGTTTCCCAATTGCTGTGCACGTTGCAGACATGCCCGATGACCTCGGCAAGCTGCTGGATATCGGGCTCGAGGAGCATTTCCGTGGCGGCTGATGTCAATTCGTATGACGCGTGGTTTCGCGCGAAGGTGCAGGCCGCGCTGGAGGAGGAATGCACGGGAACATCTCAAGTTCAGGTGATGCAGGCCGCACAGGCATTGATTGATGCGAAACGGGAGGTCGAACCCAAGTCCTGACCAAGCCTTGGAGGTCAGCGCGGTCTGACCCCCGTCACCCCGAAAAGCGAAAGAGGGCTTTTTGTCTTTGGAACTCAGACCCTGATCCAAAGGAAACCCCCATGTCCAAGCCTCTCTCAACGCTCCCCAATCCTGTTGAATCCGACGCTAACCTCACCTCTGCCCTCGCGCAGATCGGCGCGGAGGTTGACAACCAGCCCCTGCGCAGTTCAGCGCTCGCGCGTATCATGCGCGAGACGTTTCATGGCAGCGATGCTGGCGGTGCCTGGGACTGGCGCATGGCATATGACCTGATGCAGGCCGCGGCCATCCAGGTTGTGCTGCGTGGGGACGGCGCGGCAGGTGACATCGCCGCTGCAAGGCTGCTTGCCTCACGGCTCCTCACGGAAACCCGCCGGTCAGAGCAGCAGATCCGGCTGCAGCAGTTTTCCACGCCGCTGCCATTCGCGGCGCTGGTCTTGCAGGCCACGGCGATCCGCAAGGGCGAGACCGTTCTGGAGCCCTCGGCTGGCACCGGTGCCCTGGCCGCTTTCGCCGCCCGGGCCGGTGCCACGCTTGTGCTCAACGAGATCGACCCCTTTCGCCAGCGCCTCCTGCGCGCGGTTTTCGGCGGCGAGGTCACAGGCCATGACGGCGAGCATATCGATGATCTGCTGCAAACGCCGGTTCTACCCGACGTCGTGGTGATGAACCCGCCCTTCGCCTCCTCGGTCGACCGCTCCCGGGACAAACACATCGCCGCCAAGCATCTCATCGCGGCTGCCAAGCGTCTGGCACCCGGCGGGCGGCTTGTGGCGATCATGCCGCCGGGATTCACGCCCGAACGCGATGCCGCGCATTGGTCACGCGCCTGCGGTCTCCTGACGCCGCGCTTGGCGTTGACGATGCCGGGGCAGGTCTACCGCAAGCTCGGCACCTCTGTCGAAACCCAGCTGATGGTCTTTGACAAGGTGCAGGAGGACGGCGAAATGATCCGCGTCCCTGTGCGGGATCTGGATGAAGCCTTGGCATATGTCGATGCCGTGGCCGCAACCAGGACCGAGATGCGCCGCGTACAACAGGCAGCGGCGATCCCTAACGGGCGGCCGACCGTTCCATCCTCTGCCCCGCGCAAGACCGCCGCTGCGCCTGTCGCCCCCTCCAAACCCCGGGCCAATGCCGTCCGTCCGCTCAGCTTCACAAGCTTTGAGACCCCTCGCGACAACACGCCCATCTCGGACATCTATGCGCGCTACCGGCCGCAGCGGATCGAGATCGCAGGTGCACAGGAACATCCCACGCCGCTCGTTGAAAGCATCGCCATGGCCTCGGTTGCCCCGCCCATGCCCTCAAACACGGGCGGTGATGACTTGCGCCTGCCCGCCCGACTGATCGAAGAGGGACACCTCTCCGAGGCGCAACTTGAGACCATCATCATGGCCAATGATGCCCATGGGCGCGACTTGCCGGGGCGTTTTACCATCGATGACGACCAGACAAAGCTGACGCGTGCCGATGATGACCCGGATGCGCGTGCCTATCGCCTCGGCTACTTCCTCGGTGACGGCACCGGCTGCGGCAAGGGTCGGGAATGTGCGGGGCTGATCCTCGCGGGATGGCTCGCCGGACGCCATAAGGCCGTCTGGGTCTCGAAGTCCGCCACGCTCATCGAGGACGCCATCCGCGACTGGACCGATCTCGGCGGCTCGCCCGCCGACATTCAGCCGCTGTCGAAATGGAAACCGGATCAGCCCATCCCCATGGGCGACGGCATCCTCTTCGTCACCTACGCCACGCTGCGTTCGGCGGGCAAATGCGGCACCACACGGCTGAGCCAGGTCCTCGACTGGATGGGCGCGGGGTTCGATGGTGTTCTGGCTTTCGACGAAGCCCATGCCATGCAGAACGCGGCCGGGTCTGTTGAGGGCAGGGGGGTCAAACCCTCGCAGCAGGGCCTTGCGGGCCTGCGGCTGCAACTGGCCGCGCCGCGTGCTCGCGTCTTTTACATCTCGGCCACGGGCGCCACGAGCGTACACAACCTCGCCTATGCCGCGCGGCTGGGGCTCTGGGGGCAGGGGCCCGAATACCCCTTCCCTAGCCGCGAAAGTTTCGTCTCGGCGATGGAGGCGGGCGGCGTCGCTGCCATGGAGGTGGTCGCGCGCGACCTCAAGACACTCGGGCTCTACACGGCCCGCGCGCTCAGCTTCGATGGGGTGGAATATGACGTGCTGGAACATGCACTGACCCCGGCCCAAACCGAGATCTACGACGCCTATGCGGGTGCGTTTCGCACGATCCACCACAATCTCGAGGCAGCCCTGACCGCCACCGGCGTCAATGACGCTTCCGGCGAGACCAACGCCTCCGCCGCACGCGCCTCGGCCAAGTCCCGTTTCGAGAGCACGAAACAACGGTTCTTCAATCATCTCCTAATGGGCATGAAGGCCCCGAGCATCGTCCGTGCCATCGAGGAAGATCTGTCGGCAGGCAAGGCTTGCGTCATCCAGGTGGTCTCGACGGGTGAGAGCCTGTTGAAGCGGCGACTTGAGACCATGGATCCGGAGGATGAACTCGTTGAGGGTGCCCTGACGCCTCGCGACTACGTGCTGGGTTATCTTGAGCAGGCCTTCCCGATCCATGCGCAAAAGCTGGTCGAGATCGACGGCAACATGGTGGCTGAGCCTTTGCGGGATGAGACCGGCGCGCTGGTCGTCTCGCGCGAGGCGCTCGCCTTGCGCGATGCGGCAATGATGGAACTGATGACACTGGCACCGATCCCCTCGGCGCTCGATCAGATCCTCTGGGCCTTCGGCGACGAGGCCGTGGCGGAGGTGACCGGGCGCTCGATCCGGCCACTGAAGGCCGACGATGGCCATCTCTTCATCGAGAAGCGGTCGGCCAGCAGCAATTCCTCCGAGACCCAAGCCTTCATGGAAGGCGAGAAGAACATCCTGATCTTCTCCGATGCGGGTGGCACAGGCCGCTCCTATCATGCGGCGCAAACGGCGAAGAACCAGAAGCGGCGACGGCATTACCTGCTGGAGCCCGGCTGGCGCGCCGATGCGGCCATTCAGGGGCTGGGCCGCACGCATCGTTCGGCCCAGATCAGCGCACCCTTCTTCCGGGTCTGCACCTCGGATGTGCATGGCGAAAAGCGTTTCACCTCGACTATAGCCAAGCGCCTCGACCAGCTGGGGGCCTTGACCAAGGGCCAGCGCGAGACCGGCTCGCAAGGCATGTTCCGCGAGGAGGACAATCTCGAAAGCCCGATCGCGCGGGCCGCACTACGTGGGTATTTCGCTGATCTTGCCGCCGGGCGCGCTGAGGCGATGAGCTACGAGAGCTTCACCGACTGGACGGCCCTGCGGCTGATCGACAAGGACGGGGTGCTGCTCGAAGAGCTTCCCCCGATCCAGCGGTTTCTCAACCGGGTGCTGGCGCTGCCCATCCACATGCAGAACGCGCTCTTTGCCGAGTTCATGGCGAGAATATCTGACCAGACGGAACGGGCGCGCGCGGCGGGCACGCTTGATCTCGGCGTGGAAACCCTGCGTGGCGAAAAGATCGAACAGGTCTCCACGGAGGATCTCTGGACCTGCCCGAAATCCGGTGCCGTGACGCGGATCATCGGGCTCGAGGTAACCGACCCGGTCCATGTGCTGTCGGCAGATGACGCCCTGTCGCGCAATCCCGACAAGCTCCCCATGGTCAACCGTGCTTCGGGTCGCGCGGCGCTCATCTCGGCGCGCCCGATGCAGATGTATGACGAGGATATCGTGACGCTGATGCGCAAGGCCGTGCGGCCAAACGGGTCGAGCTATCTGGAGGAGACGCGGTCCGAGTCTTCGGCCTGGGAAGACATCGGAAGGCCCGAGTTCGCACGGCTTTGGGATGCCGAGGCTGCGTCCCTGCCGAAAACCACCACGACCAAGCTCTACCTGCTGACCGGGCTGCTGTTGCCGATCTGGAAGAACATTCCGGCCACGAATGAACGCATCTACAGGGTCACGCCTGACGGGGAGACGGCCATGATCGGGCGCACGTTGAGCGAAGAAGGGGCGGCCGCGCTCCGCGCCCGGTTTCTCGTCTCCAATCCGCAAACGCCGCAGGAGATGCTGACCGCCGCATTGGGCACCACCGCACCTGTGGATCTGGGCCGGGGTCTCACCCTGACCCGTCGCCGGGTCGCAGGCGAGATGCGCCTCGAGCTCTCTGGTGCGGATCGGGGCATGATTGATGGCCTCAAGGCCATGGGGTGTTTCACGGAGATCATCGCCTTCCAGTTGCGGGTGTTCCTGCCGCATGGGGACGGGATTGACACGGGAAGCATTCTGGCACGGATCGTGGGGCAGCGAGCCGCTAGAGCGGCAGAACAAGCCGCCTGAAAAGCCAAAGCGGGCTTTGGGCCGGGCGTCGCGGATCGGGGTTTGGCCGGTCCGCGCTTTCCGGGCGCGCGCTGACCAATGCCACGCCCGGCCCCCCAAATTCGGACAAGAGGACAGACCCATGACCAATCCCCAAATAGACTATGCCGCACTGGCGGCTCAGTGGCGCGCGGAGCGTGAAACTACCTTGAAGGCATCCCGAACGGACCTGCTCGCGCAACTACGTGCGCTTGGCATCAGCGAGGTCACCGCCGAATACGAAGGCTATGGCGACTCTGGCAATGTCGAGGATGTGACGGTGCAGCCTGCAGAGGTCCAACTGCCGGAGGCGCTTGCTACAGAGGTTGGCGACTTCGCCTGGTCGCTCGCTTATCACCATCACCCGGGGTTCGAAAACAACGAGGGCGGCTACGGCACACTGACCTGGGACATAGCACTAGACAGCATCACGCTCGATCACGCGGACCGCTATGTCGAATGCTCGCACAGCTATGACGAGGGGCTGTGAGATGGCCCATCCGCTTCATCATGCCGAAAGCTCCGCCCGGAAATTCGGCGGGGTGCCGTCTGACTATCAGGACATCCACGACTGGTTCGACGCCTCGAAAGAGCACCTCGCGCTCTTCACGCACCAGGCCTTGCGCCATCATGCCCAAGGTCTGTTCGAGGCCGAACGTGTCTTCGGTCTGACCCTGATCAATAGCGCGGGTCGGGACATACCCGTGCGCTGGATCGGCGAGCAGCATGTCCGCGAAGACTGCCAGGGCCGCATTCCGAGCATGGCGGACTGGCTGCGACGGATCCAGCCAGAGCCATGGATGGCCAATGGCCATATCGAGCAGCATGTCAGCGGGGAGCCCTGCGGCGACCCAAGAGTCGCCTGGGCCTCCGAAGTCGCCGCCGGACGAACGGTTCTTGGCCTGAAGGATTGGATGGCGGCGCGCGCGATGCAAGCGGCACAGAGTGCCTGACAGGACCCGGCTTTTTGCCAATTGAATGCCGCACTGAAGCCCGGTTGGAAGATCGGGCTTCTTGCGTCGTTTCCCCACCATTCTTCGTGAGGAGGATCATATGACACTCGATGACATTAAGGCGGCCGTTGATGCCGGCCAGACCGTGCATTGGACTAATACCGGCTACGTTGTCCACAAGGACAGGCTCGGACAGTACCTGATCACCTACGTGCCGAACGGCAGCTGCATCGGCCTGACCGATCGGGGCGGGCAAAGGTTGAACGGTAAAGAGGGAGAGTTTTTCGTCGCGCAATCGGAGGACGGCGCGAAAATTCGGGCAGCCAATCAAGACCAGACGGGCAGGAGAGGGGCGTAGCACCCGGAGGCGCGGGAGCATTCCCACTCGGACGGCAGCTCTGACCCGTGGGCGGGGCTGAAAGGAAAGCAGGCTTTTTGATTTGTGACCCCACGAGGGGTCGAAAAAGCAATCCCGGATGCGCTGGCAAGGACGTCAGACACCGGCCAATCCAAAAGGAACCATCCCATGTTCGCAGGAACCCTCACCCGCAATGTCGAGACCGCAGCCGCTCAGTACACCGGCATGATCCACTCGACGCGCTTTGACATCGCCATCCAGTTGGAGGCGCGGGCCAAGATGTCCGAACGCAGCCCGGATTTCGATGTGACCGCAGTCAACAAATCAGGCCGCAAGGTGCGCATCGGCACGGCCTGGAACGAGACCGGCAATACCAGCGGCAACCCGTATATCTCGATGCAGATCGATGTCGGCTTGGGCCCGTTCCGTGTCAACGCGGTGCAGACGAAAGAGGCGCGCGCGGCCCAAAGCGGCGCGTTCGAGATCATCCCGCTGGTCTCGAACGGCCTGATGAAGTCCGGCTCGATCTCGGGCGAGCTCACCGCCATGGACGCTGACAACGCCTTCACCGGCTACATCGCCAACATGATGTTCGATCTGGAGTTCATGCTGATCGAGAACAGCTACAAAGCCGAGGAGACCCACCCCGATTACCGCATCGAGGTCAGCTCGCCCCGTGGCACACCGATCCGCGTCGGCTCGGCCTGGATGGCGAAAAGCAGCCGCACGGGCAACGACTACCTGTCGCTGCTTGTCAACACGCCCGATGGCGACCTGCGCGTGAACGCCGTGCAGAACGAAGAGCAGCGCGGCGGTCAGACCTTCTCGATCATCCCGTTCATCGACAGCGGTGAGCAGGCGCAGGATGCGGGGTTGTCGCTGGTCGCGTGACCTTGGCATGAGACCAAAAGACCTGAGCCAAAAGGGGAGCCGTGGGAACACGGTTCCCCTTTTACTGTGTTTACTTCAATAGAGCGATCGAACTGCCACTTCAATTGGCGTTCCGGTGTAGATGAGACTCCTAGATCGCAAGTGCCGCGCGGAGTTTCGATCAAAGTCAGACTTGTGCAACCGCTTGAGCGGCAATCAATGCGTCAACAGCAACTTGAACCTCGGCGTAGAGCTCGGTGTCCAACTCTGCCGCGTCGATTTCCACAATCAGTGCGTAGCGTACGGAAGGCAAACCCTCAGCGAGAAGCTTTTTCGACTTCCACCAACCGGTGACTGGGTGAACAGCCAGCAAGTTGCGCCGCGCCAGATCTGAAGCCTTGCATGTCAGCTGATCTATATGGAGCGATCCGACATGGCGCCGATTGCTACCGAAGTCCCAAAGATCATCTTCGTCGCTTGCAGGACCATCGGGCTGTTCGGCCGCCTTGCTGATCCGGGCCAGAAATTGGGCTTCGTTCTCGCCAGCGCGATTGAGTTGGAAACGTAAGTTGTGGGACGCGTAGCGATACCGAACGCCGCGCGAAGCTTCGGACGGGTTCGGAGCGATAAAGCTGCTGAGTGCCACCCGCAAGGTCACATCAGCATTGCCGAGCGCGCGCAAAGCCTCAATGGGCCAGGGAAGGGCGAACAGCTTCATTTCGTTGTGGACATCACCTCCGGTCTTTTTAGAAATCCCGTACGGCGTTATCGTGTCTTCCACGATGAGGGTCAGCGCGTTTGACGCGCTGCGGCGGGCACGCGCCATGTCCGGCACACCATACCCATAGCGCTGAAATAGGGGCGTGAAGTGGCCCTTGTTTGGCTGGGCCGGCAGATGCTCACGCATCTGCTGCGTCCACCGCGCTGACGACACGTAGAGACCACGCACTGTCTCGGGCCAAAGCGTCGGATAGTCCGACCAGAGTTCCGTTACATCCTTCGCTGCAAGCGCGGTCGCCGCGCTGGTGTCGAAGGTGAATGTGAAGGATCGGACCGGGTAATTGTGGTGTGTCGAAAGCAGCGATAACCATCCATGCCGCATTGGCGGTGGCATGGCACTTAGCGCCCAGTTTCCACCCTCAAGGACGACGTCCGGCTTGTTCGGCCAATGGGACGACCACGATGCAGTTCTCGAAGCTGGCGATAGATCGCCGAATGGTGCAAGCGCTTGGGCCGGCTCTCCGTCTGGCAGTACGGTCTTCTCTGTGAAGGCCCCGACAGACAGAACATTCCACGCTTGGGCCGGCGACTCGATTTCGTTGTCCTCGTGATCGCATCGGTCGAGGTAGTTTCCGGCACCAAAGGTGAAGTTGTCGGTATTCCCTGCGGAAACAAGCACCAGGCGCTGATGTTTGATTTCACCTGATACACCGGCGGCAAGCTGATCGACTTCCGTTGACCAGGAGGTGGGAGCGCCGTCGTGCGGCGTATCCTCGCCTGTCGTCGTCGTCATGGTGAACGTCCGGCGTCGGTGACCAACCAGTTCTACTGTATTGATCGCCTGCCTGGTAACCGAGCCGAGGAGATGATGCGGGTTCATCCCTGCATCAGGGAGCAGCTTCACAGATTCCAGACGGTTCAAGACGGAAACTGGATTCGCCTGGTGCAGCTTCGGCGTGAGATCGCCAAAGAGCGCCAGTCCTCCCATCTCCGTGCCATGGCCCTTCACGTCCTCCAGTCCCCAAGCTGGGTTGGCGGCATGTCGGTCATCCACGCTGAGCGCCGGCTGAATGAGAGGATGAGCGCGACTGACACCGGTATCCAAAAGCGTAACGTAGCCTGGATCGGGATTGTCAGTGTAGGTCGTACGACCCGCCAGTTCGTCGACCCACTGCGCCTGTTCGGCCACTGGCAAGCCGTCGAAGAAATCCGCTGTGATGGTCGGAGCGGCAAGGGCGCGCACGCCGCCCAGTCGGCGGACGGCCTGAGCGAGCTGATTGCGATCGGCCTGTGCGACTACAACGGTATCTTCGGGAAACTCCAGTCGATCCGCTCCCACTGTGACGCCGTAGTTTGGTGCGGCCGCGACGAAGGCTTCGGTCATATTAGGCTCGAGCCAAACCTCCCAGACGGTCGCAACATCCACTCCGGGAAATTTGCCTGGGGGGCTGCGCCAGAGGGCACGCAACCCCGCTTCCGTGATGGCAGCGACACTTTGCACAAGGTCCGCGTTCTTCGGACGGCCTGGGACGATTTCACCATCTTTTTCGCGATCAGGCGTGTCTTCAGTCCGAAACTGCTCGACCTTCTTGCGCAGCTTTTCGATACCCTTGGCTGTCGCAAACACCGTCGCTCGCTCTTCGGCGCCACCGGGAACTGGAGCATCTTCGATGCGAAGAAGCATCAGGCCGCTGGCGTCCAAGCTGTCTTTTTTCAGACGTTCGTCTACTCGAGAGCGGACTTCCAGATAAACGCCAGGAATTTCGGCTGCTGGAATATCCGGCAGCGCGTCGATGGCCTGAAGCAATGCTTGGGCGTGCGCCGCGCGATTGGGGACGTCACTTGGTCTTTTGGACCCGCCCCCGCCCTTTGCTTGGAACGGGCGAGGTTGTCCGAGATTGCGAAGGTGGAAGTGTAGAAGGTCTCGCGCCATTGTCATCGGTCCCTAATTCTTGGAGCGACCGTCGGCGTTCGAGGGCATCAAGCAAATCCTGTGTCGCAATCTTGTCGGTATCATTCAGCACGGCACGTCGAGCGGCATCTTCCGCCGCCGCCACAACATCGGCCGTCGAGAGGCCGGTTGCAACATCCGTCACCCGTTTCCATCCCATGCGAGCCAGTGAGAAACCGATCAAACGGCGCTCGAGCGCCTGCCGAATGGCCGGGCCATCGGGCATGACATATGGCAAAACGAGATCGAAGCGGCGCAGCACCGCGCGGTCAAGAATTCCCGGCAGGTTTGTAGTCGCAATGATGATCGAAGGACCAGCATCCTCATCCAGAAACTGTAGGAACGAGTTCAGAACCCGTCGGGCCTCGCCGACGTCGTTCTCGCCGCCCCGGGCCGCAGCCAATGCGTCGATTTCGTCGAAGAGATAGATACCACGCGTCGTCTTGACGGCATCGAAGATCATCTTCAGCTTCTGCGCTGTTTCACCCATGAACTTCGTGATCAGCCCGTGGAGCATGACCGAAAAGAGGGGGTACTGCAGCTCACCGGCAAGCGCTGAAGCACTCAGGGTCTTGCCGGTTCCAGGAGGACCGGAGAGGAGAACGCGCCGCCGTGGTTTCAACCCTTTTGCCTCGAGCTTTTCGCGCATTCGTGTCTCGACAACGAGATGCGCGAGTTCGCTCTCGATCCTGTCTGGCAAGATGACATCGACGAGGCGCTCGGTCGGATAGGACGCAGCAAGGAACTCCGCCAGATCACCGCGGGGTGTTGCGATGGGAGTGATCGCAAGGGTTCGCTTCGCAGGCGGCTTCTGCCCCGCTTCAGCCCATTGTCGCAACTGTTCAGCCAGACGGGTATGCCCCTTCTGCTCTTCGGCCGCAGAGAGTTGCATCGCCAGATCGTAAAAACGATCAACGTCCCCTTCTGCGTGGCTCTTAACGAGACCGATGAGTTGTTGGGCGGAAGCCAAGGTCGAACTGCTCTTTCTGAATGATCATTTTCACTGATGCTAAGGTCTTTTCTACATTCGAACCCTTTAGCAGACCAGACAATTTGCGCTGTTTGGAGGTAGAGTGTGTCGGTTTTGTGCTCTCGACCATCGACCTGCGGTCTTGCCTGTCGGCCTCCCCAGCTCGGCTTCGCGTGTCACAGGGGAGAACGGCCCTTCGGTCCGTCGCGCATTCGGCCATGCGGCCTCACCGCGGCGTCGCGCCTGGCATCCCGGTTTGCCCGCCTCGCGAGCACGTCCCTCCCCGGCCGCTCCGCCGGATTGCGCTCTGGTCTGTTTTGGCCCGAGGCCAAAACGATCCCGCCGCTCCATCCGTCTTCCGCGTCCGGTCGGTCCGTTTGCCTGCTCGGGTCGGGCAAACCTACCGTGAAAACACACACACATGAGTGCGGAAGCATATCCTCCGGATGGCCCCCAAATCAGCCCGCGTCAAGGATCGCAAAACTTTTCGGCGAGGGCGGCGCCATTGGTGTGGGGCGGTCCCGTGCGTGAGGGTGCGCGTGTGTCGGGTGCCGCGCTCGGAAAACTTTTGCGCCCGGCAAGCCGGCGGCTGCGCCGTCCCTGACCCGGGCAGATTCGGAAACCAGGCATTCGGCCATGCCCCCACACTCACGTGGTGGCCTTGGAAACGAACACTGGAGACCAGACATGGCTTACGACACCGCAAACACCTACGAGACCATCGAGCTTTTCGGACTGACCGAGAAGGACACGCAGCTGCCGATCCCCGAGGATCACATCCTGACCGACCACATCATCCGCGAGAGCTTCGAGGCATTGCTCGGGCAGCTGCGGGGGACCGGGCTTGAAGCAGAGATCGAACCGCTGGCCCATGGGCTCGCGACGATCCTGCAGCGCCGCAAGGTGGCACTCGGCAAGGAGGTCGACCGCACCGCTGACAAGATCGGCGCGCTGGCAAAATCCCATGACGGATCGGAGATCGCCGAGACCGCGCTCGAAGAGGCGCAGGCGCGCTTTCTGCAGCTGCGCGAGATTGTCAGCGCCATCGAGGTGATGAGCGAGGCAGCGGCGGAATGCTACGAGATCGAGACGGGCCACGCCTTCATCCCGGCAGCCGGGTCGCGCGCAAGCATCCGGGCGCAAGAGACCGGGGCGGTCTTCGAGGCGCGGCAGCTCCTGGAGCAGCACGACCGTGAAACCGCCGAGAAGTCGAAAGTCGAGGGGGTGCCCCTGATCGTCTCAGGCGCCACCGACTGGACCGATGTCGATGTGATCTTCAACACGCTCGACAAGGTTCGCGAACGGATCAAGCAGAACCGCAACCAGGAGATCTTCCTCTGCCACAAGGGTGGCAAGCACGGGGCGGAGATGATTGCGGCCCGGTGGGCGCGCGCACGCGGGGTCGCACAAGCGCGCTTCGATCCGCGCTGGTCCGCGCATGGGCGGGCGGCACCGTTCAAGTGCAACGACGAGATGCTGGACGACAAGTTCGCGGCGACGGGGGTTGTACTCTTCGGCGGCAACGGGGTCGCGCTGAACCTCGGGCAGAAGGCGGAAGCGAAAGGCCTGACGGTCATGCGGGTTGCTGACCCGGCTAAGAAGGCGTCGCAGGATTGAAGAGAGGGGGTCGCGCTTGGCGCGGCCCTTTCGTCATGTCTTATGGCGCGTGCGATTGGTCATGCGTGATCGGCAGTCTGCGGCGGCCAGCACCGTTATCCCTCTACCCGGTCCGTCAGCGTGCGGCCCATCCGCATCGGTACGGGCTGGGGATGGTGCGCACCTCACGCACATCGTCAGCGGGGCAAGACGCGAGGGGTCGAGACATCGCATTTGAGGCTGAAGACCAGCACGACCCTCGGAGGGTGTTTCGGAACATCGCATCCACGCGGGCGGGCTCCGTCAGTACCCCGGCCAGGATCGGCGGGACGAGGACGCGGATGCTGGCTGCGGCGTGATGGCAAGGGTCATCCGGGTCTCTCCTTTTTGCTCATAGATGTGGATCGCACGGGGTCGGCCCGTCCGTGCCCTCAGCTCACGCTTCGGCAAGCACAAATACGGCTTCCACGGCTGGCCGCGGACCCTCCGCATTTGCGCTTGCGACCGAGCCTCTTGCCCCCGTGCCGGGTGATCCCCATCGCAACAAGGAGTAACCCAAATGACCAACCACTACGTCGCCACCGTCCCCGTCAAGTTCACCGATACCGATGGCCAGGAGCGCACCCGTTTTCAGCGAGTGGGTGCGATGTTCCGCAACACCCGCAACGGGGACGGCTCGGAGTTCTTCAGCCTCAAGCTCGACTTCCCGGTCGCGGTTTCGGAGCTGGTGATGTTCCCACCGAGCGCGAAAGATCCCCAGGACTAAATCCTCTGACGAGGATGGGCCGCCCCAGGACGATCTTGGGGCGGCCCGATCCCTGTTCCAGGGATGCCGGTCCCTGCGCGTTCAACGGACGCACTCCGCCCGGAATGACCAGGCCGCGACAGACCGGCCCGTCAGCCTCAAGGGGGCCATCCACAAAAACCTATCGGCCAGGGCCTCCCGGTTTTTGCGGCAGAGATTTGGGGACCCAAATCTGGCCCTCCTTGACCCTGCCTGTCCGCCCTGTCGGTGGGGTTTGCGCCCGCCCGCGGTTCCGTCCGAACACGTGCGTGTTCGGCCAGACCATCGGGCGGTGCTGGGGAAGGGGACCCATTGGACAGGTGGGTCGCCCGGTGGTGATGAGGGCGGCAGAGCCGCGTCCCTGCGGGCCGCGGCGTGAAGCGGACACCAAGGCTGCCTGATCCTGAATGCTACGTAAGTATATAATTGACAGGCAGATATATTATCGTAAGGTGGGGGCAGCCTTGGTGGAAGGTGGCAGGAAATAGGGGGTCTTTCTTCGCATGTCGCGCTCAAAACGTCTCACAGATGCGGACCGCATGGAGATCGTTCGCGAAGCTGCGGAAGGCGTTTCCACTTCAGTGCTGGCGGAACGGTTTGGCGTGTCGGTGCGGGCGATCCAGTACACGCTCAAAGCCGATGCCGAGCGCCAGACGGATGCCGCGATCCCGGTCTCAGCGGTCAGTGTGAAGGTCACGGCTGCGGAGTTGGCGGCGCTCGACGAGGTGCTGGCGAAGGCGGGGATCGAAAGCCGGGCCGAGGGGCTGCGGCGGCTCATTCAGGCGGCAGGCGGGGTGTTCGTTCCGGACGCGCAGATGGCAGCTGAGATGGCGCGCTACCGCGCCTCGCTGCACGAGGTCGGCAATGGGGTCGCGCAGATTGCCAAGCAGATGACGCAGGCCAATCGGCAAGGGCAGGGGGCCGGCTCGGAGTTCACCGAATTGCGCCTCGCACAGATGCGCGGGCTGGCGCGGTTCATCCTGGATTCCGCTGACGAGATCGACCTGCTTCTGCGCCGCCGTCGGGACGCGATGCAGCTGCAGGCCACGGCCGCGCTGAGGGAGTTTGCCCATGCGGCTGAATGATGCCGTCCATGCCGTCACGGGCGAGGTCTTTCGGGATGGCTGGAGCCGCGTCCGGGGCTCAATGCAGGGGCTGCACGTGGCCAAGCAGACCCAGCTTGTGCGCGCGGCAGCAGGGCATCGGCCAGCAGTCTTCAAGGCGATCCGGGGCGGGGGAACGCATACCAAATCGCAGCTCGCAAACCAGCTCGATTACCTCACCACCAAGTCCACCCATATCGTGGACAGTAGCGGGTTCTTGGATGGCAAGACGAAGCTCGAGGCGGGTGACATCAAGGATCTGACCGAGCGCTTTGCCAAGCGGTGGGATGCGGGCTTCAAGCCCAAGCTTGGGCAGACCACCCACATGCTCATGTCCTTCCCCATCGGCACGCGCGGGGAGGATGTGCGCGACATCGCGACGGATGTGGCCGAGCGGTTCTTCCAGACCGATAAGGGGCATTTCGACTACATCATCGCGGTGCATGAGGACCGCGATCACCCGCATGCGCATCTGGTGCTGAACCGCCGCTCGCAGGAAGGCGAGTTCTTCTTTCTGGGGCGCAACCACCGCTTCAACTATGACGACTTCCGCCTCGCCATGGTCGAGGAGGCGGAAAAGTATGGTGTACGGCTGGAGGCCACGCGGCGGGTGGATCGCGGCGTCGTGCATTACCCAGCCCGCACCAGCGAGGTTTACGCCGCGAAAGACGAGGGCCGCGCGCCCCGCGAGCGCGAACGCGTGGGGCAGGACCTGACCCGGACGCTGGCGGAGATCGCCAACACCAGAACCGTCTACCATTCGCTTGCCGCAGAGGCCTCCCGGGAGGCCCGGGAAGACATCGCCGCGGCACTCTTCCGCGCGGGCGAGGTGCTGGCGCATGGCGGACAGGTGGACCGAACAGGAGATGTGTATATGGCTGAGGATCAAAGCTTCGAGGATCTCAGAAGCCTCTATGCCGAGAAGCTCGCGCGGGTGCAGGGCATGATCGCCGAGAAGTCTGACGCGGAACGTCCCGTGCTGGAAAAACGCCTCATCGAGATCCAGACACAGGTCCAGCACATGCAGCCCTTGGGGCTGCGCTCGGGCTCGCTGTCAGAGGCCCCCTCGGAGGGCGGGATCTATTCCGAGGCCAATATTGACGCCAATCAGCGCGAGCGACTGGCCGAGCCCGACCTGAGATCGCGCATTGACGCGGCACTACACGGCACTGGGATCAGCACATCGGAAGTGGTGGCCCGGATCGAGACCGCGGCCTCGAGCGCCGCGCTGGAGCATCAATGGATCGCAGATGATCTTGCCAAGGTGGCCGAGGCACGCGATCTGAACCTCGAACGCCGCGCCGATCTGGAACAGGCCCGCGACATTCTCAACGATGTACATGTGGAACTTGGCACGCTGTTGGAGCGCGAGAACGTGCTGCGCCGGGATGGCGTCATGGAAGCGGAACCGGTCAGCGAGCGGTTCCATTATCATGAGGGCGCGGTGCGGGAGATGGAAGGGACAATCCGTCAGGAGATGCGCGCAGAGGGCCTGACAGCGCAGCAGGTGGAGGACCGGGACTGGGAGGTTGTCTCACGGGCGGAGCGCCGGATCGAGACGGAGCAGCGTGCATATCTCGAGGCACACCCGGACCTGCTCGCACGTCCTGGCGATGTGATCGACCGGTCTGAACCCTACAGGGAAACCATCACCGATGCGGCCCGCGCCAGCGCGATCACCCGCGAGGTCGACCGGATCATGGAGGGACGCGACGTCCGCACGCCCGTTGCAGGTGCTGTCACGGATGAATTCAGGGAGCGCTATCCGGACATGCCGTCCCACCTCGCCCGCGGGCTCGGCGCGACCTATGCGGCTGTCGTCGAGATCCGGGACACGGAGGCCATCAATCAGGTCCGCCGCGAAACCGAGATGCGCGACGGGCTTGGGGTTGGCACGCGCGACGACATCCTCGCAACCCGCGATGGAACGCCGATGCGGTCTGACCGTGCCGACCGCCTTGCAGACGAGATTGCGCGTGTCCTGGACCATGAGCGGGCGGGGGAGTTGTCCGCGCCCTTCGAGAGCGAGGCGGAGCGGGACGCCTTCCGGGGCGAGATCGCGCGGGTGATGGATGACCGTCAACTTGAGCGGCTCACATCCGGCGATGCCGATGCGCTGGAAAAGGTTCTCGAGGACCGCCTCGACCGGCTCTATGTCGCCAAGGTCTATCTGCAATCCGATGCCGCGACGGCCAACACGGAGGCCTTGCGCCAGGTGGTCGATGATCTTGCCGACACCGAATATGAAAAACACCGCACTGGCGATGTGGATGGCGAGACCGAGCGGGGACAGGTCCATTGAGCGCGCCCATGGGAAAGGCGCGGATCGCGACCGGTGTCTTGTTGGTAACGCTGGTGACCGCCGCCATGGGCTATACGATCGCCTCGGCGGTGCTGACTTACCAGGATCTCGGCTTCGGTGCCGAGATCGACTTTGCCTACATCGCGCAGAACTACATGGCGATCCTCGATCGCCGCCCGGAGGACGCCCAACTCATCCACCTGATCATCGGCAGCTTCGCCGCCGCCGGCCTCATGCTGAGCCTCGCCCTCTCGGGGTCCGCCCTGACACGCTTTGGCCAGACCCATTGGCAGACTGCGCGCGAGATGAAGGCCAATGGCTTCTTCGGGGCGCCGGGCACCGGGTTCATCCTCGGCAAACTTGGGCCGCCGGGCTCCCGCGCAAATTACATTTGCTCGAAGGTTTTTCCGCATGCGCTGATTGTGGCCCCCACGGGCCGCGGCAAGACCACGGGCTTTGTCATTCCGAACCTGCTGACCTGGCAGGGCTCCGCCGTGACGCTCGATGTGAAGGGCGAGTGTTTCGAGGCCACGGCCCGGCACCGCGCAGCCCAAGGCGACAAGGTCTATCGCTTTGCCCCCACCGATTGGGAGGGCAAGCGCACGCATCGCTACAATCCGCTCCTGCGCATCTTTGAGCTGAAAGATCCCGCGCGCCAGCAGATGGAATTGCAGCTCTTGGCGACGCTCTTTTTGCAAAGCGACAACGACCGGGTGCAGGGCCTCCTCAAGGGCGGGATCGATCTCTTTGTGGCAGCAGGCCTGCTGGCCTTCCAGCGCAAGCGCCCCACCTTGGGCGAAATCTATCGCATCGCCGCCTCGGGCGGGAACAAGCAGAAGGAGTACTTCGCGCGGGGCCATGAGGTGGATAACCGGGCCGCAAAACTGATCTTCACGCGGTTGGCTTCGACCAACAATGACACCCTGACCTCTTACGTCTCGCTCCTGATGACCTCGGGTCTCGATCAATGGCAGAACCCGGCCATCGATGAAGCGACGGCAGTCTCGGACTTTGATTTCCGCACGATCCGGAAAAAGCCCTTTTCGGTCTATCTCGTGGTCCAGCCGCTGATGGTGAAGCCGCTCGCGCCGCTGATCCGGCTGTTTTTCTCTGACCTGCTCTCGGCCATGCAGGAAAAGGACCCCGGGCCCGACGAGCCTTGGCCAGTGATGATCATGCTCGACGAGTTCAACCGTCTCGGCAAGATGCCCATCGTGGTCGAGAGCATCGAGACCCTGCGCACCTATCGCGGTCACCTGGCCGTGGTCACGCAAACCATTCCCGCCCTCGATGAAATCTACGGCGAGAACACCCGCCGTGCGCTGCAGGGCAACGCGGGCGTGAAGCTCTACCTCACGCCCTCGGATGAAAAAACCGTCGAGGAGCTGAGCAAGGCGGTCGGCAAAACCACGAAGACCGTCATCACGCGGTCTCAGTCCATCGGCAAGAACCCCTTCGAGGGCCGCAGCCAATCCACACGGACTGAAGAAAGCTCGTTGTTGCCTGAAGACGAGGCGCGCCGCCTGCCGCTCGATGAGATCGTCATGGTGATCGATGCGCAGATGCCAGTCCGTGCAAAGCGGATTCAGTATTTTGACGACCGGCTGTTCAAGGCGATCCACGCGGCACAAACGGGCGAGTTGCCGTTTCCGAAGCCGGGGGGAGGGGGATCGCAAGGCGCGCTGCCGCTGAGTGTGCGCGCCATGCCGATGACGCCGCCGTCGGATGGGCCAGGGGGAACAGAAGCCGATGTGGAGAGGGCGAGCCAGGCTGGCGATGGTCAACCGTCAGGCCAAGTCGACGGCGTTCCAAAGAAGACCGCGCCTGTCGTTCAAGCCGTTATCGCCGAAGAACAACGACAGATGGAGATGGATTTTGGGAGTCAGGTCGCCGATGCAGAGGCAGCGAGCGTAGCTGATGAGGCGCAGATGCGCACTGCAGTCGATGGCTTGGAGGACATGGAAGCGATGCTGCGAGAGGAGGATGGTGAAAGGCTGGTTGCGCGATAGGGTGGCGGGCATGGCGACCTGCGCGTAGCTTCCGTAACGCTGAATGTCACAAACGATGCTTTTTGACGCCGAAAAAAGGGGCTGGTTTGCATGACCGTTCGATCTTTCGCTCGGAACGTCGTGGGCAGGGTCCAGCCATCTCCACCTTGTTCAGATTATGCCCCGAGACGGCGCAGCCGCTTGTCGATCTCGGCGGGGGGTAGGAAGACCGCCTCATCCGCCCGCCAGATTTGCAGGGCGGAGACAAGAAGCCCGACATCGCAGGCTTCGGCGGCGTGCAGCTCGTCGATGATCCAGAGGACGCCATGAACGCGCACCGCGCGAGCGGTGGCGACCTTGCGTAGAAGGTTGTCGCCGGTCAGGAGGATGCCGTTTTCCTGGCAGGTTGTCGTCACGAGGGCGAAGCAATCATTGGCCGACAGGCGGCTATGTTCCCGCTTTAGAGCGAAAACCCGCGCGACTTCTTCCCCCGGCAGATCGTAGGTGGCGAGGCCACCGTCTTCGAGCATCCGCCATTCCTGCGCCGTGAAATCGAGCAGCTCCTCCTCACGGATGGGCAGGGGCACGATGAAGCGATAGGGCAGCCGCAGCAGGACGTGCAGCAACTCTCCCTTCTTCAAGTCGATCAGACAGGACGCATCATTGACGACAACACAGGTCACTGGTCACGAGGCCCCCTGATGTCGCGTTCGACAACGCTCAAGGGGAGCCCGAGCATCTGCGCCGCCCGCACGGGGGAAATCATCTCCTCGCCGAGCGCGCGCCAGACGAGGCGCTCGAAGCGCTGCGGCTTCTCGAAAGCCGCGAAGCCCTCGCCTGGACCGATAGGCTCCGGCTCCTCGCGCCGCCAGCTTCGCGCATAGGTCTTGAACGCATATTCCACAGCACTCTTCGACAGGATGTCCACCTGGCCGAGCCGCACGAGCATCGCGGCGGCGGAGACGCCATAGGTGCGCTTGAGCCGCATGATCTCTATCCAGGTCATGCCGTGACGGTTTCGGCCAGCTTCCTCTTCCAGATGCTCACGCGGAATGAGGAACGCCCCCGCGAAGCGGTGCATCGAGGGTTCCTTTTTCAGTGCGGCATTGCCGGTTTCGGTGATGATCCGGTGCGCGAGTTCGTGGGCGAGGTTAAAGCGCTTGCGTTCGACATTGGTGTGCCGCGAGACGACGATCACCTCAGTCGGTGCGCCCTCCGCCCGTTCGACATGACAGGCCAGCCCGTTGATGCGTTCCGGGAGATCGGCCTCGATGACCTTGAGTCCCTTGTCTTCGAGCAGGGCGGTCATACTCGGGATCGGGTCGATCCCAAGCTGCCACTCGCGCCGCACGTCCCGCGCCTTGGCGTCGATGGCCTCTTCATCGGCCACCATGTCCACGCGCAGCGCGGCGAAGGGGTCTTCAGCGGGGTGCATGTCGAGGATGTCCTCGATGGCAAGATAGTCTTCGAGCTTCTCGATCACAATGGATTCCGCCATCGCGCGATCCTGCGCCGAGGCGGTCGAGTTCTTTCGCCACTCGACGCTTTCCAGAGCTTCGACCTGACCGCCGAGCAGGAAGTCCAGTGACACGCCGAGCGCCTTGCCGAGGCCGACCAGCACCGACGAAGACGGCATCATCTTGTCCGCCTCGTATTTGCTGATGGCCTGTGCCGACACGTTTGGGGTTACGCGCTCCGCGAGCGCTTGCATGGATAGACCCGCCCGCTTGCGGGCAAGTCGCAGTCTTTGTCCGAACATGATCCTCTCCCGGCGGTTATTGTTGTGGTTGATAAGCGCCATTTCCTACTGTATATTTAAATACAAGGTTGTCGTATCGTCAACCGAAATCGACACGTGAGGCTTGAAATGTCTAAGAAAAATCAGCATGTTGTGCCGCATGAAAGCGGTTGGGCAGTGAAGGGGGCGGGTAACTCCCGCACGTCTTCCGTCCACGGCACGCAGCGCGAGGCCATCACGGCGGCGCGGGAATCCGCCATTCGTCAGGGCAGCGAGATGCTGATCCACGGCGAGAACGGTCGCATCCGCGAGCGCAACACCTATGGCAAGGACCCGTATCCGCCGAAAGGCTGAAGGGCATAAGCGGATTGGATGTCAGGATGAGCAACGGTGGGAACAACAGGCAGATACGTCGAATCCTCTCCATCGACGGGGGCGGGATTAAGGGCACGATGCCCGCTGCATTCCTCGCGGGGCTCGAGGAAGATCTGGGCCAGCCCATTGGGCGCTATTTCGATCTCATCGCGGGCACATCGACGGGTGGCATCATCGCACTCAGCCTTGGCCTCGGCCGCACGGCAAAGGAGCTGCTCGAGCTTTACGAGCGTCGCGGGCCTGTCATCTTCGGTCAGGACAATGCGGATGATGAACCGCTGGGGAGGATACGGCAGGCATGGCGCACCCTCACCGCCACAGGTCGGCACGTAGTCGGTCCAAAGCACGATGCAGCAGTTCTTGCCCGCGAGCTCAAGGCCGTTCTGAACGACGATCTGATCGGGCACTCACAGACCCGGTTGGTGATCCCGGCGTGGGATGCCGATCTCCGCAGCCCCTATATCTACAAGACCGCGCATCACACGCGCCTGCAAACCGATTATCGCAAGACTGCGCTGGATGCTGCTCTGGCAACGGCAGCGGCACCGACGTATTTCAAGCGACATCGCACTGCTGATGATATCGGCCTGACCGATGGCGGGACATGGGCCAACAACCCCACGGCCATTGCCGTCGTCGAAGCCATCACCCTTCTGGGGTGGCACCCGTCAGACCTGCGCATTCTGAGTCTGGGGTGTCTGGACGAGGTCTACATGCTGCCCGAAAGTCCCGGGTTTGCCGGTCTCGGACTCAAAGTCCTCAACCTTTACGCGGATGGGCAATCACATGGCGCCCTCGGCATGGCAAAACTTCTGACGGGACACCCTTACGATGGGGATCGCATCTACCGCATTTCGCCGTCTGTCCCGAGCGGGTTTTTTACCTTGGATGACACCACGAAGATCGGCCGCCTCAAGGGCCTCGGTATGTCAGAAGCCCGAAAAGCAAAGCCCCACCTGACCCCGATCTTTTTCACCCAGCCTGCCGATACCTTCGTGCCGGTCTATCAACTCAAGGAGAAAGCGGCATGAATCAGATGTTGCGACAGCCGCTGACCGACAGTGATATTCGGCGGCGCACGCAGATATTCACCATCCTGGACGAGATAGGCGAGGATCTGGACCTCACCGAAACCCAGTTTGATCGTGCGCGCCAGAGCTATGGTGCCGTCGGAGACTGGCTGTCCGGTTCAACTGATCCCCTACTCGTCAGTGTTCTGGTCTATCTCCAAGGGTCCAGTGCGCTTGGAACGGCCGTGAAGCCAATCGGGCGGCGGGAATTCGATGTCGATCTGATCTGCTTTTGTGCAGGTATCGCGTCCGGCATCTCACCAGCGACCCTGAAGGCGGCGGTTGGAAACCGGCTCAAGGAACACGCCACCTATGTGCGCCTTCTCGAAGAAAAAAAGCGTTGTTGGCGTCTCAACTATGCGGGGGACTTCCACCTCGACCTATCCCCGACGATAGCAAACCCGGTCTGCGGCAACCGGGGCGAATTGGTGCCCGACCGGGCTCTGAAGGAATGGCATCTGACAAACCCGCGGGCCTACAAGACCCTGTTCGATGAGCGCGCCGCACTCCGGCCTACCTTTGTGGGCAAGTTTATCGCCATGCAGCGGGACGAGGCGACGGTGGAGCCGTTCCCCGTCCGAGAAGCAGTGAAAGGCATCCTGCGCCGCATCGTGCAATTGCTCAAACGGCACCGCGACGTTTTTTATCAGAACAACACGCAAGACGTGGCCCCGATTTCCGTTATCATTACCACCCTTGCGATGCAGTCCTATGCCTATTGCGTGCGCAACCACGTCTTCCATGACGAAATGGATCTGTTGGTCGAAACGATCCGGATGATGCCGCACTTCATCGACCGCCCCATTCTGGACGGACGGCGGGGCTATGCCATCCTGAACGAGACAACCAACGGGGAAAACTTCGCCGACAATTGGAACAAGGATGAACGCCGGGCACCGGCGTTCTATGCGTGGCACGCACAAGCTCTGTCCGACTTTGAAGTCCTTCGCGATGCTGTTGGTCAGGACCGTGTGTCATTGAACATGGAGCGTTCGTTCGGTTCCGGTGTCACCGGACGGGTTCTCGGCAACCGCGTCAATGCGGTGTCGGATGGTCGCAAATCGGGTCTGCTTTCTGTCGCACCTGTGGTCGGGCTGACGACATCGAAGGTCGCAGCATCAACGACCGTGCCCACAAATACGTTCTTCGGTGATTGATGATAGGACGAGGCGGGCAATACGACCTGACCCTGTCGCAGCAGCTGCTGTTCCTGAAGGCAAGCCCGGCTATCAGTGGTGTGGGGCAGGTCCGCGCAAACAAATTGACATGGCAAGAGCCTATACAACCGACCGCCTTGGCGCGCTCCTACCTTGCCACTATCACGTTTCAGCCGGGTCAAACGCCCGGTGTTCAGATAGACGACCCGGATCTGGAGTTGCTGGCGGCAGGGCGTCCTTTGCCTCACGTCTACAGAGATCCGCTGCGCCTTTGTCTTTATCTTCCAGGTGCCAGGGAATGGGACGCGCGGAAGCGGATCGACCAAACCATCATTCCGTGGACTTACCTTTGGCTCTATTATTTCGAAGATTGGCTTTGGTCAGACGACTGGAAAGGTGAAGGGCAACACCCCGGCGAAGAGCCTGAGCCAGTTGGCAATCGGGCGATGCGCAGGGCCGTGGCACGGTGCTAAAATTGTCGATTCCGCCTGTGCCACAAACGGTCGATGCTGGTGAAAAACTCTGGCCTTGATCGAGGCGTAATCGCCTGATTCACTTGCTTTATCGGCAGGGAGGATCGGGCGATGATGGGACGGCTGGAGACGCAGGAGAACCTGTTTTATCGGTTTCGGGTCGACGATCATGTCCCGCGGGACCACCTGCTACGCCGGATCGACTGGCTTCTGGACTTCGACACGATCCGACACGAGCTGGCAGCGCTTTACAGCCATACAGGACGGCCTTCCGTCGACCCTGAGCTGATGCTGCGCATGCTGCTGATCGGCTATCTCTACGGCATCCGCTCCGAGCGGCGGCTAGTTGAGGACGTCCATCTCAACCTGGCATATCGGTGGTTCTGCAAGTTGGGCCTGGAGGGCCGCGTGCCGGACCGCTCGACCTTTTCCAAGAACCGGCACGGCCGCTTCGCCGAGGGCGATGTGCTGCGCCACCTGTTCGAAAGCGTGGTCGAGAAGTGCGTCGGTTTCGGCCTTGTCGGCGGCACCGATGCGGCGGTCGATGGCAGCACCATCGAAGCAGACGCGAACAAGATGCGGAAAGGCACGCCGCAGGAAATCGAGAAGCTCTGGTCACGAAAGGAGCAGGTCCAGCGGCCGGTCGCGGAATATCTGGCGAAGATGGCCGAGGCCGCACCGCCCTCTGAGCCAGGACCGACGCACAAATCGCCGAAGTATCTATCGGAAACCGACCCCGACGCAGCCTGGTCCGTGAAGGACGGCCCTGGCCGGTTCAGTTATGAGACCAACTACCTGGTGGATACCGATAACGGGATCATCGTGGACGTCGAGGCGACACCCGCCCGGCTGAGCCAAGAGATCGTCGCCGCGAAAGCCATGCTGGCCCGCAGCCGCCAGCGGCACGACTTTCAGCCCGACCGTCTGGCCGCAGACGGCTCATACGGCACCGGCCCGTTCCTGGCATGGCTGATGAAGCGCGAAGTGACGCCGCACGTGCCGGTGCTGGATCGCCAGCATCAGTCGAAGGGCAAATACGATCTGAGCCACTTTCGGTATGACGCCGAGCGCGACAGCTACACCTGCCTCGAAGGCCACGAGATGCCGCTGCGCCGGATCAGGCAAGATGTTCGCATGAAGGTTTATCGAACCGACAAGGACACCTGCGGAGCTTGCCCGATCAAGAAGGCCTGCACCGACGCGCCCTATCGCACTGTCACCCGTCACTTGGACGAAAAGGTTCGACAGTCGGTCCGCGATATGCGCCACAGTTGGCAATACGACGAGAGCAGACGAAGGCGGAAGAAAGTCGAGATGCTGTTCGCCCATCTGAAACGGCATCTCGGCATAAGACGCCTCCGGCTCCGCGGACTATCAGGAGCCAACGAAGAATTCCTCCTCGCTGCCACCGCCCAGAACCTAAAACGTCTTGCCAAAATGGTCCCATGTTGAGGCTGAAACGACTCTAGCCAACCATCAGCCAAAAGCCCTGCCTTTTCCCGCGATTGCAGCGGGTTGGGAAAGCTCGACCCGCCCGAACACAAGATATGGTAGGGCGAGTTTTTCACCGATATCGGTCGTGTTTGGCCACGTGCCTTGTGTCGCGAGGGATCAACCGTTTAGCAATGACAAAAACCCGCGGCGAAACCTTTGCAGTTTTGGCAAGTTTTTGGCACCTGGCTGTCACCGCCTGCCCAACCTACCAAGTCTCGAAAGCTGTGCCAGCATTCGGGCGCCTGTTCCGGTTGCGTCACCCGGACGAGCCGCAGTTGGCCCTCCAGCAGTATTTGGCCGGCTCGGCAAGGCTTGCACGCCGAAGAATTGTCGCGCTCGAAGGGCTGCGTATTCAGCCCCAGTTGCGCCACCGATGGCATAGCGATTGTAAACTTGTTGGCTACCTGCAAGCCCTCTGGCGAAGGCATAGCTTCCCCCGAACCCGGCTGAGAGTGCTGGCATCATGATGTTTCCGGAAATCGCCCGAACCAAGAAAGGCGTTGCTATGATGAAACCCTTTGCCATCAGCACCATCATGAAAAATGGGATAAGGGCCCCTATGTTCGAGGCTCCCTCCGGGTCGCCAAGCTCGGCAAGAAGCGCCCGAGAGACCCCCGTGATCGTCGCGAACACTCCGGCGACGACGATCGGATACATCGCGAATGAAATGAGCGCGGATAACCAGCGCGCGAAATAATCCTTGGTCACCTCGAACAGGGTCAAGAAGATCATCACTGGCGCAATGCCAATTAGCAGAGCGATCATGAGCCGGGACGCCACAACAATGAACGCCGCCAACCCGCCAAGAATCGAGAGCAGCAGAACCCCAAGTGTGTCAAGCAAGGCACCCGCCATCCAGTTCAGCTCAGATCCCGCAGCATTCAGATAGTCCCCGAGCGCTGCAATCAGTTCGTCAAATTCCTCTGCAAAGGTACCGGACGGACCAGGTGATCCGCCGCCGACAGAAGCCACAAGTGCCCCGGCAATGCTGTCAATTCCGTTCAGTATTGCTGAGGCAAGCGCATTGAACTGGACCCAGTTGGCCGCGAAGACCCCTATAAGTCCGACCTTCACGGCCAGCCAAAAGGCAGTTCGGCCGTCCATGGCGCGATACTGGTAGATCATGTTGATGAAGACCAGAATGACAACCAGTGTTGTGCCCAGAACCAGCAACGTGCCGACCGTTGCTGCGACCGCACCAAACTGAGTTTCGGCAGCGGTATCTAGATACCCTTCGGACGTTTCCACGAAGTAGGTGACGACACTCATGGATTGCTACCAGTTGCCAGCTGCTACGCAGATTGGCATGGCGGCGCGGCGCAGTTCATTTGCCTGTCGTCGGTATTCGGACGTCGCTTCGACAACGTCCCAGTATTTAGATGAAGCATAGCGCTCTGTGTAGAAGCGTACGGCGTCCTCCCAAGTTGGATACCGTGTGGGACAGTCGCAGTTTTGCGAGTCTACGACGCGCTCCATGCTTTGAGCCCGATATATCTGTTGGATCAAAAGGCGCTTATAGGATTCGCGCACATTGATGTTCTGCATCCACTTCGGCTCAGGTGGCTGGTCTGGGCAAACATTTGGGTGGTTGTCGAGCGTCGGGATCAGGTTCCGCTCGGCTACGCCAGCAGTTGTGCCAAAGATCAAGAGCAGGCCAGCGACTGCAATAGCCCGTGTCATTCCGATGCCGCCTTCATTGTACCAGTCTCACGCTTCAAGAAAGTGGTGTAGCCGTAGTCGCCGGCTTCGGCGGTGATAACCTCCCACCCTTCCGCGCCGCGCTCATTCAAAGCACGTCGCACCTCGTCGTAGTCCTTTTGCTTCTTCACCGGAAAGAACAGGATGTCATATTCAAAGGTTTTCATGGGGAAGTTCCAATCTCAGTTGCGCCGGGGAGGTAGAATTCGGTGATGCCGCGTTTGCCGTCATGGCGACCGGCCTGGATGATCACGTCAATGGAATTTTCGATGTACTGGATCATGTCGGCATAGGTCATCGGGATTTCGGTCTTGAGTGCTGCGATCGCGAGCCGTTGCACGGCGAGTTGCGGGGTTTCGGCATGCAGTGTCGTCATGGACCCGCCATGGCCGGTGTTGATGGCTTCCAGAAAGGTCATGGCCTCTTTGCCGCGCACCTCGCCGAGGATGATCCTGTCGGGGCGCATGCGCAGCGTTGCGGTGAGCAGCACATCGGCGGTCTGGAATTCCGCGTCGCGATTGGCGATGAGGGTCACTGCATTTGGCTGGGTCGGCAGCAGCTCGGCGGCTTCTTCGATGGTCACGATGCGTTCCTCGGATGGCACGTGAGATAGGATCTTGCGCGCGGCCACGGTCTTGCCGGTGGAGGTGCCGCCCGAGACGATCATGTTGAGTTTGTTCTCGACGCAGAAGGCGAGCGCGTCATCGATCAAACCCGCGGCCACCACGGCGCGCAAGGCGCGCTTTTTTTCGACGCGCAGGTCTTCGAGCTTGCGCTCTTTTCCGTAGAGGAAATCGAGTGCGATGCCCTCGAGTGGCAGGCTCGAGAAGAACCGCAGGCTGATCGACATGGCCGAGAGCACGGCGGGCGGGGTGATGACCTGTGCGCGGATCGGGCGCCCCTTATAGGTGATCGAGACCGAGACGATGGGGCGGTCCTTGCTCATCGTGGTATTGGCCGAGGAGGCGATCTGGTTGCCGAGGTCTCTGACCTGAACGCCCGTCAGCCTCTGGTCCAGCGCGCGCATGAAGTGATCACCCTGGAATTCGCCCCAGCAGGTTCCGTCTGGGTTGATGCAGATCTCGATGACATCGTCGCGGGCGGCGGCGTCGATCCGGTCGAGCGAGGTTTCGAGATAGCTCAGCGACATGGGCTCAGAATATCTCCAGATCGCGGTCGACCATGACCGTTACGCGGGCCCCCTGGTCGACATAGATGACGGGGCCGATTGAGAGATAGTCGCCGATGACACTGTCCGTCGCATCTGCCAGATCATCGCCCACGTCTTCGAGAACGTCGGCGGCAGTCTCATCCTGGACCTCGGATGCGGCGGCACTTGGCGCGGTGGAAATCAGAGAAATCAGGGCGGCCGACCCGAAACGCTCGGCAAAGCGCGTGTCCACGAAACCCGTGACGCCAGAACGGCCCAGTTCATCACCCCCGAATGAACTGATCTGGACGGTCTGATTGTCAGGCAGGATGATCCGGTCCCAGGCGATGGTGACGCGGCGCTGCGCGATATCGACGCCGGAGCGATAGCGTCCGATAAGGCGAGAGCCACGGGGGATCAAAAGGCGCGCGCCATCGACGCTGTAGACATCTTCGGAGACAACGGCACGGGTCTGGCCAGGCAGTGAGCTGTCGAGGGCGGTTTCCATGACGGCCTGGATCATCGTGCCCTGGATGATGGTGTTGGACGGATTGGCGATGACTTCCGCCTGCGTCACCGACGTGGGTAGCGCGCCGTTCAGCACAAAATCCGTCACCTCGCCAAAAGTGCGTTCGGTCAGAGCCGTTTCATTCGCTCCGGACGTGCCGCCAAACGCGATGGTGGGCGAGGCGATGCGCCGCTCCTGAAAGGCGCGTTCCTCCGCGGCGCGGCGCTCCAGCTCGGCCATGCGCCGGGCTTCTTCCTCGCGGCGCAGTCGCTCTTGCTCGCGTGCGCGCAGCTCGTCTTCCGAGGGCCCGGCTGGGGCGGGTTGCGGGCGATTGGCTTCGAGTTGGACCAGCTCCAGATCCATGCGCAATTGCTCGAGGCTGCGATCCCGCGCCGTCAGTTCATCTTGGAAGCGCTGCTGTGCGGCTTCCGATGCAGCTTGCAGCGCCGCGATCTGAGCGGTCAGCGCGTCGATCGCCTCTGCGGCGGCCGTGTCTTCCTCGACGACCGGTTCGGGAGCGTTGCGCAATTCTTCGATCTGGGCCTGCAGGGCGGTGATCTGCGCCAGAAGCTCGGCATTGGGCTCGACCGGATCGGGTGCGACGAACACCACCTCGGGCTCGGGCGGGGGCAAGGTCTCGATGGTGCCAAAGCCGTCCCCCTCGTTTTGGAAGACGTCCGGGGTGGCCGTCGGCAAGGCTTCCTCTTCGTCGGGCTGTGAGAGGAGATAAAGCAGGGCACCACCCGCGCCGATGACGAGAACCACGATCAGCGCGAGAAGGGGCGACCGGCGCTGCGCCGCCGTGGGGGCGCGGGCACTGCCTTTCTCAAGGGCGGCGAGGCGTTTTTCCAGCTCGGTGTTCTCGGTATCGCTCATGAGGCGGCCTCCGCGGGTGAGATCGCCTCGATGCAGACCACCTCTTCGCCAAGTCGCAGGACCCATTGGCGGTTCACGCCGCTGACGCGGATCACGCCGTCCTCAGGGGTTTGCGTGTTGACTGTGCGTTCACGGCCGCCCGCGTAGCGGAAGATTGCGGGCACAGGCGCGTTCCGCGGAAACGCGAAATACGTGAACGTCCCATCATCCCAGATGCGGGTTGGCGTGAACTCGGTCCGCGCGCTGGCACCGTAATTGTAGTTTGGTGCTTGGGCGGCGATGGCCCGGGTCGGGCGCGCAGCGTCGTCTGGATAGCGGAACTGCACGACGTAGAAGGTCGGGCTTCGGACCTCTTCGACGTTGAAATAGTAGCTGCGCCTGTTCGTGTAGACGGTCACATTGGTATGGACGCCGCGCGCGACGGGCTTGATTGCGAAGGCCTGACCACCGGGCACGCCATCGATCTCAAACCCTTCCGTGTCGCCCGCGATAATCGAGCGGATGCTTTCACCGATCCCAAACTCGATGGTGGTGACATGGGTGAGCGAGACGCTGATGCGGTAGACCTGACCTTCTTGATATGTTGCCAGCCGCACGCGGCTGTCATTTGGACCACCGCGCGGGATCGCTTCGGCAAAGGCAAGGGCAGGCAGCAAAACAAATATGGCAGCAACAAAGAACTTATTGATCAAACTAATTCTCCAATCTGTCGGAGCGGATGGAATATTCGAGCACGGTGAACCCAAACGGATTGGTCCAGACCTCGTCGATGGAGCGGCGGGTCTCGGGACGGAACTCGAAGAGAAGGGTCGCGGTGAAGAGCCCGGTTTGGGTGCCGTTGATGGAGGTCAGACGCTTGCGCAGGCGCACCGTGGCGCGGTTGGTACCGATCCGGTTGATGCTGAGGATTTCCACGTCGAGCCGTGCATTGGGGCCATAGACGGTCGGCGGATAGTTCTCATTTGCGCTGTTCCAGATCTGGCGCAGCCCACTCTCGGCGGCCCCGTCCGAGCGGCGCAGAACGCTGCGGATGCGCAGATCGTTATCGAGCTGATTGTAGACCTCGCGATCGGTCACATAGCGGAAGACCTCCGCCTCGATGATCGCTTGGTTGGCGGTGACGGATGTGGCCCCAACGGACGCCTCGGGCAGGGCAAAACCAGTGGCGGGATCATAGGGGACAACGACGGGGGGTGGGTCGACATCGAGGATCGAGACTGCCGCTGCGCTCAGACAGCCGATGATGCCGAAGACAAGACCTGTCAGACCAAGACGCTGCCAAAGCCGTTCGCGGCGCAAGGCACCGTAGACCAGTTCTTCCTCGATGATCTCTTGTTCACTCGCCACCATTCATGCCCCCACGGTCAGTCTGCCCGGAGGTCCGGTAACGTGAAATCCATGAAGCGCTGCTCTTCGGCGATGGTGGCGGCATCGATCACGCCGCCCGTGCCATCGCCCACGGTCTGCACCGCTTCGAGCTGCCACATGGCGACCAGCGCAATGGCGAGCTCCGCGGTCACGCGCGTGTTGAGATCGATGCTTTCCTTGAGTTCGTCCATGTCGTCGATGAGTCCGACAAGGCGGTCTACCCGCTCGAGCGATTGGCCGGCATCTTCATAGCTGTTCTGGGCGGCGGCTGAGACGAGCGCGCCGGTTGTTGCCTGCGTCGCCACGCGGTTGGCTCCGGGATTGCCGCTCGTGGCCATTTCGGAGAGAGTGTCGTCATCGAAGCCGAGATCGGCCAGCACCCGGTCCATCTGGGTTTCGATCTCGCCTGCGCCGGAGCCCGAGAGGCTCGAGAAATCCCCCGTCTTGATCGCCTCAATAGTGGCGAGGATGTCCCCGAACTCTTGGTCGAGCAGACCGTTCAACTCGTCTTCCATTTCCGTCCGGATGATTTCGGGAAGCTCGGCAAGTCGGGTGAGCGCTTCATAGGTTCTTTGCAGCTCCGCGAGTTGATCCGTGAGTGTGGCAAGCTGTTCGCGGAGCTGCGTCAATTGCTCGTTTTGCAGGATCTCGTCTTCGATCATCTGCCGGAGCTGCTGGATGTTTTGCGCGATGTTCTGGGTGTCGACGACAGGCACGCCTTGCGCGAGGGCAGGGGATAGGGCGCCAAGATGCAGACCGATCCCAAGTGTCGTGGCCAAGGCCGTCCTCACGAGCAAAAGTCTCATCATTCAATCTCCCTGATCGTAAAATCCATGAACGCGCCTTCGGCCATTCGGGCGCTGGCTTGGGCTAGTTCCTCGGCAGAGAGGACGCGGGTGCGTGCTGCCTGAAGCCGGATGCGGGCGGCCACGAGACGCACGAGTTCGGCGCGGGCATAAGTGTTGAGCGCAACGCTCTCCTGCACATCCTCGGTCTCGGAAATCCGTTCGACGATATCCGCAATACGCAAAGCGGCTTGCCTGATCGTGGCTGGTGAGTTGCTGCCATAAAAGGCCGCCCCATGACCCGTGAGCGAGAGGTTGGCATTGGCGAGAAGCGCCGGATCGATCGTGCCAAGCGCATCGATCCCGCCGATACGGCTCAGATAGAGATTGTAGCGCTCCGGGATAACCTGGACGTAGTGCTGGGTCTCGCGGAAGGGTGGGACCCCGCCATACTCGAAGACCCGGCCGGGTCCGGCGTTATAGGCCGCGAGGGCGTTGATGATGTTGCCATCGAATGTGTTGAGCTGGGTCGCGAGATAGCGCGCGCCGCCATGTACCTGCAGGTAGGGGTTGTCATAGTATTCCGGGTTGATGCCGAGATCGCTGGCCGTGCCCGGCATGATCTGGGTGAGACCATAGGCGCCGACGGGAGAGCGTGCACCGATGGTGAAACGGCTTTCCTGCCAGATCAGCGCTTGCAGCAGCGCGCGCCATTGGACGGGGGAGAGCCCTGCGCGTCCAACACCCGCAAAGCCGCTGGTCTCCTGGGCAACGCGGATGATGAGCTGCTCGATGTTTTCCGCAGCATCCCCGAACATCTGTGCACCGCCGGGATTGGGGTCGATCTCGCCCGTGCCATAGACGGCTTCCACGGCGCGGTCGGGATCGCCGCTGCCGCTTTCCAGCCCCGAGACCATAGCCGGCAAGCCCTGACCGCCGAAGCTGGTCTGGGCATCGAGGATGCGTCGGAGGGTTTCCAGCTGCTCCCGTTCGATCTCGGCGATGAGTTCGCGCACGGCAAGCTTGTCCGCCTGAACGGCCAAGTCAGCCTCGCGATCGCCAGTCTCGACGATGTCACGCGCGGTCAGCCCACTGTCATTGGTCGGCACGCCTTGGGCGAAGCTGAGACCGGGCAGCAGGCAAAACGCCAGGATATGAGGCAGGCTAGACTTCAATGTCGCCCTCCAGGGTGCCAAGGGGCGTGAAGCTGCAATCCGGCGCGACGGGTGCCGTGGACGCAAGGAATGTGAAGCAGTTCGCCTGCGGCTCCCGGTACTGGGTGCAGGAGGCCAGCGCGCCGAGCGCAGCCAAAGCGACAAGAATACGGATCATGAAAGCCTCCAGAAGTCTGGGCGGTCGCGGTAATCGGCGCCGACAAGCGCTTCGCCCTTTTCCATGCCGCCAAGGATCGTGAGATTGGGTCCAAGGGCGCTCAAATCGGCATCGACGACGATTGAGCCCTGATCGTCGCGGATCAGCGCCAAGCGGCTGTTGCTGCCCGTGTTGAGAAGGACGTCGAGCTCCTTCTCCGTGAGATTCAGCATGGCGTAATCCGCAGGCTGCGCGCGGATATTGGGCAGCAGGATCTGCGTCGGAACGGCTTCGACGATGGTCTTGCCGGTCCGGGTGCGCTCTAGCTGGCTTGCGTATTGCGTCATCATCACGGCAACCGTGTTCTGCTTGCGCGCGGTCACCAGCCAGTTCGACAGCCGCTCGGCGAAATATGCGTTGTCGAGCGCCTTCCAGGCCTCGTCGATCACGATGATGGTGGGGCGGCGGTCCTCGATCTCGCGCTCGACCCGGCGGAAGAGATAGGAAAGGACCGCCATCCGTTCCTTGTCGGCCTCGCTGTCGAGAATACCGGTCAAATCGAAGCCCACGACATCGCCCTTGAGCGAGAACGTGTCCTCAAGGCTCTGCCCGAAGATCCAGCCATAGCGGCCGTCTTCGGTCCACTCGAGCAGGCGCTGGTGCAGATCGCCGCCATCATCGGTGGACACAAAAAGCGACGCGAAATCCCGCCAGTTCCGCAGGGCCGGATTGGTGGCCTGGGCATTCTGGCGCACCACTTCCTGGATGCGGTTGGTCTGCGCCGGGGTCAGGGGTTTGTCGGCGCGGTAGAGCAGCGTTGTGAGCCAGTCCGAGAGCCAGGCGGTGCCGCGCGCATCGGTCTCGGTCCAGAGCGGATTGAGACCCGTGGGCTGGCCGGCGTTCAGGGAGGCGTAGCGCCCGCCATTGGCGCGGACGGCCATCTCCATGCCAAGACGGTAATCGAAGACGAAGATCCGCGCCCCTGCGCGACGGACCTGGGTCATCAGGAAGGCCGAAAGCACCGATTTGCCCGACCCGGGCCGTCCCATGATCAGCGTATGACCGCTGGTCGGTTCTTTGTCGGGCGATCCCTGCTCGTGATAAGAAAACCGGTAGGCGCTCTGCTCCGGCGTGGGCAAATAAGTGACGACCCGGCCCCATGGGGTTTTCGCGGCGGGTTTGCCAAGCTGCGTTCGGTGGAAGGCCGCGAAATCCGCGAAGTTGCGGTTGGTCACGGCGCTGGCACGGACGCGCTTGGGCTGGTTACCGGGGTGCTGGCTGAGGTAATGCGCCTTGGCCGCGACCCGCTCGCCGATCATCTTCACGCCTTCGGTCGCGGCGGCGTTCACGATTTCGGCGCTGAGCGTCTGCAGCTCTTCGAGCGTGTCGCAAAAGAGCGTCACGACCATATGATGCTCGCCGAAGCTTTGGCGCTTGGCCTCGAGATCGTCGGCGGCGATGTCGAGGGCTTCCATCAGCGAGAGGGCTGCGTCCTGGCTCGCCTGCATCTGCCGCTTTTGCCGCTTGATGCGGCCCGCCATGAGGTTCGAATTGATCGGCGTGAAGGAATGGGTGACGATCATGTCGACCGGCAGGTTCAGCATGTCGAACATGATGCAGGAGGTGCCTTCCGAGTATTCCCCGATGGTGAAACTTTTGCCGTAGCGATGGCCCACAACGCCTTCGGAAAGCTCGAAATGATCGCCATGAAACGTCACGCGGGTATTGGCGACGTTGAAGGACAAAAAGCCGTAGGTGTTTGCCGGGTAGAGCGGCAGCTCTGTTCCCGTGTTGAGCGCGCCCAGAAACCCCACCAATTCCCCCGATGCGGCTGACAGCAGGCGCGGCTTGAGCTCGGTGAGCCCCGAGAGGAAGACGTTCACGGCCTCGCCGAGGCGCTGCAGGCGCTTGCGGGTTTCCTCCTTCAACCGATCGGGCGCGCTGCGGCTGAGAAACGGCAGTAGGCTTTTGGGGGGCGGGCGGTGAATGACGGTGAGCGTCAGTGTTTTGTCGCGGAGCCCGCTGGTCTCGAGTTTTGCGCGCCAGCGCCGGTCCACCTCGCCCGCGAAGCTGTCCTCACGGATGGGGTCGAGATCAGGTTTGATGGCCTTGGAGACCTTGTGGACGTAATAGCTGAATTCCGGCCCAAGCTGCGCGATGATGCGGGCAAAAAGCGCTGTCACCTTGTCGAGATAGGCATCGTCCGTCGTGTAGCTGTTGATCCCCTCGAGCCGGATGCAGCGGAAGAGTTCATTCACCCGGGTCCGCACGGTCTGGTCGTCAACGAGGCTCACATAGGGCAGCATATGCGCGAGGCGGGTCTCGCGCGCATACCAATCCGGCGTCATTGTGCGGGGGTCGAGCGCAGCATCACGGGTGTCATCACGGGGCATAGCTGTCCCCGCCATGGATGCTGCGGTTTCGCGTGGGTGGCGTCTCCTGCAGCGCGGTCATCATCACGTCGATAAAACGCGGGTCCCAATCGGCGGCCTTCCAGAGCACGGGATAGAGCAGGGCGGCGAAACCCAGCACCGCGATGTGCTGGACCCAGACGAACAAGAGCACCGAACCGAAGAGCCAGACCATCGCGTACATGATGGGCAGGCCCAGAAGCTTCGGCGGGCGCACGAGGCCGAGGAAGAGAGGCGCGCGCTCAGCCACCGGCAAAGACCGCGGCAACGATGGTGGGGGCGGCGGCGACACCGGCGATCCCGACAAGCACCCAAAGCGCCTGGCGCAGATCGATGATGTTGAAGAACCAGCTCAAGAAAACGCCGAGGACCGCGAGTGTGGCGATGACCACACCAAGAGGTCCGGTCAGCGCATCGACAATGCCCTGCAACAGGCTTTGGATCGGGGAGAGATCGATGCTCTGTGCAAGTGCGGGCTCGGCAATGAGCAGGGATAGTGCCAGCGAGGCGACAAAGAGGTTTGAAATCTGTCTCATGAATTTGATCCTTCCAATCGGGCCACAACGGCCATGACGCGGGCCACGTGGTTCTGGGTTTCTCGGTAAGGGGGAATGCCACCGTGTTGGCGCACTGCTTCCGGCCCAGCGTTGTAGGCGGCAAGCGCCAGATGCGGATCGCCGAAGCTTTCCAGCATCATCGCGAGGTAGCGAGCGGAACCGTCGAGGTTCTGTTGTGGATCGCGCGGGTCGACGCCGAGGTCGCGCGCGGTGTCGGGCATAAGCTGACCAAGGCCAATGGCGCCCGCGTGTGAGATCGCATCCTGCCGGTAGGCGCTCTCAACCTCGATATTCGCCCGATAGAGAGCCAGCCAATCCGTCACGGAAAGCCCCGCGCGACGCAGGCCGGGATGGCCGGCATAGCGCAAGGCCGTGGTCTGAATCCCGGAGAGGACATCGGCGCGGGGCAGGGGAGTCGGGCGGGCAAGGGCCGCGACTTGGACGCCCTCTTGCTCGGCCTCTACCTCGCCGAAGATCGCGATCCCATCGGAGGCCGAACCCTGACCAATCCCGTCATTGTAGTTTCGAGCAAAGCTGCTTTGGGAGCGTGACGGGATCAGGGAGCCGTCGCTCTCCATGACCAGGACCATTTGAGCTGAGGCAGGTGCTGCGACCAGCCAGAGACAGACGAGGTTAGCTGCCAGCGTCCTTGTCTGATGGGGCTTTGTCTGGCGGCGCAAGTTTGTGCGTACGGCTTGTCCCCGCCTCAAGCGGCAGGTCGACATGCGCAAAACCAAGGCCAATGAAGAAAGACACCACGCCGGAGATCGTCTTGAACTCGCGGATCTTGATATCGTTGTAGGTCGTCCGCGTGCGGGCGGTGACCAGGAGCTTTTCCACCCCGTCATCAGAGACAACGCGCATGATCCAGACCCCGTAATAGCTGGGGCCTTTCTTATGTGCCGACTCCTGGCACAGGATTTCTGCGCTATAGCCGCTTTCCACGAGCTCGCGGAACCTGGCTTCCGTAACCACATTTGGTGCTTCGATGTCCCAGTTCATGGCCCGGCTCACGCTTTCTCCAATGGCGCGACCCCAGGCATTCCCACTTGAAGCCCAGAGTTACGATAGTATACTATCAACCGCAAGATGTAATATCGTGCTTTAGCTGTAGTTTGGTCACGCAAACACTAGTCACGGCCAGTGTCTGCGATCAAGGAGATAACAGGTTTGAGAAACCCAAGGTTGACATGCCTGCTCCCATTGCAAGCTATGATCCTTCTAATCTGCGTTCCCGGGCCGGTTTTGGCGGAATCCTGCTTCGCCCCGGCCCGTCCTTTCCTGCCAAGCGATTCGCAGGCGGCGCGGGACTATGCGGATATCATCCGCGGCGACTTCGAAGATTACATTCAGGATATCCAGAGCTACTTCCGTTGCCTCGACGGTGAACGGGCCCGCGCGTTCGAGGAAGCGAGGGAGGTCAGTGAGGACTACGGCCGATTTCTGCAATTGGTAGGGGATTGATGGGCAACCTCGGGAGCATCAGACTTGCAGCCCATGGAAACCAGACGCCGATAACACCCTCATATATCTACTTTTTAGATAACAGATTTCATCCGCTAGCGACGTCACAAAAGGTATGTGACGCGTGGCAAAGACAATCAGAAGCAAGGGACAGGTGGCACTCTGCCAGGCGTTGGTCGACGCGCGCATCAAAGCGGGCCTCGGTCAGGAGGACTTGGCGGTCAAGCTCAAGTGCCATCAATCCCTCGTGGCGCGCATTGAAAGCGGCCAGCGCCGGGTCGACGTCGTCGAACTGGTCGTCCTCGCCCGGGCCATCGGCTTTGACCCCTTCGATGTTCTGGCGATCGTTGAAGCAGCCACGGAGCCCGACCACCGGATTTGAAGCCAATGAATTGTTGAGAAAACAGGAACCCATTTCCCCGGTCTGATGATCATTTCCTCATCGAGGACCAGTTAGCCAGAATCAACGAAGTCCGGCGCACGGTCGTAGTGAACGCTCTGCAACCCCACGCGGCATTTCGCAGCGCCACAGTGCAGGAAGTCAGTAAAAAGTGAACGAAGATAAGGTCGAAGGCGTCGCGATTGCGAATTTGATCGGGGCAGATGAGCGTAGTGTCGTCGGTTGGGTATATCGTTGGAATACGGGCGCGTTGGCGGTGATGTGGGATGTCAACGGCCCGCAACGGGTTGGACAATGTCAGCCTGATTTGAAGGACGCGGAGAAGCGCGAAATCGACTTCGATGCACTCACGCGGATGCGAAGTGGCGACGGCGGTTGAGGAGTGCAAACCTGCGGTATTTGCCGAAACGCCAAACAGCATGTGGACCGCGACGCGTACGCGGTGCGGCCGTACACGTCAAAGAAGCCGTCTTCCGAGACAAATCTACGTGGCGGCAGGTCAGTAGTTCACCTGCTCGAACCCGTAGTTACCCTCATAGTCACGCCAATCGACGAAGACGGATCGGTGATAAATGCCAGGGCAATGCTCGCCCCAGCGTTCAAGGCCTACGTGAGCCGAAGGAAGGGCAGTGACGGAAGACCTCTGCCAAGTGAAATCGCCTTGGGTCCCGTAAGTGCCGAGGACCACGGTCGCGCTTCGGTTACAGTCCCCATCGCGCCCGGACTCGTGCTGTCGCGCATACCGTACATCAAAGACGCGAATGGATCGGACAAAATTGAACTCCGGACCGCTGATATCGATGTCCGCCCGATCCTCGACGAGGCGAAGCACGAAGTCTGCCGGAATGGCATCCGTTCCGGTTTCTGAAGAGGGCCAAACGGCATTTTTTGATCTTGCTTGGACGGCAACATCATCGCCTGGAAACGATTGGCGGGGCGAATAGTCCTCGCCTTGAAGAAAGGCTTCGAAGATTCGGTTTACATTGCTCGGATGCCGTTCGGTCTCATAAGATGCGCCCATGGGACAGCGCCAAATCTGCAGTGGTGGCTCCACAGGCCAAGGCGTGATGCGACGGATAAACTCGGCACGGGCACGGCTGCAGGGCACGGAAGCGGGCCAACCGCCGGACAGGCAGAGAAGGATTGCGCAGTCGATTGGATAGGTTTGTGCTTTTGTGGTGCTCGGCAGCACACCGGTTACCAAAGCGGTTACAGCGGTTAGGCATAGAGACAGTCGTCTAAGTTGAAAGCGCATGGTAGGGGACCCTTTGTCGGGAGCCACCTTACCTTCAATAATATACCATTGCAACGCAAAGTGTATTACGCGCATAATCAAGGTTATGTAAAATACGACTGTAAATTTACATTAAGTGTTCGAATAATCGCCATCGACCACGCGACAAGATGTAGAAGCCGAGCAATCAATCTGTGTCAAAAGAAACTCCTTGAAGCTCTAGTTGGTAGAGGTTTTATCGTACATCAAACGCCGTTTCTCGTGTCACGGCATTCGCCAGACAAAGCTGGAAGAGTATAGTATGCTGACTAGACGACATTTCGTGATGACCACCGCCGCCCTCTTTTCTGCCCCGGTTGCCAGCCCGGTGCTGGCAAATACCTGGCCGACCGAAGCGCAGAAGGTTGCCTGGGACGCACAGGTGACGCCGCCCGGCTTTGACCCGGCAACCTCGAACCCCTGGGGCTTACATCCGCGGTTTCTCCCGACCCGGGTGGCCGCGAAAGACGGGCTGACACCGGGCGACATTCATGTCGATGCGGTTGCGCGCTACCTTTATCACATCGAGGAGGGCGGGACTGCCATGCGCTATGGCGTCGCCATTGCTCGTGGTGATCTGTACGAACCAGGTACATACACGATCAAGCGCAAAGTCAGATGGCCCCATTGGCAGCCGACGCAGAACATGATCGACCGCGACCCAGAACTCTACGCTGATATCGCCGACGGTATGGAGCCCGGACCTAAGAATGCGCTTGGGTCGCGAGCTCTCTATCTCTTTCTCGGCGACCGGGATACTTATCTCCGCATTCACGGTACGCCACAGCCGAGAAGCATCGGCGGTCGTGCGAGTTCCGGCTGCGTCAGAATGGTCATGGCGCACATAAACGATCTTTATCCCAACGTTGACATTGGTTCGACGGCTTTCCTCTACTCGGCCGAGGAAAGCGTCACGGCAGAAAGCTGAGGTCGTCTACCGACGCGCCATCGGTGCAAAGCTTGTGCAAAGTTTAATCATTCGGGGTGACTTCGATTACCTGAACCCGATTATGCGGCAGGCGCCGTGCAAATCGGGTTTCCACGGGGAGTTCGCAGCGGCAGCAACGTCGCTTCCACGGGGCCGTTGTGCAGATACCAATAGCAGCCGTCTTCCGGCAAAAGTCTTGCCGACTGAAGATCCTGCCCCGTCGCCGCCATGGCGACGACCGCCTCTGGCAATTGTCCGCTCCGTGCGGTTTCGGGTGTTTCAGTGAATGAAGCCGAACACGCTCCCAGCAAAAACGCTGCTGGGACGAGTAAGCCAAGATGAATACGCATATTAAAAATTTCCGCCTTTAGAACAACTTAACCTGAGTACCGACCTCTGCCAATCCAAACAATTCTTCGATATGTTCGTTGTAGAGACCGATGCAGCCGTTCGACGATTGCCGACCGATCTTGCGCGTGTCACCGGTGCCGTGAACGCGGTAGTACTGCCATGACAGATAAAGGGCGTTTGTTCCAAGGGGGTTGTCGGGGCCAGGGCCAACGAAATCCGGCCATTCGGGATTGCGCTCCTTCATCGAAGGTGTGGGTCGCCAGCTCGGGCCATCTACCTTGCGAACCACCGTGTTATATCCGCGCCGAGTCAATTCCTCTGTGAGCGGTACGCTGGACGGATAGAGCTTGTAGATGCTTTCGTCTTCCGACCAGAATTGGACCGCGCGGGAGTCGATGTCGCAGAGGATTGCGCCGTTTCTCAGATCGTCGAAATGGTCTTGCCAAGATGCAACCCTGAACCCGGAAATATTGCTCCGCACCGCCGGTGCCGCCAGACCATCGCTTGTCTGTGCCATGGCCCTACTGGTCGCGAGAACCAACCCACTTGCTGCTGCACCAAAGAGTGCGGTCCGGCGTGTGAAGTAAGGCTCCGGCGAAGACCGCGGTCCCTTTGGCACTGTGATGTGATACCCGTTGTTCATGGAGATCGACGAGGACAAGATAGACGACGCGGTTCTGGGA
>Ga0209692_10000368_pt1 | contig 118429 bp, 90 predicted proteins | sample tdDd472_FD_187129 | JGI IMG/M metagenome (GOLD analysis project Ga0209692, IMG submission 187129) | Marine sediment microbial communities from the Atlantic coast under amendment with organic carbon and nitrate - tdDd47.2 (SPAdes)... | ecosystem: Environmental > Aquatic > Marine > Coastal >...
ACATGGATACCGAATTCAGATGCGATCTCATTGGCAGTTTGATTTCCCTTTATTGCTGCCAGTGCCACTTTGCTCTTGAGCTCTTTGCTGTAATTTTTACGTGCCAAAATATTCCCCTTCTGGACTGTTATATTTTATCTTAACACATTGTCCAGTTTTCGGGGTCCACTATACCCCGTTCAAGGCCGGGTTTATGACATGACCTTTCATTTTTTTCCAGCTACCCTTGCGCATACCTCTGAAAATAAACTATATCTCCAAAACTCTTGATTTGCCCAGAATCAACAATATCCGGTATATTCTTTCCTTTTCAACAGGAAGGGACCACCCCTATATCTTGTGGTCGAGGAAATCTTAAAGAAAGCAGTCAATTATAAACACAAAGCCCGCTTTTACTTTTCTCATTCATTCCGCAGATAACGCACTAAAACACTTAGACCAATAACCTTCCTTCTATGGCCAAAATTGCTGTGGCAAATTTATTCTTGACAAATGCTAATTTAAAACGTTGTATAGAGAGTGATTGCTCTCTAAAATAAAAAAATTTAATGATAATAGGCACCTTTTAAAAATTACCGAAACAAAAACAAATCCAAATTCTGGATGCTTCTGCCAGAGTATTTGCTCAAAAGGGATTTTTCCAAGCCGGTATTGCAGAACTCTGTAAGGCTGCTGGAATCTCGAATGGTGCACTATATAAATACTTCCAAAATAAAAAAGGGCTTTATATTGCCGTAGCCCAACGAACACTTTTTCTTCTCCGGGAACAGGCTGACACAATTGCAACAAAAGATGCGTCTTTTTGGGTTTTCCTCCGGAATACCTTTGAAGCGGTATCACCTTTTACAAAAAAAAATAAAGATTACATGGTCGTTTACCTGGATATGGGATCTCCTTCAATGGGCGACCTTGCCCTGGAGTTATCCAACTTATTCGAGAAATGGTCATTTGAGTTTCTTTGCCAAATTGCCGAAGACGCCATATCCAAAGAAGAAATACGTAAAGACCTTTCCATTGAAGACATCGCCTATTTTATTGACAACCATCTTATACTGTTCACCTTTTCCAACTTGTCTGAACATTACAGCCGCCGGTTTGATCAATTTCTTGGGCAAGGAACTGGCCAGCTCAATAGTGAGAAGAAAATAGATAGGGTTATGGATTCGCTACGTCAATTTTTGCTTTAAATATTTTTTTTACCGAAATGGAGAGTAATCGCTCTCTACAAATAGTTTGCAGGATATAGGATACCCCCCAACCCGAGTTCGGAGTCTAAGAGGAGGACAAAACATGACAGTAAAAAAGATTGACGATTGTTTAAGCACAAGGAATGGACATCTGTTTATCGAGGAATTGGACACCACAGAAATTGCAAAAGAATACGGAACGCCTGCATTTGTAATTTCGGAAAAACAACTTCGCAGCAACATTCGCCGGTTTCAAAAGGGATTTGAATCCAATTGGACTGACGGTCCGGTGAAAATTATGCCCGCTGCAAAGGCAAATTGGGTATCTGCCGTCCAGAAAATAATTGCAAGCGAAGGTTGCGGGTGCGACACCTATTCTGCCGGAGAATTGGCGGTTGCCCTTAAATCCGGGATTGATCCCCAATTTATTTCGGTCAACGGTGTTCCAAAACATAAAGACCATATATTCAATACAGTGAAACAGGGAGCCAGAATTACCATTGACGGCACAGAGGAATTCGATATGGTTGAAGCTGCTGCCAAAGAGCTGAATGTCACAGCCAAGATCAGGCTCAGACTGAAGCCAGCTATATCCGGGTTTACCAAGTACTCTGATTTTGTTCCAATCGGGCCTTTGTCAACCGATCTTGTGGCACTGGCCTATAAAGGAGGGCTGTCCAGAGAAGAAGTCATTGCAATTGGAAAGAAGGTGATGGCCTCTGACCAGGTGGAGCTTGTGGGGTTCCATGAACACCACGGCCGCCATGATGCCTCAACAAAGTACTGGGCAGAGCAGATGAAGGCCTATGCCAAGGAAATCGGTATTGTGTGCCAGGCCTTGGATAATTATCAGCCCCAGGAGATCAGTATAGGCGGTGGATTTGCTATACCGAGAGACCCATTTGGTTCTGAAATTAAATATAGCGAACCCTATGAGTATATGGCCCTTCATATGCTGTCCAAAGCATTAAGCCCTTTTCCAAAATTAAGGTATTCTCTCATCTCCAAAATAATTGAAAAAGCCATTGTTTTCAAACCAAAAGAAAAAATGGCTCCTTCCATTGAAGAATACGCTTCTGCCTGTGGAAAAACGCTTACAAAATATCTTCCCAATCGCGGCATTCATACAAAAGGGCTCATTTTGCAGGTAGAGCCGGGAAGAAGTATCCATGGAAACACAGCGATTCATTTAACCAGGGTAATGAGCCTAAAACGTATGACCAGTCCAATTAAGTGGAACCATACCGCCCTTGATACGACAGAGTTCTGGTTCACCGGAGGCCGGTATGAACATCATGTTTTCGATTATATTTTTGCAAACAAAACAGAGCAGAAACTGGCAGACAAATCAGATGTTGTCGGTAGAAGCTGTTATGGAGACAGATTGTTTCCGGCGATAATGGTGCCCCAAAATCTTCAAATTGGCGATATTATGGCAATGCTAGACGTGGGCGCTTACCAGGAAGTTTCCATGAGTAATTTTAATGCCATGCCCAGGCCGGCCACTCTTCTGGTAAACGAAGACAAAATATCCGTTATCCGCCAGGCCGAAACCCAAGATGATGTCTTTCAGAGGGATTTGGTCCCTCAATATCTCTTAGATGAAAAAGATAAGTAAAATCCTTGATTACATTCTCTGATGGGGCAGATGCTGACTACAATGTAAAATATTCAGTATCGCCCTTCCATCTGGATAAACTGCAGATGGAAGGGTACACAAATCACTACTTGGATACCGAGGAAAACGGGCTTGATCCGATGGCATCTCCATTATTTGGGGATGTAGAAGGCGTTTTCTCTGCCTTTTTCAACTTACCGGCAATGAGATGCCGTTTTCCGGCCCGAAGTTCAACCTTCCGGATACGGATGAATTCAGGGGTTACCTCTACCATTTAATCATCCCGGATAAAATGGATGGCCTGTTCCAGGCTCATGGGTCTCACCGGGGAGCAGCAATAAACCGGGTTAATCGCAGAGTTCAAACAGGGCGGCCGCCCCCATGCCGAATGCGGTGCACATGGACTCCACACCATAGCGCACGCCTTTTTTCTGCATATTGGCAAGGAGGGTAGCACAGAGCTTTGCACCCGAACAGCCAAGGGGATGCCCCAGGGCTATTGCACCGCCGTTTATGTTAACCCGGTCCATATAATCTGTCAGGCCAAGTTCCCTCAGGCAATAAAGGGCCTGTGAGGCAAAAGCCTCATTGATCTCCCAAAGCCCGATATCCTCTATGGAAAGCCCGGCTTTCTTCAACAGTTTGGGAATGGCGTATCGAGGCCCCACACCCATTTCATCTGACCGGCATCCGACAGTTGTGTACAATTTGAGTCTGGCAATGGGTCTGACCCCCAGCCGGTTGACCATATCTTCACTCATCACAACCGCAGCCGCAGCCCCGTCCGTGGTCTGTGAGGAGTTGCCGGCGGTCACCGTACCGTTAAGGGCAAAAACCGGACGGAGCGTGGCCAGTTTTTCCACTGTGGTCTCCGGCCGAATCCCATCATCCACCTCCTGGACAAAGGTCTCTTTTTTCATGGTGCCGTCGTTCTGTTTCACAAAACGAACCGCAGGCGTGGGAATGATTTCCGTAAAATCTTTGTTTTCCCTGGCCTTGGCCGCCTTTTCGTGTGAGGCACAGGCAAATTCATCCTGCCATTCACGTGAAATCCCATACCGTCTTGCCACATTCTCCGCTGTAATGCCCATGCTGGCATAAAATTCCGGGTGATCGGCGGCATAGGCCGGATTGGGTCTTGGCTGGTTCCCGCCCATGGTTACGTAAGTCATGGACTCCACCCCGCCGCCTATGGTCACATCTGACCAGCCGGTCATTACCCGCATGGCGGCCAGCGCTATGGCCTCAATGCCCGAAGCACAGAACCGGCTGACCGTGGCTCCGGATACTGACACGGGAAAGCCTGCGATCTGGCTGGCTGTTCGGCCCACATCAAACCCCTGTTCTCCTTCGGGAAAGGAACACCCCATCATAATATCGTCCACATCCTTTTTTTCCAGACCCGAAACCTTGTCAATGGCCGCATTCATGATAAAAGCCGCCAGATCATCCGGCAGGGTATCCTTAAAGGCTCCCTTATTTCTTCGGCATCCCGGGGTACGCACCGATGATACAATATATGCGTCTCGCATTTCGTTTTCCTCCTCCAAAAGTTTAATTTCTCAAGGGTTTGCCTGTCTTTATCATATGATCGATACGCGCCACGGTTTTTTCCTGTTTCAGGAAATCGATAAATGCACGGCGTTCAAGTGCCAGCATCGCATCTTCGTCAATGACAGAGCCGGTCCTTGTGTCCCCCCCACTGATGACACAGGCAATGCGGCGTGCCAGAAACGCATCATGTTCCGAGACATAGCCGGCTCTGGTCATATTGTACATTTCACTTCCCACCAGGCCCTGAGCGGCTTCACCAAAAACTTTCAAAGGCGTCTTCAAAGGTGGCGTATATCCGTCTTCCGCCATTCTGAGCACCTCTTTTTTGGCTTCGCTGATCAGCAGATCCCGGTTGGCCACAATCCGGTCATTGGGACCCAGATAACCGAGTTTGATCGCATGGGCCGCTGAGGTAGACACCTTGGCCATGGCAATGTTCATAAAGGTGGGCAGGAAACATTTGGCAAGATCCATGTCTCCCATGGCAGAAGGAATGCAGCCCAGAAATTTCTTCCACAAGTTCAGGCAGCCGCCGCCTGCAGGCAGAAGCCCCACCCCTATTTCAACCAGCCCCATATAAAGTTCAGTATGGGCAACCATACGGTCGGCACTCAGACAGACCTCGCATCCACCTCCAAGGGTAAGCCCGTAGGGTGCAGCCACCACAGGAAAGGGCGCATACTTAGCCTTCTGCCCAGTCTGCTGCCCCATGGAGATAAAAGAGTCAATGGTATCATACGCCTTTTTGTCAAGAAGCCTGCGCATAAACTTAATATCGGCACCGGCAGAAAATGCACCGGGCATGCCGCCAGCCTGGTTGCCGATGACAAGGCCTGTGCCGTTTTCTGCCACATAATCCAGTGACCGCCCCAAAAAGGCTGAAATTTCTCCGTTAAGGGCATTCATCCGGGTATGGAATTCACAGCAGAACACACCGTCTCCAAGGTCGATCAAGGTGGCCGAATCATTACCATCCACCTTTTTTTGGGCAGCTTTAAGATCGGACAGGCAGATCATTCCGGGACTAGAGGCCAGAGGCTTATACGCCCCGGTCTCAAAATCGTAATAAGACCGGACGCCATTCTCGGTTTTATAAAAGGTTTTACAGCCGGAGGCCACCATATCCTTGACTGCCTCAGGGACCTGGAACCCATCCTGGATCATCCTTTCAATTGAGTCGGCCACTCCGATGGCATCCCAGGTCTCAAAGGGGCCTAATTCAAAGTTGAATCCCCAGCAGATGGCCCGGTCAATCTCCACAATGGAATCTGAAATTTCAGGTATCCGGTTTGCCGCATAAATCAGGTTGTGGGCAAGGGCCTGCCAGGCAAACCGGCCGCCTCTGTCACCGGCATAGACAATAGCCTTGATCCGCCCGCCAAGATCCGGAATCTTCTTTGCCTCTGCAAGGCAGGGAAAATCAGGTGACCTAACATCCACGTATTCAAGTGTGTTCGGATCAATCATCTTCCTTATCTTTTTCCAGTCCGAATCCAGTTCTGTTTTGTAGAATCCTTCCCCGGTTTTTTTGCCCAGAAGATTTCTCCGGATCATCTTTTCCACAAATTCAGGAACCCTGAAATCATCCCGGGACTCATCCCCCTGTATCATCTCATAGGTATTTTGGGCTACATGGCCCAGGATATCCAGACCGACAAGGTCGCCGGTCTTAAAGGTTGCTGTTTTCGGGCGCCCCATCAAAGGGCCGGTCAGAGCATCTACCTGTGAAATACCCAGTCCGTGTTCAAGCATCAGGTGGATGGTTTTCATGGAAGACTGGATACCAATGCGGTTGCCCACGAAATTGGGGGTGTCTTTTGCCCGGACAATGCCCTTACCCAGCCGGGTTTCACCGAACCGGGTCATGAATTCCAGTATTTCCGGAAGGGTTTCCTCCCCGGGGATAATTTCCAGAAGTTTCATATACCTTACCGGATTGAAAAAATGCGTGCCCAGAAAATGGGACTTAAATTCCCGGCTCAGGCCCTCAGATATTCTGGCAAGGGGAATGCCCGAGGTATTGGTTGATACAACCGCATCCGCCTGTCGCACAGCGTCCACCCGTTTAAACAGTTGCTGCTTAATCTCCAGATTTTCCACGACCACTTCAATGATCCAGTCGCATTGGCCGAGTTTTTCAAAATCATCTTCAAAATTGCCGATCTGAATACGCCCTGCAGCGGAAGGCTCTGTGAGCAGGGCAGGTTTTGACTGTTTAAGATTATCCAGCCCGGCCTGGGCAATCCTGTTCCTGGCTGTTTTGTCACCTTTCTCTTCCGGAACCAGATCAGGGGGAAGAATGTCCAGCAACAGGGTTTGGATTCCGCAACTTGCAAGCAGGGCGGCGATTCCGCCGCCCATGACACCGGCACCCAATACAGCTGCCTTTTCAACTCTGGTTTTCATTTTTGTTCTCCTGACTAATAAGTTGAATGTAAACCCGGGGTTAACTGCCGAAAGAGGCATTACTGATTTCAACAGCCGAAGCCCCAAACTTCAAAATGGATTGAATCCTGCCCTTGGTCACCTCGAGCTCATTTAAAATAAAATACCGGGCGCTCTGGACCTGCCCTTCATAGAAACTCATCTCTTTTTTCTTTGGCCCCCGGCTGATTTTTTGTGATGCAATAGCGGCCCGCCACAGGAGCATCCAGGCTGTAACCACATCCCCCATGACATCAAGAAAGGGTACGGAATGGGCAAAGGCGGTTTTAAACTCCGTGGACATGGCCTTTTGCCCAAGGTGCATGGCGGCCTTGCCGAAAAGGTCGACCAATACACCGACCTCTTCGGCCAGGTCATCCAGGCTGCCCGTGGATTTGGCCAGTTCAACGGTTTTACCGATTTCTCCCAGGAAATTCATGAATACCGCGCCCTTTTGCATGCCCAGTTTCCGGCCCAGAAGATCCATGGCCTGAATACCGTCGGTTCCTTCGTAAATGGAAGCGATCTTGCAGTCCCGGGCCAACTGCTCCACCGGAAACTCACCCGTATACCCGTATCCGCCGAATACCTGGATGGCCGTTACACAGACGTTGAACCCCCGGGTGGCATTATAGGTTTTAAGCACTGGAGTGAGCAGATCGGCCAGCCCCTTGTAATAGTCGCGTTCTTCAGGAGAACGGCCCAGCTCGGCCAGTTCAAGGCTTTTTCCCACAAAATAGACAAAGCTTCGCATGCCCTCCACCAGGGACTTCATCTGGATCAGCATCCGGCGGACATCGGGGTGCTCAATGATAGGAACCTGGGGAGCATCCTTTTCCAGCATCTTTTCAAGGGCCCTGCCCTGGCGGCGCTGGCGGGCATAGTCAAGGGCATATAAATAGGCCGCCGATCCCATGGCCAGGCCCTGCTGCCCCACGCCCAGCCTTGCCTCATTCATCATGTTGAACATGACTTTCATGCCCTTGTTTTCCTCACCAAGGAGAAAGCCACGGCAGTTGCCGCTCCCCCCCAGAGTCAGGCTGCAGGTGGCAGAACCGTGGAGCCCCATTTTTTCTTCGATGCCAGTGCAGACCACATCGTTGAATTCCCCGAGGCTGCCGTTGTCATTCACCCATACCTTGGGAACGATGAACAGGGAAATCCCGGCGGTGCCGGCCGGAGCCCCTTCGATGCGGGCCAGAACCGGATGGATAATGTTCTCTGTGAGATCGTGGTCGCCGGAGGTGATGAAAATTTTATTCCCGGAAATGGAATAGGTTCCGTCCTCATTTTTCCTGGCCGTGGTCTCAAGGGCCCCGACATCAGAACCTGCGCCCGGCTCGGTAAGCAGCATGGTGCCACCCCATTCCGCAGTATACAATTTTTTCAAGAAGAGTTTTTTCAAGGTATCCGTGCCGAACAGTTCGATCATCTTGCCTGTGCCGTGGCCCATCTGGGAATAGCCGGAAAAGGCGAAATTGGTTCCGAGCAGGTATTCACCAACAGCGATGTTCACCAGCTGGGGAATCCCCTGGCCGCCGTATTCGGGATCTTCGTTCAATGCCCCCCATTCCCCTTCCAGGAATAATTCAAATGGGCGGTGGAAGCATTCCGGGGCAAAGACTTTTCCCCCTTCAAACCGGGCCCCGTTCCGGTCGCCCTGGGCCACTGTGGGCAGGATTTCCTTAAGGGCAAATTTCCTGGCCTCTTTGAGCATGAGATCAAACATCTTCCGGTTAAAGCCCATATCTTTGAACCGGTCATATTCCAGAACCTTCTCTCCGTTAAACTGCTCGTACAGGACAAACTCAACATCCCTTGAGTCTGCAATCGTCTGAACCATATTTTATTCTCCTTATGTTTTGTTGTGTACAGCTTAACCCCAGTTCGAGGCCAAGCTGTCCATGGCTGTTATTATAAATCTTTAAGCGCTCTTCTCAGTACTTTCCCTGCCCCGCTTTTGGGAAGACTGTCAATAAACTCGATCTGCCTTGGATATTTGTAGGCAGCCATTTTTTCCCGGCAGTATGCCATGATATCTTCGGGCGTGACCTTATCCTGGTATTCCGGGGAGAGGACAACAAAGCTTTTGGGTTCTTCCCCCCGGTAGGAATGGGGCACACCAATGGTGGCCGCTTCCAGGACCGCCTCGTGGCGGATGAGTACGGCATCGATCTCCTGTAAAAATACCGAATAGCCAGAGACCTTGATCATCTCCTTGAGTCGGCCGGCGATGGTCACCCGGCCCTGGTCATCTACCACGGCAATATCCCCTGTCTTCAGCCAGCCTTCAGGGGTGAGGGTATCCTTGGTCTGTTCCGGTGCATTCCAATACCCTTTCATCACACATGGGCCTTTGATCCAGAGTTCTCCAGGCTGCTCCGGAGCGGCATCCTTTCCGGTATCCGGATCCACCAGCCGGATATCATGGAAATAAACCGGGGCGCCCACGGTGCCCGGGAAAATATTTTGCCGGTTGTTCCCGATGATGCCGCCGGTGCACTCGCTTAAGCCGTAGCCTTCGGACAGGGGGGCCCCGATGATTTTTTCCCATTGCTCATGGACTTGCCCGGGTACAGGAGCGCCCCCGGAAATCACAAGGCGAATCGAGTCCATGGAATACTTTGATATTTCAGGGAAACTGATCATGGCAATATTAATGGGGGCGATGGTCACCATATGGGTGACTCCGAACCGGGGAATCAGTTCCAGCATGGTCACAAGGTCGAACCTGGCCATCATGATCAGGGTGGACCCCTGGGCCAGGGCCGGGTTCAGCACGATATCCAGGCCCGTGACGTGAAACACCGGCAGGATGAGAAGGTGGACGTCCGTATCCTCATATTCATAATAATGGCGGGCAATGCGCCCGTGTATGGCCAGATTGCCATGGGTGAGCATTGCCCCCTTGGGGTGTCCGGTGGTCCCGGCGGTGTATTGGAGCAGGGCCAGGTCCTCTTTAAGATCGATGTCTACCCCGGGGAGATCGTCCGGGGCGGCTTTGTCCAGAAAATCCATGAAATCCAGGGTGCCTTCAATGTATTGCTTTTCCGCAGACATGGTGGGGTGCAGGGGAATATCCGGCTCCTTGGGCAGAAAATCAGAAAAAGAGGTGAGAATAGTATGCCGTGGCTTCACCCGGGACGACACCCCTGCCAGGACATTGTAAAAGGGGTCCTCGATAACCAGGACATGGACCCCGGCGTCCTTGAGTTCGTATTCCAGCTCGTCGGACCTGTACATGGGGCTGCAGGTCACGGCAACGGCCCCTATTTTCAGGATCCCGTAAAAGGCGATGACAAACTGGGGACAATTCTCGAGGTAGATCCCAACCCGGTCCCCTTTTTCAACCCCCAGTCCGGCCAGCCCGGCCGCAAACCGGTCAGAAAGAGAATCCAGCATCCCATATGGCATCTCGTAACCGTAAAAATTAAGGGCAGTTTTATCGGGCCTGATTTTGGCCTGGTTCCGGAGTTCCTCAAAAATCGGTCGATTCGGTTGTTCTGGTACCATGGGATCGGTGTCAGGCCAGACGGTTTTTTTCCATTTTTTGTCTATCATTTGTGTCTCCTTTTTCATTATTCGCCGGGAAGGTCTTTTCTCAGGATTTTACCCACGGCGGATTTAGGCAGTTCATCAACAAAGACAACGGAGGTGGGCACCTTGTAGGCAGCAAGCTTTTCACGGCAAAAGGCCGTCACCGCTTCCGGCAACAGGCCGGAACCGGTGACGGGAACCACATAGGCCCTGACCGTTTCCCCCCTGTATTCGTCCTTTACCCCTTTGGCGCATGCTTCCAGGATATCCGGATGGCTGAACAATACCTCGTCGATTTCCCTGGGATAAATATTGTATCCCCCGGCCAGGATCATGTCTTTTTTCCGGTCAATGATAAAGGTGTACCCCTCTTCGTCCACCAGGGCGATATCCCCGGTGTGCAGCCATCCGTCCACAAAGGTGCCCGCCGTCTCACCGGGCATATTATAATACCCCGGGGAGACCTGGGGCCCCTTGACGCAGAGCTCCCCGGGCTCATTCAGGCCGGCCACGGTTTCACCGTCCTCAAGACCCAGCAGCCGGATCTCTGTCCCGTGGAAGGGAATACCGATGGAACCGGGTTTGCATTTCCCTGCGATGGGATTGATATGGGTGACAGGGCTGGCCTCTGAAATCCCGAATCCTTCCACGATCTTGGAACCAGTGGATTTTTCGAATTTTTCTATGATTTCAACCGGACAGGGCGCGGCTCCTGATACACAGAGCCTGAGGGAATTCAGTTTAAAACGCTTCCTTTTTGGGTGGTTAAGCATGCCCACAAACATGGTGGGCACGGCCGGAAAAATACTGACCTTGTTGGCGTCAATGGCTTTCATCAACCCCTCGGGTTCCGGCCGGGGAATTAAAACCACCCTGTATCCGCAGAGGATGGACAGGTTCATGACAAAAACCCCGAATGCATGGAAAATGGGCAGGGAGCCCAAAACCACACGACCCACATCCAGGCCCTTAAACTGAAGTTTGCCCTGCTGTGCGTTCATACTCAGATTGCGGTGGGTGAGGACCACCCCCTTGCTGACCCCGGTGGTTCCACCGGTGTACTGGAGGGAGGCAGTATCCTCCATTCTGCTCATATTTGCCACTGGCGCACCCGAATACCGGGACAGCAGGTCGGACCACTCTTCTATGTCCGGGCCCCCTTTGATCTCCCTGTGCTTGTCCTTTGCCACAAAGGGAAATATCATCTTCATGAACCGGCCCAGGTGGTCCCGGATATGGGTTACAATGATTTTTTTCACAGCAGTTTTGGGTTTAAGGGCAATAAGCCGGGGGGCCAGAAGGTCGAGGCAGAAAAGGACGGTGGTCCCGGAATCTTTTAACTGATGCTCAAGCTCGCGGTCCGTGTACAGAGGATTGTTCATCACGGCCACCGCTCCAATCCGCCAGGTGGCGTAAATGGCGATGGCCACCTGGGGGATATTGGGCAGGATCATCCCCACCCGGTCCCCGGGTTTTACCCCCATGGCCTTCAGGGCGGCGGCCATCTGGTTCACCATCCTGTTAAACCGGCTGTAATCAATGTTGTTACTCATAAAGGAGAGGGCGATGTCTTCAGGGATTTCACCTGCAGTCCGGTCCAGAACCTCCGGCAGGGAGATTTCTTCCCAGGCGTCATGTTCCGGCCCCTGTGTCGTGGCAGTCCTTTTTTCAATGGTTTTCACTGTTTCCTCCTTAAGCAATGCAGTTACCATAAGATCAAATACTGTATTGTAAGATAGCAAGATAAATACCAGGCCACATTCACTGGTGATTTTTGTGATAAATCAATTGGTTATGAGGGCGAAACAAAAAGCATAGAGATCGTTAAGGTGCAATATATTGCGCAAAAGACAATATTCAGCTCTTTTTCATTGACAGCCCAAGGGTTATATTTTACGCTTTATTCTATTTCATGCTCCAGGCCAATAACAAATTAACGGCGGACACCCATGACATTCCACACTTCCGGGCAGATCCCCTCCACAGGGGACGGGTCCCGGGCGCATATTCTCCAAATATGCGCCCTTTTTGAGCAAGATTTTAATATTGATTGGCTGGCCGGCCTGACCGGGCTGAAAGCCACCCGGCTTCTGACTGAATTCGAAACCCATGTGGCATCCGGTCGCCTGGAATCAGGCCCCCCCGGTGTGTACCGGTTCAGAGACCCCGGCTTCAAAGAACAGACAATCAAAGAGATTGCCCCGGAACAGCGGGAGGCGATCCACCAGCGGATTGCCGCCATGCTTCTTGCCGAGGCAGACGAGGCATCGGCAAAAAGCCTCTCCCACCACCTGCTGGAGATCACCAACTCCCTGGACGGATGCCATAGCCTTATAAAGGCCGGTGACCTTCATTTGAAACGCTATGACAATGAAGCCGCCTTTCAGTGCTACGCCAAGGCCATTAAAGATCTTTCCCTGCTCGACGGCGAAGCAGTGGACAGACTCTTTGCCGGTGCTGCGGTAAAATATTCCAACCTGTCCACGGCCCGCCACGACACCGACCTTGTTTTAAACATCCTCTACGATGCCATGGACCGTGCGACCCGGCAGGGTGACAAAGAGACCTCAGCCCTGCTCCTCCTCCATTCGGCAAAGAATGAATGGCTCAAGGCCAGATATTCAAAGGCATTAAAAAATTTTGACCTGGGCTGGCGACGCGCAAAGGCCGTGAATACGCCCAGGGTATTAAGGACGGCCCAGAACTTTTCCACCTTTTTCCTATACTGGCAAGGCAGGTTCAAAGAGGTGGTGGATAATTATGAGAAAACCCAGCCCAATGTGGACAAGCTGCCCCTGGGCCAGTTCCCCCTGCTTGCGGCGACCACCGTGGGTTATTGCTATACCCAGGTGGGTCAAATCACCCAGGGCCTGGGCATGCTGGACACGGTGGGAAATTTCTGCGCCCAGAGGGGGGATACCTATCTGTCCTCATATGCCATCGGCAATATGGGGGCGGTGATGCTGACCATCCGCAGGCTGGATGAGGCCCTGGCATACCTGACCCGGTCCTGCAGGGAAGCCGGAGAAGCCGGCAATCAATGGGTGCGGCTGAACACCCTCATTACCAAGTCCTACACCCACTACCTCATGGGGGATACATCCAGTTGCATCCGGGATCTGAAACTCTTTTTAACCCAGAGCAGACAAGTCCAGGCATTTGCATTCCCATATCCCTATATTCTAGCCATCGCCCTTGCCATGAAAAAAGGAAAGCTCCCGGACGTCAAAGGGGTTTCCCTGGAAGATGAGATCCACAAGAAACTCAACAGCAAAACCTTTTACTCCAAAGCACTGGCCTACCGCTACCAGAGCTATAACCTGCAGATTGAAAACCAGCCCGTTGACTCTGCCGTGGACAGCCTGAAATCAGCCATGAAATGGGCCGCCAAATCCGGCCATGCCATTGAAATGGCCAAGATCAAACTGGAACTGGCAAGGCTCTATATCTACCGGGGCAGCAAGGAAAAGGCAGGCGACCTGGCGGATGAAGGAGCCTCGGTGCTCGCCCGGTTCAATGAAGACCTCATCCCCAATGATCTCAAAGGGCTGATCAATACCTCTCCAAAACCCAATGACATCTATAACACCATCTTACAACTCACCCAGGAAATGGCGGCAATAAGGGATTATAAGGACCTGCTCCAGCATATTATTTCTTCCATAAACCGGGTCACGGGTGCCGAACGGGGGGCCATTTTCCTGGTTGACCCGGATGCCGCCGGCCTGGTTATCCGGGGCTCCAGAAACCTGACCTCCGCCCAGATCGAGGAACCCGGGTTTTCCGCGTCCATGAATTTAATTAATGAAGTTGCGAAAACAGGCAAGGGCAGGATCATGGAAAAGCCCTCCTCCCAAGGGACATTTCCCGCCGACAGTATCCGGTCCAGGATCTGCGTCCCCATGCTCCTGAGAAACAGGGTCACCGGCGTCCTCTACCATGACAACCGTCTTCTTTCCAGCGCCTTTAAAGCCCCCCACCTCGATCTGCTCTCCTTTTTCGGGGCCATTGCCGCCATTGCAATCGATAATGCACTGGCCGGCAATGAGATCCGTCGGCTGAACAAAAAACTGAACCGGGAAAAAGAATATTACCAGGAAGAACATATCCAAAGCGAAAATTTCAAGGAAATCATCGGGAAAAGCCGGGGGATAAAAAAGGTACTTTCCCAGATTGAGCAGGTGGCCGGGAGTAATGCAACTGTCCTCATAACAGGCGAGACAGGTGTCGGCAAGGAACTTGTGGCCCGGGCCGTCCACCGTCTCAGCCCCAGAAAAACAAATCCCTTTATCCGGGTCCACTGCTCCGCCCTTCCGGAAAATCTGATTCCCAGCGAATTGTTCGGCCATGAAAAAGGCGCCTTCACCGGGGCGGCTAAACGGAGAACCGGCCGGTTTGAACTGGCGGACTCAGGCAGCCTTTTCATGGATGAACTGGGAGAGATCAACCCGGACATCCAGACCCGGCTGCTTCGGGTGCTCCAGACCAGGGAATTTGAACGGGTGGGCGGCACCCAGACCCTGAAATCGGATTTCAGACTCATTGCAGCCACCAACAAAGACCTCGGCCAGGAGGTAAAAGCGGGCCGATTCCGGTCAGACCTGTTTTACAGAATCAACGTATTCCCCATCCATATCCCCCCCCTCCGGGAGAGAAGGAAGGATATTCCCCTGCTTGCCGGCCATTTCCTGCGCATTCACTCCCAGAGGACAGGCAAAGAATTTATCGGCATTGATAAACAGGATCTTGCCGCCCTCATGAACTATGACTGGCCCGGCAACATACGCGAACTGGAAAACGTCATTGAGCGGGGCTGCATACTGAGCCGCGGCCGTCACCCAAGAATACCCAAGTTGACCCCTGATATCGGTCTCAGCCAGTTAGCGCCCCAGGGAGGGGTTACCCTCAGGGAAACTGAGGAACGCCATCTGCGGTGGGCACTGGAAAATACCGGCTGGAAAGTCAGGGGGCCGGGCGGCGCCGCTCAACTGCTGGACATCAACCCGTCTACCCTGAGATTCCGCATGAAAAAGCATGACATCCGCCGGCCGGGCAGCTAAGGACCGCGGATAAATCCTCTCCAGTGGTATCCTTATTGCAGATCCAATTGCCATATCAAATACCTGGGACCTTTTTTGGAGGGGAACGAATGAACCACACAAAATTTTCTTCAACAGAATACCAAATTGACCTGACCGGAAAAACGGCCATTGTCACAGGAGCAGCAAGGGGGATCGGCTATACAATTGCCCGGGCCCTTGCCCGGGCGGGGGCCAATGTGCTGGCCGTGGACAGGCTTGAATCCGTTAAGACAGATCCAGGAAAAGACATGGGGGCCCAGGGATATGCTGCAGAAGGATATGTTGCAGATATCAGCTCCCCCCGGTCCGTGGATGACATGGTGAAGGCCTGTCTGTACCGGTTCGGTACCCCGGATATCCTCCTGAACATTGCCGCAATCAGCAGGCCGGTACCGGTGCAGGATATGGGGATTGACGCCTGGAAGGAAACCATGGATGTGAACCTGACCTCAGTATTTCTCTGCACCCGGGCGGTCCTGCCCCATATGGTGGAACAAAAGAGGGGGTGCATACTCAATTTTTCCTCCATCGTCGCCCAAACCGGCGGCGTGACCAGCGCCCATTATTCGGCTGCCAAGGCCGGGGTTGAAGGATTCAGCAGAAGCCTGGCACGGGAGGTCGCCCCCAAAGGCATAAGGGTCAATGTCATCGCCCCCGGCATGATTGACACTCCCATGCTGGATCTGATGCCCGAGGCCCAGAAACAGAAGCTGGCCAGCCGGGTTCCCCTCCAGCGCATCGGCACCCCGGACGACCTCATCGGCCCGGTCATGCTTCTGGTTTCCGACGGGGGCGCCTATATTACCGGCCAGACCCTGGCCGTCAACGGCGGCCAGTCCATGGGCTGATGCCCCGGCCCAATACACGAAATCCTGTGAGCATTCACAATATACTGAGACTTAACCCAAAAAAAGATGGGAGAATACCGTAAAAAAGCCCGTTTCCAATGGCACCATAATTGCTATGCATATTCGGGTATCAACAGCGTTTCGGTTAAATTTAGCTAACGCCCTAATTTAAATCAAATAAAGGAAAACCCATGGAAATCAAAGACAATGACATAGTAATTTCGGCACCCAAACGAACAGCAGTCGGCGCCTTTGGCGGCGCCTTCCGGACCACACCCGCAGTGGACCTTTCCATCGCAGTGATGCAGGCTGTGACCGGTGAGGCCGGGCTTGACGCAAATTTGATTGACGACGTGATCTGGGGTGTAGCTGCCCAGCGCACCCGGGACGAAACCAACCACGCCCGGGTGGCGGCCATAAAGGCGGGATTTCCGGACACCGTCCCCGGAATAACCATTCAGCGGGTCTGCGTTTCCAGCCTCTGGGCCATTGCCTCTGCGGCCCAGGCCATTCGTGCCGGGGATGCACAATGCATCCTGGCCGGGGGCACGGAAAGCTACAGCACCCAGCCCTATGTCACGGACGGGGCCAGGTGGGGAGGACGTCTGGGCGGTGTTGAAACCAGTGACCCTGTGCAGGACGGCCTGAACCGTATCGGAATCGGTCCCCCCATGGGTATTACCGCGGAAAACCTGGCTGAAAAGTACGGAATTTCAAGGCAGGCCCAGGATGAATTGGCCTGCACAAGCCACCAAAGGGCCTGTCTGGCAGTTGAAAAGGGGGTATTCCAAAAAGAAATTGTCCCGGTAGACGTACCTGTCGGCCGGGGTAAAACACGGCAAATCCTTGTGGATGAAGGTCCCAGACCCGGAACCACAGTGGAAAAACTGGCCAAGCTCCAGCCGGTATTTAAAAAAGGGGGAACGGTTACGGCCGGTAATTCATCCAGCATGAACGACGCCTCTGCCGGGGTGCTGGTCACCAGCGGCGCCATGGCCAAAAGTGCTGGTCTCACCCCGCTTGCCAAAATCCGTTCCTACGCCATGGCCGGCGTGGATCCGTCCATTATGGGCATCAGCCCCGTACCCGCCACCCTCACAGCCCTTGAAAAGGCTGGCCTGGGGCTGGCGGACATGGGCTTGGTGGAAGTCAACGAAGCATTTGCCGCCCAGTATCTGTCCGTTGAAAAAGAACTGGGGCTGAACCGGGAAATCACCAATGTCAATGGCAGCGGAATCTCCCTGGGGCACCCCATCGGCGCCACCGGATGCCGGCTGGCCGTCACCCTTCTCCATGAAATGGCCCGCCGAGAGGTCCCCCTGGGCCTTGCCACTCTGTGCGGCGGGGGCGGTATCGGTGTTGCCATGATTTTTGAACGCCTCTCCTGAAATGGTTTCATAGAACACCACTTTACAGGGAACCGTTTTTGATGGGGTTGAAAAAAAGCCTCCACCTACTGCGTTTTGGTGCCTGGTCGGGCGTTCGACATAGGACATGTATTATACGCCAACCCAGACACCATGACTGCAGGTGAAGCTCTCTACATGGCCATCGGCCGGACTTTTTACGAGACTGTCATTTTTAGACAAGAATTCATATTACCTGATTTTATTTTAGCAAATTGAGGAAGATTCAATGAAATATCGAGTTATTCAGTGGGCAAGCGGCGCAATGGGTGTAAACTGTCTAAGGGCGATAATCGATCACCCTGACCTGGAACTTGCCGGTCTTTTTGTGTACAGCGATTCAAAAGCCGGAGTCGATGCCGGCGATATTGCCCGAAGGCCGACTACAGGTATAATCGCCACCAACGACATCGAAGATATCCTGTCCCTGGATGCAGATATCGTCGTACACACCGCCCGGATACAACCCCCTTACACACATCACAACGAAACGATTTGCCGACTGCTCGCTTCGGGCAAGAATCTCATCAGCATCAATGGCCACTCCTATCCGCAACACTGGGGTCAAAAAGCCATCGCCCCATTTGAAACCGCCTGTCGGACAGGCGGATCAACTCTGTTCGGCACAGGCCTGAATCCTGGCTTCATCGTGGAGAAAATCGCCACCACAGCCACGGGACTCTGCAACCGCATTGACAATATTTTCATCAGTGAGATTGTTGAGTGTAATATGGTACGCAACCCCAATTATGTTTTTGATGTCCTGGGGTTTGGGACTCCGGCCGGATTTATAGCCCCCAACGACCCATCATGGGAACCGGCTGAAATTCTAAACGGCATGTATTCCGAAGTTGTGGCCCACCTGGTGGATCGCATGGGTTATCAACTGGATCGGGTCGAGACAGACCATATCATGCTGCCCGCCACAAAAGACATCCAGACGGCTGCAGGTCTGATTAAGAAAGGGACCATCTCCCACACCAACTGGCGCTGGCATGCCATTGTCCAGGGAAAACCCCTGGTCACCCTGTCCATTGCCTGGATCATGGAAACAGCTCATCTGGAAAAACCTGATTATAATCTCTGGAACGTTAAAATCAGCGGACTCCCGGGCGTCCTGATCGATATTGATTTGAAAAATCCGCCTGATTTCCCTTATCAGACCGGACCCGAGCAACTGGCGGTGGCAGGATCGGTTGTGAACAGCATTCCAGCAGTTTGCTCGGCAGAACCGGGAATTATGGATATTCCGGTGGCCAATCATTTCAGAGCCGAATTTTAAGGACCATGGGAAGTTTAAAATGCACCCAAGGGGCCATTGCCTGGGTCGCCATGACGGCCACGGGGTAATGAGACCCTGAACGGTGTGGCCTCCACACCCCTTATCCGTCCGGCCTGTTGATGCCCAGTTTTTTCATGCGAAAAGACAATGTCGAGGGCGGCACCCCGAGGATGAGGGCCGCACCTTTTTTCCCCGCCACCTTCCATCCGGTCCGTTTCAGCACACGCAGAATGTGGCGCCGTTCGTTTTCAGCCAGGGTGGCCGCGTCATCCACACTGACGGGAGCGCATTCCCCGGTCTGGAGTTCGGGCATCCTGAAGTCGGAACCCGTGCTCAGAATCACCCCGCGTTCGATCACGTTTTTCAGTTCACGGATATTTCCGGGCCAGTCATAGTCCACCAGTTGTTTCATCTCGCTGGGGGGGATACGGGTCACATCCCGCCTGAGCTTTGCTGTATGGCGTTTGAGAAAATGCATGGCCAGAAGGGGAATGTCTTCCCGCCGGTCCCTGAGGGGCGGGACATGAATGGGAAAGACATTGAGCCGGTAATAAAGGTCGGCCCGGAAATTTCCCTCTTGCACCCTCCGTTCAAGCTCCTGGTTTGTGGCGGCAATCAGCCGGAAATCGGATGTCAGGGTTCGGATGCCGCCGATCCGTTCGAATTCCCTGGTCTGGAGTACCCGAAGCAGTCTCACCTGGATATCATGGGAAATATCTCCGATTTCATCCAGGAACAGGGTGCCGCCGTCGGCCAGTTCCAGGCGGCCAACCCGCCGCTGTGCCGCCCCGGTGAAAGCCCCCTTTTCATGGCCCAGGAGTTCACTGGCCACCAGCTCTTCGGGCAGGGCGCTGAGCTGCACCCCGATAAAGGGCTGGTTGCTGCGACTGCCGTGCCTGTGGATGGCCCGGGCCACCAGTTCCTTGCCCACCCCGGTTTCACCGGTGATGAGTACCGAAGTCCCGGTTCCGGTGATCTGCTCAATTTTTGTCATGACTTTTTTTATGGCTTGGCTCTTGCCGACAATCTCATCAAAATGAAGCTGGCTGGCTTCCTCAAGGTATTGCTTTTCTCTGCTCAGCCGAACATTCCACTGGTGTATCTTCTCATAGGCCCGGGTGTTGTCCAGGGCAATGGCGGCCAGGGCACTGAAATAGGAAAGCACCCCAAGATCCTCCTCCCTGAAGGCGCTGGCCAGCAGCCTGTTGTCATGGTACAGCACCCCCTCCACCTCGTCGTGGAGGGTCAGGGGGACGCATATTTTGGACTGGACCGCGGCCTGGCTGCCAAGGGCCTGACCATGGCCCGCACTAAGCCCTGAAATCATTCCCTTGCCGGTCTGGGCGACCTTTTCGATCATTTCCATTGAAGAGAGGAATGCCGGCTTTTCCACATGCTCACTGGTCAGGTTCCGTGATGCGGCCATGCGGAGATGCCGACCTTTTTCCCCGTCGGTTTCCACCATGAAAATGGCCCCCCGTTCGGCACCCGTGACCCGGTTGCCTGTGGAAATGATCCGCTGGACCAGCTTACGGTAATCCCTTATTTTAACCAATTCCTTGCCCAGGGTGAGGATCTCTTCCAGCAACCGGCCGGACCCTTTGTCCCTGCAGACCAGATGACGCAGATCCTCGGGCACGAGCTTTTCATCCATTTCAGATACGGCCCGGGCCGCCTCATCGGTCAGCCGCCCTGCCTTTTCCAGGTCTCCGGCCTTGGTCAGATAACGGGCCGCCTCCACCCGGGCCCTGGCAAGGGCCATCCTGTGCCCTGCGGCATCGAGTCGTCGGACCGCATCTTCAAATGCCTCGATTATTTTTTCCGGGGCTGCCTCCCTGCGCTCCAGGTTCAGCGCCTCATACAAGGCACCAATACCCCGCATATAGAGATTGCCCGAAGAAATCATCCCCTTAATTTCCCTATCCAGGGAGAGCCCTTTTACCGCCGGCAGTTCACCCTGTTTTACAGCCCATGCCAGGGAAAGAAGATAGGGATAAGGCACCACCGCTGTCCGGGACTCTTCCCGATACGCCAGAAATTCCCTGAGGTGTTTTGAGGCAAGCCTTTTTTTGCCCAGTGAGAAATAGGTAAATGACAAAAAGACCTGAAGCATCATCCACACCCATCTGTTGTCCGTCTCCTCGGCCATCTTTGCGCTCATCTCCAGATACTGAAGTGCCTCGTCCAGCCGCCTGAGATCCAGCATGATTTCACCGATATTACCGATGGCGTATGACGCCAGATAAAGATCGCCCCGCTCCAGGCAGTGGGTACGGATGGAATCCAGCATTCCTATTCCCTGGGTATAGTTGCCCACCGTGGCGTAGCTGTACCCAACGGTAATGGCACCGAGAAGGGGAAAACGGGACCGGGGGACAGCATCCACCTCTTCCGAGGTTCTCTCATAGTTGTCCACTGCCTCGCGGAACCGCCCCTCCCAATAAAAGAAGAAGGTGCCGAATGCCGTTACCGCATCAACCAACTGGGGGTCGTCAAGGGTCTTAACCAGGGACCATCCCCTCTGGAAATGGGCAAGGGCCTGGTCATAATCGGCCATGAGCCACTCGTTTTTGGCGATATGCATTTCCAGAAGGACCAGGCAGGAAAGGTTGTCCCGCTTCCGGGCACGGCCCTTGGCCTGGCGGAGCAGCTTAAGGACCTGGGTGGTGTCATGGCGGGCCGTGGATAATTTGGAATATTTTATTGCTGCCTCAACGTAAAGACCGTCAGCATCCCTGGTTCGATATCGCCCCAGGTCAACCAGAACCTTGTGGTAGCACTGAAAGGCCTGTTCAGTCCTGAAGGATTGCCGGTGAAGGTCTCCGGCCCTGCAGAGCACCCGGCAGCCCTCCAGGTCATTGTCCACCTCCATGAGATGGCAGGCCAGGAGGCGGCTTTTTTCCCCGTCCTCTGGCAATTCCCGGTTCAGAAGATCGGCAATCCGCTTGTGAAGCAGCTTTTTATCCTGGACGGCCAGCCCCTTTGTCAACTCCTGCCGCCTGTCCGGCTGGCGGAAGGAATAAATGCCCGGGGCCTGGGAGGCCAGGACATTCCGGTCCACCCCCCCCTGCATTTCCGCCAGGATCTGGTGGGCTTTGTAGCCGGTGAGCTCAACAAGCCAGTCAAGGGTAAATTCATCTTCGAACATGGCGGCGGCTTCCATGAGCGTCATGGGATCCATGCACGGGGAAGGTCCGAGATCCATTGCATCCTCCTTTTATATTCACAATAGAATAACAATTATTCATTAATTAACAGAGGAAAGAATGTCAATAAATTTTCGAAATATTGTGACTTTCAATTTCCCGGTCAGCCGGAACTATCTCCATAAAAAATCACAATATATTGGGAGTACTTACAATATATCGCTTTTCCTCAACTTCGAGAGATTCACACTCAAAACACATAACTATTTGAATAATAAAGATATGTGATCAATAAAAAATTTTGGCACACTGATTGCTATATCATATAGCGAAACAAATAAAAATTCGGGAAACAGATTCCCGCACAACAGAATATTTAACCCTTTGGGAGAAAAAAACTATGGGCCTGATGACAGCCAATGAATACCTGGAAAGCCTGGACGACGGACGGGTTGTTTACTACCTCGGAGAAAAAGTGGCCAATGTGGCCGACCATCCTCAGCTGGGCGTCTGCGCCCGGACCATGGCCCTGGATTTTGAAATTGCAGAAACTGAAGAGTACCAGGATCTGGCAACCGTATATGACGAAGAATTGGGGGAACGGATCAGCAGGTACTACCATAAACCCCAGAACGCCGAGGATCTGATCAAGGCCCACGACCTGATTGTCACCTCCACAAGTATGGGGGACGGGATCATCCCCTTTTCCCACGATATCGGATCCGATGCCCTTAACGCCTATTCCATCACGGCACAGGCCATCGGAAACCCCGACTATCTTGAACGGGTGGAAGAATACCGGAAATACCTTAAAAGAACGGACAAGGCCACCTGCGCCGCCGTTACGGATGTAAAGGGGGACCGCATGCTCAGGCCCTCCCATCCGGACCAGGTTCATCCGGACAGCTACCTGAGAGTGGTTGAAAAGAATGATGACGGCATTGTGGTGAGGGGGGCTAAAATGCACATTACAGGCGCCGCCTATGCCAATGAAATCATGGTGGTACCCTGCCGGGCCATGACCGAAAAAGATGCCGACTATGCCGTGGCCTTTGCGATTCCGGCCAATACCAAGGGTGTTACCCAGATATGCAGGGCCTTCAAGTCCGAGGTCGGTTCCCTTGAATTCCCCAACACAAGACAATATTTCGTTCACACCGACTCCCTGATCATCTTCGACGATGTACTGGTTCCCTGGGAGCGGGTCTTCATGTGCGGTGAGTGGGAACATGCAGCCACCATGGTATATAATTTTGCTTTAATGCACAGGAGAACCGGGGTGGCATATAGGATCCCCATGTCCGAGCAATTGGTTGGCTTGGCCATGGCCATGGCAGAGTACAACGGTGTGGCCAAGGCGGGCCATGTTCAGGAAAAACTCACAGACACCCTGATTTACCTTGAAACACTCAGGTCCCTTTCCCGGTCGGCCTGTCTGGATTTCAAGATGCGGGGCGGCATGGCCGTACCCAACCCGGTGGTCACCAACATCGCCAAGTACCATTTTGCAAGCAATTACCACAAAATCGTCAAGATCATCCAGGACCTGGCCGGGGGTGCCCTGGTCACCTCACCCACCTATAAAGATTATCAACTCCCGGAACTTAAGGCCTACATAGACAAATATGTCGGGACCAAAAAAGGGGTCAGTGCTGAACAACGGATGCGCATGCAGGATCTGATCCGGCGGATTATTCCGGCTGAAAACGAAACCATCTGCCTCCACGGCGAAGGTTCGCCCATGGCAGAACGCATGACCATTTTCATGGAAGGCCGGCACACCCTGGCCCAGTGCATGAAGATTGTTGAGGAGCAGGCCGAAGCGGTTTAATCCCCCGGAAGACCGGATACAGAATTTTAATCAGGAGACAGACGATGGAATGCGAGTTTATGTCCCTTAAGGGAAAAACCGCCCTGGTCACCGGGGGCAGCCGGGGCATCGGAAAGCAGATTGCACTGCTCTTTGCACGGGCCGGAGCTGATGTGGCCGTGGCCAGCCGCAAGTTAGAGGATGTGGAAGCCGTGGCCCAGGAAATTTCCGCCATGGGCAGAAAGGCCATGGCCGTGGCCATCCACGCCAGGCAGCCCAACACCCTGGAGGAAATGGTCCAAAAGGTCAAAAAACGCTTCGGCCGCATTGACATTCTGGTGAACAATGCCGCAGCCAACCCGGCCATGGCCCCATTGACAGACACGGAAACCGACCTTTTCGACCTTATCATGGAGACCAATCTGCGGGGCTATTTTGTGGTGAGCCGGGAAGTGGGCCGGGTCATGAAAGAACAAAAAGACGGGGTGATCATAAATATATCATCGGCCGCAGGGGTCAGCCCGGCCCAGGGACTGGGTCCGTACAGCATCAGCAAGGCAGCCATCAATATGCTGACCAAGGCCATGGCCCTGGAACTGGGCCCCTTTAATATCCGGGTCAACGCCATTGCCCCAAGATTCATCAAGACCGGCTTCAGCCAGGCCCTGTGGTCCGACGAGGGGCTCATGGAAAAAGAATTTTCCCAGGTGCCGCTGGGGCGGGTCGGAACAGCGGATGAAATGGCCCAGACCGCACTCTATCTGGCCGCGCCGTCCTCCAATTACATGACCGGCCATGTGATGGTCATCAACGGCGGCGCTTTTTTCTAATTCAGGAGGAATGAACCATGCACGGGACAGTATCACGAGAACAAAGCGGATTCAGGGAACGGGTCCAGTCCTTTGTCAACAGCCAGATATCGGAAGAACGGGCCGATGCCCTGGATAAAACAGACGAGTTTCCCCATGACATCATGAAAAGCATGGCCCGGGAAGGGCTGACTGCGGTGAATGTGCCTGTCCAGTACGGGGGAGAGGGGGGAGGCGACCTGGAGGTCATGATCCTTTGCGAAGAACTCTCCAAACGCTGTCCGGCCCTCTCCTGGACCCTGGGCAATGTCATTTTGTACGGAAACAACATCATCGGGGTCAACGGCAGTGAAGACCAGAGGGCCCGGTTTCTTCCGGGCCTGGCAAAGGGGCAGATGCTCTTTTCATTCGGCCTTACAGAACCGGATGCCGGTTCCGATGCCGCCAATATTGCCACCGAAGCCCAGCTTAACTCAGACGACCAATGGGTGGTCAACGGAAGCAAGACATTTATCACCGGCGGCACCGTGGCCAATATTGTGGTGACCTTCGCCCGCACGGCTCCCTCACGTTACAACGGCATCACGGCATTTTTAGTGGACACCGGCCATGGGGGCTTTTCCTGGAGCAAAATACATAAACTGGGATTCAGGGGATCGGACACGGCCACCCTCTATTTCGATGGTATCCCCGTGGCCCCGGAAATGATCCTGGGCGGCCCGGAGGGATTGAACCGGGGATGGGAACAGATGGTCCGCCTGCTCAATGGCGAGCGCCTCTCCCTGTCTGCCTGTGCCCTGGGAATCGCCCAGGCGGCATTTGATGCGGCCGTGAAGCATGTCAGACAGCTTCCCCCCCCCGCAATGGCAGGATCACGCCAGACTACGGAGCACAGGCTGGCGGAGATGGCCGCCAAGCTGGAGGCGGCCCGGGCCCTGGCTTACCACACGGCATGGCTCCACACCAACAAGATGGAATGTGTCAAAGAGACATCCATGTCCAAGTTCTTCTGCAGCGAAACCGCAAAAGAGATTGCCGCCGGCGCCATGGCCGTGATGGGACCGGACGGATGCGACATGGCCCTGGCGGCCCAGCGCCGCCTGAGGGATGTATTGATCCTCTCCATCGGCGGGGGCACCACCCAGATTCAAAAGAATATCGTGGCCAAAACACTGGGCCTGTAAAGGCCCGTTTCCAAGGAGATAAGGCATGGACGAACAATTGTCCCGAGAACATAAGATGGTGCTGGATGCAGTCCGGTACTGGCAGAAAAAAAAATGTCCCCGCACAGATGTCATGGCCTGGGATGAGAACGGGGAATACCCGGCAGATATCCTGGAAAGTTTTAAGGAACTGGACTTCTGGGCCATGGGGGTTGACGAGGAATATGGCGGCACCGGCCGGGACCTCACCGGAGCCGGGCTGGTTGTTGAAACACTGGCACAAATGGATCCCGTGCTGGCCGCCACCTATGGCGGTGATGTATTTCTGGCTGCCTCTGAAATTGCCGAGGCTGGCACGGACGACCAGAAAAAAGAATGGCTGCCCAAAATCGCCCAGGGCAGCATCCGTACGGCCAGGGTGTTTCCCCGGGAAGGGGAATCAATGGAATTCATTGTTAAAGATTCCACCTGCATACTCAAGGGAAGGGCATCCCAGGCCGCATCCGCAGATCTTTTTATTATTGAGGCAGTGGAGGCAGGGCAAGCCCCGGAAATAAGACACAGCATCCTGGTACCTGCCGAAAGCCAGGGCCTGATTCTGACCCCCTCCGATATGCTGGGCTTCCGTGGGGCAGGAACGGCAGGGCTTGAGTGCGACGGGGTAAAGGTGCCTGCCTCCTCCATGCTCGGCGGCCCTGACAGGGGAATAACTGCCAAAAGAAATAAGCAGCTCCGGGGGCTGGGTGATCTGGCACTGGCCTTTCTGGCCACGGGAATCGCCCGGGGCGCCATGGGGTATGCACTGGACCATGCAAAATCCAGGGTCCAGTTCAATCAACCCATCGGCAATTTCCCGGCAATTTCCGAAAAGCTGGTCACCCTTTCCATGCAGGTCCGGGCCGCAGGCCTCATGGCCCGCTCAGCCGCCGCCCTTGCCCATAAAGGAAAATCCTTTGAATCCCAGGCAGCCCAGGCAGCCCTCATGGCATCCGGTGCCGCCCAGCAGGCAGGCCTTGACGGCATTCAAATCACAGGGGGGTACGGATACACACTGGAATACGACGCCCAGAGGTATATGAGAAACGCCATGCACCTTTCCTGTGCCATGTCGGACACCGCCCGGATCCGGGAAACCATTTCAGGATCAATGGGCCTTTGAAAATAAGGTTAAAAAAATACAAAAGGAGAACTTATGAGCAGTATAAAAGGTAAAGCCGCCATCGTGGGCATCGGAGAAATCCCCACCGGCCGCCATGCCGACAAGGCCGCCATCCATTACGGGGTGGCATCGGCACGCCAGGCCATTAAAGATTCAGGCATCCACAAGGATGACATTGATTTTGTCATGCCCACCGGAGCGGTATTCAACGGGCAGTTCAACAACGATCTGGTGACCTGCCGCCTGGTGGAGGAACTGGGCCTTAAAAATGTAAAAACAAATGCCCAGGTCTTTGCCGGCGGGGCATCGGGCTCCTGCCTGGTGAAAACCGCAGCCAGTCTCATCGCATCCGGGGTGGCAAAAAACGTCCTCTGCGTACATGCGGAAAAACTGGGCACCGGCCTTGCCGGAGGCCAGGCCGGCATTGACCTTTTTTCAACGGCCGGCATCTCCGGGGAATGGGAAGTGCCATTCGGCCAGCACTATTCAACCATTGCCGCCCTGTCCATGACCCGGTACATGCATGAGACCGGAGCCACCTCCGAAGACATGGCCGCAGTCTGTGTCTCCAACCGCAAATGGGCGGAACTCAACCCCAATGCATTTTTCCGCAAACCCCTGACCACAGAGGAAGTACTGGCGTCAAAGATTCTGGCCACCCCCCTCCATGCCAAGATGAGCAATATGCTCTTTGACGGCGGGTCCGCCTTTGTGATGACCTCCGCAGACCGGGCCCCTCACCTGTGCGAACGTCCGGCTTACCTTCTGGGGGAAAGCTCACGGGTCACCCATTTTGTCCACAGCCAGGAAAAAGACATCACCCGGTTTGGCTGGGCCGATGCCGGAAGGGAGGCCTTTGAAGAAGCAGGGCTATCCCCTTCAGACATTGATGTGGCTGAAATTTACGACTCCTATCCCATTTACCAGCTCATCACCTTTGAAGAACTGGGATTTGCCGGCCGGGGAGAGGGAGGGCAGATGTTCAGGAACCAGGAGACCTGTCCCGGCGGCAGGCTCCCTGTCACCACCAACGGCGGCATGCTCTCCCAGGGGCATACCGGTGCAGGCGGCGGCGTGGCCCTGGTGGTGGAAGCGGCCCGGCAACTGATGAATAAAGCCGGAGAGCGGCAGGTACCCGGCGCCCGCTTCGCCGTAGAGACCGGTACCGGCGGCACCTACATGGATTCACAGGTCACCATTTTCGGCACCGAGATCCCTGCCTGAAAAAGGCAATCACAAAAGGAGAATTAAATGAGCATTCCCCAAATCAGAAAACCCATTGTCAATCCCTGTGCACAGCCCTTCTGGGATGCCACCCGCCAGGGAAAACTGATGATCCAGAAATGTACCGACTGCCAAACCAATATTTTTTACCCCAGGCTCTTCTGCCCCAATTGCCATTCCGAGGCCATTGAGTGGGTGGAAAGCAGCGGCAGGGGGACGGTTTACTCGTATTCGGTGGTCCATAACAATGCCCCCTCGGCATTTATCCCGGACCTCCCCTATGTGGTGGCCATCGTCCGCTTGGAAGAAGGGGTGCAGATGTGCACAAATATTGTGGGCTGCGACCCTTGTGATGTCCAGTGCGACATGCCCGTGGAAGTCACTTTTGATGCAATTGACGAGGAGTTCACCCTTCCCAAATTCAAACCCGTCCAATCCGAATCCATTCAGTGAGGCATATCATGACACAGCAGAAATACGGAGACGACTTTCCCGTGGGCAGCACCTTCACCACCCAGGGCATCACGGTGACGGAAACCCACCTGGTCAACTGGGCCGGGCTGACCATGGATTATTACCCCATCCATGTGGACAAAGAATTTGCCGCCCGGACCGGATTTGGTGAACGCCTGGCCCACGGCCCCCTGATATTCGGCCTGGCCATCGGCCTGGTCAGCATCTCCGGCCAGGGAGGAGACGCGGTCATAGCCTGGCTGGGAACGGACAATATGCGCATGAAAAATCCCGTAAAAATCGGGGACACCATCCAGGTGACCGTGGAGGTGCTGGAGCATAAGCCCACCAAAGACCCGGCACGGGGGGTGCAGGTGTGGCGGTATACCGTCAACAACCAGTCCGGTGAGGCCGTGATGGTCTTTGACTATACCATGATGTTCCATATGCGGGTGTCATGAGCAGGATAAAGTCTAAATCAAATTAAGGAAAAATAGAATGGCTGAAAAATACGATGCAATCATTATCGGCGCCGGCCTGGCCGGACTTTCGGCAGCCGCCATCCTGGCCGGCAAAGAAGGCAAAAAGGTGCTGGTTCTGGAAAAACAGGATTATGTGGGGGGACGGCTGGTCTCTTTTGCAGGTGAAGACGGCGGCCTCAGGCTCAACGGGAATACCCTGGACAAAAAAGCCTTTAAAAAGACCATGGCCTCGGTTTACGCCTGGGTGGCCCGGAGCGAACCCGACCTGGATACCATGTTCCGGGAAAAAATGCTGGACGGTTTCAGCTTTGAGGCCGGGGGCCACGCCACCTTCTGGGGCACCAAGGGACGGGTGGGCTGCCTTCTGGATTATCTTGATGAACCCATTCCCCTGCCCGGCAATGAAGGGTTCTCGGTGATCGACCCTGAAAACTGCGGCCTCTATCCCGTGGAAAAAGGGGGACGGTACAAATGGATGAGCGATGAATCCAACAAAACCGCCAAAAAGATGCTCCGGGAAATGGCCATGGCCGATGAAGCGACCATGAAGGAATGGGACGGGATCTCCTTCGGCAAATGGCTGGATGACCGGACCGACGACCGGAAGGTCTATGAATACCTTGCCGCCGTGGCCTCCATCCACATGGTCATGGGGGAGCCTGAGATGATTCCGGCCGGGGACTTTATCCGCTTCATGCGCACGGCCGTATCCATCGGCATGAACCTCATCAGCGGCTCCACCGGCATTGTGCCCAAACCCGGGTTTGTTTATATCGGCGAACGGCTGGCCGAAAATGTCAAAAAAGGTGGCGGCGCCATCATCAACGGCGTGGGTGTAAAAAACATCCTTTTTGAGGGAAAAACGGTTAAAGGGGTTGTGGCCCAGGGGCCCGGCGGGGAGCAGATATATGAATCCGATCAGGTGGTCTGCACCGTTCCCATCCGAAAAAGCTTTGATTTCCTCTCCAGGGATCTGCTGCCCCACCCCCTGGTCAAGCAGGTGGACGAAGAATTCTTCAGCGTGGGCATGCTCACCGGGTATATTGCCGTAAAGAGTAATCTCCTGGCCGATGCCGGCATTGATCCCAAATCCTGGATACTGGTGCCCTCAATCCTCAAGGCGGACGAAGGGTTTATCGGGGATGTGGACATCATCTCCATCATGCCCTCCAGTTTTGAGCCCTCACTGGCCCCGGAAGGCAGCCATGTCATTGCCTATTCCATCGCCCTTACCGAGGAAGAACTCCACGACCGGGAAAAGGTCAACCGGGTCATTGACCTGGGAAGGCAGATTTTCCACAAAACATTCCCGAAAATGGAAGAGGATACCCTCTGGGAAATCTGGACCTGTTCTGACAAGGGTTTCGGCGACTGGCCGCCCCCGGGTTCAAGACGGCCGGACACCACCCAGCCGGGGCTGGAAGGGCTGTTTTTTGCCGGAGACGGCTACGGGGCAAAGACCTGGGGGAGCGGCATGGATGCAGCCATTCATTCCGCCCTGCTCTGCGTCGACTCCATGACCGGGGGCAATTATGTGGAAAAGGTGCTTCCGGAATATCACCGGTAAAATCAAAAAGAACCAAAACAGAGAGGAGGAGGCAATGAAGCTTGTATCTGATGAAAAAATAGACAGATATACCCGAGAAGGTTATTGGGGAACACTCACCATCGGTGAGTTGTTCAAGGCCCGTGCAGACGAAAAGCCCGATGAAGAGGCCCTGGTGGATCCGGAAAACAAGGCCACCCTGGTGGGCCTGGATCCCATGCGCTACACCTATTCCGGCATCCAGGCCGCCGTTGACCGTCTGGCCGCAAGGCTTATCCATATGGGCGTGGCACAAGATGATGTCATCCTGATCCAGCTTCCAAATATTACCGAGCTTGTCATTTCCATCTTTGCCGCGGCCCGGGCCGGGGCCGTGGCCAGCCCGGTCCCTGTTCAATGGCGGGGCCACGAGATCCGCCACGCCGCAGTGCATGCCAATGCAAGGGTGTTGATCACCTCCCATGACTTCATGGGGTTCGACCACGTGGCCATGATCCGCCAGGCCCTTGACGGCACCCACGACTTCGACCATGTGATCACCGTGGGTCCGGATGATTATGCCGGCACAATGAACATGTCCGCCATTCTCACAGATACACCGGACCCGGATTCTGCCCTTCTTGCAGAGCGACAGGGAACGGCCGACGATATATTCACCCTCTGCTGGACATCGGGGACAGAAGCCTCCCCCAAGGCTGTCCCCCGCAGCCACAACCAATGGCTGGCCATCTCCAGGATGGTTGTGGAATCCTTTCTTCCCGATGAGGCCTGCACCTATCTCTCCCTTTTTCCGGCCATCAACATGGCAGGTTTAGGGGCCGTGCTCATTCCCTGGGTGATCACCGGGGGAAAAATGGTGCTTCACCACCCCTTTGACCTGGGGCTTTTCCTAAAACAGCTCATCACCGAAGGGGTGTATTATACCCTGGCCCCGCCGGCCCTCCTGGACAGCCTGGCCAAATCCCCGGACTGGGCCAAGATGGATAAGGGCAGCCTAAAGGTCATCGGTTCCGGGTCCGCGCCTTTGTCCGAGTGGATGGTCTCCACATTCCAGAACGAATTCGGCATCGGCATTGTCAACTTCTTTGCCTCAAACGAAGGGGTGGCCCTGTACAGCAGCCCCAAGGATTTTTCAGACCCGGCGGTCCGGGCCAGTTTCTTTCCGAGGTTCGGCATCCCCGGGCTCAAATGGCACTCAAAAGCGGCTGAAGGCATACGGACCAAACTGGTGGATCCCGCCACGGGCAAAGAGATTACCGAGACCGATGTGGTGGGGGAACTCTGCATGGACGGACCCACCGTCTTCACCGGTTATTATAAGGCGCCTGAACTCACGGAACCGGCCTTTGACCAGGATGGGTTCTTCCGTTCGGGAGATCTTTTTTCCATTGCCGGAGAAAATAAGGATAAATATCTCTTCCACGGCCGGCTCAAGGACCTCATCATCCGGGGGGGAATGAACATCAGCCCCGAAGAAGTGGAAACCCTGGTGGTGGGCCATCCCAAGGTGGCTGAAGTTGCGGCCCTGGGATATCCGGACGAACGGCTGGGGGAACGGATATGCATTGCAGTGGTGCCGGCACCGGAGCAGACGGTCACCCTGGAAGAGATCAACGCATATCTTAAACAAGAAGACATCGCAAAGTACAAATATCCTGAAATTATAAAAATTGTTGAGGCTTTGCCCAGAAACCCCTTGGGTAAACTCTTGAAACAGGAATTGCGCCGTACATTGTTTTAATCCAGGCTCCCGCCCCTGAGGCCCTGTGTTTCAGGGGCGGCCCGGGGAAAAGGGCCGTCAACGCTAAGGAGAAAAAAATTGGAATCCTGTCACATCGCCACCCTGGCCGATATCGAAAAAATTGAAAAAACAGCGGCTGAAGAACGGATGCCGGCCCTGAACACCTACCAATGCATAGAACAGGGAACCGGCATGAACCCTGATGCGCCTGCAATTTCATTCATCCCGGACGGCGCCGCCTACGACGCCCCCCGGCAGATCACCCACGGCCAGCTCATGGGGAAAATCCGGCAGACCGCAAATATGTTCCATGATCTGGGCATCGGCCCGGAAGATGTGGTGACCTTTGTGCTTCCCAACCTGCCGGAAACCCATTTTGTATTGTGGGGGGCGGAGGCGGCAGGCATTGCCAACCCCATAAATCCCATGCTGGAGCCCGACACCCTCAGGGATATCTGTATTGCTGCAGGAACCAAAGTCTTGGTTACCATGGGCCCGAAATCCGGCCCGGAAATCTGGAAAAAGGTAAATCAGGTACGAGAAGAAATACCGGGCCTCAAATGCCTCATATGTGTGGGCGGCCAATCCGACTCTGAAAACGCAATTTTCGGGTATGAAGAAAAGGTGGAACAATATCCCGGGGACCGACTGACCTTTGACCGGACCATAGACAAAGATGACATCGCCTCCCTCTACCATACCGGCGGCACCACGGGCCGGCCGAAACTGGCCCGACGCACCCATCTCAATGAGGTGGTCATGGCCTGGGACCTCCAGGCCGCCACAGGCCTTATGCCCGGGGAAACCGTCATGGTGGGGCTTCCCCTCTTCCACTGCAACGGCACCATTGTCACAGGCCTGATGCCCTTTACCGGGGGCGGCCATGTGGTGATGCTCTCTGCAGCCGGTTATCGGAACCCCTCCATCATTGAAAATTTTTACTCGATTGTCGCCCATTACCGCCCTGTTTTCTTTTCGGCGGTGCCCACGGTTCTAAGCATGCTCCTGGAGGCCCCCATGGATGGTGCCGACATATCTTCCCTGCGTTACCTGATCTGCGGGGCAGCCCCCCTGAGTGTAGAGCTGTTCAATCGGTTCGAAGCCAGAACCGGGATGAAAATACTGGAGGGGTACGGCCTCACCGAAACCGCCGTGGCCTCGGCCCTGAACCCCAAAGACGGGGAGCGGAAAGTCGGCAGTGTGGGGCTCAGGCTCCCCTATCATCAATTGAAAACCATTATCCTGGATGAAAAAGGTGAATATATCCGGGACGCCGGAGCCGAAGAAATCGGCGCCGTTGCCATAAAGGGGCCCTGCGTGTTCAAGGGCTATGTGGAAGAAATCCATAACCAGGGCATATGGCTTCCCGGCAACTGGTTCAACACCGGAGACCTGGGCCGGATCGATGCAGACGGCTATCTCTGGCTCACCGGACGCAGAAAGGAATTGATTATCAGGGGCGGCCACAACATTGATCCTGCCGTGATCGAAGAGGTGTTGTATCAATTGCCCGATGTCAAGGCAGCAGCAGCACTGGGACGTCCTGATGCCCATGCCGGGGAAGTGCCGGTGGCCTATGTGGAATTAAAAGAGGATTCTGACCTGGATGCGGCCCGGATCATGGATTACGCACGGGACCATATTGGTGAACGGGCAGCCGTGCCCAAGGCCATAGAGGTGATAGAGCAGATACCGGTGACGGCGGTGGGAAAAATTTTCAAACCCGCCCTGCGCTGGCAAGCCACCCGGGAAATTTTTGAAAAAGAAATGCTGGCAGTAAAGGACCTGGCCCAATGGGTTGAGGTCCATGTGGGAGAAGACAAGCGGCACGGCACCCGTGTGGATATCCGGGTAAAGCCGGCTGCGGGAACAGATGACAGGGCGGTTATGGAACGTATCAATGAAATCCTGTCCCCATATACCCTTCATGTAAAGGTAGCGCTTGCCTGCTGAATTAGCCCCCGGGAAACCGGTTTTAAAAGGAGGAGAAATATCCATGACCCTCAATACACCATTGACATCAATGCTGGGCATTGACCTGCCCATCATCGGCGCCCCCATGTTTCTGGTCTCCTATGAAGACCTGACCACGGCCGTGTCCAAGGCCGGCGGCCTGGGCATGTTCCCACTTCCAAATTACCGAACGGTGGGGGAACTGGAAAGAGCCCTGAGAAACATCCGCAGCCGGACCCAATGCCCCATCGGTGTGAACATCCATCTGTCCGGGCGCTTTGAGTGGAAAGAACAGCTCCGGGTCTGCCTGGACTACGGGGTCCGGTTATTTATCTCTTCTTTGGGAGACCCGGGACTGATCCTGAAACAGGTGCATTCCCGGGGCGGATTCGTATTTGCCGATGTCATATCCGGGCGCCACGCCCTGAGTGCAAAGGAAAAAGGGGTGGACGGACTGGTGGCGGTTGCCGCGGGGGCCGGCGGCCATGCCGGAGATACGCCCACCATGGTCCTGGTGCCCTATCTCAGGGCACTCACCGGCCTGCCGGTTCTGGCGGCCGGCGGGGTGTCCACAGGGCGGCAACTTGCTGCGGCCCTCACCCTGGGGGCATGCGGGGCGGTTGTGGGGACCCGTCTGGTTGCATCCCGGGAAGCCCGTGCCACAGAGGCATACAAACAGGCCATACTTGATGCCGGTCCCGATGACATCGTATGCACCGACAGGATCACCGGGACCCCGGCCAACTGGCTGTCCCAAAGCGCCGCACGGTTTGATAAACACCCGGAGCTGGGTTCAAAAAAATGGCAGGACCTGTGGAGTGCAGGCAAGAGTGTTGCACAGGCCCAAGAGATCCATTCAGCCGGAAGAATTGTTAAAGAGATGGCAGATGAGTGCATTGATATTCTCACAGGGATGACAGGGGTAATGGCGCCCTGATGGTGCCGATTTAATCAGGAATAAAGGAGCTTAAAAAATGAATGAAATTCGGAACATCACCGTTATCGGTGCCGGCGACATGGGGCACGGAATTGCAGAAGTGGCATTAATTTCAGGGTTCAAGGTGTTTTTGCAGGATGTGGAACAGGGGTTTGTTGACAGGGGGGTCTCCAGGATATACAGGAGTCTGGACAAACTTGTTGAAAAAGGAAAGGTGCCCGAAAAAAGGTATCAAGAAATCAAGGACAGCCTGCTGATGCCGGTGGTAAACATTGAAGCCGCCGTCAAAGAAACAGACCTGGTCATCGAAGCCATTCCCGAAGACCTTGAATTAAAAAAGGCGACATTTGCCCGTATCGACAAAGCAGCTCCGGACCACGCCATACTGGCGAGCAACACCTCCACCATGAAAATTTCCGAGATTGCGGCAGCCACGGGCCGGCCGGACCGTGTGGCCGGTCTCCATTATTTTAATCCGGCCGTGCTCATGCGTCTGGTGGAAGTGGTCCGGGGTGACGCCACCTCCCAAGAGACCATTGATGCCTGCAAAGTTTTTGTGAAGAAAAACAGCAAGGTGCCGGTGGTGGTGCGCAAGGATATCCCAGGCTTTATTGTCAACCGGGTCCAGGCCCCCTCCAATATCCTGCTTCAATCGGCCCTCGACACCAACCTGGTAAGGCCCGAAGAGGTGGACGCCATGCTCCGGAAGTCGGGCATGCCCATGGGCCCCTATGAAATCATGGATTTCACCGGGCTGGATGTGGCGGTTGGCGGCTGCAACTATTTTTCCAAGCATGTTCACCCCGACTACGCCCCCGGTAAAACCCTGGTTGCCAAAGTCAAGGCAGGAGAACTGGGGAAAAAATCGGGCCGCGGCCTCTATGACTGGTCCGGGGGCCGGCCGGAAATCGACCTGGAAAAAACCACAGACAAACTCCATCCCATGGACATTGCCGCCGTCAACATCAATGAGGCCACCCGGCTCATTGAGATGGAGGTCTGTTCGGCCCAGGACATCGACACCGCCATTACCAGCGGTACGGGTTCTGCCAAAGGCCCCATGGCCATGGCCCGATCCATGGATCCGGAAGAATTGTCCGGCCGGCTGGACAGAATGGCCGACCTGTTTAACAAAGAGATTTTCAGACCCACGGACATGATCCGGAACGGCACATATCTTTAAACAGTTACGCACTGGCGGCGACATCAGGAAAGGAAAACTATGGTGCTCTATGAATGCAAGGGCAAAAGGCCTGTCCTAGGAAAGGGAACCTGGATTGCACCCACCGCTGCCGTCATCGGAGAGGTGACTATTGGAAAGGAGTGCTATATCGGATTCGGAGCGGTGATAAGGGCTGATTTTGGCCCCATTACCATCGGCGACGGTAGTATTGTCGAGGATAATGCAGTAATCCATACGGGCGCCAGGACCACAATCGGAAACCAGGTGATTATTGCCCACCAGGCCATGGTCCACGATGCCAGAATCGGCGACCGGGTCCTGGTCGGCATGCAGGCCCTGGTCGGCGACGATGTGGTTATCCAAAATGATGTATGGATCGCCGAACAGGCCCATGTCCGCAAGGGAACTGTTATTGAATCAGGACGCATTGTCGGGGGGCGTCCGGCCGTCTCCATCGGGAAAGTCACCCAGGCCCGTTCCCAAAATTTCTCCCATGGATTACAGGCCTACTCCACGCTCAGAGGGAACTATCAAGCGATTCAGAAACCCGAATGGGGTAATTCAGGAGGGTCCAAATAAACGGTTTGTTCAAATCAGGCGGAGAAACTTGGTATCAACTAAAAAAGGAGAAAAAAAATGAGGCAATTAATTGCAGCGCTTGCAACCATGGCGCTCTTAGCAGTCCCGGCAGCAGCTTCTGACTGGAATTTTTATGGTTCTGCAAGGGTTTCCACCTTTTATTCAAAAATCGACAATGACATGTTCAAGGGTGGAACCGACAGTAAAAATTATGAACAAAACCTCCATGGAAACAGCCGGATAGGAGCAAAGGTCAAGGTCAGTGATGAAGTGAGCGGACGGTTTGAATATGGCGCCAACGGCGGCAATGCCAATATCCGCCTGCTATACGGAGAATGGAATTTCGGCGCGGGTAAGCTTATTATCGGACAGGCCTATACCCCCTTTCTGGTTGTAACCAATCAGGCCTATAATTATAGCGGGCTCAACCTCGGGGACACCGGCCTGGGATATTTCGGCACCATATATTCGGGCCGGGAAGCCCTGGTAGGATTAAAAATCGGCGGCCTGTACATTGCCGCTGTGGAGCAGGAAGATGACGTATACAACACAGGCCCGGCCGGTTCTACTACAAAAGTTATGGCACCGGAACTCCATGCCAGATATATGTTCAAAGGCCCCAAATGGATGGTCCAGGTTCTGGGAGGCGTAAGTCAATTTGAAATTCAAAACGGGAATAACGAAGCAAACGTCACCTCTTACCTGATAGGTGCCGGAGGGCGTTTGGCGATTGGGCCGGCCTATATCACCGGCGGTGCCTGGACCGGACAGAATGCCGGAAACCTGATCGATCAGTACGGCAGCCTTAATCCCGACAAATCCGGGCAGCATTTTGCCAGGTGGGACGGCACTACCCTCACAGACAACGATGGGTATGGCTTTCATTTCTCTGCGGGGTTTTTCTTCAGCAAAATGATCAAGATGGAGGCCGGTTACGGGTATACGAACTCAGAACTGGATGTTTCAGGCTCGGTTGAAGACGATGCCGAGGTGTATTATCTGCAGTCGACAATTACCCTGGCGCCCGGGGTCATCGTTGTTCCTGAAATCGGCTGTATTGATTTCAAGGGAACAGGACTCGGCCAGATGGACGCCACTTACATCGGTATGAAATGGCAGATCGACTTTTAAAACCGGCCCTGGTTTAGCGCCCCCCCTCCGCCTGAATAAAACGTCTGGCAGACAAGCCGTTTGCCAGACGTTTTATTCGCTTTTTTGAAACACCCCATGGGAGCCATGGGGTGTTTCTATCATTGAATGCTGCCTGGTCGAGCGTTGATTATTTTTTCTCTGCCTTCTTCAGCTTACCGGCAATGAGATGCCGTTTTCCGGCCCTAAGTTCGACCTTCCGGATACGGATGGATTCGGGCGTGACCTCCACCATTTCATCATCCCGGATAAAATGGATGGCCTGTTCCAGGGTCATGGGTCTCACCGGGGAGCAGGTGGTGGCGTCATCCTTGCCCGAGGCCCGCATATTAGTGAGTTTCTTTTCCTTACAGGGGTTCACGTCAATATCGGAGTGGCGGTTGTGTTCGCCCACGACCATGCCTTCGTAAACCGGGGTTCCCGGGGGAATGAAAAGCTGGCCACGGGGTTCCAGGTTAAACAGGGCATAGGGCACGGCCTTGCCTTGGCGGTCACAGACAATGGAACCGGTATACCGCACCGGAAATTCCCCTCTGTGGGGTTCGTACCCGGACAGGTAAGAATTCATAATGCCGGTTCCCCTGGTATCGGTCATGAATTCATCCCTGTATCCGATCAAAGAGCGGGAGGGAATGGAGAACTCTATCCTGACACGGCCCTTGCCGTTGTTGACCATGTTGAGCATTTTTCCCTTGCGGATGGACAGCTTTTCCGTGACCACACCCAGGAAATTTTCGTCACAATCCACGAAGAGGTGCTCAATGGGCTCAAGGGTCTGACCATTTTCTTCCCGGTAAATAACCCGGGGCCGGCCCACACAGATCTCGAAGTTTTCCCGGCGCATGGTCTCAATAAGGATGGCCAGCTGGAGTTCCCCCCGGCCCTTGACCACAAAGCTGTCATCTTCGCTGCTTTCGTCTACTTCAATGGCCACGTTGAGCAGGGTCTCCTTGAGCAGCCGCTCCCGGATCTTTCTGGACTGGACATATTTGCCTTCCTGGCCGGCAAAAGGGGATGTATTAATGGAGAACCGCATGAATACCGTGGGTTCATCCACGGTAATTCTGGGCAGGGCCAGGGGCGCCTCCCGGGTACAGATGGTATCCCCGATCTTGACATCTTCAATGCCGGACAGGACAACGATGTCCCCGGTGTCGGCCTGGGTCACGGGCGCCAGGGCTACCCCGTCATAGGACTGGAGCTTGGATACCTTCAAGGCGTTTTGCTTATTGGCCTCGTCAATGCATACCAGGGAGGCATTAGAGGCGGCGGAGCCATTGAAAACCTTGCCGATGGCAAGCCGCCCCAGGTAATCGGAATAGCCAAGGTCCGACACCAGCATCTGGAAAGGCGCGTCCGCGTCGTAGGAGGGACCAGGCATCTCATTGATGATGATATCAAAGAGCACCTTGAGGTTATCCACATCTTCGTCCAGCTCCCGTTTTACAATTCCGTCCCTGCCGATGGCATAAAGATAGGTAAAATCAAGCTGCTCTTCCGTGGCATCCAGGTCGATGAAAAGATCATATACCATGTCCAGGACCTCGTCGGGACGGGCATCCTTTCTGTCAATCTTATTGATGATCACCATTACGGGAAGATTGGCTTCAAAGGTCTTTTTCAAAACAAACCGGGTCTGGGGCAAGGGGCCTTCAGAGGCATCCACCAGAAGAATGGCGGAATCGGCCATGGACAGTGCCCGTTCCACTTCTCCACCAAAGTCGGCATGGCCAGGGGTATCGATGATGTTGATCTTCACCCCCTTACAGGTGACAGAGCAGTTTTTGGCGGCAATGGTAATACCCCGCTCCCTTTCCAGATCCATGGAATCCATGAGGCGGTCATCCACCTCCTGGCCTTCCCTGAACAGGCCGCTCTGCTTAAACATGGCATCCACCAGGGTTGTCTTCCCATGGTCAACATGGGCAATGATGGCTACATTTCTTAATTTTTCATTTACTGCATTGGTTTTTTTCATAAAATTCCCTGATAAACGCCAGATTTAACTGACTTAATTTAAATAGTGGCTGACCGAAAGCCTATGTTTGGATGAAAACTTGCCCATATGCAAGGCGAAAGCAAAGTTGAAACCGGAGTGTACTGTAGTACATGAGGATTTCAGGGTTGTGCAGCAAAGCAGATGGGTGAGTTCTCGTCCAAACACGAAATACGGCTCTACTTTGACACTCTTGTGGTACCGTCCGGAGAGGTAATCACCCGGACCCGGTCTCCGGGGGTAAACGGTACATCTGCTTCCTGGACCAAAACAATTTTTTGTCCATTATCCTGGGCCACTACAATCTCCAGTGCCTGCTTGGTGTTCAATTGCTTTTCAGCCATGGCACCGCCGGCTGCACCGGCCAAGGCCCCTGCCACTGCGGCAATGGTACTGCCGGACCCGGAACCGACGGTGGAACCGAGGACACCACCGGCCACGCCGCCGATCACGGCTCCGGCTGCGGGCTCCTTACTCGATTCAATAATCACCGCCTTTACCGATTCCACGGTGCCGGCCACAAAGGTATGGGCCCGCATGGCCTGATCGCTGGTATAAACATTTCCGGACCGGCTCGGGCCGCAACCGGTCATTAAAATTGCGGCCGCCATGACAAACAAAACAGTCCTTGCCCTGGTTTGCAATTTATTCATATTATTTGTCTCCCAATGATTTGCATATTATTTTGAGGCATGAAGTACTTGGCTATATGTAAACATTAAGCCTGTAAAGTCAAGGAAAGGAGAGGCTAAAACCGCCCGGGACTTGAAATTTATACTTTTTTTTGTAATTCTGTCACAAAAATTAACAGGCCACACCCTAGGGATAGTTAAAAAAAACGTGACGTAATTTGTTTATAAAAGCCCATAAAACACTGGGCATTTTGAATAAAAAAACGTGAACTAATTTTTAAGTCAACCCCCTTGTAAAGGAAAGCGGCCTGCATTATTCTTCATAAGTTGTTTTGTACCTTTAACATTAATAAGGAAGGATTTCCATGACCACCATCATTATCGTGACCCTTTTCCTTGCCTCGGTAATCGGATTCGGCCTGCTCATGAAAAATATGAGAAACAAGGGTTTCAAGACCAAAGAAAACCCGATCCAGCCACCGCCACCGCCCCAGGAGGCCCCCCCGGAAGTTCAGTATACCAAAATACTGGACACCCTGCTCAAGCTCAACCTCATGATCCGCAAGGACAGGCATTTTTCCAAAAAAATGATTTTAAAGGTTGAACAGATCATTGATGATCTCAAGTCGGTTATTCCGGCCATGATGGAACGGTATCCAGGAGAGACCCTGACCTATGAGCTGAAAAAAATAGGGAACACCCACCTGTATAAGACCGTAAAAGAATTTCTGGACCTCTCCCCTGAGAGCCGGGAAAACCAGATGCAAGCCTTTGAAACCATCATCCAAAATCTCCATGATGTCTGCCGCCGTTCCCGGGAAATCGTGGAAAAAAATGAAACCGCTGAATTTAAAACCATGGCCCATTTCCTAGAGGGCAAATTTTCATAAAGGAGAAAGACATGACCACCTTATCCCAGGAATTGGCAAAGGTTGCCCAACAATCCAAAGCCCCTGTGCTGTCTGAAGTATCCGAAGCAGGCGGCCAGGGGGCACTCACCCCGGTCCAGGCCCCGACGGCGCTGGTGCCGGTCCAGCCCAGGCATCTGGCGGTCCAGGACATCCAGGCCATTGAAGAAGAGGCCCAGGCCTTTGTGGAAAAAATAAAGACCGATCCTTCGGACTGGCAGCTGGGGAATTTTGTATTCTCCCTGGGCCGGGAAATCATGGAAGAGACCCAGACCCAGGTCTCCCTCTATGACCGCAAGATGGGATCAGTATTAAAAAATGTGGCCGCAGACGACCGCTCACCCGTGGGCAAAAATATTCTGGCCATTAAAACAGAGCTGGACAAGGTCAATCCCACGGTGGTGGGCAGAACCGAGATGCCCCTGCCCAAGAAGATGATGGGGCTGTTCACCCGGACCGTGAACCGCCTGCCCAAGGGGGATGAAATTCTCAAGGTCATTGCTGAACGGAGAGAAACGGTCAACTCCACCATTGACGGCATCCGGAACCATCTGCGCAACGAGGCCGACCAGGTGGCCTTTGATGCAGCAGAACTCTCCCAGATCTGTGACGCCCTCAAGGATATCCAGCCCAGGCTCCAGGAAAAAATATATCTGGGCCAGGTCATCTGGGAAAAACTCATGGCCCATATCGATACCGTGGATGATCCCAGAGCCAAGGAGGCTTTGACCACACTGACATCGGACCTGGCCATGGCCGTGGTGGATCTCCAGACCATAGACAACTCCAATCTCCAGACCCGGTTCGGCGGGGAGATGATGGTGAGAAACTCCCATCTTGTCCAGCGCCTGGTCCAGCGGACGGACATGATCCTTTCCACGGCCGTAAAAAATGCCCTGGCCGTGAGGGTGGCCGCAGAGCAGCAGATGGAAACCCTTAGCCACCTGGACATGGTCCAGCAGGCTGCCGCAGAAACCATGAAGGACACAGCAAAGGTCATCGGGGCTGCCGCTATAAAGGGTGCCAAGATGAGCCAGAGCATGACCGTGAATATCCAGGCCCTGGAAGAGGCCTGCAACACCTATGAAGAGGCCTTTGACACCTATGCCTTGATTTCAAAGGAGACAATCTCCATTGCCTCCCAGAGTTCAACGGCCTTAGGACAGATGAATGAGCGCTTCAGATCCAGAACCGATGCCCTGACAGCCAGACGCCAGGATGTCTGAATCCGGAGGAAATATGATAAACACCGCAGAAAAAAAATCATTTGACCAGAGATTCTTCCTGATCCGCACCCTGGACCCGGAACAGCTGGTGCCCGAAGAAGAGCAGGCCACCCTGACCATAATGGATATAGGAAAAGGCGGGTTTTTTACCTGCTTCGGGGATACCTATTATGTAAAGGAAAAAAATACCTACCAGGAAACATCGGAGGACTTTTCCACCCCCCAGGATTATACGGTAACTGAACTGACCTGCCTCTGCCTGGAAACCGGTGCCTCCGGTCATTTTGAATGGGGGTACGATGATGAGCTGGAAGTCTCCATCACCCTGGACCAGACCAACTTCAAGCGACTCACCGATGATGAGGGTCAGGCCATTGACGGTGATGACCTGGACCAGATCGTAGATGATGAAGATGCCATTATCTATGCCGGGGAGAAATTCCATTATGATGATGACTGGGCTGCCATTTACAAGCGGGAAGGCAAGGAAGAACAGGTCTTTATGTATGAATTCGAAAACGAGTCCGCCACCTTGTCCATCACCATCGAAGAATGGACAGGCTCCTCAAAAGATGAATACCGAATCTACATTTCCAAGCCCATTATCCCTGCCGAAATCACCGTTATGAGCAAAGGTGCGCCAGGGGGTGAAAATGAAAACCACCAGTAAACTCAAAATTCTCCTGACCTTTTTTCTGGCAGGACTGGGCCTGGTCTTCCTGTCCGGATGCGGGGAAGGCCTTCCCGACGCGGTCAAAGATGATGCCAAATCCGTGGAAAAAGGGCTGAAAACCGCTGAAAAATTCATTAAGGAGCAGCAGGCCAAATTCAACAGCCTGGCCAAATCCAAAGATTTCAAGCCCATGGACGGCTATGCCCAAAAAGAGAATTGGGCCGGGGCCTTTGAACGGGCACGGGCCGACCTGAAAAGGGCTCAGGAACTTTATAATACAGACCTTGGGCCCATTATGAAAAAAAATGACCCCCAGGGTGCCATTCCCGCCAAAGCGCAGATCAACAGGATTAACAAGGTCATCCAAGAGGCCAGGGACCAGGCAAAGAATCCCTTTACCCGCATGGACCGGATCCGTACGGCAATGAACCAGACCCAGTCCGTATACGTCCGTGCCGGAGCCTCGGGCAGAACCGTCATGGATAAAATTCAGGCCCTTGATGCAGGCCCCGTGGCCGAGGCCAGGAAAAAATTCCCGGATGCCCTGTCAAAAATAGATGACCGGTTTTCTCCTTTTTCCAAAATGGAAAAAGAGACCCAGGCCCACCTGGCGGTTCTGGAAAAAGAATACAAGGCTTACGGGGCATCTGAACCGGTAAACTATGCCGCATTTATTACCAGCGCCGATGCAATGGATGCCGCTCTTAAAGAGATGGACACCCTGGGCCCTGCTCTGGAAAAAGATATTGATCAGCTTTACCAGAGCTACACCAAGGTGCTCCAGGATATGAAGGAGGATTATTACGTAACGGTGAAGCGGGAATCCTGGAATGAAAATTCGGATGCCTACACTCCTGGATTTACCACCTTCCAGCGCCAGGTGACCCCTGCGGTTTTCGATACACTTGCAAATACCGAACTGGAAACCATTGCCGATATAACTCCGTCCTTCGGCCGCCTCTCCTTGAAAAACCACATCGGCAGCGCCTGGGACGCTCTGGAAATAAACCCAACGGAAAACTGGCCCGACCGAAGACAGAATGCCGCCAACTTCTGGATCGAAGACACAAAGCCGGTTTACTACCACAAGTATCTCCAGGAAACCAACGGAGAAACACAGGAGTCCGATTGGGTGAAAGTGAACCCCTCTTTCTATGAGCAAAACCTGGACAACCTGGGCATGGCTGTATTATCCAAACCCTACGGGGAATTTGAGCCGGACACCCAGGCCGCCCCCCCAGGCATGGCCTATGTGGGCAATTCCCAGTACGGGGAATGGAAAAAGGATGAAAACGGGGAAAGCTTCTGGTCCTGGTACGGCCGGTATGCCTTTTTCTCAAGCCTCTTCTTTTTCCCCCCGTCCTATTACCATTACGGGCCCTGGAACCGGTGGAATAATAATTACAGACATAAGAAACCCTATTACGGCAAGACCAAATCCGGTGCATTCACCTACGGCACACGGGGAACCAAAATTAAACGCAGCCCTCGCTTTCAGAGCACCAATTTTGCAAAAACAGGGGGATTCAAATCCAGGCCGGCCTCGGTCCGCGGAGCAAGTTCATCCCTTCGCGGCGGTGGCCCCAAAGGAAAAGGTAAATAAGGAGATCTACGATGACCATTACTGCGACGCTTTTAAGCCTGATTCAGGGGACCTGCTTTGCCCTGGCCGGAATTCTGTTTATCTTTCTGGCCAAAAAACTGGATGACTGGCGGACAAAGGATTTTGACGACGACCGCCATATTGACGATGGAAATGTGGCCGTGGGACTGCGCCGGGGCGGCCTTTATCTGGGTATTGCCATTGCCATGGCAGGTGCCCTGTCCGGCGGTTCTTCGGGATTCTGGCTGGATCTCATCCAGCTGTTGGTAGACGGCCTCATCATCATCGGGCTCCTCTTTTCCTCCCGGTTTATCAATGACTTCATCATGATGGGCCATATGGACAATGACGGGGAATGCATCAAAAAATTCACCCTGCCGGACGGCAGAACCGTCACCGGCAACACCGCCCTGGGCATGGTGGAGGCGGGCATGTACATTGCCACGGGCTTCATCCTCAACGGCAGCCTCTCCGGCGGGGGGGGCAGTTTCTTTCAGTCCCTGTTCTCCGCCCTTGTATTCTTTATCCTGGGCCAGGCCGTACTCCTGGTATTCGGCCTCTTTTACGAGGTGATCACCCCGTTTAACGTAAGAGAAGAAATCAAAAAGAACAACCTGGCCGCGGGCATGGGACTTTCGGGCATCCTCATTGCTCTGGGCATTATTCTCATGTCCAGCCTCTCCGGCCCCTTTACGGGCTGGACAAATGATCTGGGAGGGTTTGCCCTGTACACGATTTTCGGCATGGTGCTGCTCCTGGCCTTCAGGAGCCTGGTGGATAGGATTTTGCTGCCCACCACCAACCTGGCAACGGAAATCAAAGACGATCAGAATATCGCCGCCCTGGTGGTGGTGGAAAGCGCCCTAATCGCCGTAGCCGTCATCATTGCCTATGCCATCTGAACCTGTGACCGGAGGGCCCAAGGACCGGCCCGCCGGGTTTAATTTTGCTTCGGCCCTGCTTTGCGCCTGCATGTTCGCATCCGGGGCCTGCGGCATCATCCTTGAATATATTCAGGCCAGCCTGGCCTCTATGATCCTGGGGAACGCCTTTGAGCAATGGGCCATGGTCATCGGGCTGATGATGTTCTGGATGGGATTCGGCAGCCTGATCCAGTCCAGGGTCCCCAAGCCCTGGCTGATCCGGGTCTTTATCTTCATTGAAATCGCCCTGGCACTGGCAGGAGGGTTCTCCCCCAGTCTCACCTATCTGTCATACGGGTATACGGCCCATTACAGCCTGGTCCTCTATTTTTTCGTTTCTCTCATCGGGATTCTCATCGGCCTTGAAATTCCAGTGATCATACGGATCAACAACGACTTTTCCAAAGAACTGTCCACCAACCTGGGCAATATCCTTTCCGCTGATTACATCGGAAGCCTGGCCGGGGCTCTGATCTACGTCTTTATCCTCCTCAGATTCTTCCCCATCACCGAGGCTGCCTTTCTCACGGCAGGCATGAATTTTTTCCTGGCTTTTGCCACCTTTGTCTATTTCACTGGAAAAAAACTAATCCCCAGGAGCACCCCCCTGGCCCTTGTCATGGCGGCCACCTTCTGCGCCGTGATATACGGGTATGCAAACAACCGGGACTGGCAGGTCAAGAACGAACAGCCCCTGTACGATGACCCCATTGTCTACTCCAGGACCAGCCAGTACCAGCACATTGTCATCACCCATTACAAGCCTATGGACGAGGTCCGTCTCTTTCTCAACGGCAACCTCCAGCTCTGCTCCATTGACGAGGCCAGATACCATGAATCCCTGGTCCACCCCCCCATGACCCTGGCCCAGGCCCTGAACCGGGTGCTGATCCTGGGCGGCGGCGACGGGGCAGCCCTGCGGGAAGTGCTCAAGTACCGGGATGTAAAAGAGATCACCCTGGTGGACCTGGACCCTGCCATGACCGAACTGGCCGCCACCCACCCTTTGCTCACCCGGTTGAATGACAACGCATTTTCAGACAGCAGGGTAACCCGGTTCACCAGCCAGGGTATCTCACCGGGACCGGCAAGACAGATATTTCAACCCGGTCCCGACAACCGGCGGCCGGACCGGAAACCCGCCCCCCAGCGCCTGGCCGAAGTCAGGGTGATGAACCTGGATGCGGACCGATTCCTGGATAAGGTCACGGGATTCTGGGATGTGATCATCGTGGACATGCCCGACCCCTCCACCCCGGAACTGACCAAACTCTACTCCAGGGAATTTTACACGAAGATCAAGCGGCACCTGGCAAAAAACGGGATAATGTCGGTCCAGTCCACCTCCCCCTACCTGGCAAAGGAAAGCTTCTTATGTATCGGCCGGACCCTTGAGGCGGCTGGCTTCTCCATTCTCCCCTACCATGAAAACGTACCCTCTTTCGGGGACTGGGGATGGTATCTGTGCACCCGGTCCACAATTGATAAAAACAGACTCATAAACCGGATCAGCAGCCTGGAATTCAGGGTGCCCACCCTATACCTTACCCCCAAAGTATTCCAAAGCCAGACCGTCTTCGGAAAAGGCATGCTAACCACTCAAAACACGGAGATCAACACCCTGCTCTTCCCCGTGCTTCTTACTCTGTATAACCATGAATCATGGCTCCTTGAGTAAGGCTCAATACCAACTCAAAACGGGCACAAAAAGCATTTAAGCCAATGGACGAATTCTTTATGCTTTTATGCCTAAATTGTCAAAAGACCGATTATTTTGCCCTCCTGAGCCGTCACACACTTGACGCAAATCTTCTGTAAAATCAAAAAATTACAACATTTTCTTCCCAAAAACACTCCTTTTGCCTGAAATCTTTAAAAAACAATAGCCTGGCATCAAAAGTGCTATATTCCATCCCGGACGCCATAGACTAAAGGCAAAGGATCAGGAGGATGACATGAAAATCCAGAATAGTTCCATGAATACCCTCCGGGAAGAGGCCCGGACAAAACGGTCTGAAAAGACAGGAATACCGGGATTCAACACCCTGTTCGAAAAAACATTATCCGGCCTTGAAAGTTCCGGCATCAAGAACCGGGACACAGCCGGGCCCATGATGATCGGAGCCATTACCCGGGAGACTCCCACCATTTCTCAGCTCCTGTATAAAAGCCCTTTAAAGGCCAAATGCTGGAATATCATACACGACAAAATCAACACCAATAAGCCTTTTCACAAAATCAGGCCCGGCACCCAGATCATGTTTGATCCCGAATCCAGGGAACTGCTCTGGGGAAAGGATCTGGAAAACCATATGGCCCGAAAGGCATCCCCGCCTGAAAAAACAGCCTGGACCCGGGAGCCCCCAAAGATGCTGCCGGAATTTACCGCTGAAAACACAGGGGCAAAATTGTCCAAAGCCGTAAAAACTTTCATCGGCAGGGACTATGACTCCATGGATTGTTACGAAATGGTGGTGGGCGGACTCAAGGAACTTGGCGTCCAGTACAGGGGAAAGAACGGCCTGGCAAGGCACCTGGTAAATCAGGCCCTGGCCAAAGGACTGCCGGAAAATCATTACCTCAACGGGGAAGGCCTGGTCTCGGAATCGGGCAGGTCCGTATTCAAAAAGACTATTTTCAGGGTAAAAAATCCCCGAATCCAGGCCCAGGCGTTGATGAAGGAAATGGATGGGGTATTAAAAGAGGGGCAGGTCCTCTCCTTTTCCATGCGAAACAAAGGCCACACCGGAGTGGTGTCCAGATCTGAAGACGCCTGGACCTTTATCAATTCAGGGGATATGGACCACAATATCTCCGGGGAAAACGGCAGTAAAAAAGTAGGAGAAGAAGACCTGAAATCCGAACTGGAGAACTGGTTTCACCTGGCCCGGGAATCCAGCCAGGGCCTGAAAATAACCCTGGGCGACCTGGATATTGACCGGTTGTCAATGTTCAGGCCCGCCAGGATCAACCGGCGGGTATAAATATAAAGGACTTGACTGGAAGGCTGCCTGGAGATATTACCTTGATGAGTTTTGTTCATCGGCTGATAATCGAATTTCAAAAAGAGGCATATCCCATGGACTATTCTGGTAAAACCATCCTCATCACAGGCGCCTCTTCGGGCATCGGCGCTGCAACCGCAGTTGAACTGGCACGTTACAAAAACAGAATCATCATCACGGCACGGCGGGAAGAACGTTTAAAAGAAATCGCCAGTCAGATTGAACAGGCGGGCAGCACGGCCCTGTATTTTGCAGGAGATGCTACGGATGAATCCCATGCCCGTCATGTGGTGGAACAGATCATTGAAAAATACGGAGATATCGATATCGCCATCCTCAACGTAGGCATCGGTCCGCCGTCCAACACCCTCACCGCCTCCCCGGAATCCATAAAATTCTGTCTTGAAGCCAATTATTACTCCTTTATCAATTTTTTCTGCCCTCTCATCCACCGGATGAAACAACAGACCCAACCCTGTATGATCGCACATATGAATTCCCAGGCCACCTGGTTCGGCATTCCCATGCAGGGGGATTATACTGCAGCAAAGGCCGCGGCCAGGATTTTCACGGACACGGCCCGCATGGAACTGCGCCATTTTGGATTCAACCATATCCGGCTCCAGACCATCCACCCGGGGTTTGTGGATACCGAAGCAGTCCGGGATGACGGCATTCCAGCCCCCAATGAAATCAGCGAACAGGAGGCCGCCTGTTATGTGCTCAAGGGCCTAAAAAAAGGAATGCGGGAAAACATCTTTCCTCCGGGAACCAAATGGGCCACAAAGCTGGGCAAGATTGTTCCTCACAGGCTGCTCACCCGTATTCTACTCTCCCAGACACCAAAGACATATTAAGCCTTTTTTTTGGTTTCCCAACCTGGTAGGGTTGATAAAAAGTTCCAGGTAAAATCCGATTTTCACCATTCATCAAGGAGGATTCCATGGCATATGAAACTGTTCTTTTAGAAAAGACCGAAGATTACGTGGGTATTATTACCTTGAACCGCCCAGAACAGATGAACACCTTCTCCAGCCGGATGGCAGGGGAACTGAACCGGTCCCTTGCTGAATTTGACCAGGACCCAAAGGTGCGAGTCATTCTCTTAAAAGGGTCAGGCAAAGCGTTTTGCGCCGGAATCGACGTCAATGAACTGGCCGGCAAAACCGCCAACGAATACAGGGAATGGATCGAAAAAATGGAAGTCCCCCTGGTAAGCATATCCAAACTTAGGACACCGGTGATCGCCCAGCTCCAGGGGGTGGCCGCAGCCAACGGCATGGGCCTTATCGCCGCGTCGGATCTGGTTATTGCCGCTGACAATTCCCGCATGGGTCTGACCGCCATCAATGTCGGGCTCAATTGTGTGGGCCCGGTGATTCCCGTGGCCCGGTGCGTGGGCCGTAAAAAGGCGTTGGAACTGCTGCTCTACGGGAATCTGATCAAGGCCGATGAGGCATTGAGTTACGGATTGATCAACCGCATCGTGCCCAAAGATGAACTAGAGACCCTGGCCTATGACTGGGCAAAAGAGCTGGCTCTGAAAAGCCCCATAGCCGTCCGCATTGCCAAAACCGCCTTTTATGCATCCGAAGATATGAGCTATGAAAAACAATTCGCCCATATGAACGAGGCCTTTGCCCGGTTGTGCACAACAGCGGATGCAAAGGAAGGGGTGGCAGCCTTCTTTGAAAAAAGGCTGCCGGAGTGGAAAGAAAAATAAACCTTAAGGATATGCTTGTGTTTCATCTGATTCAAACCCTTATCCGTGCAGGGCTCCGGCACAGGGGAGTGGTGCTGGTGTCCGCCTATATGGGCCTGCTCCTGGTATCGAGCCTTTTGATTTCCATGGTAGAGCCCGAGGGCACGGCCCTGACCCGGCTGGATCAGGCCCTGTGGTGGAGTATCGTGACCTCCACCACAGTGGGGTACGGAGACCTATATCCCGCCACCACAGCCGGAAAAGTAATTGCCGTCACCCTGCCCATGTTCATGGGCATCGGGCTGGGGGCCGCCTTTATCACCCATGTGGCATCTTATCTCATTGAAAGGAGAGACCAGAAAATGCACGGGGAAACACCCTATACCGGAACCGGCCACATCCTCCTGGTCGGCCATACAGAAGAGACCGAATACTTAGCCCAGCAGATCCGTGGTGATGAAACTTATTCCAACCAGGATATTGTCATCCTGGCAAACCTCCCCCGGCACCCCATGCCCGAGGAGGCACACCTGGCCTTTGTCAAAGGACGGGTGGACACCATTTCTGCTCTGAATCGTGCCAATACATCCAGGGCCGACCGGATCATCATCCACACCGGGAGCGATGAAATCAGCCTCTTTGCCCTGATCAATGCCCTGAAACTCAAATCCCAAGATTGTGAAATCACGGTGCGCTGCCTGTCCAGCCAGAGCCTGGAAACCTTTGCCTCTGTTCCCGGAGAATTTGAAACCATCATGCAGATGACAGCGGAAATGATGGTCCAGGCCATGCAGGACAAAGTCCACCTCCCCCTGCAGGTATTGTTGAAAAACGATGAAAATGAGGAAATCTATTATGTCACCGTATCCGGCATCAAAGCCGGCCAGACCTGGTGGACCCTGCATAACTACCTCAAGGAACGCTATGGATACCTGAGCTTTGCCCTGCGGCAGCCCGACGGCAATATCCTGGTCAACCCCCCTGAGAACGAACCGGTCAATGCGGGCCAAGGCATCTGGCTCATGGCCGGAAAGCGGCCTTTAAACCTGGAATGGCCTAAGGGTAAACGCCTATAAACCTGGCATGTTTATTGATTTCATATGATTATAACGACGAATGTGACCAGCATCGCTTCAACTGCGTTTACCCAACAATGTAAGTATTTGAAATCTTAAACCCTACTAAATTACATGCGCTGGCTCCGGGAATGGCCCTGTTAATCTCTTTGCTCACAATTCTCCATAGGTTTTCTGCCCCTGCCCTAAATTTTAATTTCTAAGAAATATTTTCTAGAACTTTACTTTTCATTTCAATTCTGCTTAATACTTAATCTACTAAGGAAAGGATACCTGTTGGCTGAAATGGATTTTGCTAAACTCATCTTTTTGTGGAGTATAATGCGAAAATGACGAAATCGAAAAAGAACAGGGCTCCCCGGGTAGAAAAAAGAATAAAAGCAACATTGGGCACCGGTACCGGTATCATTGAAAACATCTCCACCTCGGGCGGGTTTCTCAGACTCAATGGCGAGATCCCCACAGAACCGTTTCAGCTAGAACTAAAACTTTCCGAATTTAAAACCGTAAAAATGACCTGCGCCCCCCAATGGCAGGCTGACGACGGGGTAGGATTCAAAGTCCTTGAAGTCCAGGAGGCAAAGGAAGACCTCTTTACCACTTATGTTGAAAAACAGCTCCAGGCACTAAAGGTTTACGGAGAAAACAGAGTATTTAGGACAGAAATCACCATTACCCTGAAAAACACCAATGCATTCGGTAATGTCTATTTCGCAAATTTCATAGAATTCCAGGGTGTTGTCCGTGAAAAATTCCTCATGGCCAATGTGCCTGATCTCCATGACCTCATGGCCACCCAAAGTGTCCGCCTGGTGACAGTGGATACCTATAACAAATTTATTGCCAATGCCTATTTCGGGGATACCCTGGTTGCGGAACTGACCACCTCCGAGATAAAGGCTGCCACCTGCCGACTCAACATCACTTTCCGGGACAAGATTACAGGCAAATTATTCGGACAAGGGTACCAGCGGGTCTGTGTGGTCAGCAATAAGGGAAAGGTCATCCGTATCCCTGAAACCTTTCTGGGACCTCTGAATTTCTACCAAGAAATAAAGGAATAAATCATGCCTTACCTCAGTGCGCTGCTGCCCTTATTTGCAGTCGTTATCACCCTGGGGCTGGGGTTTACCTCCTACTACCTGTCCCAAAAGGAGATCCGTAAAAGTTTTTTCAAACTCTGTGCCGTCACCGTGCACTGGCAGCTGTCCTGGGTTTTCCTCTTTCTCTGCCCGGATACAGGCCTGGCCGACCTGATCTGCAGAATCGGGTACTCAGGTATTATTTTCCTGCCCATTGTCTGTTATGAATCCGTCTGCCGCTACCTTAAGGAAAGTCCCAGGGATATTTCCGTCTTTTACATGTTGCACATCGGATTTTTTGTCTGCCTATGGACAACAGACCTCTTCATCCAAGGCCCTTATATTTACTGGTTCGGTTTCTATCCTAAAGCCGGTATCCTTCACCCGGTATACCTGACCGGGGTTTTTTACCTGTTGGTCCGTATTTCCCTGGCCCTGATCCGGGTATATAAACAAGAGCATGAACCCATCAGGAAAACCCGGGTGAAATATTTTTTATTATCCACCCTGGTCTTTTCCCTGTCCGGCCTGGATTACCTGCTCAATTATCCGGATCTGGTGGAATACCTGGGCATTGATCTCTATCCTTTCGGGGTCTTTTTTATCTCATTTTCAATCTTTATTTTCATTGTCTGCCACTTTATCATTTTGAATCTGACCCTGGAAAAAAGGGTACGCAGACAGACCCGGGAACTCAGGCAATCTGTAAACGCACTGGAAAAAGCAGCCCGGGTAAAAAAAAATTTTATTGCCAATATCACCCATGAACTGCGGACCCCCCTGACCCTGATCCGGGGATGGACCGAATATCTGGAAGACGGGCAGGCAGGCCCAGCCCCCAAAGGGCAACAGCCCATTCTCGGAAAAATCAAAATCCAGACCCTCTCTTTGACCCATAAGATCAACGAATTATTAAAGCTGTCAAAATTTGACGCGGGTATGGACGGCCTCTACCTGACCCGGATAAACGTGGATACCTGTATATTTCAGATCGTATCCAGTTTCAGGGGCTTGATCGAAGCCAATGATGTGGACTTGAACTATTATTCAACCGCCGAGGCACAGAATATATTTCTGGACAAGGAAAAACTCAAAGACATTTTAAACAACCTCATCCGGAATGCTTATAAATTCACAGAACGGGGTGAAATATCCGTCTCCTTGTCCAATACTGAAAAAGATATTGTCATAACGGTGAGGGATACCGGGGTGGGCATGCCGCCCCAGGTCATGGACCAGATTTTCAACAGGTTCCAGCAGGGAGACGCCTCCATGACCCGGATGTATGAAGGCGCAGGTCTCGGGTTAGCCATTGTCAAAGAGTCTGTGGAGCGAATGTACGGGTCTATTAGCGTTGAATCCCGGGAAAACGAATGGACATTTTTTACCCTCACCCTGCCCCGGGACCTTGAAAAAAAAGAACCCTCTGCGGTCAGGGAACGACGGAAAAAAGATCGCAGGCAAAAGGATCTTCCCATTGCCCACACAGACCGAAGAAAAGAGAGCCGAAGAATGGCTGACCCGGCCCGCATAGATGCTGAGGACCTGGCACAGATAAACCTGCTGGACTCCAACAAAAACATCAATGGGCAGATCAAAAAAATCGAGGCTGAAAATCCCGCCGGCACCATTGTCATTGCCGAAGATAATCCCGGCATTCTGGAATTCCTGGCCGGGGCACTCAAGGGATATACCCTCTATCTTGCCAGTGACGGGCAACTGGCCTGGGAAACCATCAATCATGTCATGCCCGATCTGGTCATATCGGACATCATGATGCCCAGAGTGGATGGATTCACGCTCCTTGAAAGCATCCGGTCCCGGAAAAAAACCAGGTCCACCCCCGTGATCATCATCACCTCTTTATCCGAACCCGAAGACCGGATTAAGAGCCTGCAGATGGGGGCGGATGATTTTCTCACCAAACCATTTCATCATATGGAGCTCCAGGCCAGGGTCAAAAATGTGATTTCCCTCCATGCCCTTGAGCGTGAAAAAACCAGAAGGGAACAATTGGAGGTTTTTTTAATGGTCCTGGCCTCCACCATTGAATCCAAGGACACCTATACCGGCGGCCATGTGGAACGGGTGGCCAACTATGCCAGGGATCTGTCCGAGAGATTAGGCCTGCCCCCCTCTCGGATCCATGATATATACATGGGAGCCATTGTCCATGATGTGGGGAAAATAGGGGTCCGGGACGAAGTTTTGAACAAGCCGGGACCACTCTCAGATTCGGAATTCACCCATATCCAGACCCATCCCGTAATCGGCAAAAAAATCCTGTCCAAGCTAAAAATCGCTCCCATTGCCGTGAACATTACCTATTGCCACCATGAACGATGGGACGGCACCGGCTACCCCAACGGCACCCGGGGAAAAGCGATCCCTCTAGAAGCCCGGATTGCCGCTATTGCCGACTGTTGGGATGCCATCACCTCCCACCGCTCCTACCGCAAGGCCATGCTCCTGGACAAGGCCGTGGCCATCATGGCCTCGGAGCGGGGAAAATCCTTTGATCCGGATCTTCTGGATCTGTTCATGGATGCAGAAGATCCGGTTTTTCTAAACTATATTCCGGACGAGTTGAAAAAAGGTTTTCCCCTTAAAAAACATAAACCAGGCAGGTCACGGCAGCGGGCCTCTTAAAACCTCATATTAAGAACCGGAATGCCGCCGGTACAAAAAGGGAAAGGCAAAGGTGCCGGCAGCCATGATGAGAAACCCGCAGGGGAAGGCATAGGAGAGGCTGAAATAGTCCATGGACAGGCCGGCAAGGATGGCGCCGGTGAACATGCCCAGAGAGTGAGCCACGGTCATGACAGACATCACCGATCCCATTGCCTTCTTTTCATCCCCCTTGACCACTGCCAGGGCGGATATGGCCGGCATGGAAATCCCGCCGCCGATGCCGAAAACAAACACCCCGAACAGTAAATCATTGAATGATACGGCCCAGAACGGGAAGAGTATCCCCAGTGCAGACAGAGTTCCTCCCATGAGGATCATAATTTTTTTATTGAACCGGTCGGCCACATATCCCATGGGCAGTTGGAGCACACCTGAAACAAAAACTCCAGTCGTGACCAGCAGGCCTATTTTTGATCCGGAAAGGCCGAAAGCCGTACCCGCATACAGGGGCAGAAAACACCAGATGATCCCGATGCAGGCGGTGTAAGCATAACGGAAAACCACCAGGCCTGCCAATTCCCAGTCCTGGACCACCACAGCAAAGGAAACGGCTTTGCTGCCCCTCTTCATATTGATTTTTTCCTGGGAAGGGGGGGGCAAGAAAACCAGACAGAGGACAAGGCCGACCAGGGAAAGACCTGACATGCAATAGAAGGCCCCGTCCATGGACCAGAACTCCAGAATGGTGCCTCCCATGAATGGCCCCAGGGAAAGACTTAAAAACATTGACAGATTAAACAGCCCCATGGACCAGCCTTCGGTTCCCTCGGGGGTGATCTCTCCAACATAGGCCTGGACTACAGGCATAATCATGGCAGACCCGGCCCCCTGGATGAACCGGATAAAAATCAGTCCTTCCACACTGGATGACCAGACAAAGGCCAGGGAGACCAGGATATAGGTGAAAAGACCTGCCAGAATAAAGGGCTTGCGTCCCTTCTGATCGGACATTCTCCCGAAAACCGGGAGCAGAAACGTCCTTGAAATGGAAAAAGATCCGAAAATCATGGCCACATAGATGCCCGCCGCCCCCAGGTCATGGGCATAGATGGGCAGCAAGGGCACCACGATCCCCACCCCCGTAACCGTGGTAAAAATAATAAAAAACAGGGTGATGAATATCCCCTTCTCTTCGGTGGGGATAATCCTGTGGCCCTGCCCCAGGATTTTGGCGGCAGCCTGGGTAATGGGTTCTTTTATGGCATAAAAAAGGTCCATATCAGGTGTGGCCCGGTATCAGGCCAGGCATTCCCTGATCTGGTCAATGAACCGGCTCCGGACAGAAAAGTCTCCCTTGCGGTAATTGGCATGGCTCAGGTATAGGAATCGTTCGGCCCGGGTCATGGCCACATACATGAGACGCCGCTCTTCAAACAGGGCCTTGTCCCCCTCGTCAATGGAACGCCAATGGGGAAAGAGGCGCTCTTCGCATCCCACGATAAACACCGTATCAAACTCCAGCCCCTTGGCCGAATGGATGGTGAGCAGGGCCACCCCCTTTTCATCCTGGGCCTCCTCCTCCTTGTCTTCCCGGATCAGGGCTGCCTCTTCCAGGTACTCGAGCATGGTATTCTTGGATCTGGCCGTGTAAATGAGCTGTTCGACATTCTCCTTTTTAGAGACATACTCGGCACCTGTTTTGGTCTTTTTCTCCAGGTAATCATAATACCCGGTCCGGTCGATAACGGTCTCCATGGCCATGGCCGGGGCCATGTCGTGGATGGTGTCCAGGATCTCCAGGACCTGGGAAAGATTTTCATGGACCTTCTTGGTCAGGACCCGGTCTTTGACCATGGTTCGGGCAGCATCCTGGAGGCCGGAACCCTTGGTACGCATGGCAGCCAATTTTTTGATCATGGACGGGCCGATGCCCCGCTTGGGGGTGTTGACCACCCGTTCAAAGGAAAGATCGTCATTGGGAAAATAAGAGGCGCTCAAATAGGAGTTGATGTCCAGGATCTCCATGCGCTCAAAAAAGCCCTGGGATCCCATGAGCCGATAGGGGACCCTGAAGGCCCGAAATATTTTTTCAAAGGGCAGGGAGCAGAACTTTGTCCGGTAGACAATGGCGATTTTATCATAGGGAATGCCCTGGCCCTGACGGTTCAGGGCCTTTATCCGCTTGGCCGCCCACTCCGCCTCATGGGCGTCTGACATAAAATCATAGATCTCCACCACCCCGCCCTTTTTCTTTGAAAAGCAGCGTTTATCCATTTTATCCGGGTTGTAGTCGATCATATCGTTAGCCGCCTGAACAATCTCGTCGGCAGACCGGTAGTTTTCCTCCAGCCTGAATATCTTGGCATCCTTGTACTTATCCGGAAACCCCAGAAAATGATTCACGTTGGACCCCCGGAAGCCGTAAACAGACTGCCAGTCGTCCCCCACGCAGAAAAGATTCCTATGGCTGCCCATGAGAAGGGAGGTCAGATCTTCCTGAAGGTTATTGGTATCCTGGTACTCGTCCACCAGGATAAAGGTGAAGTACTCCCGGTACCAATTGCGGACCGCCTCATTGTCCCGGAGCAGGTCCCGCGTCTTGAGCAGGATATTATCAAAATCCACGCAGTTCATCTCCGCCAGCCGGGCTTCATACTGTCCGTAGATATCGCTGAGTTTGATATTATAAAACCCGGGATGTCGGTCAAAGTACTTGGCAGGGTCCCCAAAATTCTTGGCCCGGGAAATGGAGGTAAGAATACGGCCGGCAAATTTTTTCTCAATATTGTTCTGCACACAGAGTTCCTTTACCAGCTTATCCTGCTGGTAAACGGAAAAGACCTGAACGGGAGGGGTATAGCCCATGATCTCGCAATGCTTCTTTAAGATCATAAGACAGGCGGAATGATAGGTTCTCACCCATTCAAAACTTGGGGCCGGCAGCCCGGTCATTTCCATGAGCCTGGATTTCATTTCCTGGGCCGCTTTGTTGGTGAAGGTAATGGCCAGAATCCGCTTGGGGTCATGGCCGATGGCGGTGAGGTGAGAAAACTTGGCGGTCAGTGTTCGGGTCTTACCTGAACCGGCTCCCGCAACCACGAGGGCCGGGGAGCCGGTATGATTAACGGCGTCTTGTTGGGGTTTGGATAGCTGCATAAACCTTAAGTCTTATACTTCCTCTATGATTTTTTTCAAATCTGTTTCAATTTCAGTTCTGATCTCATTCAGCCGCGCCTCGGTCAGGGCTTCAAACCTCAAAACAAGTGCCGGCTGTGTGTTGGAGGCCCGGACCAGGCCCCAGCCGTCGTCATAAACCGCCCGCATGCCGTCAATATCAATGACATCCTGTTTGATCTTGTACAGGGCCACGATTTTGGCCACCACGTCAAACTTAACCGCATCCGGGCATTCCACACGGATTTCAGGGGTGGTAAAGGTTTTTGGCAGATCCTGGATCAATTCATCCACACCCATGCCAGTATCGGCCATGATCTCCAGGAGGCGACAGGTGGCATAAAGGGCATCGTCAAACCCATAATACCGGTCCTTGAAAAACATATGGCCACTCATCTCTCCGGCCAGAGCAGCCCCTTGCTCTTTCATCTTTTTCTTGATCAGGGAATGACCGGTCCGCCACATAACAGCGATGCCCCCCTGTTTTTTAATCTCATCGTACATGACCATGGAACATTTAACTTCGGAGATAAAGGTGGATCCCGGTTTGCGTTTCAGGATCTCCCTTGCAAATATGATCATGAGCTGATCTCCGTAAATCACATTCCCCCTCTTATCGACGACCCCGATCCGGTCCGCATCCCCGTCATATCCCACCCCCAGGTCCAGATCTTCTTTTTCAACCAGCGCAATGAGATCAATGAGATTTTTCTTCTGGGTGGGATCAGCCTCGTGGTTGGGAAAGGACCCGTCAAGGTCACAATAAATATCATGGACCTCGCATCCCAGATCCTTGAGCACGGGCAGAGATGTAATACCGCCGGTACCGTTGCCCGCATCAATACCCACCCGGATTTTTTTATTCAGGTTGATATTATCCACAATCATGGCCTTATAAGGCGTGATCACATCCACTTGGGTGAGGCTGCCCTCTCCCGAGACAAAGGCGTTCTCTTCGATGATTTTCCGGATATCCTGAAGCCCTTGGCTATGGATGGAATCCAGTCCGCTCATGAGCTTGAATCCGTTATACTCAGGGGGGTTGTGGCTGGCTGTCACCATGGCCCCGCCTTCAAGGTCAAGGTGGTGGATGGAAAAATAGAGCACTGGGGTCGGGCAGACCCCGATATCCACCACATCGCATCCCGAGGACAGAATCCCCCGGATAAAGGCGTTGGAAAATGCCCCGGATGTCTTCCGGCAGTCCCGGCCCACCGAGACTTTTTTCCGGTTCTGGTTGGCCAGCAGGGTACCATAGGCCCTTCCGATATTTCTGGCGTCCTGTTCCAAAATTTCTTCACCAACAATGCCGCGGATGTCGTATTCCCTGAAAATACCGGGGTGCATAACTCCTCCTATATTTTTTTTATATGAAAGAACAATACAAGGCCCGTAAATTCTTTCATGTTTTGTTGTGCCCAAGTAACTGGAAGGCCAAGCTGCGCATGGCTGTTAAACAAAATTTGACAAAAGTGCAAGAATACCAGCCAGCCAGCAATAGGGGGCAAAAAGATGAAACTTCCCGGTGTGAACCAGTTTTAATAGTAGTTTCAATGCCGCCAGGCCGACAATAAACGACACGATTGTACCATAAATGGTGGCAGGGTCAATGAGACCGCCATTTTCTAATGCATCCTTTATACTGATGATCTGGGCCCCGCAAATGGCAGGCAGGGACAGAAGAAAAGAAAAGCGGGCTGCTGTAGTCCTATCTATCCCGGAAAACATGGCCGCCGCAATGGTGGACCCGGACCGGGAAATGCCGGGTATCACGGCCAGTCCCTGGACCGTCCCGATGAACAGTGCCCGCTTCAAGGTGAGCCCGCCTCCTGTTGAGGTATCACGGTAATATTTTTTCGAAATCCAAAGCAGGGTGCCGGTCACCAGAAGCATAGCTCCCACCAGAAAAGAAGAGGTAAACAAAATAGCCTCGAATTGTTTCAGCCCGAACCCGATAAGCGCTGTGGGCAAGGACCCGGCAAGGATGCACCAGGCGAAACTCAAATTGTCATCTTTGGGGGCCCGACCAGGGGCTCTGATGAATCTGAAAACCGAGCCCAGTATTTCCCTGATATCCGAAAAATAAACCACCAACACGGCCGCAAGGGTACCCATGTGCACTGACACATCAAATGCCAGTCCAGCTTCGGTAATATTAAAATAGATCTGCCCCAGAACCAGGTGTCCTGAGCTGCTCACCGGCAGGAACTCTGTCAGTCCCTGGAGAATGCCGAGAATGATTCCCTGATAAATTTCCATGTCTTCTATATTATCCTAAGTTCAGAAATTTTATATGAAAGAACGATACAAAGTCCTTAAATTCTTTTCATATTTTGTTGTACCCAAGTGCCTGGAAAGCCAAGTTTCGCATGGCTGTTATTCGCAAACTCCGGCCTTTGGCTGACCTCGCCCCCGTCGCCCGTATATAATTGTTGGGCCCAAATTGCAAGATTTTAAAAAAAGACTTGAATTTATGGGGGGTTCACACTAAAGGTTCTCTATGTCATCCACTGAGGTTATGAAAAATAAGGACAATACCCGACCGGATAAAATAAAATTGGGTGAAGCGGACAATGTGTTTGCCCGGACGGCAGATATTTTTCAACGCCTTGGTCCGGATTGCCGAAAGAATATAGATACAATCCTAAGCGGGGCCTTATCCGTTATCGGCGGTCGCTTTTCAGTCTATTTAGAAACCGGGGGAGACAATACCCTTGTCCGGTACGGTTCAAACCTGCCGGCCGGCTTGGCTGCCGACCTTGAAAGGGATAAAACCTGGATCACCCCCTTGGTGGAGAACCGGGATATCATCATCTGGAAGGCAATAGGTCAAAATTTGACATCCGGCCATGGCATGCCTGATGCCGCCGCAATGACAAAATACGGGATCAAAGCCATGATCGGCACCAGCGTCATGGCAAACGGCCTACCTTTTGGCATTCTATGGGTGGCAGACACCCGTTCCCGGGAATTCACATCAGATCATGTACATGCCATTCAATGCCTGGCAGGAACCCTGGGATGCCAAACAGAATTAATACAGGCAAGAAAAAATAGAAAGGTCATGGAAATGGCCGGCATGGTGGCCCATGACCTGAACAACATACTCTCCGGACTGGTCTCTTATCCTGAACTCATACTCATGCAATTGGAAGGGTCAAGCCCGTTAAGGGAGCCCATTTCATTTATCCATGAATCCGGTCTCATGGCATCGGATATGATTCAGGATTTTCTTTTCCTGGCCCGGCCCCGGTCCTATCATCCCTCCCCAATTGACCCGCGACCGGTTGCCAATGCTTATTTCTCCGGAAGTGCCCATGCATTGCTCAAAAAAACCTGCCCCCTTGTACGGTTTTCTTTTCACACAGATACCCCTCTTTGCAGAATAAAGATCAGCGAACTTTTCCTGACCAAAATCATCACCATCCTTGTGGCCCATTCCGCCCATGGTGCGGTGCCGGGTACCCGGATTGACCTCTGCTTGACAGACCACCGAGGCCCAACATCGTCCTCTGGTCTTAAACTCAGCGTCAGGGATGACGCCCCTCCCCTTTCCAGGGAAAATTTAAACCACCTGTTCGATCCCTTTTATACCCGAAAAAAAATGGGCAGGCCCGGCTCAGGACTCGGGCTTACTGTAGTCAAAAAAGTAGTAAAAGACCACGGCGGAAAAATTACCGCCGGGGGAAAAGAAGGCAAAGGGAATTTCATAGATATTTTTTTCCCTTCTTAGGACAGAACCCCGAAGATATTCCCAGGCGAAAAATCGCCGAAAAAGAAGAACAGAATGGTTGATTTCATTTTCTATCTCCTGTACTATGACAGGGTAAATTTGTATAACGTCATTTATTAGCCTTACCCAGATCGAATCAATGTTTTAATTAAATTTCTAAAAAAAAGGAGAAAAGATGAACAAGAAATTTTTCATCCAAAGTTTATTGTCCATGATCGCCTTCCTTTTCCTGTTTGGATGCGCGACAAAAGAAACCGTAGGCCTGCCCTCATTTTCAGCAAAACAATTTGACTCGGCCATGTACAAATCCAAGGTCGATAATTTTATCATTGTCCTGGATTCCTCCAGCTCCATGCGTCATGACACCAAGTTTGACACAGCCAAAGCCATTGCCGAACGTATGAACATGACCATTCCGGAACTGGGACAGACCGCAGGCCTGAGAACATTCGGCCATGCCGACTCCGTCTCTAAAAACATGACCGAACTGTTTTACGGCATGGAGCAATATAATACCGCAGCCCTGGCTGACAAGCTTGCCCCCATCAATGAAGCCGGCGGCTGGAGCCCTCTGGGGACTGCTTTGAAGGCGGTCGAGAAAGATTTTGAAAACCTCACTGTAGTTCATAGTGCCGTGATCATCATTTCAGACGGCCTGGATATGGAACCCAAAATTGAAGATGTTCAGGCCCTGAAAGACAAATATGGATCTTCCATCTGTTTTTACCCCATTCAGGTCGGCAACGCCCCTGAAGGCATGGCCTTTCTCAAGGAAGTCGCCCGGATCGGAGACTGCGGATTCCTTTCAAATGCGGATGACCTCATGAGCAGCGATGCCATGGCCGCATTTGTTGAAAAAGTATTTCTGGAAAATACCGGGGTAAAAGCCCCTGCTGCAGCCCCTGCTGCTCCGGCAGCACCGGCCATGGCCAAAGACAGTGACGGCGACGGTGTCTACGACGATCAGGATCAGTGCCCCGGCACCCCTGTTGGTGCAAAAGTCAACGCAGTGGGCTGCTGGACTTTAGACAATGTATTGTTTGATTATGATAAATCCGTGATCAAAGCCGCTGCTTATCCCCTGCTGGACGAAGTGGTTGTGATCCTTGAAAAAAACCCTGCCATGAGTATTGAACTCCAGGGTCATACCGATAATATAGGTAACAAGGAATATAACATGGCCCTGTCCATGAGACGGTCCAATGCCGTGGCCAAATACCTGGTTGACAAGGGTATTCTCAGAAACCGCATGGCTACCACGGGATTCGGATTTGAAAAACCAGTCGCCCTGAACGGCACCGATTTCGGGCGTTCCCTGAACAGACGGGTTGAAATTCATCCGTATTAAGCGGGTAAAGCAAGTAAAGTAGAACCTAAAAAAGCGGGAAAAGCAGATGGGTGCTTTTCCCGCTTTTTGTTTCTGAGTTTCCTTGCTGGATTAAGAAAGAAAGGGCTGTCCGGCCTCAAATGCCTCAAGGGCTTTGATAGACATCGCGGCAAAGGGAATGGCTTCCAGACGCCGCAATCCGATTTCGAAGCCCGTGAGTTCGCAGTACCCGAAACGGCCGTTCATGATCCTTTCAAGGGCATGATCCACCTGATCCATCATATTGGAATACCGTTCAAAACTCTTTACCGCCAGATCAATATCAATATAGGAACTGCTCCGGTCCAGGAGATCCGCCTGAACCGATTCAAGGGTTTTGATCTTTTCAATGACAGCTGACAATTTCCGGATCAACTCGTCTTTTTTCCGGATCAGTTTCTCTTTAAAATAGGCAACCTGGGCCTCACTCATATAGGGCTCGTTTATTGCCGGGATATACCTGTCCAAAGATGCCTGTACCATTACTTGTGTCATGTCTGCCCTTCGCCTCCGTGCAAAATGATTTTTGAAAATTATGGAGGAAGGTATAATGGGTAGGAATTAAGGAGTGATTATGAAAATATTAAAACGCGATTAAAAAAGAAAATATCTGCCCGGCAGTGACTGCCGGGCAGATATTGAAGGTATATGAATCAGGCGGACTGGTAAAGAAGCTCTCCGGTTTTCTCCACCCCGTATCCCCCCAGGGCCAGGACCCGCTTCTTAAATTCATCACTGCTGATGGTGGCCAAAAGGGTCTGGATTTTTTGGGAATGAAAATAGACCTCCGGAATGACCAGGTCATAGGATTCGGTAACCACAGGCAGAAAATCAAGACCCAGAGCAATGGCTGCCGCCTTGATGCCCAGGCCGGCCCGGGCACGGCCGGACAACACGGCTACGGCCACGGACATATGGGTGTATTCATCATTTTCATATCCCGGGATATCCCCCGGGGCAATGCCCAATTCTTTCAAACGGTAGTCCAGAAGAATCCGGGTACCTGAGCCGGTCTGGCGGTTGATGAAATCAAGGCCCTTATCCGCGATGTCCGCCAGGCCTGAAATTTCGTCAGGATTCCCCTTGGGCAGGATCAGCCCCTGTTCCCGCATCACCAGATTGACCACCCGCACCGGGACATCGGCCAGGTACTTTTCAATATAGGAGATATTGTAACTCCCGTCTTCGGGATCAAGGAGATGGGCACCGGCCATATGACAGGCCCCTTTTTTAAGGGCCATCAATCCTCCCATGGAGCCCACGTGGCTGGAGGAGATGCCGGTCCCGGGATTGTTCTGTCGGATCTGGTCCGCCAGAAGGTCCAGGGTATTGTCGTGGGACCCGGTGATAACCACGGTATCTTCAATGGCCGACAAAGGCCTTAGTAAGTAGGCATCCACGGTTTCGGAATCCAAAACCCCCTCCACATGGCGGGGAATTCGGATGATCCCGTCCGCCTCGGTGAGGGTGGTGATACTGCCGGATCCCCTGGGTAGTTGGGAAGACATAAGCTTGCCGTCCACAGAACCGATCTTGACCCTCAAAAACTCCTCCTGCCCAAGTTTGGAGGCCACTTTCCGGGCAGGAGTCACGGGCATGACCGGCCTTGTGATCTCAGGCAGATGCTGCATTTTAAGCAAAAGAGGGCCTGCAAACTGCTCAAAGGCCACAATGGCGGATACCGGATACCCGGGTATCCCGAATACCGGGGTGGTTTCGATCTGTCCGAACATCACGGGCTTGCCCGGCATCATGGTTACCCCGTGAACATAAACTTCTCCCAGGGCGGAAATAACCGGTTTGGCATAATCCTCGGACCCCGCGGAAGACCCGCCGATGATCATCACCATGTCATACCCGTCGCAAACCGCATGGGAAACTGCATTTTGAATGGTGTCCCGATCATCCCTGAGCATGGAATGGATCTCAAACCCTGCCCCGTGGTCTTGGCAGAGGGCACCCAGTACCGTGGCGTTGGACTCCACCACATCCCCTGAATTCATGGTTTCGGGCCTGACATCCCGCCATTGTTTCAGCTCTGAGCCAGTGGGGATAATCATTACCCGGGGCTGTTTTCTCACCGCCACACGGAAAACCCCGCCTGAAAGCAAAGCACCCATGGCATAGGCATTGATGAGATGGTCCCTGGGAAAGAGGAGTTGGGTGGCCACGATATCCTCCCCCATTTTCCTGACATACTGCCAGGGAAAGACCGGGGCTTCTATCTCAACGGATCTGTCATCCAGGACATTAAGGTTTTCGATCATGATCACGGCATTGGTACCCTGGGGAAGGGAATGGCCGGTGTTGACCCAGAAGGCTGTTTTCCCGATTTCCAGGGTCATAGGCGCATCCTCGCAGGCCCCGAAAGTCTGCTCGGCATCCACGGCAATCCCGTCCATGGCTGCGGCATGGAAATTGGGAGAAGAGATGGCGGCCACGGCCTGGGATGCCAGGACCCTGCCCCTGGCATCCACCACATCCAGAGTCTCAGCCTCTGTCACCAGATTTTTAAACCGGTCAAACAGGCAGGTCTTGGCCTCTTCAATACTGACCATGTTCAAATAGATATTTCGCTTGGTATTCATTTACTGTATCCAAATTTAATTATAAAAGGATGATATCTTCAAGACTGCCCTTTTCCAGGCCTTCCACATGCTCGCCGATTTCCAGGAGCCCGTGGGCATGGACCATGGTCCGAATGAGCCCGGATTTTCCCAGCACCGGCCTGGCTTCCAGACCGTTCTCCCCCTTTTCAAGGGCAACCCGGACAAAATCCCGCCGGCCCTGGGCCGAGGCCAGATTCCGGGTCAGCCGGGCAGGCACCCGTACCCTGGATAAGACTTTGGTAAGCCCCTGGATTTGATTGAGAAAAGGGATGACAACAATTTTAAGCACCACCATGGCGGAAACCACCTGTCCGGGAAGCCCCCACACCGGTTTATCCCCGGCCCTGGCAAGTATGGTGGGTTTTCCCGGGCTCACGGACATGCCGTGGACAAGGATATCCGTATCCGGCAGCCCGGACAGCACCTCAACGGTATAATCCCGGGTCCCCACGGAAGAGCCCCCGGAAATCAGGACCATATCCGTTTCCGCCACAGCCTTTTCGCAGGCCGCTTCCAGAGCCCGGGGATCATCTTTGATGATCCCGTATCGTACAGGCTCCCCCCCGGCTTCCCGAATCTGGGCAGACAGTGAATAGGAATTGATATCCCGTATTTTCCCGGGAACCGGTGTCTGGTCGATGGGAATCACCTCGTCTCCTGTGGAAATAATGCCGACCCTGGGTGTCTTAAATACGGCCAGGGTCGAATATCCCAAACCAGCTGCCAGGCCAAGTTCCTGGGGCCGGATCAGGCTGCCTTTTTTCAAAACCACCTGATCCCCGGCAAAATCTTCTGATGGATCAATCACATGCTGGAGCGGGGCCACGCTTTTGTATACCTCAACGGAAAGTTCATCCACAGCCTCGGTATGCTCCACCATGACCACGGCATCCGCCCCCCGGGGCAACATCCCGCCGGTGGCAATACGGACGGCCTGGCCGTGTGCCAGGTCAAAATCCGGGATCTCGCCCATGGCAATGCTGCCTGCAATTTCCAGCCAGGCCGGGCCGGATTCCGATGCCCCGAAGGTAGAGGCTGCACGGACCGCATATCCGTCCATGCAGGCCCGCCTGAATCCGGGCATATCTTCCCTGGCCCGAACATTCTCTGCCAGCACCCTGGACCATGCATCCGCCGTATCAATATTTTCGACTCCCACGGCCGGAAAATCCCCGGCCAGGGCCAACACCTCTTCCAGGGTCTTCACATTGAAAAAATGGTTCATTTCAAAGCGTCTTTCACCCGTTCCATGGCTTTGGTCACATTTTCAAGGCTGTTAAAGGCGGAGATGCGGATATACCGGTTGCCGCACCGGCCAAAGCCTCCGCCCGGGGTGCAGACCACGGCGGCCTTATTGAGAAGCAGGTCAAAGAACTCCCAGGAATCCCTGCCCTGGCCGTCGATCCAGATATACGGAGAATTTTCCCCGCCCACATAATCAAATCCCAGCCCGGTCACGGTCTGTCTGACCACCTTGGCATTGGCCAGGTAATAGTCTATGTATTCTTTAACCTGAACCTTGCCCGCATCTGAATACACCGCTTCAGCCGCCTTCTGCACCGGATAGGAGACCCCGTTAAACTTAGTGGTGTGCCTGCGGTTCCACATGGTATGCAAAGACATCTGAGAACCGTCTGCCGTGTAGACCTTACATGCCTTGGGCACCACGGTAAACCCGCACCGGGTACCGGTGAAACCGGCGGTTTTGGAAAAACTTCTGAACTCCACGGCCACCTCTTTGGCCCCCTCAATCTCATAGATACTTCTGGGCAGGCTTTCATCCCGGATGAATGCCTCGTAGGCCGCATCAAAGAGAATCAATGCTTTGTTCTCCTTTGCATAGTCCACCCAGACTTTCAATTCCTCCTTGGTGGCCGTGGCCCCGGTGGGGTTATTGGGGAAACAAAGATAAATCAGATCCACCGGCTCTTTGGGCAGCTCGGGCATAAACCCGTTTTCCTTCAGGCATTCCATGTATACGATGCCCTGGTATCGTCCGTTTTCATAGGCACCGGTGCGGCCGGCCATGACATTGGTATCCAGGTAAACCGGATATACGGGATCAGGAATGGCAATGGTGATATCATGGGCAAACAGCTCCTGAAAATTGCCGGAATCGCACTTTGCCCCGTCACTGACAAAAATCTCATCCGCCTCAATATCCGCCCCCCTGTTCTGGAAATCGTTGGCTGCAATGGCCTCTCTTAAAAAGTCATATCCCTGCTCCGGCCCGTATCCCCTAAATGTGGCATCCGCAGACATTTCATCAACGCCTCTGCGGAACCCTTCCACAATGGCCGGAGCCAGGCCCCGGGTGACATCTCCGATGCCCAGACGGATCACGTCGGCATCAGGGTTAGCTTTCTGAAACAGGTCCACCCGTTTGGCAATGTCCGAAAACAGATAGGAGGCCTGAAGCTTATTATAATTTTCATTGGCTCTGATCATGATTATTTCCTTTTTCCATATATTTAGGAATCTTTTAAAAACAAAAGTTCAAGTAATTTTGGAACCGATCCTTAGATGAATTCAGCCTGGAAAAGATGGCATCCTCCCCAGGCCGATCCTAAAAGTAAATTCGTCTCCAGAATAGGTTGTAGACAAAACCCGGTCTGATGTCAATTCACAAAAAATTAATCGAAACCACAATAATTACAACCTATGGAAACCTGCCGATCAGGGAACAATTCTCCGGTTATGCCATAGAATTAAGGATTCAAACCCCATAACGTCATTGGCCGGCCAAAGTGAAAACCGCCTCTATTTTTCGTCCAGTACTACCCGTATTTTCTTACTCAGATCCTGTCTTGAAAATGGTTTGCTGATAAATTGAACCCCGCCGTCCAAGACGCCGCTAAGGGCGATTATATCAGCAGTGTATCCGGACATGAACAGGCATTTTAGTTTCGGGCAAATCCCAAGAAGCCTGTTTGCCAATTCCCGTCCATCCATTTCAGGCATGATGACATCCGTTATAAGCAAATGGATCATATTCATATCGCTTTCTTTTACGATTTGAATGGCCCGGGTTGGTGTGGAAGCGGTCAAAACCTTATATCCGAGCTTTTCAAGCATAATTTTGGCCATTTTCAATATCGCCTTTTCATCTTCAACCAGCAGGATGGTTTCCCGGCCTTTGGGGAAATTTCCCTGTAAATTATTTTCAGAACAAGAAACCTGCTCTTCCCCATGGGCGGGAAGATATATTTTAAATGTGGTACCTTCTCCGGGCTCACTGTAAACCTTTATAAAACCATTATTTTGCTTCACAATGCCATAGACAGTTGCCAGTCCGAGACCGTTTCCCCGGCCCACTTCTTTGGTGGTGAAAAATGGTTCAAAAAGATTTTCAAGGGTTGTTTTGTCCATTCCAACCCCATCATCACTGACGCCAATCATAACAAAGCGGCCGGGCACAAAGCCCTGGTGTTCTCTGCAGTAATCCGCATCAAAAAAAGCATTTTGAGTCTCAATGGTCAGTTTCCCCACACCTTTTATGGCATCCCGTGCGTTGATGCATAGGTTGGCCAGAATCTGATCAATTTGGGAGGGATCCATTTTCAGGCACCACAATTGTTCTTCCGGTACCCAAACCAGATGAATATCTTCGCCGATGAGACGGTGCAACATGTTGAGCATATTATCCAATAGACTGTTCAATTCCAGTAATTTGGGCGCTATGGTCTGCTTCCGTGCAAATGCCAGTAATTGTTTTGTAAGGTTGCTTGAACGCTCTGCCGCTTTATAGACTTCTTTTATATTGGATCTTATGGGACTGTCTTTTTTCAAGTCTTCAAGAACAATTTCCGCATTCCCCAAAATGATGCTCAACATATTGTTGAAGTCATGGGCCACCCCGCCGGCAAGTCTCCCGATTGCTTCCATCTTTTGAGACTGTCTTAATTGATTTTCCAGCCCTTTCTTTTCTTGTTCAGCCTTAGTACGTTCTGTAATATCCCGGGCAATCCCTAGAACCCCAATAAGCGTTCCATGATCTTTATACACAGGCGTTTTTATGGTCTCAAAAAGACCTTGATATCCGGTGGTTTTAAATGTGAGCCATTCTTCATACGCATTGGGTTCACCTGCATCCATTGCCTTGCAGTCACTCCCTCTGAAAGTGTCGGCAAGCTCCTTATCAACAAAGTCATAATCTGTCTTGCCGACAATCAAGGTTTCCTTTGCACCCAAAAAACTTTCAAACGCTTTGTTGCAGCCGATATAAACGCCCTGGGGGTCTTTCAGCCAGACCAAATCCGGTATGGTTTCAACCAGTGTGCGGTACTGGGATTCAGATTTAACCAAGGCTTTTTCCACCCGTTTTCGTTCGGTCAACTCACCGACTAAGTCCCTGGTTTTTGATGCAACCATCCGCTTGAGAGACCAGGCCCAAACAGTTAAAAGTCCCAACAGGGACAATAAAGGGATCAGCACCCATAAAACATATTTCATCAATTCAGCCCGGGCATTGCGGTTTTCATATACCCCAAACCATTTGTTATAAATCCGGTCATAATCCCCGGTGTTTTTTATGATGCCAAGCCCCTCGTTCAATATTCCCACAAGATTTTCATCCCCCTTGCGCACTGCAAAGCAATACTTGCGGCTGATAAATGGCGACCCCACGACTTTAATATTCTTCAGCCCAAATTGCTCGACCAGATACAGCCCCATCAGTCTGGGCAGTATCGCACAATCCTCCCGGCCTATTGCCAGTCTCCGCAGGGCCATGGCAGGATTTTCCACCTTAATGATTCCTGAACCCAGCTTATTTTTTGTAAGATAATCATCACCCATATCCCCTTTCTGGACAATTATTCGCCGGTCGTTCACATCTTCAATGCCCTTGATATTGGAATCATTTCGAACAAACACCCCATAGGAAACCAGGATATGGGGTTCGGAAAACCTCACCACCCGGGCCCGTTCATCTGAGTAATACATCCCGGAAATGATTTCTATCCGCCCTTGCTCCAGGTCTTGACGAATTTTATTCCAAGGCCCTAAATTCATATTCAACTGCAGCCCCATCACCTTGGCAACGGCCTGAATAATATCCACATTGAAACCCGAGGGGCGGCCTTGCTCATCTAAGTACTCATAGGGAGGATAGTTGTTATCCCCGCCAATCAAAACGGTTCTGGTCAGATTGTCTTGGGCATAAACAGAGGAAAGACTCATCAGCAGCAGACAAAACTGTATTGATAAAAATATGACGGCCTTTATCATCAATGCAGGGATGGGCTCTCCTGTCAGGGTCTGTTTTTTCTCAATTTTATCCTTACCTTCGGCAATCATATGGTCACAGGCAGATCGTCTGAGCCTAATCTTATCATTGATGTTCATAGGTTTTCCGCACTTGTATTATTGGCTTGTCCTAATATTCAATTGCATTGTATATTAAGAAAACATCAAAAAAAACATCAAAAATAATTAAACCTTGTAAAAAATGAATCGGGAGAGACAGACCATGAAGAAAAAAATCGTAAATGGAATTATAGTTGGCTCCTTATGTATAACGCTGATCTCCTGTGCAGGCATGCAGACTAAACAGGAACAGGGGACGGCCGTGGGAGCCGGTGTCGGAGCCGGTGTCGGGGCAATCCTAGGGCAGGCCATTGGCGGGGATACCGAAAGCACCCTCATCGGAGCCGGAATCGGTGCCGCCCTGGGCGGTATCGCCGGAAACCAGGTCGGCCGGTATATGGATCAACAAGAGCAGGACCTGCGCAATGCCATTGCCGCATCGGAGGCTGCCAGCATCAGAAGAGAACAGGACATTTTACGGGCAACCTTCAAAGGGGAAGCCTATTTTGACTACGATTCAAGCCGACTGAAACCCGGTGCCTATCCGGAACTCAGGCGGATAGCCGATGTCCTGATCAGGTATCCCCAGACCACCATAGAAGTCGGTGGACATACTGATATCAGGGGAGCTGAAGACTACAATCAAAAATTATCCGAAAAAAGGGCCCAAACAGTGGCAGGCGAATTGCTCCGAAACGGGATCCCGTCTCATCGCATCCGGGCGGTTGGATATGGAGAGTCCCGTCCCATATCCTCTGATCATGCAATAAACCGGCGTGTCGAGATACTGATTGTTCCCGTTGTCAAAGGATGAAGGCCTTTACTTAGGATCGACTCCAAAATTACTTGATCTTTTGTTTTCAAAATACCCATTTAGGGGGGAACAATTTAGATCAAGTTACTTTGTAACGGTTCCTTAGCCATACCGGCAGCGATTCAGGGCCGGACAGCCGGCAGGGCAATGTCTCTTATAAATGGCGGCAGACGGTTATAGACCGCTTTGGGGGTTTTGACACTCCTGTCATTGTCAATTTGAAAAAGTTCATTCTGATCACCTGCATCAAACGGATCAGGCCGGCGGCCCAGGGGATGCCGGTGGGTGTCGGTGAATGGCAGAACAATGGGGCCACGACTCTCAAGGACATAGGCCATCTGCCCATTTTTAAGGAACACAATGCTGCCCGGCGGGTAAACCCCTATGGTGGAGACAAAGGCGTGAAGAATATATTGAAGCAGAGGGTCCTTCTTCACATAAGTTCTGAAAAGGGTGGTGGCCGCCGCAACCCGGTTGGCAGCCTCCTGGTAACTCCGCCTGGAAATCATGGCATCATAGATATCCGCCAGCTTGCAGATCCGGACATAGGGAGGAATGTCTGAAAAAGACCGGTCCCCGGGATAGCAGTTTTTCTCCCCTTCAAATAAAGGACCATGGTGGTATTGGACCAGATTGGCCAGGGTTGGGTGGTCCATACGATTCTCTTCCAGGATCCGGCCCCCGTATTCATGGGAATGGCGCCGTATAATCTTAAATTCGCCCCGGGTCAGGGGGGTGGGTTTATTCAACAAGGATGCGGGAACCATTGCCTTACCCATATCGTAAACAAACAATCCCAGGGAAATTTCCCTAAGATCATCCGGAAAATAATAGGAAAAACCCGGAGAGTTATTCCCCGGGGCTGGTTCTTCCCAGAGGGCGGTTTCAACGGCCTTGGAAAAAGAGGCGTTGAACCGGTGAACCACAGCCGTTCCCAGGGCGCAGACATGGACGGCATGGGAGAAGAGATAGTCGTCATGGGAAAAGATATCCCTGGCCATGTAGGAAAATGGATAGTCGTTATCCACCATAAACCCCACCAGTTCCAGCACCTGGGATTCCACGGACTGCAGATCAAACTGCCCCCTGTTTTGACGAATCTGGGCCAGGGCCTTTTTCAGGCATGAGGCCGCTTTTTCATGGAGCCGGGAGGCCTCCTGGCAAATCTCCCCGATATCCTTGAGGCGGCGGGTAACATCCCGGCCGGCAGGGGCCGGAGTATCATGTAAATCCTGGGGTTTGACATCAGGGAAACCATCCTCTTCCCCCCCGATCCTGTTTCCGGTTACATCAAAAACCCCGCCCTCCCTTGCCAGGGGCACTGACCTGAGACCCTGTCTGCGGATAAATTCCAGGGGTTTGACCTGATCCACGAAAATATCCTTTGCCAGCAACAGGGTGCCGGACCGGTCATATACATCCACCCCGGTTCTCACCCGGCCACCCTGGCGGACCTGTTCAATCAGCCTGTCTATGGATACCAAGCGTTCTATCATGGTTACCCTGTCATCCGCCATGGTCTCCCATGGCCCAGACCGCATGGGCCAGTGAGATAAACTCATCAATGACCAGGGTCTCGGCCCTGCGGACCGGATCAATACCTGCCCGCTCCAGGGCCTCGCGCGCCTCTGACTTTTTCAGCCCAAGTTCTCCGCCGGTCATGGAATTATTCAATGTTTTTCTCCGCTTGGAAAAGGCCGCCTTGATCACCTCAAACAAAAGGGTCTCCTTGTCTTCATCCATCCCCGGAGGGATGTCAAAAAAATCAAACCTGAGCACCGTAGAATCCACATCCGGCCGGGGAAAAAATGAATTGGGCCGGATATTTGCCACATGGGAAATCTTTGCGGCATACTGAACCACGGCGGAGAGCCGTGAGTAATCCCGTCCCCCCGGGGAGGCAAGAAGGCGGACGGCAAGTTCCTTTTGAAACATCAAAAAGGCCCGGTCAACCACCGACCTGACCTTGACAAGCTTAAACAGGATTTGGGAGGAGATATTATAGGGAAGATTACCCATGACAACCAATTTGCTGTCACCGGCAATCTCCCGGATATCTGTTTTAAGAATATTTTTATTAATAATGGTGACATTGGAGATATCGGCGGCTTCCAGCTCGGATTCCAGCAGGGGGATAATACGCCTGTCCTTTTCCACGGCCGTTACCCGGCCGGCGGCCCGGGCCAAAGGAAGGGTCAGGGCACCCAGGCCGGGCCCCACCTCCAGAACACGGTTCTCCTTGCAGATGCCGGTGTAATCGACGATCATCTGTGCGGTGGCAGGATTGGACAAAAAATTTTGCCCCATCTCTTTTCCGGCATACAGGTTGTTTTGCTTTAATAATTCCCCGGGGTGTGTCATTGTACCTTATTTCCTTTGTGAAATTTTCAGTAATTTTTAAATTTAATACCCGGTATCATACCACAGGGGACGGAAAAGATACAAAATATAAGAATTATAAAATAAAATCACCGGTCTGTGCCCCTTTTTCACGGGCAATTACTTTACTCTTATTTACAAATTTACTACTTGACTTTATACCTGTTCGGAAGTAATTTTTATAAGTCTTTCGTGCACCTAAGGCACAAAAACTTAAATATACCGTCCATTGAAATTAAATACTTTTTGTGCCGCTTTGAGTTGGTATTAAGCTCGGTTCAAATTGGCCTGATTATAATTTGATATTGAGCCTTACGATTCAACACCAACAAACCGGACAAATTGTTCTGTGCATACACCTATCTTCTTTTCTACGCACAGGGCCTTCCATCCAAAGATTTAAGGAGACTTCTACCATGGAACAGACAGATCTCGGCGCCAACTGGGAAAGCGTTATTAAAATATTTCTGCACCGCCTGGATATCCCCACCAGGGAAGACATTGCTCACCTCCATGCCAGGCTTGACAAACTTGAGCAATTAATTTATCAGAAACAGCCTCCAGGCAAGGATGCGGGAAAAACACGGGTAGCTAAAAAAAAGAGTTCCTCGGCCATTGTACTGGAAATCATCGGCAACCATCCCGGAGGCACCAATTTTAAGACTATCAAGGCGGCCACAGGATTTGATGATAAAAAACTGAGGAATATCATATTCAGGCTGGACAAGATCAAAAAGATCCAGCGTGTCACCCGGGGAATTTATAAAAAAATATAGTTAAAAAACAGGATAAACAGCATGGAAAAAATTGCATTCACGCCAGGACAGACCATTAACGGCTATCGGGTCAAGCAGGTCTCCCACCTGCCCAGCATTGACGCTCACCTCATTGAACTCACCCACATTGCCACCGGGGCTACCCATATCCACATCGCCAATGAGGATAAGGAAAACACATTCGGGGTCTTTTTCAGAACCGTGCCACAGGACTCCACCGGGGTGGCCCATATTCTGGAACACACCGTGCTCTGCGGATCAAAAAAATACGGGGTAAGGGATCCTTTTTTTTCCATGATCAAGCGGACCTTGTCCACATTTATGAATGCATTCACCGCATCGGACTGGACCATGTATCCCTTTTCCACCCAGAATAAAAAAGACTATTACAACCTAATGGATGTTTACCTGGATGCAGCCTTTTTCCCCAATATAGATGAATTGAGCTTCAAGCAGGAAGGCCATCGCATGGAGCTTGAGACCAGTGATGAGGGGACTGAGGAATTGGTATACAAGGGGGTGGTATACAATGAGATGAAAGGGGCCATGTCCTCCCCCAACCAGGTCCTGTCCAGGTCTCTGCTTCAGGGGCTTTATCCGGACACCACTTACAGCAACAACTCCGGGGGAGAGCCTGCCGACATCCCCGGACTGACCCACGAAGGACTGAAAGAATTTCATGCCCAATATTACCACCCGTCAAATTCCTTTTTCTACACCTACGGGAACCTGCCCCTGGAAGAGACCTTAACCCTTATCCAGGAGAAGGTATTATCCAGATTTGATTTTCTGGACATGGACACCCGGGTCCCCTCCCAGCCCAGATGGACCGCCCCCCGGACCCAGACCCAGGCCTATGCCTATGCAGATCCCGACGACCTGTCAAACAAATACCAGGGCTGTGTGGCCTGGCTCACCTCGGATATCTGCTCGGGGTTTGATGTCCTGGTCCTGACCGTCCTGGAACAGATCCTTCTGGGAAACTCGGCATCCCCCCTGCGCAAGGCCCTCATAGATGCAAACCTGGGATCTGCCCTGTCCGACGGCACCGGGTTTGACGGTGACAACAAGGACACCATGTTTGTCTGCGGCCTCAAGGATATTACCAAAGCCTCGGTGCCCAAGGTTGAGGAAATTATTTTCAACACCCTCACGGATCTGGCGAATAAGGGCATTGAACGTCAGCTCATCGACTCTGCCATCCACCAGATAGAATTCTACCGCAAAGAGATCACCAACACCCCTTACCCTTTCGGGATCAAACTGCTGCTCTCCTTTGCCGGCACCCTCATCCACGGCGGAGACCCCGTGACCTGTATCAACATTGACCAAGACCTGGACCGGCTCATGGCGGAACTGAACAAGGGCCCGTTTCTGGAAGAAAAAATACGCAGTTTTTTCCTGGACAATCCCCACAGGCTGCTGTTCACACTGGAGCCTGATCCGGATCTGGAAGCCGGGCAGGTGGAAAAAACCCGGGCAGAGCTCAAATCCATCCTCTCCACCCTCAGCCCCAAGGATATCAACCGGATCAACCAGGATGCAAAGGCCCTTGAGGCCCTCCAGGAAACCGAGGAAGACCTCGCCGTCCTGCCAACCCTGGAACTTGAGGACGTGCCCCCGGAAATCGAAATCATCCACCCGGATGAAATCCAGGAATCAACACTTGCCACCTGTTACGACAAGGCCACCTCAGGCATTCTCTACTTTACCTGCCCTGTTGGGGCAGGCAATATTCCAACCAACCTCTTTGCCATGGCCCCGTTTTTCTGCAGGGCCTTTACCAGCAGCGGAACGGCCAAAAGTTCCTATGTACAGATGGCCGAACGCATAGATCTCTATACCGGGGGTATCTCAGTATCACCCTTTTCAGGATCCTACTTTTCAGAGGAAGGGGAATCCCACTCTTTCCTGGCCCTCCAGGGAAAGGCATTGGACCGGAACATAGACAATCTCTTCGACCTGGTGGATGAATTTGTCAACAGCTACGGATTCAGTGACCATGACCGGCTCAAAAGCCTGCTCCTCCAGTACCAGGCCGCCCTGGAATCCTCCATCGTATCCACGGGCCACAGGTATGCCATTTCATTGTCCGCCCGCCACCTGTCCCGGGCCTCCCATATCAATGAACTCTGGCACGGCATTGCCCAGTTTCAAAACATCAAGGCCCTGACCGCCCGGATCATAAATGAAGATACAGGAAAGACGGAACTTGAGGCCCTGACCCGGGACCTGGCATCCATGGCCGGGGCCCTGCTGAAAAAAGAGAATTTCAAACCAGCGGTGATCGGGTCCCACCCCTCCCTGGTCCGGGCGGACCAGAGAATCCAAAAGATCCACGACAGCCTGGCCAACGGGACCCAGACGGCCTTTTTCACCCCGGACATTGACTGCGACACCCAAAGGCCCTACCAGGGATGGTACACCAATACGGCCGTCTCCTTTGTGGGCCAGTCTTTTAGAACCGTCCGCATCACCCATGAAGACTCCCCGGGCCTGGCCGTTATTTCCAAACTGCTCCGTTCTCTGTACCTTCACAGGGAAATCAGGGAAAAAGGCGGTGCCTACGGCGGATTTGCCATGTACAACACCGAAGAGGGCATCTTCTCTTTCGGGTCTTATCGGGACCCCCACATCAAACGGACCCTGGACGTCTATGCAGATGCCTGTGACTTTATTGTCCAGGGCAAATTTACGGAAACCGATGTAAAGGAGGCCATCCTCCAGGTCTGCTCGGATATCGATAAACCCGAGACCCCGGGGCCGGCAGCCATGAAAGCCTTTTACAGAAGGATCACAAAGCTCTCCGACGAAATCCGCAAGGGGTTCAAGGATGCGCTGCTGAGGCTGGATAAGAAACGGGTCCAGGAGATTGCCGCCACCTATTTCAGCCGGGATGAGGCCGACAAGGGCATTGCCGTTATTTCCTCCAAGACCCTTCTGGAGCAGGCCAACCAGGCCCTGGAAGCAGATAGCCGGCCGCCCCTGGAACTGAAAAAAATCTAGATATCGGAAAAGAGGCGGGACAATTTTTGTTCCGCCTCTCTATCAAGGCCGGCCCCTTTTCGGGCAATCTTTAAGGTATGATCTCCCAGAAGCCGGTACAGCGAAGAGAACTGCGGCATTTTAGCGTCGATATCGGCCAGATGACGGGAAACAATTTCATCATCCCCCCGGGCAACCGGGCCGGTGAGGGCATTGGCACACCCTTTGGCCTTGATATTGGCCAGGGTTCCCTGAATCAGGGGTTCCAGAATCCCATAGGCATCAGACTCGCTGAGACCCGTTTCCATAAGCAGGCGCAGGGCAAAATTTTCCAGGGTCACCAGGTAGTTGGAAGCCGCCACAGCCGAGGCATGGTAAAGGGTTTTGGCATCCGTGGGAATGGCAAAGGCCCGGGCCCCCACCGCCGAAATAATTTCCTTGCCCAGATCAATGGCGGCAGGGCTGCCTTCCACTGACATATTGATGTTTTTAAAAGGATTGACCCGGCCCGGCTCATAGGGTGTAAAGGCCTGGAGGGGATGGATGGAGCCGGTATGGGCCCCGGCATTCCGGGCCTTGGCCAGAATATCCGAGGACAGGGCACCGGAAAGATGGAACACCATGGCACCTGGTGCCAATCCCTCCTTATCTGCCAATTCCCTGCACATAGGCTCAATGAGCGTGTCCGGGGTGGTAATAAAAAGTATATCACCGGCCCGGGCGCAGTCTTCAGCCCGGGAAAACACCTCACCCTTACCTGCCATTTTCTGTGCAAACCGGGCCGAATCTTTAGTTTTGCTGAAAAAACCTGATGGTTTAAATCCATTTTCCGCCAGGAATACGGCCAGGGAAACCCCGACCCGGCCGCACCCGATAACGGAAAATTTTCTTTTATTTGTACTCATAGTCTTCAGACGGGAAGCTCCCCTGCCTGACCTCTTTGATATAGGCTTCCAATCCCTGGTTAGCCAGGGCCGCAATATCTGCATATTTTTTCACGAACTTGGGCAGGAACCGGTCATTGATCCCCAGCATGTCGTGGAGCACCAGGATCTGCCCGTCACAGCCGGGCCCGGCACCGATACCGATTGTGGGGATATCCAGTTCTTTAGTGATCCTGGCGGCAATGGGAGAGGGAATCCCCTCCAGAACCACGGAAAAGGCACCGGCGGCCTGAACGTCTTTGGCATCCAGGAGCAGGCGGTCTTCATCCCGCTGGACCTTGAATCCCCCCATCTGATGGACGGACTGGGGAGTGAGGCCGATATGGGCCTGGACCGGAATACCGGCCTTGGCAATGGCGGAAATCACAGGGCAGACATCGGCACCGCCTTCCAGTTTCACGGCAGACGCCCCCGCCTCTTTTAAAAACCGGCCGGCATTTTCCACGGCCGTGTCCACAGCTCCATGGTAGGACATGAAGGGCATGTCCCCAACCACCATGGAATAGGTACAGGCACGGGTCACCAAAGAGGTATGGTAAATCATCTCATCCATGGTCACGGGCAGGGTGGTCTCCTTGCCCTGGACCACCATTCCTAAGGAATCACCCACCAGGATGATATCAATTCCGGCCTTGTCCACCAGTCCGGCAAAGGGGTAATCATAGGCCGTGAGGGCGGTTATTTTTTTTCCTGACTGCTTCATTTTCATTAAAGTGGTTGTGGTCACTTTAGCGCTCATATCTGCCTCCTGATATTTTTTTTGCGTTTACAGCTGCTATGCTCGTTTTTTCAGCCATGACTGATACCGGACCATACCGGCCAGGGCCTTAACCGCCCGTTCCGGTGACGGGAAGAATACCCCCTTATAATCGGTATTATCATACCTGTAAAGGGTCCGGCTCAGCTCGTCGGTGAGCAGACTGACGCCCAGCACCGGTTTTTCATATTTCTGGGTCAGTTCCACCACATATTCCGAGTATTCTTCCTCTGCCTTGATCATCATGTCCCTGAAGGGAGCGGCTGTGGCTTCATCCATGGCAGGGTCGGTCTTAAGGATGGAGTTCATCATGGCATTAACCAGGATCCGGCGGCCGTGGATGCCAAGGTGGATCACGGCGTCACACCCGTCCCATTTGAGCAGTTCCTCCATACAGGTCTTGGGAATATTCATATCCCCCTCCCCCACAATGTCCACGGGGTTGCCGTGGCTCCAGAAATCCGGGAGGATCTTATTGAGCCGGCCGATAATGCCGTCTGACAATTGGGGCACCGCAAGGCCGTGTTCGGCACAAAGGTCCGTGGCCACAACTCCCCATCCTCCCCCCAGGGTCATAATGGCCACCCGATTTCCCCTGGGCAGGGGCAGGGAGGAAAATACAGCAGACAGGTCCAGCAGTTCCATGGGCTGCTCCACCTGGATAATACCCGACTGGTCGCAGGCCGCATTAAAGACCTTGGCGTCCGATGCCATGGCGCCGGTGTGGCTGGAGGCGGCCTGTTCTCCCATTTGGGTCCGCCCACCCTTGAGCACCACCACAGGCTTCTTTTTGGATACCCGGGAGGCAGATTCAAAGAACCGCCGCCCATCCTTGATGCTCTCAATATAGAGAACCACGGTCCGGGTCAGTTCATCCCGTTCAAAGGCCTCCATATAATCTTCAATGGTGACCATGGCTTCGTTCCCTGATCCCGAGAAAGCCCGGATGCCGATATCCTGCTGTTCGGCAAAGGAGAGCAGCTGGGTACCCATGTTCCCGGATTGACATACCAGGGCCGTGGACCCAGGAATGGGATAAGCATTGGCAGCCGTGGTATAAAAGTCGGCATGGGGATTGCAGACCCCCATGGTGTTGGGGCCCAGCACCAGGATGCCGGCGTCGGCCGCTTTTTCCATCACCGCATCTTCAAGGGCCCGGCCTTCCTCCCCGACCTCCCTGAATCCAGAAGTAATCAGGAGCATGCCCTTAACGTTTTTGGCCGCCATTTCGGGAATGAGATCCAGGACCCGGTGGGCCGGCACCGTCACCACGGCCAGGTCCACATCGCAGGGGATATCGGCCAGGCCTTTATATACCTGGCGGCCCATGATCTTTCCCCCCTTGGGGTTGACCAGAAAAACCCGACCCTTGAAATCCCGGGCAAAGGTATTGGTGGGGAGCATATGTCCCCATTTTCCCGGGGTACCCGACGCCCCCACAAAGGCAATGGTGCCTGGGTAATAGCAGGTCTTAAGCCGGCTCATATCTATTGTAAACTTCCGGGGCTTTTTCTTTTCCGCCTCCCCCAGAATCATGAGCCCGTCTACTGCAACAGGCCTGCCCGTGGGCTCCACAATCAAAGGGTTGATATCAATTTCCCGGATTTGAGGACAGGTAATTGCCAGATCGGAGAGCCCCCTGAGAATATTTTTCAGAGCATTCCTGTCAACGGCGGCCTCTCCACGGAAAGCGCCCATAAGCTTTTGAGCGCTCAGCCCGTCCAGCATATCATCCATATCCGCCTCACCCAGGGGGGCAATTTTAAAGACAATATCCCCCAGGGCTTCGGTGAAAATTCCGCCCAGGCCGAACATGATCACCGGACCGAACTGGGCGTCCCTGAACATTCCGGCCACAAATTCCCTCTTGCCCTGGATCATGGGCTGTACCAGAAAGGCCTCCAGATCTTCTCCACCTCGTTCTTCAATGGTTTGGGCCGCTTCTTCCAGCCGAACCCTGGAGGGGATGCCCACAATGACCAGACCGGCCTCGGTCTTGTGAAGCATGTCTTTGCCCAGCCCCTTGAGTACCAGGGGATATCCCAGTTCCTCCCCGGCTTTCAGGACTTCTTCCCGGGTGGTCACTTTTCTTTCCCCTACCACGGGCATATTGAGCTGCCTGAAAATATCTTTGGCCTCATCTTCATTCAAACTGAGGTTGCCTGCTTTAATATGCCTGATGATTACTTTCTCTATCTGTTCTAATCCCGTCATGCTCTTACTCCGTTGAATACAATATCAGAAATTCCGCTGGACACCTTGTCAATATCAAGTTCCCTGCCAAAAATAATTTCTCCCAGGCAGGCGTGTTCAATTGCCCCCAAAATAACCTTGCGCAACATATAAGGGTCGGTTTCAGACCGGATTTCACCGGAATCAATTCCCTTTTGAATGATCCATAAAATGGTGGCGGAATACTCCCTCACCAGTCCGTAGGCACAGGAGTTGAAAAACGCCGGGGAATTTCTCACCTCCAGCATGAGCATTTTGGAAAAAAGCCGATTTTCCCCATAGCTTTCCAGACTGGTAAAAATTAGAATTTTCAGCTGCCCGATACTGGTGGCTTCCCTGGCAATCCGTTCTTTAATTTGGGCCTGGAACACTGTAAAATGATCGTTAAGGACCTGGTACAGCAGATCTTTTTTGTCCTTAAAGTATTTATATATCAGCCCTTCGGTGACGGAGCCGTTCCTGGCAATCTCAGCCGTGGTAATGGAATGGAAATCCTTTTCTTCCATCAGCTTTGAAAAAGAGTCCATGATCTTGATCCGGCCCGGCGGATTTGTTTTTCGTTTATGCGCCATACCCTGTGCCTGTTGTTTTCCTCTTATGGTTGCGTAAGGTGAGTAACACTTACTTACAAAACTTTATCCTGTCAAGATCTTATTTTCCCTTTCCCGCCCCGGACACTTCATCTTGGAAAAAACAGCCATAGGATTGATCGAGGCTGTTACCTGCTTATATTACGTAACATACCTGTTTAGGAATCGTTACAAAATAACTTGATCTAAATTGTTTCTACCCCCCTTAAATGGGTATTTTTTTCAAAAAAACCGAACTGCTTAAAGCGGCGGGTCTTTTGAAAACAAAAGATCAAGTAATTATGACGCCGATCCATAGGTATTTACCCTTAAATCCATTAAGGAGACTCCCATGAAAGATACTGAAAACCTGCATTTGAGAATCCAGGACCTTTGCGCCTGCTTTTCAGGTACAGACCCGCTAAAAGAGATGTCGAGCATTGCCTCCATCGCCAACGAACCGGAATCCGGGGACGCAGCCCTCAAATGGGTGGCCCTGGCTGCCTTGCACGGGATTAATGCCAATGCTGAAAAAATAAGCCTCAAAGAAGATGAAGACGGCAAAATACGTGTCACTGCCCAATACCGGGAAACCCAACTGCCCTCACCCGGCAGCACAGTAGGCAATAAGGTATTTGACGTATTCCGGGAAATCACCCACATTGATGATGCCAAGGGTAAAACCAGCCTGGCATTGGGTATTATGGACTCCAGCATTGAATTGTCCGTGGCCATCAAAGAGAAAAAAGGAAAACGGAAAATCTCCATAAAATTCCCGGAGAACTAACACCCATAAAATGTCCCATTCCAGAACCGTTCTGGAATGGGATAAACCATTAAGCCCTTTGGAGGCCCGTTTGACCATTGATACCCACATGGACTGTCACATGCATTCCACCTATTCCGACGGCAGTTCATCCATTGACCAATTGGCAGAATCCGCCCTTGAAAAGGGATTGAACACCATTGTCATCACCGACCACATGCCCCTGCCCTTCCCCACCCGGTATGCCATGGAGCCGGATAAAATAGAGGACTACCGCAACGACATACACAGGGCCAAAAAAAAATTCAGCCCGGATCTGACAATAATGGCAGGGCTTGAAATGGAATATCTTCCAGGCCACCTGGACTGGATAAAACAGATCGTTGATTTGAAATGGGATATGCTGTTAGTCTCCATCCACGGTATTGAATCTGGCCGTGGAGGACCGAATCAGAGCCATTTCATGGTAAACGGCCGTGAAGATGAGTTCAAAAACACCCTGGAAAAGGTGTTTAAAAATGATATCCAAGCATTCTGCACCCGCTATTACGCCCTGATCAGGGAGGCTGCGGCAACGGGATGGTTTGATGTGGTCGGCCATATGGATGTCATCAAAAAGCATAACCGAAACAACCGGTATTTTGATGAACATTCAGGCTGGTACACTGCCTTAATCCAAAACACTCTGGACACCATAGCCGAAAACAAGATGCAAATAGAGATAAACACCAACGGCCACAACCATCCGGCAGGCACCTTTTACCCCTCCGCATGGATTATCCGTGACGCCCGGGAAAAAGGGATCCCCATAATCCTGGGATCCGATGCCCACGCTCCTGACTACCAGTGCCAGTATTTTAACCGGGTCTGCCCCCCCCCGGACATGCACTTTTCATCCGGTCGGAATTAAGTTATATTACCCCCAGTGAAAACGATTGAAAAGACCCTCAGGAGCCCCATGTCCCAAGCCATTTTTAATGAATTATTCAAAAATTACAACACCCTGATATCCAGAGTAGACGCCCATATCGCCGGGGTAATGGAAACCCAGGACGGCCACATTTCGTGTAAAAAAGGATGTGATGACTGCTGCCGGTTTTTAAACCTCTTTCCCGTGGAGGCCTTTGCCCTCTCCCGGGCCTTTGCGGCACTCCCGGAAAAAGAGCAGGTCCAGATTCTGGACAAAGCAGACCAGGGTGAAGATCAATGCCCCCTGCTCATTGATCATGTCTGCATGCTTTATCCGGTCCGGCCCGTGATCTGCCGGACCCACGGATTTCCCATCTACATGGAAAAAGAGGGGCAGATTATGGTGGATTTCTGTCCTGAAAATTTCAAGGGATTGACTGACCTGCCAAAGGAAGCAATGCTGGACCTGGACCAGCTCAACACCCTGCTGTCAGCCGTTAATCAGCATTTTCTGTCCAGCCTGGATGCCGAACTTCCGGAACGAATTCCAGTATCCCGGGCATTGACCCTGTGGGAGTCCCTGGAGGAAGAAGAATAGCTCCAGGAGTGGCATTCTTGAACCGCGACCATTGCATTCCCGCGCCCCCCCAAACCCCACCCCAGCCGTCTTTGGATTCAACCATTTGAAATAAAAGCATTTTATACACAGCCTTCTCTGGCACCCATTTTGCTCAAGTCTAATTCCGAATTAAAACCGGAACAGAATGTGTAACCACCGACAACCGCAGACTGTACTGCCTTTGCCGCGGCTAATACTTGATTTATGATTTTGGGAGGTTAAAAAATGAATGCGTTGCTGATCATGGTCCTGGCCTTTGCCGGCTATCTTTTAATGTACAATTTATACGGAAAATTTATCGGGCAGAAGATTTTCAAACTGTCCAGGGCGGCCACCGCCCCCTCAGTTGAACTGGAAGACGGAATTGATTATGTCCCCACCAAAAAAGAGGTGATTTTCGGCCATCATTTTACCTCCATTGCCGGAACCGGCCCCATTGTGGGGCCGGCCGTGGCAATTATATGGGGATGGGTTCCGGCCCTGATATGGGTCTTCTTCGGCAGCATTTTCATGGGCGCGGTCCATGATTTCGGAGCCCTGATCATTTCCATGAGAAACCAGGGCAAATCCATAGCCGATTATACCGCCAAATACGTGAACAACCGGACCCGGTTTTTCTTTTTCCTCATTGTCTTTCTTGAACTCTGGATCGTAATCGCCATCTTCGGACTGGTCATAGCCGTTGTCTTTGCCATGTACCCGGCATCGGTATTTCCGGTCTGGTGCGAGGTGCCCATTGCAGTCTATCTTGGGTATGCCGTCTATAAAAAGGGCAAAAGCGTGATGACCTGGTCCATAATCGCTGTTATCGCCATGTATGGGACCGTGCTCATCGGGGTTTATTTTCCCATTAAGATGCCCGCAATTGCTGGCATTCCAGCCACAGGCGTCTGGACCATCCTCCTGGTGATCTATGCATTCATCGCATCCACCCTGCCCGTGACCACCCTGCTCCAGCCCAGGGATTTTATCAACTCCCACCAGCTTTTGATTGCCATGACCCTGCTGATCCTGGGTGTTATGGTTTCCGCCTTTGGTGGCAACCTTGAAATCGTGGCCCCGGCCTTTGCGCCCACACCGGAAAAAGCGCCCCCCATGTGGCCTTTCTTGTTCATCACCATTGCCTGCGGGGCCATCTCGGGATTCCACTCCCTGGTCTCATCAGGCACCTCGGCCAAACAGGTTAGAAATGAAACCGACTCTCTCTTTGTGGGATACGGATCCATGCTCATGGAAGGGGCTCTGGCCACCCTGGTTATCATTGCCGTATCCGCCGGTATCGGCATGGGATATGTGACCAAATCAGGGGAGACCCTCACAGGGGTTGCCGCCTGGACCACCCATTACTCTTCCTGGGCTGCAGCCGCAGGCCTGGGCTCAAAAGTCGGCGCCTTTGTCAACGGTTCCGCCAATATGATTGCCTCCCTGGGCCTTCCCAACGGGTTTGCCGTGGTCATCATGGGGGTCTTTGTGGCTTCATTTGCCGGCACCACCCTGGACACGGCCACACGGATCCAGCGTTATATCGTTTCCGAGCTGTTTTCCAGCGTCAAACTTAACTTTCTCACCGGCAAATACATCGCCACCTTCATTGCCGTTGCCACGGCCCTGGCCCTGGCCTTTGCCACAGGCGCCGGCGGAAAAGGCGCCCTGAAGCTATGGCCCCTTTTTGGTGCCGTAAACCAGACCCTGGCCGGCCTGGCCCTGATCATCATCACCGTCTACCTGAAAACCAAGGGCGGGGTCAAGTGGCTGATTGCAGGCATACCAGCAGCCCTCATGATGGTCATGACCATCTGGGCCCTGGTCATCAACCAGACCAAATTCGGCGCCAGTCACAATATGCTGCTCCAGGTGGTCAACGGACTCATCCTGGCCCTGGCGCTCTGGATTTTTGCCGAAGGTATCATTAAACTCATGTCCATGGGATCAGACAATACCCTGCAGACCCGTACAGAACCTTAGAACCAACGGGCAGGGCCCCGGCCCTGCCCCCTTTAATTATGCTGAACCAATTAAAACGACTTTATTTTATTATCCTGACGCCGGCCATGATCCTCTTCCCGGCCCTGTTCCTGGCAAGGGGATGGGAGCTGGTCCGGCCCGGGCAGTTTATGCTCCCGCAGCCCTGGCCTGCAGTCCTTCTCACGGCAGCTGCCGTGACAGCAATCGCAGGCCCGGTATTTGTCAGAACCCTGTTTGCCCACCGGGTGCAAAGCAACACCCGGGTCTCCACGGAGGCCTTTTTTTTATTCCAGGTGAGGCTCCTGACTGTCTCCGGCATCACTCCCTACCTGGCCATTATTGCTGTGGCCTGCGATTTGCCCCAGTTCCACGCCGCGGCCATTGTTCTCTTTGCCCTGTACAGCCTTTACTATTATTTCCCCTCAGCCCCACGGATCAATTTTGACCGGAAAATCTTCAGGGTGGCATCATGATCCCTGGTTTTTTCAAAACAATACAAGCCAGGCTGAAGCAGATCTGGGATACAGCAGATGAGGTTGCCCGGGGTAAGGCCGTGGAACGAATTGAGCCTGAGCTGGAAGAACTTGAATACATATTTGCCCTGCTCACCCAGGGGGCATTCATCGGCATGCCGTCCCCCCCGGTACAGATCAGCATGGACCTGCTCCCTGACATGGAAAAGGACCTGGTCCTTCTCATGGAGCGGGTGGAAACGGCAAATGAACCCTTGTCCAGATTATTTTCGGTGTTTGATATCTCATGACAATAGAACCCCATACCCTGTTTTTCCTGGGCAAAGGCGGAACCGGCAAGTCCACAGCCTCTGTAATCATGGCCTTAGAGCTTGCAGGCAAAGGCAAAAGAGTGCTTCTGGCATCCTTTGACGATGCCCATAACCTGTCAGATATTTTCCAGGCCCGCCTCTCCCATAACCCCTTCCCTGTGGCCAAAGGATTAGATGTGCTCCAGGTGGACAGGGACAGGGAGATAAAAGCCTACCTGAACCACACCACCCAAAAGGTCAAACAGAGCTATACCTATCTGACCGCCTTTAACCTGGACAATTATTTTGATGTCCTGAAATTCTCTCCGGGCATGGAAGCCCATGCCCTGGCCGCAGCCTTCACAGAGTTAAAACAGACCCACAGCACCCATGATTATCTGATCGTGGACATGCCCCCCACGGCCCTGTCCATGCACTTTTTCAACCTGCCCGCCCTCTCACTGCTCTGGGTGGAACAATTGGAAAAACTGAGAAACGAAATCAACAAGCGAAAAGAAATTATCTCCAGGATTAAATTCGCCGGCAAGGAAATCCAGCGGGACAAAGTATTGGCCAGGATCAAAGAACTCAAGGCCAACCACCTGGCCCTCAAGGCCTTTTTCGAAGATCCGGGCCGTGCCCGTTTTTTTGCCGTGCACAACAACGACCCATTGTCCCTGGCTGAAACCCGGCGGATTGTCGCCCAGCTTGACAGCCTGAACATCCAATTGACCGGCTTTATTCTCAATCACAGGACCCCGGCCCCCACCAGACCGGATATTACAATACAAAAAAGATACAAGTTGCCGCCCCTGCAGGCCATGGAACTTCCCTATTCTTCCCTCCCCCTCATCGGCATTGACACCCTCACCCAATACGCAGATTCAAAAAACATTGATTTAGGCCGCCTTTTGCAGGATGGAAAGGTTCTTGACAGTCAGATCGCTTATAGGGTAGTAAATTAACAGATCTTCCCGGAATAATTAGTGCTTGAACGAAACCTTGCCCATCTGCTGCGTTGCTGCAAAAATCCGAAATTCTCATCTACTACAGTGCACTCCGGTTTCAGGTGTTCTTGCGCCTTGCATATGGGCAAATTCTCATCCAAGCACGGTTTTTGGGTCAGACACCAATTAATACTTTTACACAGGAACCACACCGTCGTCACCGGTTCTGCTTCCTGTGGGGCGAGGGCATGCCATGGCCAATTCACCGGCAGACAGGACCATGGGAAGAAAAAATCACCTGCAGGCCATCGGGATCAGCATAGGCCTGTGCCTAGTCCTCTTTGCCGCCGCCGCCATAATCGCCCTGAAACAGTCTCCCCGCCCGGCCCCCTTCACCCCGCCCACATTGTACGATAAATTTTTTTTCCCCTCTGAGGAAAACGCATTCTTGGGTTTACCCATGGTCACCGGCACCCTTAATGATGTGACTGTGGTGAAGGGCAGCAGCTATATCTGGGCTGTTGGAAACGATGGATTAATCCTGGTGAGCCAGGACCGGGGAAATTCCTGGCAGCGCCGGGACCTGCCCGGGAACAGGACCGCTCCCAAACGGCCTAAAGCTCCGACAGGCCTTAAAGGCGCCCTCTTCAACTGGAAAACGACCCAAGCCTGGGCGGCTTCCAAAAAAGAATATTACAGAACAGAGGCGCCTGACATACGCCAGCAATACACGCCCCAACAGCAAAGCCCTCCGAAGCTACAAAAAATAACAGCCCCTTCATTCACTGAAAACGCATCGGAAACAACCCAGACCCAGTTCCTACCGCCCCATTTTACATCCATAGTCTTCATCAGCCAGACCAATGGCTGGATCACAGGCTCCGGCGGCACCATTTTGCACACAGCCGACGGCGGTACTACCTGGGATTTCCAGGAGACAGGTGTTAATGAAACCTTAAATGCTGTGCATTTCACAGATGACGGAAACGGCTGGGCCTGCGGTGAGAAAGGGACCATTTTATCCACGGCTAACAACGGAAAAACCTGGAGGAGACGGCGAAATCCAGGCAGAGCCAAGGTCCAATGGCATTCTGTTTTCTTTTTGACCTCCGCAAAAGGATGGCTCTGCGGCACAGGCGGAGAGATTTTATATACACAGGACAGCGGCAGAACGTGGAGGCGTCATTCAAGTAACATCAGCGGGGAGGTCTCTCTCAAGTCCGTTTATTTTACAGATTCTGAAACCGGATGGGCCTGCGGCAGCAACCGATTCTTTTCAACCCGGGACGGAGGGGGAACCTGGGCGCCCATTAAGACAGGCGTTCCACTCACTGTCACCCTCCACGATATCTATTTTTCCGACCCCGACCATGGATGGATATCAGGGGACAACGGCATTGTCTTGTTCACCACAGACCGCGGAATGACCTGGATTTTCGGGAACCGGAAAAACGGCCCCTCACTCAGCGGCATCAGCTTCAGAGACGCGGACAATGGCTGGGCCTGCGGCATGGACGGCACTCTTTTATCCACTTCCGACGGGGGACAAAACTGGCAGATACGGACCATTGGGGCACCTGCCAGGTTCTCATCGGTATTTTTCACTAGCCCGGGATATGGTTGGGTTGCCGGGGACCGGGGCACCCTGCTGTTTTCAAAGGACGGGGGGCGGCACTGGGAACCAAGGGAAACCAGCACCTCAGGCGTGATTACGGCCCTGCACTTCACTGACAGGAACCACGGATGGGCCAGCAGCACAGCAGGCGGTATTCTTCTAACCACAGACGGGGGGCAAAACTGGAAAAAAACACCACAGCCCAGTGTCGGACCCAAGACAGATATCCAGTTTCTGGACAACACCTATGGCTGGACCTGTGGCAGACGCGGTTTGGTCCTGGCCTCGGAAGACGGAGGACAAACCTGGCAAAAAAGATGGCCTGACGACCGTCCTAACCATATGCAGTCCCTTTCCTTTCTGGACAAGGACATAGGCTGGATACTGGAAAAGAGAGGAAAAATCAATTTCACCCAGGACGGCGGGACACGCTGGGAGCACTATAAAATAAAAACAAAATCCGGACTCAATGCCATTCATTTTACCGACACCAATCATGGGTGGATCTGCGGAGAAAACGGGACTATACTATTCAGCCAAAACAGGGGCCGGACCTGGACCCCGCAGAAAAGCGGCACCTTAGAGGATCTGACCGCCCTGTATTTCACAGACCCTCAGCAAGGTTGGGTGGTTGGCAGCCAGGGCACTATCCTTTACACGGCTGACGGCGGCAGGACATGGACCCCCCAGGACACTCAGACCTCAGCCCGGCTCACATCCGTTCATTTTACAGATGGGTCCCAGGGCTGGGTAACCGGACTGGGAGGCACCATCCGCCTGACCACGGACGGGGGACAGACCTGGGAAAAACCGATATACAGCCGTCTGCCCGCCCCATGGTTCTGGATGCTCTGCCTAGGCCTGATCCTGGTATCCCTTTTTGTGGTCCGGAAAGCAAATGCCCCCCGGTCCAGCGGAGAAACAGTGGCAGATGTCCTGGCATCAGACCGGCCCCTTCAGGCCGGTGATCCCGACCCCCTGGGGTTTGAGCAGATTTCCTCGGGCCTGTCCCGGTTTATTGCCAATGTGCACACCGATCCCCCGCTGACCATTGCTGTAACCGGGGAATGGGGCACGGGAAAATCTTCCCTCATGAACCTGCTTTATCACGACCTCAAGCAGCGCAGGTTCCATCCGGTATGGTTCAATGCCTGGCACCATCAGAAGGGAGAACAGCTCCTGGCATCTCTCTATGCCCAGATCCGAAGCCAGGCCCTGCCCTCCCTCTGGCACCCTACAGGCTTCCAGTTCCGGCTCCGCCTCCTATTCAGGCGGGGGATGCGCAACCCCATCCTTTTCGGACTCCTGGCCTTTCTGTTCTTTGCCGCTTTTCCCATGCTCAGAGACGGAGTCCAAACCTTTGTCTCCTCCCTGGTTGACTTTCTGTCCTATCTTATACGGGGCCAGACAGACAAGGCAGGGCAAATTTTCTCCATGTCACACCTTCTGGCCGCAGTCCAGGACAAATGGCTTCCCACCCTCCTGGCCTCACCGGCCGTGGCAGCTGTGCTCAAGGCGATCCGGGCCTTTGGCCTCTCTCCCCAGAGCCTGCTGGTGCTGGGATCAACCGGTAAATCCAGGGCAGGCCTGGACCCCGGCGCCAGATCCAGGTTCACCCACGAATTCAACGATGTGACCTCAAGCCTGGATCTGGGCGCCATGGTTATTTTCATCGATGACCTGGACCGGTGCAGCAAGGAAAATGTGGTTGAAATACTTGAGACCATCAATTTTCTGGCCGTGTCCGGCAATTGTTTCATCATCCTCGGCATGGCCAGGCAGTGGGTAGAAACCTGCGTGGCTCTCCAGTTCAAGGAACTGGCCGAAGAAACAGGCAATGAAAATTCAGCAGACTCCGGGGATGGATTTTCCCACCGCCAGCGGTTTGCCAGACAATACCTGGAAAAACTGATCAACATCGAGGTCCCCGTACCTGTTCCGTCATCGGATGGGGCAAGGGCCCTTCTGACTCCGGACCAGCCCGATCCCCCCACCCCCATGGAGCAGATTCTGGCCGGGCTTGGAAAAACCTTTCGAAAATACCTGCCCATTTTCTGCATCCTGGGCCTGGCTGTTCCGGCCTGGTATGTTCAGGATTTTTTCCGGCTGCCTGTAACAGACCGGCATTCCGACCAATTGGAAGAGCTCATTGTTCTGCCGCCCCAGGCCCCCGGCAGCCTTCTTATGGATAACGGCCGAATACGTATCCCTCTGGACAGGGTGGGAAAAGAATCGAATAAAAGGGATCAAAACCAGAGGCCGCTTGAAATCGTGGTTAAAGGCAGGCCCGGCGCCCTTGAAAAAGGGATTCCCGTTGGGACCCTGGGCAGCGGAGATTCTGCTGCCCGGATTGTGCTGAGATACCGGCCGGATTCTAAGCCACGGTTACCGGAGCCGCCTGCCGGTTCTCAGAACGGGAAAAAATCAGAGGCAGCCCCGTCATCCGGGATTGCCGCGTTCAGCGGACCGGAAGAGGACAACAGTTATACCGGACATTTCCTTGCCCTGGTAGCCGGCCTTGGGCTGGCAGTAATCTGCGTTGTTTACCTGCTGCAACGGCCCAGGCGCTTCACCTCAGATTCCAGAACCTTCCGGGAAGCTCTGGCCATCTGGCATCCCTGGATTGTACTGGTCCGGAAAACCCCGAGAAGCATTAAACGCTTTTTAAACCGCTTACGGTATGTGGCCATGCGCCTCAGCCCGGAACCGCCTTTGGGCAGTATCTGGCAACGCATTAAATCCAGGCTTGGTATAGGAAAAAAATTAAATAAAAGAGAGGCCATGGGCAACAGGGTTCCCGAATCCGTATTGGTGGCCCTGGGATCTGTATACCATGTCAATCCGGAATGGGTAAAAGACCCTGAAGCCCTTAAAACCCTTTTTTCGGCCCCGGCCAGGACCGAAAACATGATGCAGGATTTACCGGACTTAATGCAGGAGGAGGCAGCCGCAAATGTTATCCAGACCTTTCAATCCACCTTTGGTACGGATATTGATGACATGCTCAGGCACCGGGAGGCATTTCTTGCTGTTCTGGCCGAAACAGGCATGTGACGGCATTGTATTGAATTCGCCCGAACTAACCTGGAATGTTCACCAGGTAACTGGCCGGCACCACCCGGATACGTCCCTTGACCTTGGGCAATTCTATTTTCAGGGTATCCAGGGTGGCCTGGTAGGGATGGCCGATGCCGATGGCATGGCCGTGCTTTTCCGCCCGTTTGATCAGCTTGCGGAACTGGCCTGAAATATATTCAATATTCTGATTATTATCCAGAAAAATATCCCTGTGGGAAAACCTGAGCCTGAAAAGCCTGGCTGCGGCCTCGCCCTTTGAATTGGGGGCGGTTCTGGAATCAATGAAGAACAGGCCCTCCTTTTTGAGCACCGTAAAAATCTGATTCATTTTAGGTGAAATGGAGGTGAGCCTGGATCCCATGTGATTGTTCACCCCCACCACCCCGGGAACGGCATCTAAATCCTTGCGAAGCTGGGTCAGGAGGGCATCCGGGGTCATTGACGCCAGAAGTGCGCCCGGACCTGGATTCACCCTGGGGTATTGGGTGGGTTCCATGGGCAGATGGAGCATGAGTTCCGCTCCCTTTGTGGAAAGCCTTCCGGCAAGAATTTTCCCGAAGGGGGAAAAGGGAAGTACGGAAAATGTGATATCCTTGTTCAGATCGAACAATGCCATGGCCAGCCGCTTATCATACCCGATATCATCAATGATAATGGCAATTTTCGGTATTTTATCCCCGGCGGCGGGTGAAACAGGTTTTTTCCTGGTATGTTCCGGATCCACATCCTCAAACACTTCATACACAATACTGGGCGGATCTGTTTTTTTCATGAGCCCGGAAACGGCGGACTTGGTCAGGGGTTCCGGATCTTTAGCGACCTTAGACGAACCCGTCTTCAGGGCCGTCAGGTCCCGGGACGGGGTTTTTGTTTCCTGAGAAACGATCTCCTTGCGAACCGAATGGGGGACAGGCCGGCCGGATTTAAGAAAAATATCCGCCAGCATGGCTGTGGTCAGACAGATGGCCAAAAGGATGGCAATGCCCAGTCCGATCTTCTTGAGTTCATGAATAAGGCTGGGTTTGCCTTTTGGGGTCGCCTTCTTTCGGGAAGGCCCTTTTTTTTTGCCGGTTGTCTTTTTGCTGACTCTCTTTTTTCCGATTGTCTGGGGGGCCTGGCTTGCCCGGCCCCTGGTCGTTTTTTTAACTGCCATTTACTTTACTGAAGATGCCGTAACTGATGAGAATATCAAGGGCGCGTTTAACCTGTGCATCCTGATTCAGCTTTTCAGCGTCAAGATCCTTCCGGGCTTTGGGTTTTTTATCTTTTTCAGCCTCAGCCGGATCTTCAATGGAATTTTCAGGCTTCAAGCTGTTTTTCAAATTTCTTTCCTTCATCATCCGTTCAAATGCGGATCTTTTTTTATCCTTTTTGACCAGAGTGCCGGCAGCGGCTTCAATGTCCGGCAAAATACCCTTTGCCTGGATGGAACGGCCCGACGGGGTATAATACCGGGCAATGGTGTACTTAATACCGAACCCCTCCTTGAGAGGACGGACTGTCTGCACAGAGCCCTTGCCAAAAGAGGCGGTACCCAGAATCAAGGCCCTGGAATGATCCTGAAGGGCTCCGGCCACAATTTCCGAGGCAGAGGCTGATCCGCCGTTGATCAGCACCACAATGGGGTAATCCCGTTCTGTTCCATTGGGAAAGGCAGTAAATTCCTGGGTGTTTTTTCGCAGTCGCCCCTTGATGGACACGATGACACCCTGATCCAGAAAAAGGTCTGAAATTTTGATGGCCTGGTCAAGAAGCCCGCCGGGATTATCCCTCAGGTCAATAACCAGGCCTTTGAGCCCGGTTTGCTCTTTTTCGAGTGTGGCCAAATGCTTTTCCACATCTTCCAGGGTATTCATCCTGAAATTGGTAATCCTCAGATATCCGTAGCCCGGAGAAAGAACAGCCGACCTGACGCTGGTCATGGGAATAAGATCCCGCTTCAGCGTGAACTCAAGGGGAGTGGCCTCTCCTTCCCGGATCACCGTGATAAGAACCTCTTTATGCCGGGGGCCCCGCATCTTGCTTACCGCTTCCCACAGGGCCATATCCTTGGTGGAAGCCTCATCTATTTTAATAATAATGTCACCGGCCGAGATACCTGCCTTGTAGGCAGGCGTCCCTTCAATGGGAGACACCACCGTGAGTATCCCTTCTTTCATTGTGATGACAATACCAATGCCTGAAAAATTTCCCTTGGTATCATCCTGGAGATCCCCAAATGCCTCTGGGGGCATGAAACTGGAATGGGGGTCCAAATTGCCCACCATGCCCCTGATGGCATTATGGACCAGTTCCTCGGCATTGACTTCATCCACATAATTCTTTTCAATTTCTTCAAGAACATCAGCAAAAAGCTTCAGGGATTTATAGGTATCTTCTCCGGCAGCCCCGACCGGACCGGCCAGAAAAAAGAGCAGGGCAAGGGCTGCCAGCCCGGCACACGTCAGTCTTACGGAATAATCACATTTCATCTGTCAGGCTCCTTTTTTCAGCCATTTCATGGGGTTTACAGGTTTTCCGTGGTGACGGACTTCGAAATGAAGGCAAAGGCCCTTGATAGAACCGGTGTCTCCTGCCGTGGCAATCACTTCTCCCGTACCCACGCGCTCCCCTTTTTTCTTAAACACCTCTTCCACATGGGCATAAAGGGTGTAGTAATTGTCACCATGGTTGATGATGACCAGATTGCCGTATCCCTTGAGCCATTGGGCAAACATGACCTCGCCCTTGAACACCGATCGGACGGGCTCTCCCCGGTCCACCTTTATATCAATTCCGCTTTGAAAAGTGAAGGACTTGTAATCCCCTTTCCTGGCGGTGCCGTACCGGGAGATGATCTGACCCCGGACAGGTATGCCCAGCAGCCCCTTCTGCCTGAAAAAGGAGGTATTGTCCAGGGCGGCACTCCCCTGTAGCCCCATGGTGGAAAGGGCCTCTTCCAGGGCCTTGGCGGACGCCTCTAAAGAGGCCAGGGCAGCCTGGGAAAGTTTCTTTTTATACTGGATTTCCCTTAAAATGGCGGCTTTTTTCTGGGATTCCTTCTCCCGGATCCGGATCTGAAGGCCCAATTCCTCTTCCAACTCTGTTTTTGCTTTGATCTGATGGTTCAGGTCAGCTTCCAGGCGGCTCAGCTCGTCCAAATCCCTGGCCTGGTTTTCCAAAATGGTAAAATCTGAGGCCACAACATTTTTCAGGGCTTTTTGCTTTACAAAAAAATCAAATAAGGATGAGGGGGGACCGGCCATTTCCAGGCGGCCCATCATGTGCATACGGTACAGGGCATTGAGCCGCAATCCGGCATAGGACTGGGTTTCATCCATGGAAGCGGCCAGCCGGGTAATGTTTTCCTGGATCTTGCCAATTTCATTGGACAGGGCCTGGGTTTCCCGTTTTAAATCGCCTGCCCGCACTCTTGAGCGGTTCAGGGCAATATCTATCTCATTGAGCCCGTCCAGAATTTCCACTTCCTTTTGGGAAAATGAGGCGACCTTTTGGACTTCCTCCTGAATCTTTTTGGCAATGGTTTCCTTTTTGGCTTTCACCGCTTTTGTTTTCGGGGCCGGGGAAGGCGGCTTGATTTTTACGGGCCGTACTTTGAGTTTTTTTATTTTAGCAGGTTGGTGAAGGGTAATATATTGGGGGCGGTTCCTTACATACCCTGTATTATTTTCGTACCGGATCAAAAGCCAGCCGCCGATGCCCCCCCGGGCTTCAAGGACATCAACAGATTCGCCTTTGTCCAGGACCATCACAACATCCGTACCCCTGGCAGGTTTGGACCGGATGTTGAGCTTGTAGGCATTGATTACGCCCTCATAAATCACCTCAGCCCGGGCATCTGGTGCCGGAATCAGGCTGATGGCCGTCACCAGACATGCGATAAATAATGCCTGAACTATTTTAAAATTTGCTTTAGGGACAAAAAGCATCCAAACCACCCTAAAAATGTACTGGAAAACAGAATAACGGCCGTGGCCTGCCAGGACAAAAAACGGATATCCATATAAACGTAGGAACCAAGATTCTGGGTGATACCCGAAGACAATGTCAGATAACCCGATAGAAGAATCCCCATCCCCAGCAGCCCGCCCAAAAACCCCTGGAAAAGCCCTTCAACATAAAATGGTGTTTTGATAAACCCTTCCGTGGCCCCTACCAGGCGCATAATTTCAACTTCCATTCTTCTGTTGTAAAAGGCCAGGCGGACCGTGTTGGCCGTTATAAAAAGTGCGATAAGCAAAAACAGGCTGCACATGGCATACCCGGTCATTTTAAAAAGGTTGAATAATTTCAGGAACCGGCCCAGCCATCCCTGGCCGTATTCAACAGATGCCACGGTATCCAGGGCCTCAATCCGCTCTGCCAGAGCCTGAACCTGGTCAAAGCTGGAGTAGGAAACCATTGTGATCTCAACGGCATGGGGCAAAGGATTTATTTTCAGACTGGAAAAAAATTCTGTTTTAGAGCCCATCTCTTTTTTAAGACGCTCCAGGGCCTGGCTTTTATGGATAAACCGCATTTCCCGGATGCCACCCAGGGCACCAAGCTGCTCTTTCACCCCTTCCAGCATGGGGGGCTGAAAGTCTGCCTTCAGATAAACCATTGCCCGACCGCCCTGGTTCCAGGACTCCAGTACCCGGCTGGCATTTTCAAAGAAAAGCATGAACACGGAAACCAGTAAGATAGACAGGGCAATGGTCATAATGGTGATCACGTTCAGGAACTGGTTGGACCGTATATCTGCAAAGGCTTTTTTTAAAAATCGGGTCATGGCAATGATCTTCTTTCCTTAGTAAAGCATGGTGGAAATCCCTTTGAGCTTCCCGTCCTCAAGGGCGATGTTCCGGCCACGTACTGAACTCTCAATCAGGCCCAGATTGTGACTGGCGATTAGAACGGTGGCCCCGTTTTTATGGTATTCAAGAAGCAGATCCAGTACCTGCTGGGCAGAACTCTGGTCCAGACTGCCCGTGGGTTCGTCCGCCAGGATGATGGAGGGTTCTCCTACCACAGCCCTGGCAACGGCCACCCGCTGCTGCTCCCCTCCGGACAGGGTGGGGGGAAGCTGGTTGGCCTTTTTCTCCATGCCTGTGACCCGTAGGACATGCATGACTTTTTTCCGGATATAAGCGGGTTTTTCTCCGGCCACTTTAAGCACCAGGGCCACGTTTTCAAACACGGTCCGGTTGGGGATAAGCTTGAAATCCTGGAATACCATGCCGAAACGACGCCTCAGAAACGGCAGCTTACCCGATGAAATCCTGGACAGGTTCATCCCGTCAATGAGGATCTGGCCTTCGGAAACCCGTTCGGCCAGATACAGCACTTTTAAAAGAGTGGATTTGCCGGCCCCCGAAGGCCCCGACACAATGATAAATTCGCCGGAATCAATATCTAGAGTGATATCGTCCAGGGCCATCTTGGCACCATACCGCTTGCACACATTAAACAGTCTGATTATATTGGTTTTGCCGCCGTCCGCGCTCATATACTCCCCAGCTGTCCCTGACCTTGAATAAGATCTTGAATAATTGACTGAGACTGAATTTACTGATATAAACCGCTTGTGTCAAGGAGTGCTGAAAAACAGTTTTCCCTACACAGAGCCTTCACTGAACCCGTAAACCGGCTTCTTCCAACTCAGTGGAGGCTTTATCATGTGTATCCGCCGGGTATCCGCCGGGTATCCGACGGGTATCCGCTGGTTACCCAGCATGGAAGAGGCCGACATACCCGGCAGGACGAACCTGCTGAACCCCCTAAGGAAGTATGATGATTCTTTTTGATTCCCACTGCCATATTGACGATAAAAGCTATGCCCCTGATCTGCCTGAAATGATGGAAAGAGCTCGTGGCGCAGGGGTCGAAGCGGTGATGGTGGTGGGCGTTGACCAGGCAACCTCGGACAGAGCCATTGAAATTTCCAAGCAATTCGATCATGTCTACACCTCAGTAGGGGTCCACCCCCACGATGCCATCCAGTGTTCCGGACCGGTACTTGAAGAGCTGCGGACCATGGCCCTGAACAATGATTGCGTTAAGGCCTGGGGAGAGACCGGCCTGGATTTCAACCGGATGTTTTCCCCGAAAGCGGACCAGGAAGCCTGTTTCAAAGCCCAGATGGCCATGGCCGGAGACCTGGACCTGCCCCTGATTTTTCATGAACGGGATTCCAAAGGAAGATTTTACGAAATTCTCAAGGCAGATGGTCCAAATTCCAGAAAAGGGGTGATCCACTGTTTTTCCGGCACAAAGGAAGAGATGTTCAAATACCTGGACCTGGGCTATTATATCGGCATCACCGGGATTTTAACCATATTGCAGCGGGGGGAATATCTAAGGCAGATCGTTTCCCTGATCCCCGAAGACCGGATACTGATTGAAACCGATGCGCCCTATCTCACCCCCAAACCCCAGAAAAATAAATTCAGAAGAAACGAACCAGCCTTTGTAAAATCCGTAATGGAGCGCCTGGCTGAGGTCAGGGGAGATGACCCGGAACGCCTGGCCCAGAAGGTGTTCGACAATACCCTCCGGCTTTACGGCATTTCCATGGAACCAAAATAGTATTCAGGCCGGTTTAGGAATCGTTACAAAATGACTTGATCCAAATTGTTTTCCCCCCCATTAAATGGGTATTTTTTACAAAAACCCATTTAATTTTGGAGCCGATCCTTAGTTCTTTTCCATGAGCTTGGTTACAGCCTTCTCAAGCCCGTCCAGAGAGAGTTCATACATGGGAAAAACCTTGGCTATGGCCTGGATGGTATGGGTATAGCCCCACATGGACTCGGACACCGGATTCAGCCAGATCGCATGGGAAAAGGTATCGGTCAAAAACTTCAACTGTTCCAGGCTGGGCCTTCCACTCCGGTCGGAGATGTGGATGGACCCTTCATGGGCCATTAGCTCATAGGGGGCCATGCTGGCATCCCCCAGCACAATGAGCCGGGTCTCCGGGTCCTGCCGGGCGAAATCCAGAACCTTCTTGGGCTTTTTGTACCGGGCCGGATCTTCCCAGAGATAGTCGTAAATGGTGTTGTGGAAAAAATAGGTCTTCACCTCTTTAAACTGGGATTTGGCATAGTCAAACAGGGTCTGGACCACCTGGATATAGGGGTCCATGGACCACCCCCCGTTGTCTATGGCCAGGATAATTTTCAGCCGGTCCTTCATGGCCCGGTCAAAGATCAGGTCGATCTCCCCGCCGTTGCGCATGGTCTCCCTTATGGTTTCATCCACATTGATCACATCCTTAGGCCCTGCCGGAATCATGTTGCGCAGCCGCTTTAAGGCTTCACCGATCTTAGCCTGGGTCAGGGGGCCCTTGGTGGAATAATCCTTGTACCGCCGTTCATTGGCCACCTTCACCGCAGACTTATTCCTGGACTGCCCCCCCACCCGCATGCCGCCGGGGTGGTGACCTGAATGGCCGACGGGAGAATATCCGCCCGTGCCGATCCATTTGCTGCCCCCGTCGTGGCGGCCGTCCTGGTCTTTGAGCCGTTTTTTAAAATATTCAATGAGTTCATCAGGGGACAGCTTGCTTAATTTTTCCTGATCCTCGCCCAGGGCATCGGCCATGGTTTTGGGGTTTTTAAGCCATTCGTCCAGCATGGCACGGGCCATTTCATCGATTTCAAATCCCATATCCTCTGGCAGGGGAACCCCGTCAAAATGGTGGACAAAGACCTGGTCATAAAGGTCAAAATACCGCTCACTTTTGACCAGTACTGCCCGGGCACAGGTGTAGAAATCATCCAGGCTGGTGATCAATCCCTGGTGCAGGGCCTTTTGCAGGGTGAGAAAAGAGGTGGGGGAAACCGGAATCCCCACATCCTTGAGGGTATAAAAAAACTTGAGAAACATAGAGAACCGCCTCTAAAAAATTTTACGCCGGGCTGTCATATTTTTAGCCCGGTCATAATCCGGACTTTTTTTGAACAGGACCCCCAGAAAGGGCATACTCCCTTTGACCAGATCCTTGGCCCTAAAATCCGGATCTGCATTCAAAGCTCTGATCCAGTTGATGAGCTCCCGGGTTGCCGGCTTTTTCTCGATGCCGTCGATTTCCCTGAGAGAATAAAAGGCGGAGATCGCGTTTTCAGCCAGTTTGGTGTCGATATCCTGAAAATGAACCCGGATAATTTTACGCATCATCTTGGGTTCGGGAAAGGCAATATGGTGAAAGTTGCACCGACCGAGAAAAGGATCGGACAAATCCTTTTTGGCGTTGGAGGTGATGATGATCACCGGCCGGTTTATCGCTGAAACGGTTTGATCGGTTTCAATGATGTCAAACTGCATCTGGTCCAGCACATCCAGCATATCGTCCTGAAAATCCGTGTCTGCCTTATCAATTTCATCAATGAGAAGCACGGTTCTCTTGTCCGAGCAGAATGCCTGACCGATCTTGCCCATTTTAATATACTCTTCAATATTGCTCACATCCCGTGAAGAATCCCCGAACCTGGAGTCGTTGAGCCGGGTCAGGGTGTCATACTGGTACAAGGCTTCCACAAGCTTCATGCTGGATTTCACATTAAGGATAATCAAAGGCATGGAAAGGGTCTCGGCAATGGAATGGGCCAGCATGGTTTTACCGGTGCCCGGCTCTCCCTTGAGCAGCAAAGGCATTTCCAATTTCATTGATATATTGACAATGGAAGCCAGTTCCGGGTCCAGAACATATTTTTGTGCCCCCTGGAACTGGGCGTCGGGATTTTTTGTCATGGAAATCTCCGTATATTTATTTAGGGGTTTATATATAGGGTAAACTGTGTTCTGGTTAGCAGGCCGGGTTTTTATAGTCAACTCTTAATTGTAATTCTTCCGGCTTCATATAAGATTTTCAGGTCCGAAGTCCGGGGAATAAGCATACGGAATAAAATTTAGCTACAAATTTGTAACTTTATTCTGATCTATTTGAACTTCTTAGAGATTGACACCTCCAGAGCGACATGTTAATTAATTTATCTTAATTTTATTTGACTTTAAACACCATGCAACAAATATAGGAGCATACTATGATTGGTGGAATCGGAATGCCTGAACTGATAATTATCCTTGTCATTATCCTCATCATCTTTGGTGCGGGCAAGCTTCCGGAAATCGGTGCAGGGCTTGGTAAAGGTATTAAAAACTTTAAAAAAGCCACAAAAGAACCCATTGAAGACAAAAACGACGAACCTGAAAAAATAGAAAAAGATTAAGATTCTGTTTTACCAGGTATAATAACCCTTCTTTTTTAGCCGGACATGTTCCATGCCCGGCTATTTTTTTTCAAACTATCCTTTTTTGCCCACCACAAAAATAAATTATAAAAATTTAATTACAGAAATGAATTTTTTCGGACTATAAAATAGACATTTATGTAATTAAATTTGACTATCCACGATCATTTCCCCGGTATTGCCGCCCAAGAGCAGGTAAACCCCTTGAGACTAAAGGCCTGGCACACCCATTGCATTTTATCATGCTGACCAAACGAATTTGTTGAGCCGAAAATTAAACAGGCGCCGATCCTGAGGCTGCCATAACTAAAAACCGGGAATGATCAGGCAACATGGACAGCAAAGAAGCAGAACGCTTAATCGAACTAAAAGAGAAACTGATCAAGGAATTCCTGGCAGGCAAAGCCGCCAACTTCCTTGAACGGCTGACCACATGCCTGGATGAATATTTTTATTCGGTATTTGAAAAAAGCATTGCCGCCAGAAAAATGGTCATTTCCGGCAATCCCTTTGCCCTCATCGCCCTGGGGGGATATGGTAGAAAAGAGCAGTGTATCCATTCAGACATCGACTTGCTCATCCTCTTTGACAAAACCGTGCCCCCGGATGTGGAAGCCTTTGTCCAGGAACTGCTTTACCCCCTGTGGGATGTCCGGTTTGAGGTGGGTTACGCCGTAAGGAGCATCGACGAATGCATTGAAATGTCATTTGAACGCTTCGATATCCTGACAACGGTTCTGGATGCCAGGTTTATCTGCGGGGCCTCTTTGGTCTATTCGGCATTTATGGAAAAATTCCGGCATCAGCTCTCTGCCAGGCATCTCAAACCCACCCTGAGCTATTTATATGAAAACGGGGAAAAGCGGCTTGAGGACTTCGGTGATTCCACCTACCTGGTGGCCCCGGATCTCAAATCCGGATTCGGGGGCCTGCGGGATTACCACACCCTCCTCTGGTACGCCAAAATTAAATCAAACATTAAATCCAGGCGGGACCTGGAATATTACGGATTTCTCTCACATTTTGAATATACCAGCCTGGAAGAGGCCCTGGCTTATATCTGGGATATCCGGAACCGGCTCCACTATATTTCCCGCCGGAAAAACGATACCCTTCACTTTGAACACCAGGCAGAGGTGGCCGGCCTGATGGAGTATAAAGACAAGAGCGGTTTACCCGACGTTGAACGCTTCCTGGGGGACCTCCATGAAAAAATGGAATTTCTAAAACAGATTTCCCAGATCACCGTCGAAGATATTGTTTCCTCCTGCCGGGTCAAAAAGCAAACCGTTGATCCCAGGCCCACCAAAACAGACGGCCTGGTGGTGAAAAAACGACGCCTCTTTTTTGCCAATACCGTGGCCATTCTCCAAAAACCGGACCTGTTGCTCAAAATATTCCTTGAAAGTGGTCAGACAAGGACCCCCCTGTCCATTGAAGCCCGGCGGGTGGCCTCGGAATTCTGCCATCTTGTGGATGAAGACCTGAGAAAAGATCCGGGGTGTGTTAAAATTTTCAAACGAATCCTGGCCCTCTCCTATTGGGAATTCAACGTATTGAACGTGATGCTGTCCACGGGCATACTTCAGCGGTTCATCCCGGAATTCGCCCCTTTGGTCAACAAAATTCAATACAACCACTACCATTTATTTCCGGTGGACAAACACAGTATCCGCTGCGTCCAGATCATCAACAGCTTTAAGAATCACGACACCACCATGATCGGAAATCTCTATGCCGGGGTGTACAAGGAAATCCGGAATAAAAATGTGCTCATGGTGGCGGGCCTCCTGCATGATATCGGAAAATCTGATCCGTCCAAGGAGCACTCCAAACGAGGGGTTCGAATTGCTGGTCCCATTATCGACCGCCTGGGATTTAATCCGGCTGACAAAGAAGACATCCTCTTTCTCATTGAAAATCATTTATTCCTGGCCAAGACCGCTACCCGGCGGGACATATTTGACGAGGAAACAGCCGTTTATACTGCCAATAAAGTGGGCAAGATCAGGCTTTTGCGCATGCTCTTTCTGCTCACGGTGGCAGATTCCAAAGCCACGGGCCCCAAGGCCTGGAATGACTGGACCCAAAACCTGCTCAAAGACCTGTTCCTCAAGACCACAGGCATCATCAAAACCGGAGAGCTGGCCACCCAAAAAACCCGGCGCCTCATTGACAAAAAGAAAAAAGAGGTGCTCAACCTGCTCCGGGAAAGCTGGCGTGAAGAGGAAGTCAACCGACAGCTCTCGGCCATGTCCAGGCGGTACCTGCTCTACGTCCCGCCCCGGAACATTGTGGATCATATCAATCTGTACCGGAATCTGGGGGACCGGGAATTTATCTGGCAGATCACCAAGGAAAACGGGTCCGACATGAGGACCGTTTCCATCTGCGGAAAGGACAAACCCGGATTTTATTCCAAGATTGCCGGTGTTTTCTTCCAGAACAAAATAGATATCGTGGCCTCCCAGGCCTATTCTCTTGGGGACAGCCACATTCTGGACATCTTTAATGTACACCCCCCCCAGGACAGGCTCTTTGAAAAAGAAAAATGGGAAAAAGCGGAACAGGATCTGGGCCGCGCCCTTGAAGATGACCATTACCTTGACAATGCCCTTAAAAAGATCCCGGCTGCGCTATCGGTTCCTTCGGGCCGGCGGCCCGAACCCAACCAGGTACGCATCGACAATGAAACCTCCAGTTTCTTCACCATCATAGAGGTACTAACCTACGATTTCCCAGGTTTGCTTTTTGCCGTAACCAATGCCCTGTACCGCAGCGGCCTGAATGTCAACGTAGCCATGGTCGGCACCAAAGTGGACCAGGTCATCGACATCTTCTACATCAAAGATCTGGACGGGGACATGAAAATCGAATCCCAAGATAAACTTGAACTTATAAAGACATCCATTATCAACCGTCTTCCACAGATAGAGTCAAAGGAGGTTCTAAATGAAAAAAATTGAGGCGATTATAAAGCCCTTCAAACTGGATGATGTCAAAGAGGCACTCAGTGAAATAGGCATCTATGGCATGACCGTCACAGAGGTCAACGGATACGGCAGGCAAAAAGGGCATAAGGAAATATACCGGGGCGCGGAATATGTAGTGGATTTCGTCCCTAAAATCAAACTGGAAATCGTTGTTACCGATGACCGGCTGGAGGAATCGGTAGACACCATACGAACCGCAGCCAACAGCGGCAAAATTGGTGACGGCAAAATTTTTATCCTCCCGGTTGAACAGGCCATTCGGGTCAGGACCGGTGAAAACGGAGACGATGCAATTTAGGTTCGGCTCCCAGATTACTTGATCTTTTATTTTCAAAATACCCTTTAAGGGATTTTGTAACGATTCCTTAAACCGGACAAACCAAAAACAATGTAACACCCCATAAATACAAGAAAGGGAAGTAAAATGACACCTAAAGACGTAATCGCAATGGCAAAAGAAAACGGTGTAAAAGTAGTTGATATCCGCTATATGGACTTCATCGGCACCTGGCAGCATTTTTCAGTCCCCCTGTCTGAACTGTCCGAAGCTGCATTCGAAGACGGATTCGGATTTGACGGGTCTTCCATGAGGGCATGGCAGAACATCGACAACTCAGACATGATCGTTATCCCTGAGCCCGATACCGCAAAGATTGACCCCTTTTTCAAGGTCCCCACCCTGGTCCTCATCGGTAACATCCATGACCCCATAACCCAGGAATCCTACTCCAGGGATCCCAGGGGCATTGCCAAAAGAACAGAGGCCTACATCAAGACCACCGGCCTTGGGGACACCATTTTTGTCGGCCCGGAACCTGAATTTTTCATCTTCTCAAACATCCGGTATTCCTCTGAACCCCAGGCATCCTTTTTTGAGATAGATTCTCCCGAAGCCCACTGGAATACAGGCGACGGTTCCGAACCCAACCTGGGGTACAAAATCAGACCCAAGAGCGGATATTTTCCCCTTCCCCCCAACGACCAGTACCAGGACATGAGAACCGAAATGATGCTCACCCTGGAGGACTTGGGCATTGAAATGGAATGCCAGCACCATGAAGTGGCAACCGCGGGCCAGTCCGAAATCGATCTGCGCTTTGACTCCCTGCTCAAAATGGGTGACAAACTGGCCTGGTTCAAATATGTCCTAAAAAACGTGGCCGCCAAATACGGCCACACCGTCACCTTCATGCCCAAACCTCTCTACGGGGACAACGGCACCGGCATGCACGTCCACATGAGCTTCTGGAAAGACGGCGAACCCACCTTTGCGGGCAACAAATATGCCGGCCTGTCCGACAATGCCCTGTGGTCCATCGGCGGCATCATGAAGCATTGCAAGGCCCTGTGCGCATTTACCAACCCTACCACCAACTCATACAAACGCCTGGTGCCCGGTTTTGAAGCGCCAATCAAACTGGCTTATTCAAGCCGGAACAGGTCTGCGGCCATCCGCCTGCCCATGTACTCGGGATCTCCCAAGGCCAAACGGGTCGAATTCCGTACGCCTGATCCCTCAGCCAACGGTTACATGGCCTTCTCTGCCATTGCCATGGCAATGATCGACGGTATCCAGAATAAAATCGATCCGGGTGATCCCATGGATAAGAACATCTATGACCTGCCCCCGGAAGAACTGGCTGAAATCCAGTCCGCTCCTGGCACACTTGAAGAATCCCTGGACGCTTTGGCCGCCGACCACGACTTTCTGCTCAAGGGGGATGTATTTACCAAGGACGTCATTAACTACTGGATCAACTATAAGATGGAGAACGAAGTCAAACCGGTTATCAGCCGGCCCCATCCCCATGAGTTCTACCTGTACTATGACATCTAAGGATCGGCTTCAAAATTAGGTATCTTTTGTTTCCAAATACCCGGCTTAAGGGGTTTTGGAAACAATTTAGCTCAAGTTATTTTGTAACGATGAGGATCGGCTCAAACATCAGTTCACATTCTGTTTTCAAAACACCCTTTGTTTTAGGGAGTTTTGGAAACAGATTATGGGAAGGTGTTTTTTCGGACGATCCCTAATTCCCATGCCTCCTGCTGAGGAATGACCAGATGGCCCGGAAACCCTGTATTTCCGGGCCATTTTTTCGTCCTGCCCACCTATGCATTTTTTTAATGCAATCAAAAACAAAATAGGCTATATAAACAAATTGGAATATGGTGCCGAAACTGGAATGAAAACCTCTGCCTAAGACCAGCAAGGGAGCAGACATCTTGAATATGAAACAACTAAACCTGCCTGTTGGAACCGCCCTGGGATTGCTCTTCTCTTTCATGCTTTGTTTTTCCATCCCTCTCTCCGGCGCAGCAGAGGCTCCGCCGGCAAAACAAGACCTTTTAGCCCCCCTGGCCCAGCGTCTTATAAAGGATGGGTTTAATCCTGAAAAAATCCAATCCCTGTTTGCCAAGGAAATGGTCTTTTTCAATCCCGCCGGGGTATCCTTGTTTTTCATCCATTCGGAATCCAGCCTGAATTACGACCAGTTCTCCTCATCCAAATCACTGGACAAGGCCCAGAAATACATGGAAGAGCACAAAGAGAGTCTGGACAAGGCCCAAAAATTGTTCGGGGTAGACAAAACAGTGATCACCGCCATTATCCTTGTGGAGACCCGGCTGGGCACCTACCTGGGCAAACGGACCGTAATCAACACCCTGTCCACCATGGCCGCCCTCACAGACAAGGCGCTCCAGGAAAAGATCTGGGCCTCCATACCGGACAAGAAAAAACCCAAACGGGAAACCTTTGACAAAAAGGTGGCCAAACGAAGCAAGTGGGGATACGAAGAACTCAAGGCCCTGATCCGGTATTCAGACCGGGAAGGCATTGACCCTGCCGAAATCAAAGGGTCATATGCCGGTGCCATGGGCATCTCCCAGTTCATGCCATCCAATGCCCTGACCCTGGGAAAAGACGGGAATGTTGACGGCCGTGTGGATTTATTCAACCACAGCGATGCCATATCCTCTGTTGCCAATTATTTAAAACACCACGGATGGAAACCGGGCATCAGCAGGCAGCAGCAGCATAAAGTCCTGTTCCGCTACAACCACAGCAACTATTATGTGGATGCCCTGCTCAAAATTTCAGACAAGCTAAAATAAGGATAATTACAAAAGTTCTATGGAAAACACCCTGCTATACATTCTCATCGTTGTCGGGGTATCCTTTGCCCTGACCATGGTGGCCCTCATCGACATTATTAAAAGAGATTTTCCTTCCACCAAGGAAAAATTTATCTGGCATCTGGTGGCCATCGTCCCCATAATCGGATGGCTCATCTATTTTATCCTGGGGACCAAAAAAGGAAAAAAGAAAACATTTTGACCCGCATTTTTATTTGACTTTTCCCTGATTTCAGTATAAATATGGGCGTTCAATTGATGTGGTCCCATCGTCTAGCGGTTAGGACGCTGGCCTCTCACGCCGGAAACCGGGGTTCGATTCCCCGTGGGATCACCATCGATAACAAAGGATTTCAGCAATTCTGCCGAAATCCTTTTTTGCTTTTCCGGTCCGCCTCCGGTCCTTTAAAATTTTTTACTTTATGCAATTGTGTTTTGTCGGACTTTTACAAATTAGTATCTCATTGAGTTAACGATTGTTAGTAGTCTTCAGGGACTTTTACACCAAAATACCTTGAAACATCATAATTCCAGACAAAAAAATTTGACGCAATATTCCCTAAACATTCACGAGAAACTTCTTTACTAATTCTAAATATTTTAACCCGTTTGCCTATTTTACCAATTTTTCGAACATGCGATTTTAAACGCATCTCCCACTCATCAGGTGTATATATTCTGATGGCGCCATCAAGATGAACAATTTTTCTTTTAGATGGCATGTATATTCCATGAAGGTACCGACTCCCTCTCTTGTATATATCATCTTTCAATGGTAGCTCTTCACATCTGAAATGGACTTCCCCATCTCTTGGTGTCCACGAATAATCGGTAAACGCTGTTTTAGTAGAAAATTTTCCTGGATACCATCTTCCGTGATCTTCATATCCCAATTTTTCTATTAAATTCCAATCAAGAGAAATCCCATATACCAACATGCGGTATTCCATGCATGGATATTCAGATTCCTCTCGTAAGATGAAAGGGTCCAACCTAACATCAGTTACTGATTGCAAATTTTCTTCTAATAATGCTTGTATCAACCAATATTGAGAATTTTTAGCATCAATCGGCGGTGTGATTGTGAAGCCAAAATTATTTCTAATTAATGCACTTCCTCTAATATTGAAAGAGTTAAGCGGAACCAAAAAATCGGAATTCAAATTAATATCTATTAAAGATTTATGGTTGTAAGGATCAGGTCTCTCCGAATTGTGAGAATCAAGCAAAGATTGTAATCTGAACCTGGGGATTGTTTCATCTAATATTTTCTTTAAAGTCCAAATTCTTGCTTTTTTATCATATTCAACCCCGTTGGTATTTTTAAATAAGAATTTAAACTGTTAAACAGCGTGCAATAATGACCCCTTTTTAACAAAAACAGCGTCCAAAATTGACCCCCCTGATATAACCCCTTCATGACATAAATCATGGAGGCCAGGAGGATGTTGATAGTGGAAACAATAGCCAAAATTCGACGTTATTATTTTGTAGAGGGCCGAAGTATCAAAAAGATATGCAAAGATCTGAATATTTCCAGAAATACCGTCCGCAATATCATTCGCAACGGTAAAACAAAAAACGAGTATTCAAGAAAACACCAGCCCCAACCCCGCCTTGGGCCTTACCTTGAGAATCTGAATGAACAATTAGAACAAGATTGGAAGAGACCCAAAAAAAGAAGAGTAACTGCCAGGCACCTTTATGAAGACTTATGTAAACAAGGATATACCGGAGCGTATGACAGTATTCAAAGGCATGTCCGTCGCTGGCGGCAGGAGAAAAGCAAAATAAAGACGGGAGTTTTTATACCGCTGTACTTTCCACCGGGAGATGCCTATCAGTTTGACTGGAGCCATGAGACAGCTATCATCAACGGGGGAAGTAAAAAAAATCAAAGTGGCACATCTCAGATTGAGCTACAGTCGAAAATTCTTCATTGTCGCTTATTATCGAGAGGCCCAGGAAATGGTTTTAGACGCCCATAACAGAGGATTTAAATATTTTCAAGGAACTTGCAAACGTGGAATCTATGACAACATGTCCACGGCTGTTACCAGTATTTTACGGGGTAAAGAAAGGGTTTACAACCAACGTTTTGTTCAGATGTGCAGTCATTACCTGGTCGAGCCTGTTGCCTGTACACCGGGTGCTGGTTGGGAAAAAGGCCAGGTGGAAAAACAGGTCCGGGATGTTCGAAAATGGCTTTTTACACCAAGGCCCAGGTTTACAAGCCTGGAAGAACTCAATGGATGGCTTTATGACCGGTGTGCCCAGATCTGCCAGGAGCGAAAACACCCTGTTTACAAAGACAAAACAATCCAGGAAATCTTTAAAGAAGAGCAAACAGCCCTAATCCCCGTACACAAAGAGTTTGAAGGATATATTGAGAAAGAGTGCAGCGTCTCAAGCACCAGCCTGGTCAGGTATGACCGGAATCACTACAGTGCACCTTGTAAAATAGCGGGTCAGACCGCAACGGTCAGGGCCAAAGCAAACCGCGTCATTATCGTCAGTAATGGTAAAGAGGTTGCCAACCACCTAAGAAGCTTTGAACGGGGTAAAACCATTTATAATCCATGGCATTATCTTGGTATTCTGCGAAGAAAACCCGGCGCTCTCAGAAATGGTGCCCCCTTCCAGGACTGGCAGTTGCCAAAAGGATTAAAAAGATTACAGTCACGTCTCTCTCAAGTATCTGGGGGAGATCGACAGTTTGTTGATATCCTTTTTGCGGCCAGATTACATGGTATCGAACTGACCGACAAGGTGTGTTTGAAGGCCTTATCTCAAGGCATGATAAAAAGTGATGCTATTTTGAATTTGGTGGCTCGAGAACTTGATGGCCCTGAGATAAATCCAGTACCAACACCACCTCATTTACAATTGGCACAGGAACCCATAGCCGATTGTTCCCGATATGATCACTTGCGAAATGGGGGAGCACTATGCAGCGCCAGGAATTGATCGATACAATGCGTGAATTAAAGCTATTTGGCATGGTTGAGGCCTTTGATGAAGCAGTTACCCAGGGTGTAAGGCAAAAACACACAGTTCATGAAATTTTAAGTGGGCTTTGCAAAGCAGAAATATCGGAAAGAAAAGCCCGGTCAATCCGTTATCAAATGAGAATCGCCAAGTTCCCTGTTTTAAAGGACCTTGATACGTTTATTTTTGGCAACGTGCCCGTAGAAGAGATGGTAATAAGAGAATTATACCAGGGACAATTTTTAGCACAAAGCCGAAATATAATTTTTGCCGGTGGGACGGGTACTGGCAAAACCCACTTAGCCACTGCAATAACGGCTAACAGTATCCGTCTGGGTAAAAAGGGCCGATATTTTGGGGTTATTGATTTGGTTAATCAGCTTGAAACGGAAAAGCATTTAGGAGAGGCCGGCAAACTTGCTAATCGGCTGGTAAATGTGGATTTTGTTGTTCTTGATGAGCTTGGATATCTGCCGTTCTCTCAGGCTGGCGGGGCATTGCTGTTCCACCTGATCAGCAAGCTGTATGAAAGGACCTCCCTAATTGTTACCACCAACCTACATTTTTGGGGAATGGTCGAAAGTGTTTGTTGATAAAAAAATGACAACAGCACTTTTGGATCGTCTTACACATCATTGTGACATAATTGAAACGGGTAATGAAAGCTGGAGATTAAAGAGTCGAGAATGATATTTTTTTTAACTTTTAGGGGGGTCAAAATTGGACGCTGATGGGGGGTCAATTTTGGACGCTGTTTGACACCCTGGCAGCGCTTTTTTGGACCACCCAGGCTACCAATGCACTTGCCGATGTAAAACGGGTGTATGCCATTGCCAGAAGGGATATGACCCTGAAAGAAATGTTGGATGCATTTGGGGAAGGTGGGTCGCGCCCTCTGAAACAATGGCTGCGCAGTGATCCTTCAATTACCTGTTGTGATGACAACTTTTCAGACTACCAGGAGCTATACCGGAAGCTCCTCTTCATGGATAATAAAAATGCTCCTGCCTTGCTTTCCAGGGCGCTCGGTCTAAAGAAGATTGACGATCTGACAAAACTCATCCGGGAACTTGTTTTGGAACCAAGTTCAGTCAAAGAGGATGCACGTAAGGTGGTTGAGGAGTTTGCAGACCTCGTTGCCATCCACGATCAGCTCATAGACACAAGGGAACAAAGAGATCGGCTTCAAAATTTACCTGAACTGGATACTACAATCAGGGTATCGGACCAGGCTGTTAATAGCTTTTCCCAAGAAAAAAAAGGACTCCCAGTATATTTGGGAATCGTCTTTTCCCAGATGTGGCGTGAGAGAATCTTTGAAATTGAAGAGCAGCTACACTCCGTTTCTCTGAAAATAAAAAATGCCGAAACCTCAAAGAATGAAGGTGATGACCTGGTCGAGCGCCGCCACGAAGAATACCTGCAATTGGGTGGAAATAAAATAGAAACCCTGAAAAAAGACCTCAAGCATGCCCAGGATACGCTCAACCGTGTTGTAAAGACCTCTTCAGAATATCAAGATAATGTGGTTAAGCTGGAGCTTCCTTCTTCTTTAGATGAAGAGACTTTTATAAAAAACCAGGCACAAGCCGAATCAAAAGCATCCGGGATACAAAACAATATTGAAACAGCCAGGGACGAGTTTGCTTCGGTCAGCGGGGAATTAAGTAGATTACAATCCAATGTCACCGAAATCTCCAAAGAGATAAAAGAGATTGAGGCCAGGCCTGATTCCAACATTGGCATTAAGTATCAGCAGTTAAGAGATGAACTGATAAGCTCTCTGAAACTGGAGAAAAAAGAATGCATGTTCATCGGTGAGCTCATTGATGTTAAAGAAGAAGAGCGAGATTGGCAGGGTGCTATTGAAAGGGCTCTGGGCGGTTTGAGAAACACACTTGCTGTACCCCACGATACTTATTCCATGGTGACAAAATGGTTGAATGTTCGCCATACCGGTTTGCATGTCCGTGTACAGGTGGTCAAAGATATAGGTACAAAAACCCGACCGGCAGATTTTAAGGCCAACGGATATTTGAGAAAATTAGTTTGGAAAAAACATCCATACAGGGACTGGCTGAAAAAGCATTTGGAAAAATTTGATCTGACCTGCGTATCCAACACACAGGAGTTGGACCGCACACCGTTTTCAACGACCAGACAGGGCTTAGTACATCTAAACAAGGGAAGATTTGAGAAAAAGGATCAATACAGAATAGACGACAGACGCATGTGGTGCCTCGGATTTTCTAACAAGTCGCGCTTAGCCATTCTGAACACCGATAGAAATGAATTAAACAGGAAACTAACTCAAGTAGAAAAGACAGTCATAAAAGCCAGGCAGGATCTTGATTCACTGGACAAGTTGAAAAACCTTTGGGGAAAAATCTTAACCTATGACTGGGAAGATATCGATGCCAAGTTTTGGAACGCTAAATGCCAAAGGTTAAAAGATGACCTTCAAGCACTTGCTCAAACAGGTGGCAATCTGGAAAAAGCTAAATCCCGATGGGAGGCAGCTAAAAAGGAAGTCGAACAGATTCTGGAGACTTTGAAAACGCTTAACTCGAAGGAAGGAGGCATTAAAAACAAACTCGACTCCGCCAATATGGAGTTTGCTAAAGCGAATACAGCAGCGGAAAATGAGTTGACAGAGACCGTTAAAGAACGACTTGAAACACGTGTAGGTCCGGTGACCATGGATGATCTGAACCGAAGATCAAAATTGCGCCAAGATATAGAGAGGAAATTGGATGCTGATCTGGCAACGGTACAAAACAGGAAAAACAGCGCCGAACGTACTGCAACTGGTATAATAGCTTCTTTTCGTTCCAACGAGAAATGGCAAATTCTAACTGTTGATTGGTATAGTGATATCAGAAGCCTCCCAGACTACCTTGACCACCTGGACAAGCTTGAAAAAGAAGGGCTTCCCAATCTTGTGACCCAGTTTGTGGAACGACTGAACAAGCACGCGACCCAATCCTTAGCTAGTATCAGCGCCAAATTGGAATCAGAGAGGGATGATATTCTTGACCGCATTGATACCATAAACAACGTGTTGAAAAGGACAGAATTCATGTCCGGGTCCTATTTGAAACTTGGATCAACAAAGGAGAAGTTTCCCCATGTACATGATTTCGAAATACAACTGCGAAATGTTCTAAGCCAGATCACAAGTGATGACCACGAAGCAAGATATTCTCAATTAGTAAATGTAGTTGAAATCTTAAAGAAAGCAAGCTCCCCTGGAACCTCAAGTACGCTTGAAAGTATGCGACTCCTTGATCCTCGTTACCAAATGTCCTTTTATGCAGAGGAAATTGATGTGACCACAGAAGAGATCCGTGATGTTCTCAGGTCATCCAGCGGCAAATCTGGAGGTGAAAAAGAATCATTTGCCGGGACCATCGTCGCAGCAAGCCTGGCCTATGTTTTGACTCCTGATGGTAATGATCGGCCAGTATATTGCACTGTTTTTTTAGATGAAGCCTTTTCCAACACTGCCGAGACCGTCAGCAAAAGGGTCTTGCGGGTCTTTAAAGAACTCCACATACATGCCAATCTTATTACGCCCTATAAAAACCTTAATCTGGCCAGAGAATCTGCAAGATCCCTTCTCATTGTTGAGCGGGATCAGGAGAACCACGACAGCCATTTCTGCGAGGTCACCTGGGAAGAAATTGACAGATTAAATGAAGAAAAAGCAAAGCAATTGGTTTCAAAAGCAGAAAATTTTGGAGTTGAGCTGGACGATTTCAGGGAGATTTTGCATGAAACCTAATTGGGGATTTCTACCGGACCACGCTTTACAATTAATCAAACGGCGGGAATGGGATAACTTAGCCTCACTGAAAGCCAGGCTGCTGGGAAATAAGGAATTCCCGATACGTCTGGGTTTGAAACCTCCAACTGGAAAAAGAGCCGTTTCAAATATGGGACACTACTTGCAATTTGTCGAGGCATGGAAAAAATTTCCATATCAAGACATGGTTCAATGGGAATCAAAAATATTCCGGAAACTTTCTGAACAGAGAATCCCAACCTTTTTAATCATAAACTCAATCCGGCAATTAATTCAATTAATCGGGGGTCGAGCTGCGAGGCGCTCTCAATTATGGGAACGGAATATGCGGCCCATTTTGACATTTGACGGCTCCGACAAATTTCGAAATATATTGTATCCCATACTTGTCAACCGTCTCGAGACAGTTGAAAAACTTTCAAAAGAGGATTCTGAACTATTGTCTCTGCTTCTTCCCCAATTAAGACAGACAATAGGCAACGGATGCTATCTCAGAGCGATACCAGTCACTGGCGTGGATACCAAATTCATAGAAACCCACCAACGGCTAATAGAAGATTTATTGGATGCCATACATGATAGTGCTGTATCTATCGCCGGTGGACTATTAAATTGGTTAGACTGTAAATCCAACCCAAAGGGCTGGCTCGTTGTAAGACCACTTTGTGAAAGTACTCAGGAATCATTAGGAGGGCTTCCAATACTCCAACTTCCAGGCGATGTGCTGATCGAACATGAGCTCCCAGGAAAAAATATTCTGGTGGTGGAAAACATACAGTCCGGATTGGCGTTGCCATATCTGAAAAATACGACAGCGGTTATCGGTGGTGGAAAAAACGTAGCATGGATGGAGACCCAGTGGTTAAGACATAAAAACGTCGGTTACTGGGGTGATATAGATACATGGGGTCTATCTTTTCTCAGCGATGCCAGAAGTAAGGTGGCCAACTTAACTGCATTGATGATGGATAGAGAGACCCTACGTTCTCATGAAAGTAGAATGGATATAGAGTCGAAACCCATTGCCCTACCCCCAGATTTTCTCTCCGAGGATGAGATTTCTATATTTAATGATTTAAACGCTGGAGAATTCAAATCAAATCGCCTTGAACAAGAACGAATTTCATCCGATTACATTCGCCAACAACTCGAATACTGGCTTTTGTCAGATTGAATCAACTTTAAAGTTTTCCAGTAATTCTTTCAGCCGAGATCGATGCTCAAATATCAATGAACTCATTGCCGGTGTCCTTATCAGTTCTTTGATATCCTCCACTTTACAAGCGTCATAGCCTCCCATAATCCAGACAAACTCCATCGTATAATCTGCTTTCATTTTCAAAAGAGACCGTCTTGCTGAAGCAATCTCAGACTTATCTTTTGGTGACCATTTGAAACCGTTTCTTACCAGTAGATGAATGAGTCTCATCTTTTGTTTTGTTTCAAGGGTATCAATATTTTTTCTTTTTCTATTTTCAGAGAACAAATTGCTAAAGTCCCAATCAATGGAATCAAGAAGGATTTGTATGACGACTGATGGATTTTCCATCATTGATGGTTTGAAACCTTGATCAAGAATTTTCTCAACAGATTCGAATCTGTTGAATCTGCATGCCGACTCAAAAACATTGGCTATTTCAGGCCTCTTAAGATTAATCTTCATCTTTTTCAGTTCAAGAATCTCATTATGGCGCCCTAAAATAGCCTGTTCAAAAGCATTTGTATCATACCCCATTTCTCCATTTGGATCATAAGGCCCATAAGCATAAGGGTCAGCCCCGGCCCAAAGTAATAATGACACCCATTTTGTATCGCCTTCCTTACAATGATATCTGAGGGCAATATTCAATTGATTTTTAAAGGAAGGGAATCGGTCTTCATACCTTCTATAAACTCCCAGTGCTGTCTTGATACGCCACGTTAGAGCAACTGCAAGTGGATAATCTGTTTCAAGATCAGCCCCATTCTCAATGAAATAGTCCATGATCTCTGGTGCCCAAGTTTCAAATACTTGAACCATGCAAGCAGATTTAAGATCGGCACCGTGCTTTTCAAGGAGTTTAATTAGATCCAGGCGTTTTAGATCAATTGCATGCGTTAGGGCATCATACGGAATGTGTCAATGACAATGAGACACTTTATGCCTAAAATTAGGCTCCAATCTTATCTTTCTCTTCCTGTTCCGGTTTGTTGATCCAGGCTGCTTCTGGTAAAGCTGGTGGCCGAGGGATTTTCCC
>Ga0209692_10000369_pt1 | contig 117958 bp, 95 predicted proteins | sample tdDd472_FD_187129 | JGI IMG/M metagenome (GOLD analysis project Ga0209692, IMG submission 187129) | Marine sediment microbial communities from the Atlantic coast under amendment with organic carbon and nitrate - tdDd47.2 (SPAdes)... | ecosystem: Environmental > Aquatic > Marine > Coastal >...
GGGTCCACAAAGCCGTTCTCGAACAACAGCCGGTCATAAGGCTCGAAATCGTAATGGGTATCGGCGAAGGCGTCCGAACTCGCGGTCTCCCGGTCGAACCGTCTCTGGTCGAACGACAATCCGTCGCCGAACACGCTCGGCTCATCGAATTTCTCTTGCAGTTCCAGTTCGAAGCCGATCCAAGGCACGCCGCTGTCATTGGTGATGTCGAGCACCATGTGGATGGTGCCGGTGGAATAATCGGCTGGCCGGCCATGGGGATTGATCGGTCGCGTCGCCCGAATGACGAGCGTCGCCGGTCCCGCCGTCCGGAAGCGCTGGACGATATGAACCGGATCGTCGCGCGTGCCGATGCCGTGGATCGTCACGATCGAAAATCCGCCAAGCTCGTCGGAAAAGGCGTAGGGAGGGGGAATGGTAGCCGCAGTCGTGTCCGCGGACTGTCCCTCCGCCGTGATCGCGGCGAGGAGCGCCATTCCGGCAATCACGGTACGAAGGGGCCCGTACTCCATGAGATAGTTTAGCGCGAATTCGGAGAACTCGGTAGCTGCTCTTGATTTACCTTTACGTACTGGTCAATCGTGTCTTTGATGAATGCGTCGTAATCCGTTCTTGCACGCAGCGATTTGCAGGATACATTCGGCGCCGACTGGAAAAGAGGCGAAAACGGGCGTGACCGGCTCGCTGAAGCCGTAGTGGAGAAGAAGAATGAGCGACGGAAACGCTGGCGACAATCCGATGAACGAGCCGCGCGAAAGCATGGAATTCGACGTGGTGATCGTCGGCGCCGGTCCCGCCGGTCTTGCCGCCGCGATCCGCCTAAAACAGGCCAATTCGGATCTGTCGGTCGTCGTTTTGGAAAAGGGCGCCGAGGTCGGTGCACACATCCTGTCCGGCGCGGTGGTTGACCCCGTCGGCATCGACAAGCTGATCCCTGACTGGCGCGAGGATGCCGATCACCCCTTCAAGACGGAGGTCAAGGAGGATCAGTTCCTGTTCCTCGGCCCCGCCGGCTCGATCCGCCTGCCCAATTTCGCCATGCCGCCCTTGATGAACAACCACGGCAACTACATCGTCTCGCTCGGCAATGTCTGTCGCTGGCTGGGAGCACGCGCGGAAGCGCTCGGTGTCGAGATTTATCCGGGCTTTGCCGCTTCCGAGGTGCTCTACAACGAGGATGGCTCGGTCAAGGGCGTCGCCACAGGCGACATGGGCGTCGAGCGCGACGGCACGCCGGGCCCGATGTATGCCCGCGGCATGGAGCTGCACGGTAAGTATACGCTCATCGGGGAGGGCGTCCGCGGCTCGCTCGCCAAGCAGCTGATCGCCAATTTCTCTCTGGACGCGCACGGCGACTATCCGAAATTCGGCATCGGCATCAAGGAACTCTGGGAGGTCAAGCCGGAGAAGCATCGCCAGGGGCTCGTGCAGCACTCTTTCGGCTGGCCGCTTGGCATGAAGACCGGGGGCGGGTCCTTCCTTTATCATCTGGAGGACAATCTGGTCGCGGTCGGCTTCGTCGTCCACCTCAACTATCAGAACCCCTATCTCTATCCCTTCGAGGAATTCCAGCGCTTCAAGACGCATCCGGCGATCCGCGACACTTTCGAGGGCGCGAAGCGCATCGCTTATGGCGCGCGCGCCATCACCGAGGGAGGCTGGCAGTCAGTGCCGAAAGTATCCTTCCCCGGTGGTGCGCTGATCGGCTGCTCGGCCGGATTCGTGAACGTGCCGCGTATCAAGGGATCTCACAATGCGGTCCTGTCGGGCATCATGGCTGCCGACACGGTCGCGGAAGCGATCGCCGCCGGCAAGGCGAATGACGACGCGCTCGACGCCTATGAGAACGAATGGCGCGGCAGCGAAATCGGCAAGGACCTGAAGCGCGTGCGCAACGTCAAGCCGCTCTGGTCGCGCTTCGGCACGGCGCTCGGGGTCGGCATTGGCGGCATCGACATGTGGATCAACCAGATCACCGGCGGCTGGTCGCCGTTCGGCACGCTGAAACATGGCAAGCCGGACTATGCCGCGACCGCGAAGGCGTCGCATTTCAGGCCGATCGCTTATCCAAAGCCGGACGGCGTGCTGACCTTCGATCGGCTGTCATCGGTGTTCCTGTCGAACACCAACCATGAGGAAGACCAGCCGGTCCACCTGAAGCTCAAGGACGAGGATCTCCAGAAATCCTCCGAATATGCGCAATATGCCGGCCTGTCGGCCCGCTACTGCCCGGCAGGTGTCTATGAGTGGATCGACGCGGACGGCAACTCCGTGCCGGCGGACGCCGACCGAAAGCCGGGCGACAATGTCCGCTTCCAGATCAACGCCCAGAACTGCGTCCACTGCAAGACCTGCGACATCAAGGATCCGAACCAGAACATCAACTGGACGGTCCCGCAGGGGGGCGAGGGGCCGGTCTATCCGAACATGTGAGGGCGATGCTCAGAACGCGATATCGGCGACTACCGGCAGGTGGTCGCTGCCTGCGAAGGGCAGTGTCGCGATGCTCGTGATCGTGAATTCCTCCGAGACCATTATCTGATCGATCGGCAAGCCGATCAGGGGCCTCAACGCGTTCGGCATTTCCTGCGAAAGCCACGTCGAGCGCACGCCCGGTGCCGGCGACGTGTCTGTGAGCCGGGCTATCCGATGAACGCCTTCGCTCCATGTCGCGGCGTTGAAGTCGCCAGCTAGGACAAGGGGATGAGGCAGGCCGGCAAATTGGCCGGTCAGCTTGTCGATCCCCTCCCGCTGGTTGAACGGCCACGGCCATAAGCCGTGATAGCTCGCGAATGTCATCGCCTTGCCGTCAACGTCGAGCCGGATCGCCGACAGGGCGAAGCTTTTGACGCAGTCGATCTTGTCCGTGGCCGCGGGAAGGCGCGAGATCACCGTCGCGCCGCCGATTGCCGAACTGCCGCAGCGCAATTGTACCGGATAGTCGTCCTTGAGCAGATTGACGAGCGCTTTGGGGCTGTCGGTAACCTCCTGCAGAAAAACGACGTCCGGATCTGCGGCGCGGATGATGCGGGCCGCGAGGTCGGTCTCAGCATTGTCGAACAGTGTATTGAACTGCAACACCCGCACACTGCGGGGCGACGCGTTCGCGCTTGAGCCGGAGCCCGGCGAAAAACCCGGCAGGTAAGGATAAGTGACAATCAGCGTGGCCGCGACGGTCAGTCCGCCGACTGCGGCCATCCTGCGCGCACCGAGCGATATGGCGAGGATCGCGGCGGCGGCAAGCGCAGCGGCGAGATGGAGCCGGAAATGGGCAAGGGAATCGAGTTGCGGAGCCAGCCGGTTGAACAGTGAAAAGCCGGTCGGAATGGCGAGCAAGGCGACTGCCGCTGCCGAAAGCCGGACGAAGATTGTCCTCAACACGCGCCACGGTTCCCCTGCTGTTGCCATCGTGCATTAGCAGGGGAACCGTGACCTCAATGTGGCGCGCGAGAGGCTCTTGTCCTGATCAAACCGGAGCGGCGAATCCGCCGCTCTATTTGCTGAACTTGTAGGAATATCCAACCTTGAGAGTCACGGTATTGTTGTAGCCCGCCATCTGGCAGGTCCCGCTACCGAAACCGCCATCGCACGTGCTGCCGTCGGCGATGTCGCCGCGTTTCTCGCCAAAACTGGTGTAGAGCGCTTCCATTTTCAGGCTGCCCCGTTCCGTGAGCATGTGTTCCGCACCTATGCCGGCGGTCCAGCCGACATGCGTGCCGCTTAGGTCGAAGCGCTCATCGGTCGGACCAGGCAGATAGTCATGCCACAGGTCGATATCCGCAACGGCGAGACCGCCTGTGAGGTAGAGCAAGCTTTCGCCCGTTGCGATGCCGGCCCGACCTCGCAAGGTGGCCATCCAGTTGAGCGACGATTCTATCGCTCGATATCCTTCATAGGCATCGTAGCTATGGTTCGTGTAAGCGGCAAAGTCTCCGACGACGCCATAGACGAAGCTGCCATTTTGCCAGTTGTAGCCGGCATGCACACCGCCGCCCGCGCCAAAGCTCGGCAGAATATAGCTGCCGCCGTCCTCGTAATAATTCGCATCGAATCGCGATCCGGTGTGGTGGGCGAATATGGCATCGACACCGGCATAGGCGCCGCTCCAGTCGACCATGGGCGCGAGCGCGCCGGTGCCCAAAGAGCCGTTGTCGCCGAAATGGTAGTTGAAGCCGACCTTGACCGAGGCGATCTGCCCGTGGCCGCGGAAAATGGCTGGCGGCGGGCCGAAATCCTCATCTTCCGCCCTGCCGCCATCGAAAGCGCCGTAGGTCGCCTCGATCCGTGCCGTCAGGTTCGAACTGAGTGCGTGTTCGAGGCCGGCTCCGACAATGTAGCCCGCATGGGTGCCGCCCATGTCGAATGCCGTCGGCGAGTTGCCTTCATCAACATAAAGGTTGTCGTAATTGGCAACCGCCACGCCGCCGAGGACGTACATCAGCGTGTTACCCGCGGCGATGCCGGACTTCAGTTTCAGCGCCCCGGTCCAGTTCGGCCCGGTTTCATAACGATTGTCGTAGACGCCTTCGAAGCTGTGCGAACCTGTCAGCAAGTTGAAATCGGCTTCGAGACCGTAGACATGCGCTCCGGACTGGATGTTGTAACCTGCCTGTATGCCGCCCTCGAACCCGGCTGACAGGTGGTCGTAGGTGGAGCCGCTCCACCAGTATTCTATGTCGGATTGCGACGCCGTCATCATGTTTGCGCCCGCACTTGCGCCCGCATAGAAACCGGAAAAGTCGAAAGGCGTGCCTTCCCGGGAGCCGCCGGAAACGCTTCTCGGACCGCCAAGGCGGTAGTTGACGCCAAAGCGCAGTGTGGCGACCGTGTCGTCGATATCGAGCACCGTGCTTTCGCTGGGGTTGGACGGCGCGTCGTTGGCGACCCTGCCGTTCTTGCCGAACTTCGCGACAAGCCCTTCCACCCGTGCAGACCAATTGTCGTTGAGCGCCCGCTCGACGCCCAGACCCGCGACAACGCCGACCTTCGTTGCGCCCAGATCGAGCCAGTTATCGTAATTGCCCGCTGCGTTACGTTCGAAGGAACGGTCGAAGCCGGCGATTGCCAGGCCGCCGGTTGCGTAGAGCAGTGTTCGGTCGATGGCCAATCCGCTGCGGCCACGCAGTGTTGCCATCCAGTTCAGATCGTTGCGTATTCGGGCCTGCCTTTCCGCATAAAGCGGGGTTCGGTCATTGGAGAAGGCCGAAATGTCCGCCTCGACGCCGAAGACCAACTGACCCGACTGCCAGTTTTTCCCGACCTGCAGGGTGGCTGCGGCGCCGGACGAATTCTGTTCGAAGGTTGACCCGAACCATTGGAAGTCCGCCTCTTCGAAACGCGCATTGTGCCGCGAATAACCGACGGATGCGCCGACATAGGTTCCCGACCAGTCATAGATGCTGGTCGGCGAATACAACAGGTCGGCGCCGCTCGCCGTTCCGATAGCCATGGGAAGAGATGCCGTGGCTAGGAGAAACCGTGTCAGGTGCCGCATGTTTTCCTGTTTCTTGCATGTGCGGCAACCAGTCAGGCGCCGCGCGTTGATCATCCGAAAACAGCCGAGGACGGTGGGACCGCCGCCGGCGCTGACTTTCGCCACACACGATTCCCGAGGGGCAATCCGGGAATCGCACCGAAGAAAGTATCGGCAGAGAGGGCCTGGTTCTTGGACATGACGCGACCGGGCTTTGGACCAAACGGGACTGTGCGGGCTCTCGGTTCTCGTTTTGGAAGAGTGTCGCAAATAGGTGACAGTGCTTCCCGCCTCGACTTGACGCAGCGGCCCCGCGGTGATCGATTGGGTTGCACAGGGCATAAATCGCCGCTTGCGGTCTTTGGATCATCAAGGCGGCTCGAAACTGCTGGAGACAGCCTTGAACAGCCAGCCCCGCGAAACGCCCCCGTTATCCGGCGCGATCTCGTCCTCGGTATTCCCCGAACATAACCGTCTGAACAGTTGGCGCGAACATTTCGGCGAACAGTTTCTCAGGCTGCAAATCGATCCCCTTGACGACGAACCGTTCCGTTACGACGCCAGCTTCACGATGATGCAGGGCCTACATGTCTCCAAGGGCAGCGTCAGCGCGATCAAATGCACGCGCACGAACGTTCTGATCGATGACAGCAATGACGACGTGGTGATCCTGATACCGCAACGCGGAATGATGCAGGTGATCGAAGGCGGAAAGGAGATGACCATCGGGTCCGGCGATGCGCTCGTCCGGCGGTCGTCCGAAGTCGGACAAACGCTTTCGACGAGCGGGGAGTATCTGACGATGTCCATGCCTCATGCCGCCCTTACCGGCCAGGTGCTGGATGTCGACCGGCTAGGTTTCGCGATCGTTTCTGAAGGAAATACCGCGCTCGGCCTGCTCGCCAGCTATCTGAATGCCATCCTCGCTTCAAATATCCGCGAGAACGGGCAGACGCCCGATTTCGCCGTATCCGCATTGGCGGCGCGGCATGTCCATGAACTCTCGGGTTTGGTGCTCGATTCTTCCCGGGACAATTGGCATCGTCTCGATACGGTCGGCAGCGGAATACAGGAGGCCCGCATGGCCGCGATCCGCTCAGAGATTGCCCGTCATGCGATCGATCCCGATTTCTCGATCAATGACGTTGCGCGCAGGCAGGGGGTGTCGCCGGGATATATCCGGAAACTGCTCGCGGCGCGGGGCGAACGTTTCACGGACACATTGCGCGGCGCGCGGCTCGATCTGGCCTATCGGATGCTTCGCAACCGGCAGCATGAGCAATCCCGGATCACGGAGATCGCCTATCACTGCGGATTCAGCGACATTTCCTATTTCAATCGATCCTTCCGGCAACGCTTCGACATGACACCCGGCGATGCGCGCCGCCAGGATCCGGCAAGCGACTGAGCCCAGGTCTCGAGACCTCCGCCGGCTCTAGCCTTTCACATATTTCCGCCAGTCGTGCTCTTCCTCGAAGCCGAGCACGTCGCGGATCTTGCGGTTGGAAAACAGCGCCTCGTTCTCTCCCATTTCGCGCGTCAACGGCACGCCGGGGAAGAAGCGCTCGACGAGTTCGGCGGTCGGAATATTCATGCCGTTGGTGTCGTTGCCGGCATTGAAGACCTGGAAGCCCAGCCCGTCCGTGGCGAGGCATCTATCGACGATCTGGCCGAGATCGCGGGCGTCGATATAGCAGAAGGCGTTACGGCGCCGCATCTCAGGGTTGGCGAAATATGTCGGGAAGTTCTGCTCATACTCATGCGGTTCGACGACATTGCCGATGCGAAGCGCATAGATGTCGAAGCCGGAGCGCAATGCGAAAGCCCGCGCCGTCCTCTCGTTGACCACCTTCGACAGTCCGTAGGAATCCATCGGATCGACGTCGTAGTCCTCGTCGAGTGGAAGCGACTTCGGGTCGGCGCGCCCGTCGGCGAAGCAGATGCCGTAGGTTGTCTCCGACGAGGCGATGACGATCTTGCGGATGCCGAGCTTCACCGCCGCCTCGATGACATTGTAGGTGCCGACCGCATTGACGCGGAACGTCTCATTGTCCGGATGGATGAGGATTCGCGGGATCGCTGCGAAATGCACCACCGCATCGAAGGCGGGGACGCCGTTTCCAGGTTCCAGCTCGTCGAAATTCGCGTAGGAGCTCATCACGTTGAACATCTGTCCGGAATGGGTGATGTCGGCGATGAGGTTGTCGACGCCCGGATGATCGAGCGGGGTCAGGTCGACATTGACGACACGGTGACCCTTATCGAGCAGATATGGCACGACATGCTTGCCCGCCTTGCCGGAGCCGCCGGTAAACAGGATGCGTTTCTGAGTTGTCATTGATCCCTCCTGTGTCTGCGCGTTCCTAGCATCGAATGATGGCAGGGTAACCAGACAGATTACCCCTTGAACCTCTAGCCGCTGGAGAGATTATCTCTACAGGAAACAACTCCCAAGGAGATTTCCATGCCGCATGGGCACAACCACGGCCATCATCATCACGTCGATCCGGATGCGGGCGACATGCGCGTCGCACTGGCGGTCGGCGTCAATCTGCTGCTGACTGTCGCTCAGGTCGTCGGCGGCGTTCTTGCAGGCAGCCTCGCGTTGATCGCCGACGCGCTTCATAATTTCTCCGATGCGATTGCGCTGGTGATCGCCTTCTGTGCACGCCGGATCGCCCGGCGTCCTTCCGACGATACGATGACCTTCGGATATGGCCGCGTGGAGGTGGTCGCGGCGCTCATCAACTACACGACGCTGATCGTGATCGGCCTTTATCTCGTCTACGAGGCGGTGATGCGCTTCTTCGAGCCGCAGGAGGTCGCCGGCTGGACGGTGGTGATCATCGCGACGATCGCACTGGCGGTGGATCTGATCACGGCCGCGCTCACCTTTGCGCTGTCGAAGGAGAGCGTGAACATCCGCGCGGCCTTTCTGCACAATGTCGCCGATGCGTTGGGGTCGGTTGCCGTCATTGTCGCGGGCACGCTGATCCTGCTTTATGACTGGCGGCTGATCGATCCGCTGGCGACGCTGCTCATCGCCGGTTACATCCTCTGGCAGGCCTTCGCCGAGATCGGCGGCGTGATCCGTATCCTGATGCTCGGCAGCCCGCCGGATATCCAAACCGACGCGGTCATCGAAAGCATGGAGACTGTCGACGGCGTCGCCGGTATCCACCACGCCCATTTCTGGCAGATGAACGAACATGACAACGCGCTTGACGCCCATCTCGTGATCGACAGAGGCGCCTGGGATCACGCCGATGACATCAAGGCGCGCGTGAAGGCCATGCTGGCGGAAGATTTCGGCATCAACTATTCGACGCTGGAGATGGAATGCAGCCTGCATATCTGTGACGGCGCCGAAAGGATCGGCGACGGCCATGCGCACTGAGTGTGCGTTATTCCGTCCGGCCCGCGAGGCTTTCGACCAGCGACGGCGTCAGTTCGATATGTTCCTTCGCGGCCTGCAGGACGGTCTCGTCGATAACCGGGGGCGAGAGGTCGACGCCCTTGGCCAACGTGTCCGTGATGATCTTCATGGCCGTAATGCGTGCATGTTTCTTGTCGTTGGCCGGGATCACATGCCAGGGCGCATAGTCGGTGGATGTCCGTTCGAACATCTCGTCGATCGCCGTCGCGTACTCGTCCCAATGGTTGCGGTTACGGAAATCCTCGTAGGACAGTTTCCAGCGCTTCAGCGGATTGCGAAGCCGCTCCTCGAAGCGGGCGAGCTGTTCTTCCGGCGAAATGTGGAAGAACAGCTTCACGAGGCGCGTGTCGTTATCGTGAAGCATGCGCTCGAAATCGTTGATTTCCTTGTAGGCGCTTTTCCAGCGTTTATCGGGCGTCAGTTTCTCGACGCGCTCGACAAGCACCCGCCCGTACCATGACCGGTCGAAAATGGTGATCGCGCCGTTTGGCGGCATCCGTTCCATGAAACGCAACAGGAAATGCCGCTCCAGATAGTATTTGCGCGGCGCACCGATCGGCCAGACCTTGAAGCTGCGCGGATCGAACGCCGCGGATATTCGACGGATCGTGCCGCCTTTTCCCGCGGCGTCCCATCCCTCGAACAGGATAACTGCCGATTTGCCTGAAAAAAGATAGGCTTGCTGGATTTGTGTAAGCAGGTGCTGCAGCTTGACGAGCTTTCGCTCGTAGCTTGCGCGTTCCAGGTGAAGGCCCAGGTCGGCATCATCCAGCCGGGGTGCCTTGCCATTGCCCTTCTTGCTCACGCGCGTGTCTCCTGTCCCGCATTTCCCGCGAGATTAGGCGGCTTGATGCGCTGCAACAAGGTGTCCCGGCCGGGCAAAGCCTGCAACCGGACTTGCGGCGAGGGCGTTACGAACAAACATAACAGCAACCTTAACTTTCCGGAGATGAACATGCCGAAGACATTCCGCCGCGCCGCCGCGCTTGCCCTTGCCGTACTGCTGATGCCGCTCTCGGCCTCAGCGAAGGAGGTCGGCGAGGTCGGCGTCGACTGGCTGGGCAATGACATCATCATCGAGGCGATCGCGGACCCCGACGTGAAGGGCGTAACCTGCCATGTCGCCTATTTCGATCGCGGCCTGATCGATCGGTTGCAGAAGGGCAACTGGTTCGAGGATCCATCCAACTCCTCCATCGCCTGCCGCCAGACCGGGCCGATCGAGATCGGCGATATCGATCTCGGCAAGGGTGGCGAGGAAATCTTCAAGAGCTCGCGCTCGCTGATCTGGAAAAAGCTGGTCGTCAAGCGGATCTATGACCGCGAGAACAATACGCTGATCTATCTGTCGCATTCGCGTCAGGTCCAGGACGGCTCCGCCAAGATGGCGATCTCGACCGTGCCGCTCTACGGCGAGGCGGAACCGCCGGCGGAGTAGGGGCCTTATCCAATGAAAACGGCCGGCTGCATGGCAACCGGCCGTGTCTATTCGAGCCTGCGGGCTTTGCTATCCCCCGAAAGCGCTCATGACCTTTTGAACCATGTTGCGCGCAGGTGAGGCGGCAGGGACGGACCGATGGTTGGCCTCGCTGAAAGTCGCCGCGGCTCCGTGGCCGGAAACCTTGAACTGGCCGATAAGCGAGGAGAGCTTGTCCGCATCGCCGGAAAGGCGGTGCGTCACCGCGGTGGATTCTTCGACCATGGCCGCGTTCTGCTGGGTCATCTGATCCATCTGGCTGACCGCGATGTTGATTTCCTGCAAACCGGTTGATTGCTCGGTCGCCGCCGTTGCGATGGAGTTGATGTGCTCGCTGATGGAGGTCACCTGCTCGGCGATCTGGTTCAGCACGTCGCCCGTCGCGCTGACAAGCGACACGCCGTTTGCAACCTCATTGCTGGAATTCTGGATCAGGCCCTTGATCTCGCGCGCCGCATCGGCCGAGCGCTGGGCCAGTTCGCGCACTTCCTGAGCAACTACCGCGAAGCCTTTGCCGGCGTCACCCGCGCGCGCCGCCTCGACCCCTGCATTGAGCGCCAGCAGGTTCGTCTGGAATGCAATTTCGTCGATCACGTTGATGATCGTCGAAATTTCGTTCGACGATGACTCGATACGCCCCATTGCCTCGACGGCATCCGCGACCACCTTGCCGGAACGTCCGGTCGACTCTCGGGCTTCTCCAGCCATCTTCCGGGCGTCGATCGCCCGTTCGGAGGCGCTGCGAACGGTCGCAGTGATCTGCTCGAGCGCTGCTGACGTCTCTTCGAGCGATGCAGCCTGCTGTTCGGTCCGGCGCGAAAGCTCATCCGCCGCCGAGCGCATTTCGCTGGCATCGCCATGAATCGAGGAGATGCTGTCCTTGACCTCATTGAGCGTCGAGCTCAACTTCTCGACCGATTTGTTGAAATCGAGACGCAGAATCTCGAGGCTTTCCATGAACGGGGTATTCAGGCGCACGCTCAGGTCGCCGTCCGCGAGTTTGTTGAGCCCGCCGGCAAGCGAATCGACCGCCGACTTGATCTGCAGGGCCTCTTCCTCCCTGACCTTTTCCCGCGCGATCCTCTCGCGCTCGCCAAGCGAACGGTTTTCATCGGCCTGACGCTCGAGCTCCCGCTTTTCGATCGCGGCATCGCGGAAAAGGACCAGCGACTCGGCCATGTGGCCGACCTCGTCCCTGCGGCCCTCTGCTTCGATCTCCGCGTCGAGATCCCCTTGGGCGATCGCCTTCATGTCCCTGCCGAAGCCGGCGAGCGAGCCTACGACATAGCGCACGATCAGGAGCGTGACGAGGCCGACAACGACCATGAAGGCGCCGGCGAGCGCGACCAGCATGGTTTTCGCCCAATCAGCGGTCGTGCCGACCGAAACGAGTCTGGCCTTCACCGCGGCGTTGCCGGCCTCGGACAGGGTGGTCAGCGTGTCGTTCAGCCGCTCTCCGCCGCCATCGATGGCGTCATCGAGCGCCGCGAACTCGTCGTCGCTGGCATTTTCGGCGATCAGGCGCGGAAGGTCGACGGCGATGGCCTGCTCGACTTCGGCGAGGTCCTGAACCATCGTCTCGGTGGCTTTCGGGTTACCCAACACGGTCGACATGGCGACCGCCTCATCGATATTTTCGCGAATGAAGGCGATCGAGGAGTTGATGGTTTCCTGGCGTTCTGGAAGCAGCTTGCCTTCCGCCTTGTCGATGATCGAATCCATTGCAGCGAGAACCAGCTCGACATTGGCGAGGCGCATCTCGTTGATCACATGGATATTTTCGCGAAGCGTTTCGGCCTCTTGGACCGCGTCGACTGTCCGCGATCCGCTGTACCAGCCGACGGCGACAAGGCCTGCAAAGCCTGCGGCCGTGATCAGCCCAAGCGCGATCAGGCGGCCCTTTATCGTAATCGATAAGGCAGAAGAGAGTGTATCCATGAATTGTCCCCACAATGGGCCGGATGCGAAGAAAAATTCGCCGCCGGAGTAATGTCTGATTGGTGAATGACATCCCGGTGCGCATGAAGAGCGACGTCATGCGCTCTGGAACCGGTTCGCTGGCAAAAGTCGCAGTCTTTGGTTGACCGGTGAGAAACGACTTACCCAGATGCGAACGAATTAAGCTTCATTTGTGTAAACAAATTAGAAAAGGCGCCCGGAAGGCGCCTTTTCCCTTTCTCGTGTGAATGGACAGTCTCAGGTCCGCAGCACCCGATAGATCGCCGGGATGACCAGCACGGTCAGCAGCGTCGAAGACAACAGTCCGAACAGCAGCGACAAGGCCAGCCCCTGGAAGATCGGATCGGCGAGGATCACCACCGCGCCAATCATTGCCGCGATTGCGGTCAGCAGGATCGGCTTGAAGCGGATCGCGCCCGCTTCCAGCAGGATGTCGACCTTGGTCTTGCCTTCGGTATCCGCGTTGCGGATGAAGTCGACCAGCAGGATCGAATTGCGAACGATGATGCCTGCAAGCGCGATGAAGCCGATCATCGAGGTGGCCGAGAAGGGCGCTCCCCAGAGCCAGTGCCCACCCATGATGCCGAGGAAGGTCAGCGGGATCGGCGTCAGGATGACCAGCGGCAGCTTGAACGAGCCGAACTGCGCCACGACGAGGATGTAGATGCCGAGCAGGGCGACCATGAAGGCGGCGCCCATGTCGCGGAACGTGACCCAGGTCACCTCCCATTCGCCGTCCCATAGAAGGGTGACGAAGCTCTCATCCTCGGGCTGGCCGTTCAGCTTGATGCTTGGCTTGGTGCCTTCCGGCCAGTCCATGGCCTCGATCTGGTCGGCGACCGCGAGCATGCCGTATAGCGGCGCCTCGTAGTCGCCCGCGAGTTCTGCCGTGACCATCTCCGCATCGCGTCCGTTGTGGCGGAAGATCGGGAAGGAAGCTCGTTCCTCCTTGACGTCGATGACGTCGCCGAGTTCCACCACCCCGCGCGCGCCGGGCAGCACATTGGCCGGGATCGGCGTCGACAGGAAGCGCTCGTCGAACACCCGGTCGCCTTTGTCGCGCTCGACCTGGATCGGGATCGGGTGACGTCCGTCGCCGCGATGCGAATAGCCGACCGTCGAACCGCCATTGAGGATGCCGAGCGTATCGAACACATCGCTTTCCTGGACCTGGTAGAATTCCAGGTCGTCGGTGTTGATGGTTGCCCGCAGCCGGCGCGCCTGGATGCCGAAACTGTCGTCGACATCGACCACGAAGGGTACGGCCTCGAAGGCTTCGCGGATTTTCGTCGCGGCGGCGCGGCGCGTCTCCGCGTCCGGCCCGTAGACCTCGGCGAGCAGCGTCGAAATGACAGGCGGACCGGGCGGCGGCTCCACCGTCTTCAGGCTGGTGCCCTCCGGTACGTCGAGCTGGCTGATCCGTTCGCGGATCTCCAGCGCGATCTCGTGGCTTTCGCGGTCACGTTCGGTCTTCGGCGTCAGGTTGATCTGCACGTCGCCCTGATAGGGATAGGCGCGCAGATAATAGTGGCGCACCAGGCCGTTGAAGTTGAACGGCGAGGCGGTGCCGGCATGGGTCTGCGCCGAGACGACCTCGGGCATTTCCGTGACGGTCCGGGCAACAGCCTGCGCTACCGCGTCGGTGTCCTCCACCGAGGTGCCTTCCGGCATGTCGATGACGACTGACAACTCCGACTTGTTATCGAAGGGCAAGAGCTTGACCGTCACGTCCTTGGTGTAGAGCAGGACGAGCGAGCCGAAGGACAGGCCAGCCGTGACAAGCAGGAAGGTTAGCGCGCGGCCCTTGGTTGCCAGGATAGGTTTGGCGAAGCGCATGTAAAGCGCGCCGAGCCTGCCGCCATGGGCGTGGCTGCCATCCGCGTGATCGTGCACCGGCGCGCCGCCCGCGATCTTCGCCATCAGCCACGGCGTGACGATCACGGCGACGAAGAAGGAGAAGATCATCGCCGCCGAGGCATTGGCCGGGATCGGGCTCATGTAGGGGCCCATCAGACCCGAGACGAACAGCATTGGCAGCAGCGCGGCCACCACGGTGAGCGTCGCGACGATGGTCGGATTGCCGACTTCGGCGACAGCCTCGATAGCACGCGCGACGCGGTGCTTGCCGCCGCTCATTCCCCAGTGCCGGGCGATGTTTTCGATGACGACGATGGCGTCGTCGACAAGGATGCCGATCGAGAAGATCAGCGCGAACAGCGACACGCGATTGAGCGTGTAACCCATGATCCAGGCGGCGAACAGCGTCAGCAGGATCGTCACCGGAATGACGATGGCGACGACGATGGCCTCCCGCCAGCCGATGGCGAACAGCACCAGCGCGATGATCGACACCGTGGCGAGACCGAGGTGGAACAGCAATTCATTGGCCTTTTCATTGGCCGTCTCGCCGTAATCTCGCGTCACCGCGACCTCGATGCCGTCCGGGATCAGGTGACCTTCGAGTTCGTGCACCTTGTGCAGGATCTGCTCGGCGACGACCACGGCATTGGCTCCAGCCCTTTTCGCGACAGCCAGCGTCACGGCAGGCGTACGCTCGATTGCGCCATCCTCGCCGCGCGTGACATTGGCGACGATATGGTCGGACGTGTCGGAAACGTATTCCACATTGGCGACGTCACGCACATAGACCGGACGGCCGTCACGCGTCGTCAGCAGCAGGTTGGCGACCTCGGCGGGCGCGGTCAGCGTCTCGCCGGCAACAAGGCCGATCTGCTCGCCCTGGTCGCGCACATAGCCGGTGGCGAATGTGCGGTTGGCTGACTGCACCTTGCCGGCGAGTTGCTGCAGCGTGACGCCATAGAGCGCCAGGCGCTCGGGATCCGGTGCGATGCGGATCGCCTCGGGCGCTTCGCCGACGAGATAGGTTAGGCCGACATCGCCTATCTTGGCGACCTCGGTGCGCAATTCGCGCGCCACCCGCGTCAGGTCGTTGGCGGAAAACTGCGAGCCGGGCTTCGGCGACAGCGTCAGCGAGACGATGGCGACATCGTCGATGCCGCGCCCGACGATGAGCGGTTCGGCAATGCCGACGGGGATGCGATCCATGTTGGCACGCAATTTCTCATGCACACGCAGGATCGCCGTGTCCGACGAGGTGCCGACAAGGAAGCGCGCCATGACGAGCGAATAGTCGTCGCTGGTCTGGGAATAGACGTGCTCGACGCCGTTGATCCCCTTGACGATGGTTTCCATCGGCTCGGTGACGAGCTTGACCGCGTCCTCCGCCTTGAGGCCCGGCGCCTGGATATGGATGTCGACCATCGGCACCGAGATCTGCGGCTCTTCCTCGCGCGGCAGCGAGATCAGCGCGACAATGCCGACCGCGAGCGCCGCGACGATAATCAGCGGCGTCAGCGGCGAGACGATGAAGGCGCGCGTGAGCTGGCCGGCGATGCCCAGCCGGCCGTCGAATTGACCCTCACTCATTTCCGGTCACCACTTCTTCGCCGCCATTGAGGCCGGTGACGACCTCGACCATGGCTTCGCCGTTGACGGTCTGCTCTTCGCCGAGCACGACGGCCCGCTTTATGGTTTCGCCATTTTCGGTCACGGAGACGAAATCGATACCGGAAACCGTTTCGACGGCATCGGCGGGGACAAGCAGGGCCATGCGCTTGCCGACGGGCAGGCGTACGAGGACGCGCGCATCGACAAAGGCGTCATCGAGGCCGTCAACCTCGACATCGGCGATGACGCGGCCATTCTCGATCTGCGGAAAGATGCGTGCGATCGTGCCTTCGCTGGCGTCCTTGGTTTCGATCTGGATGGTGTCGCCTTCGCGGAACGTGCCCGCATGGCGCTCCGGAACGGCGAGGCGCAGGAAGAAGCCGCCGCCGCCAATGGTCGCGACTGTCTCGCCGAAGGCGAGCACGGCGCCTGCGGCGATCGGCACGTCGAGTACGCGGCCGGTCAGTGGCGAGAGCACGGTTCCTTCCGTGACCTGCTGTTCGAGCACTCGGCGATCGGCCTTCGTCGCCTCGATCTGGTTGGTGAAGACCTCGACCTGGGTGCGCAGCGCGTCGAGGCGCTGGGCCGTGGTCACGCCGCGCTGCAGCAGTTCCTCGCCGCGCTCGAGTTCCGACTGGGCGTTCTTCAGCTGCGAATCGAGTGCCTGCAACTGGGCGTCGATGGCGCTCATCTGGAAATCGAGCTTCTGGTCGACGATACGGGCAAGCGGCTCGCCCTGCTCGACGAGATCGCCCTCGGTGACCTCGAGTTCGACCAGCGTGCCGCCAAGCCGGGCGCGCGCCGGAATCCGGTCGCGGGCCTCGATGCGGGCATAAACCGCTTTCCACTCGGTGACTTCGCTCGGTTCCAGCGTGAATCCCTGTGCCCCCGCGAGGGAGGGAACCATCAGGGCCAGCGCAACGGCTGACGTCAAAGTGGCAAGTGTCGCTCTCATCTTGCTATCCTGTTTGTTGGTCTCGGACGGGCGGACCGTCTCAAGATATTCCAGTTTTCGTATATTTGCGATCTTGAATATACATGGTCGGAGAGGTTTTCAAGTGGGGGGCAGCAAAAGACAGGAATGACCGGTCCGCCATGATACGGATCAAATTTGATGCGAAAGCTATCCGATCGCTGACGCGAATCGGGCTGTTCCGGGCACTTTCAGGCGGGTTGGGGGCTGAGGTATGAAATCTTGTTGTCACTCCCGAAACCGGTTAGGGTCGCCGCGGTTGGAGTCGGGTATCGGCATGATTCCGGACACGATTTACCATGGTTGGAGGTTTTCGCAGTTCTTGATCAATAGGTTCAGATAGACCTGATCATGAGCGCGGACGCAAATCCGCCCTTGGCTGAACGCGGTACGGGACATGCCCCGGATGCCATCGCCGGGGCGGATGTGAAACAGGGAAGCAATTTTCCGTGTCGGATTTTACGAACTACATCCGTGTAGCCATTCAGGGGCTTTCAGAGAACACGCCCCTCGCGCGCGCATCCGCCTATGAACGGGTGCGCAAGGGCATCAGGAGGCAGCTCGCATCACGTGGGGCCAGCGAGGCCGAGGTCGCCGACACGCTTGAGGAGCTGGAAAACGCCATCCTCGACATGGAGGCGGAGCAGCTTATGCATCCGACCGCCGCCGCGCCCGAACCGTCGGCCCCGGCAAAGTCAGAGGAGCCCGCCGCGTCGGCGGCCTACCGGCCCGAGAGCAATGTGACGCCTATCGTGCGCAGCAGGCCGACGGAAACTCCGGCCCGCGAATATGCCTATCCGAAGATCACGGAAATGCCGTCGGCACCTTCCGGGCAGGGGGGCGATGCACCGCGCGCGCCCGAGATGACGCCCGCGGAAGCGGCGCCGCCGCCGGTTCCGTCCGCGCCCTCCTACTCGCCGCCGCCGCAGCGCGCCGTCGTCTCTGGCGGGACGTCGACGCAGGCATTGAAGGTCGAATCGAACGACCGCGACTTGCTTGAGGAGTTCCAGTCGGCGCTGACGGCCGAACTGTCCCTGCCGATATCGGCCGAGGAGGAAGCCCGGTCGACGCCGAAACCCCCAACGCCGCCGATCGCTGAACCGGCCCCGGTGCGCATCGATGAACCGGAATCTATCGAGCCTGCGGACGAGACCGGCTTCGATGTCAGGATCCTGCTGCGCAAGGCCGTCAGCAATGAGGACATGCGGGATCCGGCCACCCGCGAGATCATTTACCGTCGGGCGCGAAACGCTCTTGTGAAATATCTGAAGTCGCTGTCGCCGCAGCCCGATTTCGATGCGGTTCATACGCATATCGAGAAGCTCAACGCGGCCATCCGCGAGGTAGAGGCGGAGCAGGCTGCGAAAACAGCCTCCAACGAGGACGCGGACACCGGGCCGTCGACCGATGAGCTGATGACCGAACTGGCGGATATCTGGTCGGCCGATTTCGAACAGCCGGCCGCCGAGGAGCCCGGCTCGCGGCCGCGCGCCGCAAAACCGTCGAGACAGGTCGCACAGGAGATGCATCGCACGATCGCGGATGAAGTCGAAGAGGCGGTGCTGGAACTCTCGGAGACCGACTTCGATCCCAAGGGATTCGATCCCGCACCCCATCGGGGCCGGTCGATCGATGAAGAGGTCGAGGATGCGGTCCAGGATCTGATCGCCGCCGATACCGTCCGCCAGCAGCCGCCTAGGAAAACCGCCGCGCCCAGGATGCCGGAGAAACGCAAGGTCCAGCCGGCCCCTGTCGCGCCGCCGCCGGCCGCCGATTTTGGGCTCGACGAAGACTTTACCGCGCCGTCCAGCGGGCAAGCGCAGAAAAAGTCCGACCGCTGGGCGACGGATGACGATTTCGAGCTGCCGGACGACATGTTCGGCGATGATTTCGCATTCGAGGAGCCTGTCGAACGGGCCGCCGCCAATCAGGATCATGCGCCGAAAGCCAGGCGCCGCCGGCGTTTCGGCTTCGGCCGCTTCCTGCTCATCCTACTGGTCCTGCTCATCGGAGGCGGGATCGCCGCCGCCGTAGCCTTCCCGGACGCCACAGCGCGCTACACCGCGCAGGCCAGGACGACGGGAACCTGGCTGGCCGAGTTCGTCGCCGGGCTGGCGGGAGAACCGACGAGTGCTGCCCGCCGCGAAGACGACGCCGACACCGCGTCGGCCATGGACACAAACACGCAGCAAAACGAGCCTGCCGCCGCGGCGCAGGTGCCGCCGTCCGACGAAGCCACCACGACGGAAGAGGCCTCGGCCGAAGCAGCCCCGGCGGCCAGCGAAAACACTCAGCAGCCAGCGGCCGAGCAGGCGGTGGCGCCGATCAACGGCGAGAAGGCATTTCTCTTCGCCACGGCGGGCGGTCAGCCGGTCGTGACCGGCAATGTCGAGTGGTCTGTCATCGAATCTTCGCCGCTGCCCGGCCTGCCGCCGGAGCCGGCGATCCGCGCCGACGTCGCCATTCCTTCCGACGGACTTCGCGCAACCCTCACGCTGCGGCGCAATCTCGACGAGACGCTGCCGGCGACGCATCTCTTTGAGCTCGTATTCGCGCCGTCGGACAGCGTCGCAAGCAGCGAGATCGCCTCCGTCGAAGGCATCACATTCGTCAAGAGCGGTCAGGACAGGGCCGAGCCGCTGGTCGGTTCCGTGGTCAAGATTGCCGACAACATCTTCCTCTTTGCGCTCGCCGACGTCCCTGCGGCTCGCGAGTTGCACCAGAGGCTGTTCACCGATCCCGACCTGATCGAGATCCAGTTCGTCTATTACAGCGGCCGTCGCACGACGTTGCGCCTTGTTACGGGTCCATCGGGTGGAGAAGCCTTCAAAACGGCGATGAATGCCTGGGGTGGCGAGGCTGCTCCGGAACCCGCGCCTGCCGCGGCCCAGCCGGAGCCGATGACGCCGCCCGAGACGACAGCCGTGGAAAGCCCGGCCGAGCCCCTGGCGGAAATTGCGGAACCCGAAACTCCGGCCGATGCACAACCCGAGGTATCGACGGTGCAGACGGGCCGCCCCGTTATCCCGGACAATGTGCCGATCCCTCCCGACAGGCCGCTCTTCGACGGCTAGAGAAAAAGGGGCCTTTCGGCCCCTTTCTTGTATCCGGATTCAGCGGATTGACCGGATCAGCGCAGTGCGCCGCTGTCGAGCCAACGCTCCATCACCTTGAGGCAGGTATCGCGTTTCAAACGGCCGGTGTCCTCGCGCAGCTTGGGCCAGGATACCGAGCGCGGATCGCCAAAATGGCCAAGCAGGAAACGGGCGATCGTCCGCCTTATGTCCGGCGTCGGATCCTGCTGGGCGAAGCGCAACAGGAGGATCTCGTAATAGGCGCTTTCCAGATCGGGCCGTTTGCGCTCCCCGAGTTCGATCCAGCCGAGGATCGTCTTCAGCGGCTGCGCGTCGAGCTCGACATGGCTCAGCGTGCGTTCCACGAGGATGCACTTGATGGCGAGGCCGTAAAGCGAATCCTGCTCGTCCTCCTTGAGACCGACGCGTTCCAGCGAGCGGACAGGGTTCCTCAGATCGACGGAGTCGATGATCGAGTCGAGACCGTAATTACCGTCGAAGAAGTTCACCGCCTTCGCGAAGGCGCGCGAATTGATTCGCAGAGCGCCGGCATTCTGGCGCAGATGCTGATAGATCCGGTCGGTTTCGGGACTGCCCGGCTCGAAGCTCTGGAAGAACGCCTTGAACAGTATGTTGATCGGCGCCTTGCCCGGCCGCGAGATCGCTTCGCTGACCAGCCGGTGCCGGGCAATTGTGGTGGCGATGAAGACTTCCTCTTCGCGCATGTGGAAGAGGGCGAGCCGGAGGTCGCTCAGCGGGATGTCGCCGCCACGCCCTTCCTTGAGCTTCTGCGCGGCATCACGAATGCGCCGTCGCCGGACCGCGAAAGGGATTTCCGCCACCTCGCGTCGGCGCTCCCAGCGCGCGGCGGCGGCCTTGACACGGGTGAGGGATACCTGCGGCAGCGCGCTTCCGGAGATCTGCGTGAGGCGCTGGTCGAGGCGCCCGCCAAGGCTCGTCCAGTCCGCCATCTCAGCCGTAGGTTCCGGCGCTGCGAGCCTGCGCGCGCGTCTCGTTGAGTTCCTCGACCAGTTCGCCGAGATGGTTCACGGCGCCGGCGAGCGCATTGTCCATTTCCGTGACCTGGTCGCGCATCTGGCGTGTCTGGATGTCAATCTGGCGCGACATCTCCGCGAACACGTCGCCGAGCTTGCGGTCGACATCGTCGAAACGCTCGACATGGCGCTCCCACAGCTCCGCCTGCATGCCGATCGACTCCTTCAACGTCCGCTGCGAGGTGCCGACCATTTCGATCGTGTCCTTGGACAGCTTATGGAAATCATCGAGCGATTGCTGGACCTCGAGAAGATTGTGCGAGAAGCGGTCGGCCGATTGCTTGATGCCACCCGTGGCGTCGTGCAGGGAGGCCGCCAATTCGGACAGTTCGACGCCGACGCGGCCGTTTTCCGCCGAAATGCGCTCCATGATTCCGGCCAGAGCGTTGCCGGTCTGGTCGATCTGGGGCAGCAGGGACGATAGCGCTTCCACGCGCGACGCGAAGAAATCGTCGGACTCGCGCAGCCGCGACACGATGTCGGCGGTGTTGTTCTGGAGCTCGGCGGCGATCGTGCTGGTCGTCTTGGCAATGATGTCGCGGGTGCTGTCCTGCATCTCGGCCATGAAGCCGGTATGCGTCTGCGCAATCCGGTCGCTCGCCTTTTGAAGCGTGGCGAACAGGCCGGTCAGGGCCTGGGCCCGTTCCTCGAAGGCGGCATTGGATTCGTTCAGCTTTTCGATGAAGCCGCTGGTGTTCTCGTTGACGCTGCGCGACAGGGTCTCGGCGGTGGCTTCGGTCAGTTCGCGCGCACCCTGCTGCATCTGGTCCATGAAGCGCGTATGCGTTTCCGCAATGCGGTCGCTCGCCTTCTGCAGCGTCGAGAACAGTCCGGTCAGCGCGCCGGCGCGCTCCTCGAAGGCGGCGTTGGATTCGTTCAGCTTTTCGATGAAGGACTGGGTGTTTTCGTTGATATGGCGGGCGATCGACTGCGAGGTGGTGGCGGTCATGTCGCGCGCCGCCTGCTGCATCTGCGTCATGACGCGGGTATGCGTCTCGGCGATCTTGTCGCTTGCCTGTTCCAGCGAGACATAGAGGCTGGACAGGCGTTCCGCACGCTCCTCGAAGACTGCGTTGGACTGTTCGAGCTTCTCGACGAAATGCGTGGTGTTCTCGTCGACCCGCGCGGCGATCGCATCGGCGGTGACCGCGGTGATTTCGCTGGCGCTCGTCTTGAAGTCGGCAAGCGCCTGGTTGTGCGTCTCGGCGATCCGGTCGCCCGTGCGCTCCAGCGCCTGGAACAGCCCGGTGAGCGACTGGGTGCGCGCCTCGAACGCGTCGTTGGTCTCGTGCAGCTTTTCCAGGAAGGACTGCGTGCTCTGATTGACATGGGCCGCGATCGTCTCGGCGGTCGTCGTCGTCATTTCGCGCGTGCCCGCCTTCAGATTGGCGAGAACCTGCGAATGCGTCTGCGAGATGTGGTCGCTTGCCTGCTCCAGCGTCCGCGCGACGCCGGCCAGCCGGTCCGGCAGCAGCGTCATGTTCTCGCCGACGGTTTCCAGCGTCCGCGTCGTCTGCAACAGGGAATTGGCGATGGTTTCGTCGACCGAACGGGCGATGTCGCCGGTCGCCTGCCTGATCATGTCTGTGACCGACTGGACGGCCAGTTGCGTGCGCGTCTGCGTCTCGTCGGCGACGGTGCTCTGGACGTCGATCATCTTTGCCGAAGCGTTTTCGAAGGTCAGCGCGGCCTGTTCGATGCGCTCCGGCAGCAGCGACAGCCGCTCGGAAATCGTCGCCGACACATCCCGCGATTCCGCCAGCGCCTCGCGCACGGTCTCGGCCACGTCGCGAGCGACGGCGCTCGCCGCCGAGGCGACGCTGTCGTTGGCCGTCGTCTGCAAGTCGTTGGCAAAGCGCAGTTGTTCGGCGGAGATATTGGCGCCGGCCGACTGCAGCGACTGCGCGGCCTGTTCCATGCGTTCCGGGATCGCCGTCAGATGCTGGGCGACCGCTTCCATGCGCTTTACGACCACGTCGGCGCTGGTTTCGACCGAATCGTCGAAGGCCTTTTCGACCGCTTCGCGCGCGCCCTTTTGCGCGGCCGAAACAAGATCGTCATAGCGCTTGGTCAGCGCTTCCATGCGCGTCACGACTTCCACATAGCCCTCGACGATCGCGTCGCGCGTGGTGCCGCCGATGGAGGTAGTCAGCTTCTCACCCAGCCGTTGCAGGCTCTTGGCCTGGAAATGCATCGCGTCCTGCCGCCGCGTGCCCGCCGATTCGGCATTCTCGAAATAGACGCGGTCGAGAAGCGTGTCGTTGAAATGGCGTACGCCCTCCGCGATGGCGGTGCGCGACCAGGAGGCGGCTAGCCGGAGCGCCAAATAGAGCGCTACGGTCACCGCGAACAGAAGCAGCTTGCCGCCGGCGCTGGCGATCGCCGCGCGCATCATCTCGCCCGAATCCGGACCGAGTGCCTCCGCGATGGCGCCGATCGTGCCGGCAAGGCCGATCCCCGCAAACAGCAGGAAGACGGCGAGAAACGCGCCCGGAGCCATCGACACATGGCTGCGATCAAGCCCAAGCCCGGACGGCGAGAAATATTCGGCAGGAGACGGCGAACGCGAAACGAGGGTGTTTTCGGATGTTACGCCGTCCTCGACCTCGAGCGGCACAAGGGTCGTCGCGAAGCGCCGCCAGGCGAGGCCGACGACACGCTGGTCCTTGAGCGAACCGTCGACGGTTTCGAACTGCGCGGCGAAGGCTTCGCGCGGCGTCTTTTCGGTCTTGGCGGCGGACTGCACGATCATCGCCGCGTCGCCGAGGCCGTCTATATCGCGGCGGGTATCCCTGAGAATGTAGGCGATCAGGCCGATGCCGGTGATCAGGGCGAGTACTATGAAGGCAATATCGAAGCCCGAATTCACCGTCCAACTCAGCATGCTGCCGCTTCGCCCCCACTATCCATCAAGAAATACCTCCCGACGTCGGGCGCGGGCCTTTAGTCCCGCTTCTCCGCCGTTTCGCCTGCCCCTGGAAAGTATCGCGCATATATCCCAGAATTTTAACGAAAAACAGGGCTTGCGGGCGGATTTATGGCCGGTCTGTGCGCTTGCGCACACGAGTCTTTCCTCGGGTCAAATCCGGGAACGTCCTATTCTCGCACGGCTGAACGCCTCTTTTGAAATCGCGGTGCATGGAGATGTGAGCAGCGGGTTCGAACCGGTGCGCGACGCCTTCGCCGCGAATTTCTCGCGCGGTGGCGAGCCTGGCGACGCCTGTTGCATCCACCGGAAGGCCGAAAAGATCGTCGATCTGTGCGGCGGCGCGTTAGGCTATTCCGATCCTGAAGACGGCATGACCTATGCCTGTGTCATCGGCAGCATGGGCCTGATGACGACGGTGGATCCGCGCGATCTGACGTTGCAGAAAGCGATGGATGCCTGCTTGGCTTCGGCCTGAACCCCGTCACTTCTGGAATACGTAGGTTCCGGGCGCCGGACAGAGCTCAGGGAAACCGTCCCGGGGCGCGCCAATTGGCGGCGGGGGGACCTGGTCCGGCGCGCCATTTGCGGCGAGCCATGCCGCCCATTCGGTCCACCATGATCCGTCCATCGGCTCGTGGCTTTCATACCAGCTTTCGGGATCCAGATATTTCTTGTCAGGCGTGCGGTGCCCGATGCGGTAATGCCGGTGCGGGTGGCCGGGCTCGCTGACGATCCCGCCATTATGGCCGCCCGAAGTCAGCACGAAGGTCAGGTCGTTTTCCGTGAAGAGCGTGACCTTGTAGACCGACCGCCACGGCGCGATATGGTCCTTCTCGGTGCCGATGACGAACATCGGCGCGTCGATATCCTTCAGCGCGATCACCTTGCCTTCGACCGCGAAACGTCCTGCGGTGAGCCTGTTTTCGAGAAACAATCCGCGCAGATAGTCCGAATGCATGCGGTAGGGCATGCGTGTCGGGTCGGCGTTCCAGGCGGAGATGTCGAATTCCGCCTCTTCCTCTGCGAGGAAGTAGCGCTTGATCGCGCGCGACCAGACAAGATCGCGGGCGCGCAGCGCGCGGAAGGCGCCGGACATCTGTTTTTCGTCCAGATATCCCTGATCCCACATCATGTCCTCGAGATAGGCGATCTCGCTCTCGTCGAGGAACAGCATCAGCTCGCCTGCTTCGGTGAAATCCGTCTGCGCGGCGAGCAAAGTGACCGATGCCAGCCTCTTGTCGCCGTCGCGCGCCATGGTCGCAGCCGTGATCGACAGGATGGTGCCACCGAGACAGTAGCCGCAGGCATGGATCTTCCGGTCCGGTACGATATGGCCGATCGTATCGATCGCCGTCATCACGCCGAGGCGGCGATAGTCGTCGAGCGAGAGATCGCGCTGTTCGGGCCCCGGATTGCGCCAGGAGATGGCGAAGACGGTGTGGCCCTGGCTGACGAGATAGTTGATCAGCGAATTATGCGGTGACAGGTCGAGAATGTAATATTTCATGATCCAGGCCGGCACGATCAGCACAGGCTCGGCGTGCACCGTCTCGGTCTGCGGCGCATACTGGATCACTTCCAGCACTTCGTTGCGGAAGACGACCGACCCCGGCGTGCAGGCGATGGTCTGGCCGACACGGAATTCCGACGAGGCCGGCGGCGGCGCGTTGATGAGGTCGCGCGCCGTGTCGGTCAGAAAATTCTCCGCACCCTCGACCAGGTTCAAGCCACCGGAGCGAATGGTCTTCTCGATGATCTCGGGATTGAGAAAGGGCGAGTTGGAGGGCGAAACCATGTCGAGCATCTGCCGCGCCATGAAGGCGACACGGTCGGCATTGGCATGATGCATGCCGCGCACTTCCTTCGTCGCCTCGGTCCACCAGTCCTCGGCGGCGAGGAAGGATTGTTTCCAGGCGCGGAAGGGCAGGTGGTCCCACGCGCTGTGGGAGAAGCGCTGGTCATCGGCGTCGGGCTTGAAGCCGCCATCGGCGCCGAGCATCCCGGAGGGGCCCATCGCGTCGAGGGCGAGCATCCAGAAATTGCGCATGGCGCGTTCGGCAAGCTCGGTCTGCCGTCCCGGCGCGCGCGAAAGATGCGACAGCCAGTCGGCCCATGCGGTGCCGGAGGAATGGATCGATACGCCGTCAGTCAGCCGCGCCATCGAGGCGCGCAGCGCCCGGTCGATTGTATCGTACTTGCCGCGGTCGTCCTCGTGGCCATCCGTCATCATTTTCGAAAGGAAGGCTGTGAGCGCGGGATTGCTTGCGGGAGAGGCGGCCGGTGAGGGAGCCGGCAGCGGCACTGAAGTCGGCTCCTGCCGTACGGGCAGTCTGTTCTCGGTCGATGTCGGCAAGGCAGCCTCGCTCGGATATCCGGCCTGCGTTGCGCAGGCTCATGTTGCGCCGCAACATGATGTAGGAAAACTGCAAAATTGTGAATGTATTTGGCCGGAGTGCGCCGACGCGCCATTTGCCGCAGGGAGCCCGGCTCCGGGCTCCCAACGGAACATGTCAGCTGGTCAGATGGCCTCGGTCCAGGGCCGGTCGCCCTTTTCGTCCTTCACCCGCGTCGGCAGGCCGATACGGTCGAGAATCGTGAAGAAGGGCTTCGGATCAAGTTCTTCGACATTGACCATCGTGCCGGTGTCCCAGGTGCCGTCGGCGACCAGCATGGCCGCGGCGACCGGGGGTACGCCCGCCGTATAGGAAATGCCCTGGCTGCCGACTTCGTTGTAGGCGTCCTTGTGGTCGGCCACGTTGTAAACGAAAACCTCGGCGTCCTGACCGTCTTTCACGCCCTTGACCAGATCGCCGATGCAGGTCTTGCCGGTATAGTCCGGGGCCAGCGAGGAAGGGTCGGGCAATACCGCTTTCACCACCTTCAGCGGCACGACCTCGAGGCCCTCCGCCGTCGTCACCGGCTGCTCCGAGAGCAGGCCCAGATTCTGCAGAACGGTGAAGACATTGATGTAGTGGTCGCCGAAGCCCATCCAGAAGCGCACATCGGCCTGCGGATAGTTGACGGCGAGCGACTGCACCTCGTCATGGCCGGACATGTAGGCCTTCTGGGTGCCGACGACGGGCAAGTCCCATTCGCGGCCGACCTCGAACATGGAATTTTCCTTCCACTCGCCCTGCTGCCAGGAATAGACCGTGCCGGTGAACTCGCGGAAATTGATCTCGGGATCGAAATTCGTCGCGAAATATTTGCCGTGGCTGCCGGCATTGATGTCGACGATGTCGATTTCCTTCACCTCGTCCATGAACTCGTCGATGGCAAAGCGCGCAAAGGCATTGACGACGCCCGGGTCGAAGCCCGCGCCGAGGATCGCGGTCACGCCTTTCTCGGCGCAGCGGTCACGGCGTTTCCACTCGTAATTGGCGTACCATGGCGGCGTCTCGCAGATCTTGTCCGGCTCCTCGTGGATGGCCGTGTCGATATAGGCGACGCCCGTCTCCAGGCAGGCTTCCAGCACATACATGTTCACGAAGGCGCTGCCGACATTGATCACGATCTGCGCGCCGGTCCTGTGGATCAGGTCGGCGACGGCGGCCGTGTCCATCGCGTCGACCTGATGCGCCTCAAGCGCGCCATCGACCTTCATCGCGTTCTTCTCGCGGACGCTTTCGATGATCGCCTCGCATTTGGAAAGCGTACGGCTGGCGATGTGAATGTCTCCCAGCACGTCGTTGTTCTGCGCGCATTTATGCGCGACGACCTGGGCGACGCCGCCAGCGCCGATGATCAATACATTGCGTTTCATGAGCCTGTGCGGGGCCTCCTTTTGTCTCCGTCCTGAGGATGGAATGAAGTCTTGCTAGAGGGGTTTCACGACAGCGCCGCGACAAAATCGTCGTAGCCGAAGTCGCGGACGAGCCGCTCGGAGCCGTCGAGCTCCTTCACGGCGATGGCCGGCATCTTGACGCCGTTGAACCAGTTCTTCTTGACCATTGTGTAGCCCGCCGCATCCTGAAAGCTCAACCTGTCGCCGGGTTTCAGCGGCTCGGCGAAGCGGAACTCGCCGAAAATATCGCCGGCCAGGCAAGACTTGCCGCAGACCATCCATTCATGCGGGCCGTCGTTCGGGGCGATCTTCGCTGTTTCGCGATAGATCAGCAGGTCGAGCATATGCGCCTCGATGGAGGAATCGACGATGGCGAGATCCTTGCCGTTGTTCAGCGTGTCGAGCACGGTGACCTCGAGCGTCGCCGCACCGGTGATCGCCGCCTCGCCGGGCTCTAGATAGACCTGCACGCCGTTCTCTCCCGAGAACCGCTTCAGCCGTTCGGCGAAACGGTCGAGCGGGTAGTCCTTGCCGGTGAAATGAATGCCGCCGCCAAGGCTGATCCAGTCCATCTGCCGGATCAGGTATCCGAAGCGCTGCTCGATCGTGCCGAGCATGGCGTCGAAGCGGTCGAAGTCGTCATTCTCGCAATTGCAATGGAACATGAATCCGGAGATCTGCTCCACGACCTTCTCGATATCTTTCGGATCATGCTCGCCGAGGCGCGAGAACGGCCGTGCCGGATCGGCGAGGTCGAATTCCGAGGTCGAGACTCCTGGGTTGACGCGCAGCCCGCGCGTCTTGTCGCGACTTGCTTCCTGGAAGCGGCTCAGCTGGCCGATCGTGTTGAAGAGGATCTTGTCGCAATTCTCCAGCACTTCGCCGATCTCGCGATCGGCATAGGCGACCGAATAGGCATGCGTCTCGCCGCCGAATTTTTCATAGCCCAGTTTCACCTCGTAGAGCGACGACGAGGTCGTGCCGTCCATGTACTGCGCCATGAAGTCGAAGACCGACCACGAGGCGAAACATTTGAGCGCCAGCAGCGACTTCGCGCCCGACGCTTCGCGCAGCCAGGCGATCTTCTCCATGTTCGGAAGCAGTTTCGACTTGTCGATAAGGTAGTAGGGGGTGTGCAGCATGGCCGCCTTTCGTCTCCAACGGTCTGCCGTTTCAGCTGGGGCAGGGGCGGTCAATGTCCACCCCATTGCGCGCGGACCTGATGTCAGGCCAGCGAGGCGGCGTCAAGCTTCGCAGAGCCAGGTAACCGGCAGGTCGGGGCGGTGGACAAGTTTCTGTGGATCGTTCAGGGCTGAAACGGGTCTCGGGGTATCCGCCATTCGCGGAAGTGATTTCATTCGGCGTATCCGCGTGGAAATGACGCAAAGGGATAGGAGATCATCATTGGCTGAACAGGCTCCCCGGAAGGAAAAGGATCGCGATCCGCTCGTTTCCATTGTCATCGGCAACTACAACCAAGGCGCTTTCGTCGAAGAGGCGATCCGGTCAGTCGCCGCGCAGACCTATACGAAGCTGGAATGCGTCGTCGTGGACGATAAATCGACGGACGACTCCGTCACCCGGATCGAGGCGATCCTTGCCGATCTTGGCGATGACCGATTCCGGTTCATCGCAAGCGAGCGCAATGACGGGTTCATGGCCAACACGCTCAAGGGCCTGGATGCGACCACAGCGCCATTTATCGCGTTTCTCGATGCCGACGACGCCTATATGCCGGAGTTCGTCGAGCGCCATGTGCGCGCGCATATGAGCCGCAGCGAGGCGGCGGCGGTATCGACCAGCGATCTTGTGGTGATCGACGGCAATGGCAGGACCATTTCGGGCGGCAGTCCGGTGTTTCGCGCTTGGAGCGAGGAACGGCCGTCGGACGCAAAACTTATCGTCGCCACCGAAGAGGTGGATGGAGACCGGCTGACCTTTCTCTGCCGTAGCGTGGCGAAGAATTGGCTCTGGTCGACCAATTCAGGTTTCATGTTTCGCCGCAACGCACTGGTGGCCATGCGTCCGCGCTCTTCGGAAAAGCTCCGGATCGGCGCCGATGGCTATTGGGTGCAGGCGGCGCATCTTCTTGGCGGGACGGTGCGGATCGACCGCGCGCTCGGCTATTACCGCATGCACGACACCAATGTTTGGGCGACGAATCCGTTTCTCGGCAATGGATCGATCCTGGGTTTCACCTCCAAGCAACTCTACGACGACACAAACGCCGAGATGCGGGGCACATTCGTCGAGCGGCTGCCGCAATTCGCGACCTTTGTGGAACCGCACTATCTGATTTCGACACTGAACGAGCTGGTCGGCCGGCACGAGGCGATCCGCCTGTACGACAGCGACCCTGCCTACCACCCCGTATTGGGCGACTTCGTCCGGCCGAGTCGCCGGCTCATGGCAAAGCTGACCGCCTATCTGCCAAAAAAGTGGCGACCGCGAAGATACAGGTGAGAGCAGGGAGGCCTGTTCCTCCATCACCCGTTCTCGTCTTCCCGGCTCGTATCGACCATCTGCTTCTCGATTTCCTCTTCCTCCGCGCGGGGGTCGAGGACGACGGTTTCGGGAGTCGACATCCGGGCCGGCTGGGCGGCAACAAATTCGGTCTTTTCCTTCTGCTCCGGTGCTGCGCGCTGGCGGATGCGCCATAGCGCATAGCCGACAAGGCCGAGATGGGTAAGGGCTGTGGTGACAAAGAGGCCCGACGGGCCGGCGAGGGACATGATCACGCCAGCGATCAGCGGCCCGCCGATGGAGCCGACGCCAAAAAGAAGCAGCAATCCGCCCGAGGTGCGCAGGAAGTAATTGTCCGGCGCATGGTCATTGGCATGCGCGACGATCACCGGATACATCGAATAGATGCAGGCGCCGAAGACGGCCGAGGCGGCAAGCGCGACCGGCACCGATGATGGCTGGGCGAGCGCAAGGAACAAATCGACGATCAGCGCCATGGCGGCGATCGCGACCAGGACGAGGCGGCGATCCATCCGGTCGGAGAAATAGCCGATCGGCACCTGCGCCGCCGATCCCGCGAGGATCGCGACGCTCATGAACAAAGCGATGGTTGCGACGCCGAGCCCGACCCGGTCGGCATAGACCGCGCCGAGCGTGCCGAAGGAGGAGTTCGCGACCCCGATCAGCACCACCGAAACGACGGCGACCGGCGAGTTGCGCCACAGCGTCTTGAGGTCGAGGGAGGCCCCGACCAGCGGATTGGGCGCATGCGAGGCGTAGAGCCCGCTTGGCAGCAGCGCCAGCGCGTAGAAGATGGCCGCGATGACGAAAAAGAGATGCGTCGCGGTATCGCCGGTTGTCAGCGCCAACTGCCCGAGCGTTGTCGCCGCGAGATTGACCATGGTGTAGAGGCCGAAGACGCGGCCGCGCGAGGCGGCCTCGGCGCGTTCGTTCAGCCAGCTTTCCACGATCATCGCTGCACCCGCAAAGGCAAAACCGGCGACGCCGCGCAGCGGGATCCACGCCCAGGGCTGGATGATCAGCAACGAGGCCAGCACGGAGACGACCGCCAACGCCGTCATCGCGCCGAAAGCGCGGATATGGCCGACACGGGCCACCGTGCGCGGCATGGCGAGGCAGCCGAGAATGTAGCCTATCGCCCATCCGGTGCCGAGCAGACCGAGCGAAAAGGAGGAAAAACCTTCCTGCGATCCGCGCACCGGCAGGATCAGCCCGTTGACGCCGCCCGCGAACATCAGCAGGGCGGAACCGATCATCAGCGGATAAACGGCGCGGGGCAGGAAGGGCATGAGGGCTCGGCGTGGTCGTGGATAAAGGGTGCGATTCACACGAGCCTAGGCTGGTCGGAGGACGATTTGAAGACCGAAGCGGCACAATCGGCCACACGATAAGCATTGATGCCGATCAACGACATTACCTTACGTAACGGTACGCTTTCCCCGTTTCACCGGCCGATTACGGCCACAGCGAATGGGAGGAAACACCATGAAAAGAAGAACAACAGGACGAGTGCTGACAATAGTTTTCGCCCTCGGTGCAAGCGTCACGAGCGTGGCTGCCAATGGAGGAGGTGTCGCACCGAGCGCGAATGAATTCCGCAACTCCTGCGCGGTTTGTCACGGCGAAGACGGGCGCGGCGACGGCAATCTGGTCAACTTCCTAAATGTGAAGCCGACGGATTTGACCAAGCTCACCGAGAACAATAACGGCGAGTTCCCGTTCCTGAGAGTTTTCCAGGTGATCGACGGACGCTCGATGGTTTCGGGTCACGGCACCCGCGATATGCCGGTCTGGGGCAAGCGCTATGTGGAGGAGATGGGCGAGAGCTATGGTCCCTATGGCGGCGAGGCAGCTGTCCGGGCGAGGATTCTCGACCTAGTTTACTACATCCAGTCGATCCAGAACTGATCGGAAAAAAACAGCGGCGCCTGGGCCAACCACGCGCCGCCCGACCTCGTTTTTACGCATGGAGGTATTTTTTACGGATTTTTGACGCCGGAAGGCGGTTTGGCGTGACCGGATATTGCGCCGTTCTTGCGGGCGAGGGCGATGCTGGCTGCAGTTCAAACGAGGAGAGAACCGATGCAGTCCAACACCATCCGCACCAACGCTTTCGAGAACTCCAAGACCCGCGCCACCACGTCCCCGACCATCCCGTCGCCGTTCAAGTGGCTGCGCGACCTCAACACCATGTTCGTCGCGTATTGCCGGTTCAAGGACCTGACCGAGGAACAGCTGCGCGATATGGGTATCACGAAGCGCCAGCAAGACCAGGCGTTCCTGCGCCAGTTCATGCCGCGCGACGACCGCTGAACCTCAGCTTAGACATCCCGCTTTGCGGAGGCCCTCGATGAGAAAGTCGAGGTCCTCCGCGCGCCGGAAGGGGTAGGTCGCGCGAACGTAATCCTCCGAGAAATCCGGCTGAAGCTCCCGCAGGCGCGAGGCGGCTTCCGCGGCCAGATCAGCGCGGCCCGCATGGCCGAAAGAAGCAGCGCTACGCTGCAGGCCGCGCGCATAGCAGGGCGCGGACGCCATGAGGCGCCGCCCGATCTCGACGGCTTCGTCGAACTCCTTTAAGAGCATGTGGCAGGTCGACATATCGGCCAGGATCGCCGCCTTGGGTCCCGGATCGGGATCGAGGCGAAAGATCACCCGAAAATGGTCTAATGCTTCCCCCGGTCGGCCATGCAGCTCGGTAGTGCAGCCAGCGACCTGGCGCGCGAGAACGGCTGACGGGTTGAGGCGGACGGCTTCCATGCTGTGATATTCGGCCGCCTCGTGGTCGCGATCGGCAAAGGCCCGGATGAGTGCCTGATAGGCATGCGCCTGCCAGTCGTCGGGATCGACCGCGAGGGCCTTGCGCGAGGCTTCGGAAGATTTGCGGGTATGGGTATCGGGATCGTTGTCCCAGCCCATGATGAAGTACCGCCAGTGGATCCGGGAGATGCGTGTCCATGACCGGGCATTGCCGGGATCGAGCCTCGCCGCTTCCTCCAGCAGAGGAAATTGCGCGTTGTTGCTCTCCGGCGTGCCGTAGCCGGGGCCGCCGAGGCGGTCGATCTCGTCCGCCTTTGCGATAAGATGCCACGCCGCAAGTCTGGTCGGTTGTGCACGCTTGATGCGTTCAGCTTCGGCATGGGCGATCTGAGGCTCGATCTGCGCGACGATCGACCGGCAGACGTCTTCCTGAAAGGCAAACACGTCCTCCAGATTGCCGTCGAAACTCTGCGACCAGATCGACTGGCCGGACGTCGTGTCGATCAGGCTGACCGAGATGCGCGCGCGATCGCCATGGCGGCGCAGGCTGCCGGTGACGGCGTAGGACGCGGCGACTTCTCGCGCGGCTTCCCGGATGTCGATGTCGCGCGCCGTTTTCCAGCCGACGCTCTCCGGACCGATCACCGGAAACCAGCGCCAGTAGCTCAGCGTGGTCCGCAGTTCTTCGGCAAGGCCGTCGGCGAGCATCCGGTCGTCTTCGCTTGCGGACAGGCTGTCGACCGCCATCACCAGAACCGCGGGCCGTTCGACGAAGGGGAGCGGGCGTGTCGGCGAAGCATCGGGCAGAGTCGCTCCGGAGGATGACCCGCCTGCGATCTCGGCGCGCAGTTCTCCGAGCACAGGACCGGGCTTTGCGTGAAGTTCGGCATCCAGACGGGCCGCGAAATCCTCATACAAAGAAATCGCCTGCGCTCGCCGGCCATTGCCGGCCGCGGCGCGCATCAGGGATTCGATGGCAGTCTCGTTGAAAGGGTCGAGCTCTTGCAGCCGCGCCGCGCAACTCTCCGCCGCCTGCCAGTCCTGCCGCTCCGTGGCTGCACGCAGGTGCCGTTCGGCAAGGGTGACGAGGCGCGCGCGCAGAACGCGGCGCTGGGCGGCGAGCCATTCCTCGAAGCTTTCGAGGGCGAGATCGACATCGTCGAGCAGGTCCCCGCGGTAGAGCACCATCGCCTCTTCGGGGATGGCATCGTCTTTCAGGATGGACCAGAGATCGCAGTCAAGCGAGGCGTCCGGCGCGATCGAGATCGCGTCCGTGTCGGAGGCAAGCAGACCGTCGGCGGCGGGGCCGAGCGCCTTCTTCAGGGCGGAGAGTTCCTGGCGCAGCGAGGCACGCGCCTGGGATTCGTCTCGATCCGGCCAGAGAAGCGCCGCGGCCGCCTGGCGCGACAGCCGCATATCCGGCGACAGCATCAACGCAGCGAGTAGCGCGCGTCCGCGTTTCGACGGGACATGGAGCGCCTTGCCGCCGGCCTCGGCCTTGAAGCTTCCGAGAAACTGCATGGTCAGCGTCATGCGGCCTTGCCCCCTCAGAGGTCGTTAATGCCCGGATCTTCCGTAGGGGCATATAAGCAGCATGGCAGGCCGGCGGGAAGGGCCGAGAGGCGTTCTTCGCGAAAACTACTGGAACGCAGTCTCGTTGAAGCTTCTCAATTTGCGCGAATGCAACCTTTCCGGCGGCATTTGCGCCAGCTTTTCCATTGCCCTGATTCCGATGATCAGGTGCTGGGCGACCTGGCGCTTGTAGAAATCCGTCGCCATGCCCGGCAGCTTCAATTCGCCATGCAACGGCTTGTCGGAGACGCACAGGAGCGTGCCGTAGGGCACGCGGAAGCGGAAACCGTTGGCGGCGATGGTTGCGGATTCCATGTCGAGCGCGATGGCCCTTGACTGCGACAGCCGCCGCACCGGGCCGCGCTGGTCGCGCAGTTCCCAGTTGCGGTTGTCGATGGTCGCGACGGTACCCGTGCGCATGATCTTTTTCAGTTCGTAGCCGGTATAGCCGGTGACTTCCTCGACCGCGTCCTCCAGCGCCACCTGCACTTCGGCCAGCGGCGGGATCGGCACGGAGAGCGGGATGTCGTCATTCAGGACGTTGTCTTCGCGTACATAGGCATGGGCGAGGACATAGTCGCCGAGCGCCTGCGAATTGCGCAGCCCGGCGCAATGGCCAAGCATCAGCCAGGCATGCGGCCGCAGCACGGCGATATGGTCGGTGATCGTCTTGGCGTTGGACGGGCCGACGCCGATATTAACCATGGTGATACCGGAATTGTCGGCCTTCTTGAGGTGGTAGGCCGGCATCTGCGGAAGCCGCGCCGGGTGGATGCCGGAGACTGGTTCGGTTTCGCCAGCACGCGTCAGGAGATTGCCGGGCTCGACAAATTCGGTATAGCCGCCTTCGCCCTTGGCGATCAGGTCGCGGGCATATTGGCAGAACTCGTCCATGTAGAACTGGTAGTTCGTGAACAGGACGAAGTTCTGGAAGTGGGCCGGGCTCGTGGCGGTGTAGTGCGACAGGCGATGCAATGAATAGTCGACGCGCTGCGCGGTGAAAGGCGCCAGCGGCAGCGGTTCGCCGGGCGCGGGCTCGAAGTCGCCGTTGACGATTTCGTCATTGGTTGTGTTGAGGTCCGGCACGTCGAATGTGTCGCGCAGCGGCCGGTTCATGCTGTCGGCATCGCTCTGGTCGACATAGGTGCCTTCCAGAAAGGCGAAATGCAGCGGGATCGGCGTGTTGGACTCGGACACGGTCACGGCCACGTCGTGATTGCGCATGATCAGCCCGATCTGCGTCTCGAGATAGTTTTCGAACAGGTCGGGTCGAGTCACCGTGCCGACATAGCGGCCAGGCGCGACAACATGGCCGTAGGCGAGCCGGGAATCGACATGGGAATAGCTGTCGGTCGAAAATTCGAGCTGCGGATAGAAGGCCCGCAGCCGCTGCGTCGGCGTCTTGCCGCGATGCACGGCGTCGAAGCCGTCGCGCAGGAAGCCGGTGTTGCGGTCATAGAGGGCCTTGAGGGCCTCGACGGCGGCGCGGGCGTCGGTGAAGGATTGCGGTTCGAATGCGGGCGGCAATTCGCAGCCGGCATTCGAGACCGGATTGGTGGGCATTGTTTCAAGAGTCTGTATGGTCATGTCGCCTTATACGGGCGAAATCACTGCAGGAAAATGGCGTTTCTGATCGACCCCCCGCATCCGCGTCACCCAGGGCCGTATTGGTTTTGCCGCGACTCGCCCCGGCTGGCGCAAAAGACGATCAGCACGATGACGCCGGCAATCGGAATAAGCAGGATCAATTGCCACCATCCGGAGCGCCCGGTGTCATGCAGCCGGCGCGCGCCGACGGCAAGCGCCGGCACGAGCACTGCTAGCGAATAGAGCGGATTGAAAACCGCGAAGTCGCTTCCCCAGCCGAAGATCATCCCGTCGACGACATTAAGCGCCAGGCTGACGAGGAAATTGAACAGGACGAAATACCAAAATTCCGGACGCCGGGCGCGGCCGCGAAACTGTGCATATTTGTTGAAGCAGGTCTTCACGCTGTCCATGAACTCGGTCGGATGGTCGGTGGCCATCCATTCATCGTAGGTTGGCGCGCCTGTTTCGGCAGGCTCGGGCGCCGCGGCAGCCGGGTGTTCTTCCCGTGCCAGGGGAGGCGGCGGTGGTGTCGCCTGGCGCTCCCATCCTTCGGGGATTTCGGAATCGGGGAGGGCCGCTGCGGCGGGTTGCCAGTCCGTCATGCCCTCGCGCCAGACCAGCGTCTCCGGGCCGATGGTCGAGACGGCGATCAGCAGATTGAGTTCTGCGGCGTCGATCGGGCCCTTCTGCTCGCCGTCTACCGCGTAATACCAGATCTTCTCGTCCATCTTGTCTCCCCGCGCGTTCCTGTGGTTCGGGCCCTCTTTATGGGCAAACCTAGGCGGAACGGCTGGTCGCGTAAAGCGATGCACCTGATCAAAAAGAGCCGGGTGACACGGGGGCGGGCGTCTATGTGGATGTCCCGGATCTGGACACGGTTTGCGGCGCGGTGCGTCCGGCGGGCGATCACATCGCCTATCTGTGGACCTTCAGCGGAACCCGATCGGGGACGGGAAATCCGCTATCTGTGCGCGGATGGGAGGAATGGGAGCTTGACGCCGATTTGAAGGTGAAGGCCTCGCGCGGCTGGTTCGACGCGATAGACTATGACAGGCGGGCGGCTGGCGGATAGAGGCCCGTCGAAGCCCGGTTATGCATTGCGCATGAGCGAGACATAGAGGACGAAGCCGGCGCCGGAATTGCCGCGGCGTGCGCCATCGTCCTGGGCGGCGGCAAAGCCGGCCAGCGGGCCGATCATCGCAAGAGCGAGCACGCCGGCTCGGATGGCGATGCGGATGGACTGGAAGCTGCGGGTGGTCGTTTTCATCGGTGTATCCCTTCGAACTGTTGAAGGGAGAATGCCGGACCCGCCGTGAACCGGTGCTGAGGCCGACATTCATTTGGCGTTCAGGAAGGTAAACGCCTGAGAAGCCTTTCGATTTTTTCACCCGAGCCTTGGTTCCGCGCTGATGGCGGGCAGCTCAATTGAGCAAGCGCAGACAGTCCGGCGTCACGCCGAAAGGGCAGACGCGCAACGTCTCGGTTCTCCATGTACGGGGCGAACGGGCGTTTTCCTGAACAAGCATGGCGAACCAGCCGCCGGCAATTCCGGCGACGAGACAGACGATTGTGAACCTGCGGGCAAGCATGAGCGGACCTCGGGCCTTTTCCCGCAATGCTCGCAAGACCCGGATGAACCGCCGCTGAACGGGTCAGTCAGCCCGCGTTCAAAATTACTAATTCCACTCAGGAATGAAACATATGAGAAAATCCGTCCTACTGATCCCTGTGGCATCAATCCATATTCCACTCATCGAAACGGCGCGGTGGTCGGATCCCCTCCTGACCTCCCCAAACACCGGCCACCGGGTCCTTTCGAGGTTGATCGCCAGTAGGCGGCAACCAGTCAAAATTCGAAAGGAAAATACCATGAAGACGTTTGTCACTCTCGCCGCCGCCGCTACCCTGTCGGCTCTCTCCATCGCCGCTCCGGCCCAGGCTGCTCCGTGGAACAATCTGACCGGCGCGATTGAGGCAGTACAGTCCGGCGACTACACCGTGAAGCGCATCGACTCGCTGGATGACTCCAAGGCTTACAACGTCAATGCCCGCGCATCGCAGCAGGCCGATGACGTCCAGAGCGCCATCCGCTCGAACCCGTCGCTGCTTCGCGAACTCACCAGCCGGAATGTCCAGATCGACAACGTCGTGGCGGCTTCCGTCGCTGCGAATGGCGGCGTGACCCTCTACCTGCGCTAAGCCGCGGTGCGGACGTCGGGCAATTCTCCCGGCCCCGGCGTCCGCCCGATGCGAATGAAGGCAAGGCCGATCATGTCGGCAGGACTTCCATCGGCTCACCGGGGTTTCGAACCCGGTCAAAGGAAGCGAAAAAAGGGATTGCTGGAATACGGCGATCCCAAACGACAATCGGCCCACTGGAATTCGCGGAGCGCGGGAGATGTTCACATCTCCCGCGATTTTGCTATTGTTGGAAAGGTTCTGAACCGGTGAAATGATGTCCCTGAATGCGAAGCTGAGATTTCTGCGCGATGCGATGTCCCGCAATGCCGGGCCGACGATCGCGGCTGCCTGCGAACAGGCGGCGGAAATCCAGGCGAACCACGCCACCGCGGAAGGGACGATCCTGAAATGTCCGAAGACTGTTCCGGACGAGACTCTGATCGCCGCCGACGGTAGCGCGGTCCCGCTTCGCGACCTGATCGCCGGAAAGCCGGCCGCGCTGCTGTTCTTTCGCGGCGACTGGTGCCCTTACAGCACGACGTCGATGAGGGCCTATGAGGAGGTCCGTACCGCAGTCGCCGAGCGCGGTGCGGTCATGATCGGCATCACGCCGCGCTGCCACGAAGCGCTGCCCGCCGCCGTAGCGAAGAACCTGCTGGGCTATCTTCTGCTGACCGATCCGGAGCAAAAGCTGGCCGAGGCGATGGGCGTGCATGTACGAGTGATCCCCGCCATGGTCGGCCTTTACAAGAGCCACGGCGTCGATCTCGCGGCGATGAACGAGTCCGGCGACTGGTCGCTGCCGCTCGAGGCGACGTTTCTTGCCGATGCCGACGGTACGATCTTCTGCGCGAATGCCTATCCGCATCCGGCCATGCGCATGGAGCCCGCGCAACTGCGCGACTTGCTGCTGACAAGGCTGGAACAGCACGAATCGGCGTGACGCCGGCCGTCGCTTAAACCAGACCGACGCCCCCCGTCATTGTCGGATCGATGCCGATCTCGTGTTGCAGGAATTCGATCATCGCGCGCACCTTGGCCGGCGTGTGCCGCCGGGACGGATAGACGGCATACATCGGCAGCGATGTCGTCTCGTATTCATCGAAAAGCGTTTCTAGCGACTCGTTCTCCCACAGATCCGGGAACTGCCAACTTGGCATCATCGCGATACCAAGTCCCGACAGGACAGCCTGTCGAAGCGCATCGGAGTTGTTGATCCGGACGCGCCAGTTGACGCCCACATAGCGGGTCTGATTGTTATCGACGAACGGCCACTGGTCTGCGTCGGCGATGCCGCTGAAGACGAGGCAACTATGGTCCTTCAACTCGTCAGGAGTCGCTGGGCGCCCCCATTTTTCGAGATACTGCTTCGAGGCCACGACGATCATCCGCACGGTGCCGAGGCGGCGTGCGACAAGGTTCGGCTCGCGCGGTTCGCCGAAGCGGATCGCGAGGTCGAGACCCTGTTCGACCATGTCTATGACCGAATCCTGCAGGACGAGATCGACGCGCAGATCCGGGTGGCGGCGCCCAAGAAGGTGCAGGCGCGGCACTATGTGCATGCGCGCGAAGCTTGCGCTCGTCGTCATGCGCAAAACTCCGGAGACATGGCCGTCGCGGCCGCGCATCCGCTCGACCGCCTCGTCGGCGGCCTCGACCGCGGCGCGCGCCTGGCTCAGGAATTCGACGCCCTCGTCGGTGAGGGTAAGGGCCCGGGTGGAGCGCTGCAGCAGCCGGGCGCCGAGATGTTCCTCCAGTGCCGCGATCTGCTTTGAGACCGCCGGCTGGCCGACCCGGAACTCGCGCGCCACGGCCGAGAAGCTCTCGGTCTCGGCGACCCTAATGAAAGTCCTGAACGATGAAATCAGATCCATGTGCCATTCCATGGCGGAATAAATCCGCCGCACCGCACAGGTAAATACATTGTCACGCCAATCAATGGGGCGCTCAGGCCGGCATCTCTCCTGTTGCAGCGTTGCCACAGCCGGGAAATGGGTGCCGCATGTCATTGAACTGTCATAGGGAACGGTCCTGGCGCTGCTACATCGCACTCGAATGAAATCAAGGGGTTGATATTCATGATGTGCGTTTCGCGTTTCGGGTCTGCGCTCAAGGGCGCAGGCCTTCTCTGCGGGCTGTCCTTTCTGGCACTCTCTCTTTCCATCGATGCTTCCCGGGCCGACTGTGCGCCCGATCCGGCAACAGACGGCGACGCTGTCGTCTGCACGGGCACCAGCGACGGCTTTCGCGACGACGCGTTCGACGACGGCACCGTGACCGTCGGGACGGGCGCTGTCATCGACGCCGAGGATCAGGGCATTCTCGTCAAGGACGATGTCGAAATCACCAATGAAGGGTCGGTCGGTTCGGCCGACGATCATGCCATCGAGGGCGATGACGACGTTATCGTCACCAACACTGGCGACGTTACGTCGGTTTCCAAGGACGGCATCCATGTCGACAAGGACGCCGTCATCGTCAACAACGGCACCATCAACGGCGGCGACGAGGGCATCCAGGCGAGCGAGGGGTCGACCATCACCAACAATGGTTCGATCACCGGCGACGATCGCGGTATCGACGCCGAGGAGTATGATGTCACGGTGACCAATGCCGGATCGGTCCGCGCTGAGTCCGACGGCATCCGGGTCGGCGCCAATGGCAATGTCACCAACACCTCCGAGGGCGTGATCGATGCCGGCGATGACGGCATCCAGGCCGGCGAAAACTCCGTCGTTGTCAACAACGGCACCATCTTTGCCGGAAAGGAAGGCGTCAATGCCAACGAATATGGCGCGACGGTCATCAACAACGGCACGATCAACTCCGTCGACGACGCGATCAACGCCGGCGGCGGAGCGACCATCGTCAACACCGGAACGCTCTACGTCACCGGTGTGCAGGACGGTATCGATCTGGATGACGGCACGGTACTGAACACCGGCACGATCATTTCGGTTGGCGGCGAGGACGGAATCGATTTCGACGAGAACGGCACCGGACCGTCTACGGTCACCAATTCCGGCCTCATCTCCGGCCATATCGGCATCAATGCCGACGAGGCGGACGGGGCCGCCCAGACAATCCTCAACACAGGCACGATCATAGGCGCGGGCGGAACCGCGGTGGCGCTCAGGGGCGGCGTTGACACGCTGCTGGTCGGCACCGGATCGCTAATCGACGGTCTGATCGATCTCGGCGGCGACGACGGCGACAGGTTCGAGATCGTCGGACCGGTTTCGGGTGTCTTCACGCTGGCGTCCGACGGCTATGACGTCGAACTGAACGGCTATAACGCCATCTATGTGGCGCCGGTCATCGGCGCGACCCCGCTGAAGGGCGCCGCCTCCGCACCGGCCATCAGCGGACCTGTCGTCATTGCGATCGACTCATCGCCCTTCACGGCGATCGACGCCTCGGTTTCCGAATTCGGCATGGATCTCTCGCAAGCAATCGGGAGCGCGCCCTCATCCGACCGGCTTTTCTGGACGCGCGCCTTCGGCAGCTGGTCCGACTTCGATGCGGCGGCGCTGACCCAGGGCTTCGAACTGAGCGGCGGAGGCTTCGTCGCCGGACGAAACTGGGACCATGGCGACGCGTCGCTCGGTTTCTTCGCTGGCGGGGGGCTATACGGCGCGTCCCTCGACGACGGCATTCACGATACGCGCTTTCTGGCGGGCTTCGCCGGCATTCGCGCGGCGTGTTCGATGGCGCCGGACATGACGGTCAGCGGCAATATCTGGCTCGGCGGCGCGGAGGCGCGCATCGACAGTTCGGCGCTCGCCAGCGGCGACGGATCGGCGACCGGGCTGATTGCCGGCTTCGATACCGGCTTCGCCTATGCGCCGGCAGCGACGCGCGTCGTGTTCAAAGGAGCGGCCGGCTATAACGGCTTCTTCGGAAACACGATGGATCTCGACAGCCTCGGCGCCGGGATCTCGGGTGTCGCCTCGCACCATTTCCACGCCAGCCTCGAAGCCGGCGTGCCCTTCGTCGTCGGCGGCGGCACGATAACGCCGTTCCTGCGTGTCGAAGCCGCTGCGAGCGCCGATGCCGGCCTGTCCGCGACCGCTGCGGGGGCAACGATTGCGCTCGGCTCGGACGATGTCACCACCGGCGCCGGCATGTTCGGCGGCGTGAACTTCCAGGCGGCGGCGGTCAACGGCGCGAATTTCGGCGCCCGCATTGCCGTCGGCACGAACACCAAGTCGACGCTGAGCGTCGATGGAAAGTTGACATTGACCGTACCGTTCTGACGGACGCTGCACCCAACGCATGAAAAAGGCGGCGTCCCGAACGGGCGCCGCCTCTAACGTCTGTCAGAGGCGATACCGCCTACATCTTGTTCCAGGTCTGGGTCTTGCAGAAGATCTTCAGCGCGCAGCCCGTCATCTTCATGACCGAGCCGGCGAGCGTCGCCGAGCCGGAATAGGTCTTGTTGTCGGACGGGTCGGTGATCGAACCCTTGTATTTGTTGGAGCCATTGGCGCTCATCTTGCCGATCTGCTGGCCGGCATAGGTGCCCGTCTTGAGCTTGATGCAGAAGCTGCCGCCGCAGGGCGCGATGCCCGCCGTCTCGCCGCTTTGTGTTTTCCAGTTGCCCTCGATGGGGTCCGCCAGCGCCGGAAACGCGACGACGCCGGCAACCGCGCCGGCAAGAATGAACTGTCGGATCATGAATTCCTCCCGAAACAGCGGCCGGCCCGATGCCGCGCCCTGTTCGTTGACCATTACGTAAAAGTAATCGCCAGTTCAAGCGGTGCGATATCCCCGTTCCCTCGGGAAAAACCCGATCCAAAAGAATGCGGCCGCCGATCCGCTTCGCCGATCACGGTGAACAAAGGCTTTCGAAGAGGCAGGAAAATTCTACACAATATCCGCAGAAAAATACCAAAAAACAAATGGTTGTCTGGTTAACCTAGAGTCAAGTTTACGAAGAATTTTAGTTTTGTTTGTCGGGCATTAAGCACGCTTTTTAGCGAGGGATTCAGGCGGCCACGCCATTCTCGACCCATCGCACCGAAAGCCAGCCGGTAACAGAAAAGAGCGGCGGCCTCGGGAGTTGAAACGGGGACTGAAGGAACAGTTACGATGGCACGCATCGAGATCGAGAATGCAGAAATGGCGGCTCTCGGCGCCGCGAACAACGCCGAAATCCTTTTCGAGATGGGCATGATGTATGCGACGGGCCGCGAATGCGACACCGACATGGTCGCCGCCCACAAATGGTTCAACATTGCCGCGATCAAGGGATGCCCGCGCGCCGCGCTGCTGCGTGCCGAGGTCGCCGAAGCGATGTCGAAGGACGAATTGGCCCGCGCGCTGCGCGAGGCGCGTCAGTGGATGACCTGCCACTAAGGCAAGGGTTTGATTTAGAGCTTCACGGGGGAAGGGGCTCCGGGACGGGGTAGGCGGCGGCGACATGGGGATGGGCCGCGCCTCTTCCGTCCCGGTTTCCAGCGCGGGCGGTTGTTCAGTCGTACTGGACGACCATCGCCTCGAAATCGGACTCTCCGATGACGCGGGTATGGTGGCCTTCGCCGCTTATATCCTCCATGCGCCAGACATCGCCCTTGGCTATTTCGCGGGCTTCGCCGTCACCGGCGGTCACGAGTACGGCGCCGGCAAGGCAGACCAGTGTCTGCCGCTTCGGCGTCGGATGGGCCGGTTCGCTCCAGCCGGCGTGAAGTTTCAGGAACATCAGTGCCTTCACCAACTCCGGCTCCGAGACATGGATGCCCGCAGCCGGCGGCGCGAAAACTCGCTCCTCCAATGCGATCTCGACGTCGCGCCAGTGGCTGACGCCTGCCTCGTCGCAATAAAGATGATGATATGGCATGGGCTACCCCCGATCCGCTCTGGGCGATGATAGGCGCTACGTCCTGTCGGGTCGAGGATCGAACGCTTACCTAGCTGAACGCCATGTAGCGGCCCGGCTTGTGGTTGATGCCGAGGATCATGTTGAAAACAACCGCGCCGGCGACCGACCAGGCAAGTTGCATCGGCGAAACGGCGAAAGCGCCGGAGGCGAGTATCAGAAGGTCTATGCCGAGCTGCACATAGCCGGCGCGCAGGCCGAAACGCTCCTGCAGGAAGGCGACCAGGATATTGACGCCGCCGAGGCCGGCGCCGTGGCGGAACAATGCCAGGAGCCCCAATCCAATCATCGCGCCCCCCATCATCGAGGCGATCAGCGGATGGACGAAGGAGATATCGACACCCGCCGGCAGCACCCGCGTGATCACCGACATCGCGGTAACCGCGCAGAAGGTGCGCAGGATGTAGCGCCAGCCGAGGCTGCCGATGCCGAACAGGTAGAAGGGCAGGTTGATCGCAAAGAAGATCGCGCCGAATTCGAACGGCGTAAGATAGTTGAGGATCAGCGAAACGCCGGCGAGCCCGCCCAGCACCAGTCCCGCTTGCTGGTAGAGAAAAACGCCAAAGGAGACCAGCGCCGTGCCGACGAGAATGGCGAATATATCCTCGGGGATCGAATGCCGGCTGCGTTGCGGCCCGATGCCAACAGGATCGCCGATCTCATGGGGCTTCGCGATATCGGCGTTGTTGTCTTTTTGCATTGCAGCAAAATAAACCTCGCCGGGCCTTCCGGCAATGCGGATTACGTCGACGCGGCCGATTGCCCTTACCGGGTGACCAGAACTGGAGTGCCGATACGCACCCGGCGCATCAGATCGACGATATCCTCGTTATACATCCTTATGCAGCCATGCGAGACGAAGCGGCCGATCGACTTTGGCCTGTTTGTGCCGTGGATGGCGTAGGATCCGCCCGCCAGGGTCAGCGCTGCCGCGCCCATGGGATTGGACGGCGAACCGCTTGGTATGATCTCCGGAAGGCTTGGGTTCTCGCGGCGGATCGACGCCGGCGGGGCCCAGTTCGGACGGACGAACTTGCCCTCGATGGCCGACCTTCCGGCCCATTGGGAGCCCTCGCGCCCGACACCCACCACATAGCGGATGGCGCGGCCGTCGCCGAGAACGAAATACAGCCGCCTTTCGCTCGTGCGAATGACGATGGTGCCCGACCTGACCTTTTCGTGGAACGCGACCGGTACGCCTGCCGAGGCGGCGGGAACGTGGGCGAGACACAGGGTCACGCCGAAAATGCCGAACAAAAACAACGCGCCGGAACTCTGGCGACCTTTACGCATGACACAACCTCTCTGCTCCGGAAATCGGTCACCCGATCCGGCGCATTACTCGGTACTCTACTCTGAACTCTATTCGCGGGACGCGGCGCGCGTCCCTCCCGACTACCAGTTGTAGCCGAGCTTGATATTGCCTGAATATGCCTGGGAGTGGACGCCGAACCTGCCGCCGAGCGACGACGCGAAGAACATGCCACCGGCAAACGTCAGTTCGCTCCCCGCGGACAGTTGGATGGAATCCGCGTCCGGCTCCGCGCCGGCCACAGTGAACCCGGCACCGGTCAGCGACTGGAACTGCGCGGCGACGCCGTTATCCGATCCGTATTCATGGACCCATGCTGCCCGTGCGCGCAGCGTTAGCGTCCCGTCGCCGGGATAATCCGGCGACCATTCGACGCCAGCGCCCAGTTCGCTTCGCAGCGAAGTCGCGGTGCGCGACTCGTAATCGAGTGCATATGTCGAGACGCCCGCCACAGTGACTTCACTGTAGGCCGGCGTCATGAAGGCCTGGCCGCGAAGCGCGGCGTAAGGAGTAATCCAGCCGAGATGGTAACCGGCCTCGATATGGCCTGCCACGTCATGGGCACCAAAATCGGCGACGAAGCGATCGGTCCCGGCGATCGTGATGGTCCGGTCGGTGGACACGTCGTTGTAGCCATAGGCGATCGCTCCGGCGAAGTAGGCGGCGTCGACCTCGGTGCGGGCGTGTAGAGCCACATTGTAGATGTCGCTGTCTCCGTTGCCGAATTCACCGATGTCGAAACCCGACCAGCCCTTGGCGAGGGCGATGCCGATTGTGGTGGTGTTGTCGAGATAGAAGTCGACACCGAATGCGACGCCGAAATCATACGACGTGCGCTGATGCGCACCGGATGCGACGTCTCCTTCGGTCTCCGAATAGCCACCATATCCGCCCGCCCACATGGACCAGCTGCGCGGCGGCGCACCGGGATCGATCGCGGTGAAGGGTTGGCCATCGGCGCTTTCGTCAGCAGATGCATAGCCCAGCACGCTGACGGTGCCTGGAGCGGAAGATGTCTCCGGCTGCGTCGGCGTGGTGGGGAAATTGCGGTGGTCGAGGGCGATGTCGAGAAAGGAATCCATCGCGTGCATGCCGGTCGGCGCGACGCCAGTCGCCGTTTCTCCCGCCAATTGGGCAAGCGCGGCGACCAGTTCATCTGGTGTAAGGCTCGCGGCGAGAATGGTGAAACTGGCCGGCAGCACGCCGCCGCCCGTTTCATAAGCGTCGAGCGCCTCCGCGACCGCGTCCGCGTTGCCGCCTGTCTCCGTCGAATCGTCGAGATCGTCCAGCGAGTCGACGAAGGATCCCGAATCGAGGACGCAGATGCCGATGGTGTTGGAATCCAGTGTGACCGCGCCGTTGCGGGCAAGTGCCGCGCCGCAATCGATGTCGGCGGAGGTCTGGAGGGAGATGGAGGTCAGCGCGACGATCTGGCCGACGAAATCGGCTGACGGATTAAGGGTCGCGGAGCTTCCGACCCGGAAAAAGACGTTGCCCCCCTGGGCGCCGTTCTGCAGCACGACACTCGCGCCGCTGCCGACGGTCAGCGTCGAGCCGATATTGAAGATGAACACCGCGTCGGGGTCACCGCCGCCGTCCAGCGTCAGAACGCCGTTGTCTGCGAGGCCCGCGGACGTGTCGAAATTATAGACGCCAGGCAGGAGGTTCTGGCCATCGAGATCAACGCCGGTCAGATTGCCGCCGGATGAAGTGGGCCGTGACGCAAGGACGTTGTAAAGCGTGGTCAGATCGTTCTGCACCCGCGCAGCCACCGGGTCGGCAAGATACACGGAACCGGTCTGGATGACCGAGCCCGATCCTGTATAGGAGCCGGTCGGACTGGAGCCGATATTGCCGTCGATCGTTGTCGGCCCGGTATTGGTGATGCCGGAACCGGCCAGAATGGCGAAGCTTCCGAGTTCCTGGGCATGCGCGCCGGCCGCGAATAACAACGAGATCGGCAGCAGCGCCACCATAATGCCTGTTGCGCCATGTGGCCGATGCGACCGCATCGCCAATTCGCAGGCAAGGCTCTTTCTGGACGATGCGAGGAGTCGGTGAGTGCGCCCGCGTGCCGGTATCGATTCTGCAGCAGTCCGCGTCACGGGCACTAAGGCCATGCGATCGTTCATGATTTTGTCCTATTAGGGTTAAAGTACGTCTTTAGAAAGAAAGCGCTAAAACTCACAGAGACAAAAAGAAAACACGAAACAGAATCAAAATTTAGGAAGGCGAATCATCTGATTCTAATCGAAGAAATATTTATTTCTATGTGTATAGGAAAATAGTAGGTGCCAATAATTAATTGAGCAGCCGAAAATTGAAGTGCTTTTTATTGAAGTGGAAGGTCCGCAAAGCGGACTCAAGCAAGTCGACTCGTCGGGTCAGCCTGCGACTTTCAGCGCCTCGGGAAGAGCGGCTGCGAAATAGTCGAGCTCGTGCGGCAGGCCGCAACTGACCCTGATGCAGCGGTCGATGCCGGGCGCGCCCGGTTTGCGGATGAAGACGTCGCGCGCGTTGAGCTCCTTGAGGATGCGCAGGGCGTAGTCCCCGTCACGGCCGCAATCGATGGTGACGAAATTCGTCGCTGACGGCAGCGGCACGAGGCCGTTCGCCGTGGCGATCGCCGCGATATGTTTGCGCGCTGCCTCGAAATGCACCGAGGCCTGTTCGAGCCATTTCTGGTCGGCAAGTGCGGCGAGGGCGGCGTGCTGCGCCATGACATTGACGCCGAAATGGTCGCGCACCTTGTGGTACTGCACACAGAGACCGGCAGGACCGAACAGATAACCGACGCGCAGCCCCGCCAGCCCATAGGCCTTGGAGAAGGTGCGAAAGCGCAGCACGTTGCGGCGGCCGGTGTCGATGCTCGGCCTGACGCCGTCCGGCGCCAGTTCGCCATAGGCTTCGTCGAGGATCAGCAGCGTCTCGTCGGGCAGCATGTCGATGAACGCCTCGATCGCCGCGCCGCTCCACCATGTGCCCATCGGATTGTCGGGATTGGACAGATAGACGATCTTCGCGCGCTCACGCTCCGCCGCGGTCGCAAGCGCGTCGAGATCCTCCTTGTCGTCGCGATAGGGGACCGCAACGAGACGGCGGCCGAAGCCGGAGACATGGTAGTTGAAGGTCGGGTAGGCGCCGGCCGATGTGACGATGGCGTCGCCGGCATCCGAGAAGATCCGCACGGTCAGGCCCAGGAGATTGTCGATGCCCGGACCGACGACCAACTCGTCCATGGATATGCCGATATGGCCCGCCAGCGCCTGGCGCAGCTCCCAGGCCTCGGGATCGCAATATTTCCAGACATCCTCGCGCGCGGCCCGGTCCATTGCCGAAATGGCATCCGGCGAGCAGCCGAAATTGCATTCATTTGCGCCGAGGCGGGCCTTGAACGCCCCGCCATTTTCGCGCTCAAGCCGCTCCGGCCCAACGAAGGGAATGGTCGCGGGCAGCGAGGCGACAAGGGAATTGGCAGTCGGCATGCGATGCGATTCTCCGGTTTACCCGCAGTCAGCAAGACGCAACGCGCAAATCTGTCAAGATCAAAGGCGGATGACGTCACCGCGCATCGGGGCCAAAAAGCCTTGGACAGGCAATTGAATCATGGTACGGGCGTGGCTCGCGGAGAGGTGGCCGAGTGGTCGAAGGCGCTCCCCTGCTAAGGGAGTAGACGGCTAAACCGTCTCGAGGGTTCGAATCCCTTCCTCTCCGCCAGAGGCACTGACACGGCAACTTGCCGCGATTGTCAGCTTCTTCGGAACACGATCTCAGGCGGTGATTATCTGGCGCTATCCGGCTAAGGCGTCGGCAAGACCGGTCTTGAGCGTGCGGCGCGAGATCAGGTGGCGCTGTATGTTGAAGTGGTTGGATATGGCGGCGTGTGTTGCGAGAAAGCCTGCGCCGATCCGGGCGACTTGAATCGGAGTTGCTGCCGCTCTCTTCGTCGGGTCGGGTGATGCGAAACTTCCGCCCGGTTGTTCGAGCGTCCGCCGGTAACGTGGCGATCGGCCAGGGAAAGACGGCGAAGTGCAGCGTCACATGAGCGAAGCCGATCCGTAATGATGCTGTCAGGGATGTTGCCCAGCCGTTTCAGTACTTTTCGTAGCAACTTCAGCGCTGCTTTGTGGTCACGCTTCGACTGGACCAGGATGTCGAGCACCTCTCCCTCGTCGTCGATGGCGCGCCAGAGGTACATGGTTTTGCTTCCAATCTTTAGGAAACCTCCATCCAGGTGCCACCGATCTGATGGCCGTTTTCGGTGACTGCGGATCTGGTTGGCTTAGCATCGACCGAACTTCAGCGCCCAGCGCCGGATGGTCTCGTAGGAATCATCGATACCGCTCTCGGCAAGCATGTCCTCGACATCGCTGTAACTCAACGCGAACCGCAAGTAGAGCCAGACCGCATGCTGGATGATCGTCGGCGGAAATCGGTGGCGGGCGTAAGATCATCTGCTCATGACGGTTGCTACCGTGGGCAAGCTCACGGCGATACCGTGTCAGCGTGACAGTATCGTCCAAGTTGCTCGATCGGCGGATTCTTGAGGGTAAGGCCGATTGGACATGCCTAAGCGACGGGTGCCGTGGGGATGTTGTGAAACGCCCGTGTGTAGGATGCGTGAGCCAGGATATGATCCGTCCGCAATAACTACGTTGCAGTCCAGCTTCTTGACGCTGCTGAGGAGGCGGCGTAGATAATTCGTGGTGAAAAATAAAACTTCGCCAAGCCGAAAAAACAAGATCGACGAGGCAGCACGCAGTCTGCATCATATTTGAAAAGTGGAGGGGAGCATGACGTTCGAAGCCATGGTGAAGACGGATGAGCAGGCAGCCATCCGTGACGCCGTCAAGGCAATTTGCGATCGGTTCGACGATGCCTATTGGCGCGAGAAGGACTCGACTGGCACGTTTCCCCATGAATTTACGCAAGCGATTGCCGAAGGCGGGTGGCTGGGTATCGCCATGCCCGAGGAATTCGGTGGTGCGGGGCTTGGTGTCACCGAGGCCGCGATCATGATGCAGGTGGTTGGCAATTCGGCCGGCGCTTTTGCTGCGTGTTCGTCTATTCACATCAACATCTTCGGGCCTCATGCGCTTGTCGTGCACGGCACCCCGGAACAGCACGATCGCATGCTGCGTCCGCTGATCGCCGGGAAGATCCGTGCCTGTTTCGGTGTCACCGAGCCTGACGCCGGGCTCGACACGACCAAGCTGAAGACACGGGCCGTCCGCCAGGGCGATAAATACATTGTCAATGGCCGCAAGATCTGGACCTCCACCGCGCAGATCGCCGACAAGATCATGCTGATCGCACGCACCACGCCAATCGAGGAATGCAAGAAGCCGACTGACGGCCTCACGCTGTTCTTTACCGATCTGGATCGCAACAAGATCGACGTGCACGAGATCCACAAAATGGGCCGCGCCGCCGTGGATTCGAACGCCATTTTCATCGACGGGCTCGAGGTGCCGGTCGAGGATCGTATCGGTGAGGAAGGTCAGGGATTCCGGCTTCTCCTGGACAGCCTTAATCCCGAGCGAATCCTGAACGCGGCGGAAGTTATCGGCATCGGCCGCAGGGCGCTCTCGAAGGCATCGCAATACGCAAAGGATAGAGTGGTATTCGGCCGTCCGATTGGCATGAACCAGTCGATCCAGCATCCGCTGGCGGAAAGCTGGTCCGAACTGATGGCCGCAGAGTTGCTGACGCTGCGCGCCGCTGAGCTCTATGATAGCCGCCAACCATGCGGCGCGGAGGCGAACGCGGCCAAATATCTTGCCGCCGACGCCTGCTTCAATGCCTGCGACCGCGCCGTACGCACGCATGGCGGCATGGGTTATGCTGCCGAGTTCGACGTGGAACGCTACTTCCGCGAGGCCGTCGGCACACGGTTGGCGCCGGTCTCGCGCGAACTGGTCCTCTGCTACCTTGCCGAGCGCGTGCTGGGTCTGCCTAAATCCTACTGAACAAGGAGGCCAGCATGAGCGAACGCCTCGTTCGTATCGGCGGCGCGTCGGGTGCCTGGGGAGACAGCCCGACCGCGATGCCGCAGCTTCTGACCGCGGAAGTTGAATACTTCGTCATGGACTACCTCGCCGAAGTGACGATGTCGCTCCTCGCACGAGCCCGGATGAAGGACGCCAGGGCCGGCTTTCCGCCCGACTTCGTAAAGGATCTCGCCGCAAACCTCGCGGAAATTTCGAAGCGCGGCATTCGCGTGGTTACCAATGCGGGTGGCGTCAATCCGGCAGCGTGTCGTGATACCATCGCGGCCGCAGCAGCGGAAATGGGGCTTTCGCCGAAAATCGCCATTGTCGAGGGCGACGACATGCTTCCCCATGCGGACCTGTTGCGGATCGAGGGCGAAGCGGCTGATCGTCCGGAATTGTTGACGGCGAATGCATATCTCGGCGCTCTGCCGATCTGCGCGGCGCTCGATGCCGGGGCGGACATCGTCATCACCGGCCGCTGCGCCGACAGCGCGCTAGCGCTCGGCGTGCTGATGCACGAGTTCGGATGGGACGAGGGCGATTTCGACCGGCTGGCGGCGGGAAGCCTCGTAGGCCATGTGCTGGAATGCGGCCCGCAGGCGACCGGCGGCATTCATACCGATTGGGACAAGGTGCCGGGCTGGGAGAATATCGGTTATCCGATCGCGGCCTGTGCCGGGGACGGAAGCTTCACCTTGTCAAAGCCGCCGGAAACAGGCGGGCTGATCACGCCCGGTGTAGTAGCTGAACAGGTGCTCTACGAAATCGGTGATCCGGCGGCCTATTTGTTGCCCGACGTGACGGCGGATTTCTCCAATGTCTCGATCCGGCAGACTGGCCCCGACGAGGTCCATGTCTCCGGCGCGCGCGGCAGGCCGCCAACGCCGACCTACAAGGTCTCGGCGACTTGGCTCGACGGCTATCGCGCGGTCGCGACGATATCCATCGTCGGTCCCGACGCGGCAAAGAAAGCCCACCGTACGGGCGAAGCGCTGGTTGCGCGGGGCCGTGCGCTTCTTGCGCGCAATGGGCTTGGCGATTTCTCGTTCACCCATGCCGAAGCGCTCGGCGCGGAATCGGCCTATCCGCCGGAACAACGCAACGAGGCGACGCGCGAGGCCGTGCTGCGGCTTGTCCTTGCCCACAAGGACCGGCGTGCGCTCGACCTCGTTTCAAAAGAGGTCGGCTCGATCGGCATTTCCTTTGCTCCCGGGACGACAGGCATAATGGGCGGGCGGCCCCGTGCGACCCCCTTGATACGGCTCCTGACCGCGTTCGTGGATAAAGCGAAACTGCCGGCCCCCATCGTGACGATCGAAGGTCGTTCTTTCGAAGTTCCTGTTCCGGAAGGCGAGGCGCATGGGTCCGTAATGTCTACAGAGGGCGAAACCGCGCAACCAGATATGGGCGAAACGATCACTATCCCGTTGCTGACGCTCGCTTTTGCCCGTTCGGGAGACAAGGGCAACAGTTCCAACATCGCGATCATCGCGCGAAAGCCGGAATACCTGCCATTCATCCGCCGTGAGGTCACGGCCGAACGTATGCTCGCCCACTTCAAGGGGCTGGTCGACGGCCCCGCAGAGCGTTTCGAAGCCCCGGGAATCCATGCGCTCAACTTCTTGCTGCAGGACGCGCTCGGCGGTGGTGGCATCGCCTCGCCGCGCATCGACCCGCAAGGCAAGGCATTCGGCCAGATGGCGCTTGAGATGCTCGTCGAGGTCCCCCGGGATCTCGTAGAAAGTGCCTGACCGATTTCACGCCGAACGAAAGGAAACGCCCATGTCCGCGACCGATCCCGTCCTTGTCGAACGGCGTGGCGCCGCGATCTGGATCACGATCAACCGGCCTGACCGCCGCAACGCCATCAACAATGACGTCATCACCGGGATCGAAGCCGGTCTGCGCCGTGCTTGTTCCGAGGAAGGCGTCCGTGTTGCCGTCCTGACGGGAACGGGCGAAAAGGCCTTCTGCGCCGGCGGCGACCTGCAGCAGGGCACCTCGGTCTTCGGCGACCAGTTGCAGGAGCCGACCACGGATTTCGGGCGGCTGGCGCGCTTCGTTCAGACGATGCCCCTGCCGATGGTCGCCGGGATCAACGGCGCCTGCGTCGCCGGCGGAATGGGGCTTATGGCGCTATGCGATCTCGCCGTGGCGGCCGACCATGCTCGTTTCGGATTGCCGGAGGCCCGTGTCGGCGTCTTCCCGATGCAGGTCCAAGTCTATTTCCGCAACATGATACTGCCGCGCCATGCCGCGGAACTCTGTTTCACCGGCGAATTGATCGGCGCTGAACGCGCGCGCGAAATGGGCCTGGTGAACTATGTCGTCCCGGGTGCGGAACTCGACGACAAGCTCGATTGGGTTCTCGAGCGGCTGGCGATGAATTCACCCACGGCGATCCGGCGCGGCAAGTATGTCATGGCGGCCATGCAGCAAATGAATTTCCACGAGGCCATCGCATTCGCGGAAGGCCAGATCATGCTGACCGCGATGACCGAAGATGCCGCAGAAGGCCTCGCCGCATTCACCGAAAAACGGAAGCCGCGCTGGCAGGAAGACGGGGAATAAGCGGATCGCCGCCACTCGCTTCGCCTTGACACAAGCAGGTAGCGGGGATAGCAAAATACGCAGTGTCGAAATTATTTTCGATACAGCGAATTTAGCAGGAACATGTCCCATGAAGGCGTTTCGATGACCGACGCGAATAGCGGGGAAACAAAACCTACCGGGCCCTTGGCCGGGGTCCGCGTGATCGATTTGACCTCCGTCGTCATGGGACCGTCTGCAACCCAGATTATGGGCGATCTCGGCGCCGATGTCATCAAGATCGAACATCCGGGTGGTGATTCCGTCCGCCATATCGGGCCGGCTCGTCATCCCGACATGGGGCCGCTCTATCTCCAGAACAACCGCAATAAGCGATCCGTCGTCCTCGACCTGAAAACCGAAGAGGGCCGGGATGCGCTCCTGGCTTTGGTCAAGTCGGCGGATGTCTTCATCTACAATATCAGACCGCAGGCAATCGCCCGGCTGAAGCTGGAATATGCCGACGTCGCCGCGGTCAACCCGGGCATTATCTATGCCGCTGCTGTCGCCTACGGAAAAGGCGGGCCCGATGCCGGCCGTCCGGTTTATGACGATATCATGCAGGCCTCGGCCGGCATCTCCGACCTGTTCGCCAAGGTCGACGGAAAGCCGCGGCAAGCGCCGATCAATATCTGCGACCGAGTGACCGGCCTTTATCTGACGATTTCCGTGGTCAGTGCGCTGTATCACCGGGCGCTGACGGGTCAGGGGCAGGAGATCGAGGTGCCGATGCTGGAGACGATGGCGCAGTTCGTCCTCGGGGACCACATGGCCGGAAGCGCCTTCGTGCCGCCGCTCGGCGACATCGGCTATATGCGCCTGCTATCGAGGCATCGCGGTCCCTATCCGACCAAGGACGGCTATATTTGCATCGTGGTCTATACCGACAAACACTGGCGCGCCTTCACGGAACTGGTCGGTGACCCCGACCTGATAGACCGGGATCCCGAATTCGCCGACCAGACAATCCGGACGAAGAATGCGGAACTTTGCGGTGCTTATCTCGCGAAACACATGACATCGCGCACGACGGAGGAATGGCTGGAGTTCTGCCGCTCAATAGACATTCCGGCTGCGAACGTAACGACCCTCGAAGGGCTATTCGACCATCCGCACCTGAAAGCGGTGGACATGTTTTCGGTCATGGATCATCCGTCTGAGGGCAAGATCCGCAGCGCGCGCTTCCCGGCGACTTTCAGCGAAACGCCAGCATCCATTCACCGGCCGGCGCCGAGACTCGGCGAACACACGCAGGAAGTGCTGGACGAGATCGGCGAAAGCATATCGGAGCGCACGGGCACGAGCGACTGACCGGTAGACCGGGTACGGGGCGTCCGGGGAGGGGACCGCCGCCATGACGCGATATCTCAATATTCACGACATGCGCGAAGCAGCCCGGCGCAGATTGCCGCGTGCCTTTTTCGAGTTTCTCGATCGCGGCACGGAGGACGAGGTGGCCATGGCGGCAAATCGCGCGGCTTTGTCGGCGATCCGACTGAAGCCCGCGGTCCTTTCCGACGTATCGGCGATCGAAACTTCAACCGAAATTCTCGGCCGCAAATCGCCGTTGCCTTTCGCGATCGCGCCGACAGGATCGGCCGGCATGCTGGCCTGGAAAGGCGAACTGGCGATCGCTCGCGCTGCAGGCAAGGCGGGCATCCCCTACGCGCTGGCGACGAGTTCGACATCGACGATCGAGGAGATCGCCGCCGTCGCCACAGGCGGCATGTGGTTGCAGCTTTATATCTGGGATGATCGCGAGGCGAGCTTCCAGATTGTCGATCGCGCAGCGCAGGCCGGCGCGGAAGCGTTGCTGATCACGGTCGACACGCCAGTCATGGCGAACCGGGAATACAATGACCGCAACGGCTTCAGCTTCCCGGTCAAACCTCGGCCGCGTCTCGTCGGCGATATCCTGCTGCATCCAAGGTGGTTGGCCGGCGTGCTGGCCAGATACTGGGTGACAGGGGGATTGCCGCATTATGCGAACTATCCTCGGGATATGAGCGGGCCGGTAACTCGTGCGCCGTCACGCCGCGCCAATTCCGCGAGCGTAACCTGGGACGACATTGCGCGGTTCCGAGATAGCTGGAAGGGCAAGCTCGTTCTCAAAGGTATTCTCGTACCCGAAGATGCAGTCAGGGCGGCGGAGTTTGGCGTTGATGGGGTCGTTGTCTCCAATCATGGCGGACGCATGTTCGATGCGGCGCCGCCGAGCATCGAAGCGCTTCCGGCCGTAGTGGAAGCCGCTGGCGACAAGCTGGACGTGCTGTTCGACGGGGGCATCCGGCGCGGCACGGATATCGTCCGGGCGCTAGCTTTGGGCGCCCGCGCAGTCCTGATCGGACGCGCGCCCCTCTACGGCGTCGCAGCGGCTGGCGAAGCGGGCGCCGCGCGAGTGATCGAAATACTGGCGGAAGAACTGGAGCGTTCGATGGCGCTGACCGGTGCGACCCGTGTCGACGCTATCACCGGGGATTGCATCTGGCGTTCGGAGGGCTCTTCCGGTTAAAGGCGGGACTGCGTCCGGTGCCCGGCCGGTTCCGGGCAGATCAATCCAAGGAGCGCCCATGTCGAAGATCGTCAAGCGGACTCTCGATTTCATCGAGCTCTTCGCCGAAGAAAAGCGTCCCCTGTCCCTATCGGAAATTTCGCGTTTGCTCGGAATTCCGATGTCGAGCTGTTTTGACGTCATCCGGTCGATGCAGGAACGCGGATATGTCTACGAGCTCGGACAAAGGGCCGGATTTTATCCGACCCAGAAGCTGAAACAGCTGGCGGGAGTCATTTCCGAAAACGATCCGATCATGGAGCGCGCCGGGATCAAGCTCAGAGAGCTTCGTGACGAGTTCGACGAGTCCGTTTCACTCGCCCATTCGATCGGCCGCCAGATCACCTATCTACTCGTCTTCGAACCGTCCCACGCGTTGCGGTTTCTGGTGAAGGTCGGCGACCAGGCGCGGAGCCTGCATGCGACTTCGGTCGGCAAGGCGCTGTTGAGTACGCTTTCCTCGGACGCGTTGGAAGAGGAGCTGTCGAAAGGCCTGAAGCCGATGACAGAGCACACGATCACCGACCCCGATGTCCTGCGCAAGGACATCGCCAAGAGCCTGGAGCGCGGCTATTTCCTCAACCAGGAGGAAAGCATCCAGACGGGTCTCACGGTGACGACGCACTTCCGCTGGAACCGCTCGGACTATTTCATCACCATGGCCGGCGCGAATTACCGCATGGAAGGAAAGATCGAGAAGGCGATTGCCCGCATGCAGGAGATCTGCCGACAACTCGAAACGCCCTGATTTCCGGGCAGAATCGCGTCCTTGCCTTGACAAACCGATACTTCGCTGTCTTGAATTTAACTCCGCCCCGGCGAATAAATTCATGCCGGTAAGGTCGGCCAAACAGGGAGGAAATCATGAAAATCCAGTCAATCGCGGCCGCAGGTGCCGTTGTCGCGGCTACGCTTCCGGCGAGCGCGCAGGAAACATACACGCTGCGCCTCGCGGACCAGTTTCCGCTGACCCATATCGCATCGGTCGTCACGGTCCAGCCTTTCATCAAGAAGCTGGAGGAGCGTTCCGAAGGGCGCATCAAGATCGAGCACTATCCCGCTCAGCAGCTCGCCAAGTCGGCAGGTATGCTCGAGGCGGTGCGTACCGGCGTCGCGGATCTCGCCGTCCAGGTCGCGGGCTATGTGTCTGACCGCATTCCGCTTTCGACTGTCGTCGAACTGCCGAGCATCAGCGCCGACATCGAGCAATACTACACCGCGTTTCAGGCGCTCGCAGACGGACCGTTACAGGAGCAGGAATACGGCCCGCTTGGAGTGCGCGCGGTCGAAGTCCAGTGCACGCCGTCACAATACCTGACCACCAAGGCCGAGAGCATCAATTCCGTCGACGAATTGAAGGGGCTCAAGCTGCGCGCCGGCGGTAGCGTCGTCGAACTGACGCTCAAGAATGCCGGAGCGATCCCGATCAACATGGGCGCGCCCGACATCTATGTCGGCGTGGAGCGCGGCACGCTGGACGGTGCGATCTTCGCACCCGCCTCCACATTGGGCTACAACCTGCAGGAAGTTGTCAAAGGCGTCGCCAAGAACATCTCCTTCGGATCGAACGCCGGCGTGATGTTCATGAACGAGAAAAAGTTCCAGAGCCTTCCCCAGGACCTGCAGGACCTGATCATGGAAGTCGGCCGCGAGGTCGGTCATGACATCGCCGTCGAATACAACAAGGGCAGCGACGAGGCTCTGGCGAAGCTCGCCGATGCTGGCGTCAATGTCTATGACCTGCCCGATGACGTGGTCGGTGTGATCAAGGACGCGCAGGCCCAGGTTGCCCAGGAATGGGCGTCCCAGATGAACGGGCGTAATCTTCCGGGCGACGACATGTTGTCAGAGGCTCGCAAGGCTGCGGGCCTCGAATAAGGCAACCCATAAGACCAGAAGAAACGACCGGACCAGACAAAACTGGCGGGGAGGCGAAACGCTTTCCCGCTCTTTTTTTTTTTGGTTCTGGACGGTCTTGTTTAACTCACAGATATTCCGGGGCGTCTCATCGACGCGAGCGCGTCCAAGCGCGCATGTCGGTCCGGCCTTGAACCGCCAAAACCCGCAAAATGCTCTATTCGTAATCGACGATTTCGAGCTCTTCACCCTTGGGAGGGATCGGCCAGATGGTCTGGTGCAACAGCCGCAGCGTCAGGATGCCGACCCCGATGGGAACCCAGCAATAGCTTAGATAGGTTGGAAACTGCACGGCACCGAAGGTCGTCGTGCGCGCCGCGATTCGGCTCAGCGCTTCCTCGCCCGTGAGGAACGTCATCAGGCCGAACGCGATCACGCACAGAAGGCTCGTCATCCGCGCTGCAAGCTGGAAAGGAATCTTGCTTAGCACCGGCGTCATGATGGAGATCGCGATGTGGCCGCCCAGCGCCTGCGTGCGCGCAAGCCCCATGAAGGTCATGATCACCATGAGATAGAGCGCGGTGAATTCGTACTGGCCGGTAATCGGCGTATGCAGGAAGTAGCGGCCGAACGCATCCGCCGTGATCGAGATCATGATCAGGAAGAGCGTCAGCAGCGCCAGCGACATTCCGGCAATTTCGATTGCGGTCAGGATGCGGTCGGTTGCTTGTCTCATGATAGCCTCGGTTTTTGTTCCGGACGCCTCAGCCTGGCAGCCAAAGCGAAAGTTGCGGCACGGCTATGAGCAGTCCGAGAATGGCGAGTTCGGCGATCACAAATGGCCATATGCCTCGGAAAACCGTGTTGACGTCAACCTTCGTGACCGAACTGACGACGAAGACGTTCAATCCCATCGGAGGCGTCACGACGCCGATTTCCCCGGCCTTGACCAACAGCACGCCAATCCAGATCGGGTCGAAACCGAGGTGGACCAGCAGAGGCACGACAACGGGAACGGTGAGGACTTGAATGGCGAATTGCTCGAGAAAGAATCCGAGAAAAAGCCAGATTCCGACGATGATCAACAGGATGGTCCAGCGGTTCAGCCCGGCTTCCGTAACCATTGTCAGAAGGGACTGGGTCATGCCCGACACGGTGAGGAACAGTCCGAAGATTCCCGCGCCGATTATGATCGTGAAGATCATGATCGAGTTGCGCGCCGATGCCGCCATGGCAGAGTAGAACTCCTTCCAGCCGATGCGGCGCATCACCACCCCGAAGACCAGCGCGAGGAATGCTCCGACAGCGCCGATTTCGGTCGCGGTTACCGCGCCGCTGTAAAGGCCGGCGAACATCAGCACCATGAAGCCGAGGATTGGCCAGATCGGAAGGAGCGCGCGGACCCGTTCGTTGATCGGCGGCGCCGGCGCCACGCTCGGCGCGGAATCAGGTTTCAGGCGCACGGTAAGGTAAATGACCAAGAGAAACGTGAAGCCCGTGATGATCCCGGGGATCAGGCCCGCCAGGAACAGCTTTCCGATCGATACCTCGGTCAGGATGCCGTAGAAAACGAACCCTATGGACGGGGGAATCATGATGGCAAGCGTACCGACGATCGCGGTCGAGGCAGTCGAGAAACTGTCGGAATAGCCGAGCCGCTTCATTTCCGGGTAGGCCGCTGAAGCCAACGTGCCGGCGGCCGCGCTCGACGAACCGCAAATCGCCGCCAACAGGGTGCCGCCGCCCACGGCCGCCATGGCCATGCCGCCGCGGATATGGCGCAGCCATTTGTCGCCGGCCTCGAAAATGTCGCGCGTGAACCGGCCGGCGGTCAGAAACTCGGCCATCAGCACGAACATGGGGAGGGTTGTCAGGGTGAAACTGGCGACCGCTTCATAAGGTCCGTTCTGGAGCGCTCCGGAAAGCGGTCCGAACCCGATGGTCATGTAAAGGCCGACCATCCCCGAGATGAGAAGGGCAAATGCCACCGGCGTTGCCGCCAGAAGCAATATCACGAGCAATGCACTCGCCCACAGAAGCGGACTGTCCAACGGTTCTCCTCCCCCGCGGCTTTGCCGGAAACAGGCTCGCACGCGTAATTTTATTCCGGATATGCGAATACAAATTCACAGCCGCGAATAAGACGTTACGTGCCGGTCGGTGTCGCGTCAAGGCGACTTAAGGCTTCGCCACTGCGATATATATTGCGCTCTGCCGAATATTGCGATTTGATCCCGCGGTGAGTTGTTCGCGACAAAGATAAGGCAAACGGGGAGGGGCTGCATGCAAATTTGCGTGCTCGGCGCTGGCGCGACGGGCGGTCATTTCGCCTATCGGCTGGCGCACGCGGGTCATGAGGTTTCAGTGGTGGCGCGCGGTGCCCACCTGGCCGCCATCCGCGAGAAAGGTTTGAGCTTCGTCAGCGGTGAGGAGCGAGGTTCGGTGAGAGTCGCCGCAAGCGATGATCCGGGCCAGCTTGGCCCCCAGGATGCGGTTATCGTCGGCGTCAAGGCGACAGGGCTTTCGGCCATGGTGTCGCTGTTGAAGCCACTTGTCGGACCGGAAACGCTTGTCCTCTTTCCCCAGAACGGAATGCCCTGGTGGTATCCGCTCGGCGAAAATCTTCCACGCGAACTGCCCGATCTACATGTCTTCCGGCTGGGTGAGCGGTTCCTGGAGTTTCTTGCGCCGGACCAGATCGCCGGGGGCACGATCTATTCGGGAAACGAGGTGCGCGAACCGGGCGTCGTCTTCAATTCGTCGCCGGGCAAGAACTTTGTCAGCTTCAGCGAACTGATGCCCGCTGCGGCCCGGGCGACAGACCAGCTTCTCGAGGCATTCTCGGGCACCGGCGTCGTCGCAACCCGCCCGCCGAACCTGCGGGCTTCGATGTGGCGAAAGCTGCTGCAGAACATGAGCGGTTCCGCGATCGCACTCGCGACGCGCAACCGTTCCTCCATCTCGCGAGAGGATCCGCGTCTCGGCGAAATTTATGCGCGCATCATTAAGGAAGGCAACGCGATCGCCAAGGCATGGGGCTACGATATTGGGATCGACCCGGCCGAGGTGTTGGCGAAGATACCGCATCACCGTCCCTCGTTGCTGCAGGACTACGAGCAGGGGCGGCCGATGGAAATAGGTGAAATCGTCCTGGCGCCGGCTGCGATGGCGCGCGCCGCGGGCGTGCACAGTCCTTCCCTCGACGCTGTCGCTGCGATTGTCGCGCGGTTGGCGATCGACAAGCAGCTATACAGCGATGAATGACCGCCCGGGCCTAACCGAGATAATCGGCGACTTTATTGCGCGTTCGCCATCACCGCCGGCGCAGGCCATCGAGCGCGCCCGCATCAATCTCGTTCACAATCTTTCCGTCGCTCTTGCCGCGATCGGTCGCGAAACCGTCGCGCACCGCGTTGCGGTCGAGGGGCGCTCCGGACCATCCACCTTGATCGCAAGCGGCCATCGGTCGACGCCGGAATGGGCAGCGCTTGCCAATGGCGCGCTCATGGCGATCAGGTCGCAGGATGATACCCATCTCGCTTCCACATCGCATCCGGGCGCGCCGGTCACCGCCGCGGCTTTGGCAGTCGCCGAAGTCCGGGGCGCATCGGGCCGCGAATTCCTGGAGGCGCTCGTCTTCGGCTACGAGGTGCTTGGGCGCATCGGGCGCGATTTCGATAAGGAAGTCAGCGACCGCGGCTTTCGCGCGGCGGCCCTGTGGGCGGGTTTCGGCGCTGCCGGTGCGGCTGCGCGCCTGCACCGGTTGGATGACGTCGCCGCCGGCCACGCGCTGGCGCTGGTGACGCATCAGGCTGGCGGACTGTTGCAGGTCTGGCGGGAAGGTAGTGCCGAGTTCCCGTATCACCTGGGTTTCGGCGCCCGCAACGGTGTGGTGGCAGCCGAACTGGCTGCGGCTGGAGCAACAGCCGGAAGGTACATGCTTGAAGGCGAGGCCGGTTTGTATGCCGCTGCGGCCGGTGTCGGCCGTCAACCCTTGGAGGCGTTGCAGGGCATGGGCGACGATTGGCAAGTCATGGAGGTGACGGTGAAGTCCTTCCCCTGTTGCGCGGTTCTTCAGGGGCCGATGGGGCTGCTTCTCACTCTCGTCGAGGATTTGGACAGCGCTTCGGTGGAGCGCTGCGTCTTGTCGCTGAATCCCTTTGAGGCTAATTTTCCCGGCATCGACAATCCGGGGCCGGATTTTGCCAGCGCCACGGCGACCAAGATGAGCGCGCAATTTTGCCTCGGCATTGGCCTGCTCGAAGGGCGCCTGGCGCTCGGCGATCTGCACCGCCTGACTGACCAGAATGTTCTGCGCCTCGCTGCCCGCATTCAGGTCGAGAGAGATGAAGGGCTGCAAGAACGCCAATGTCGTATCGTGATGCACCTGTCGGACGGGCGGACGCTGAGAGGTGCGGTCGACAAGGCCGTGGGTCAGCCGGACTTCGACGAGGTGCGGGCTTTCGCGCTTAGGATGGCGCCGGAAATCGGCACGGGCGAACAGGAGATCTGCCGGATGGTTGATGAAATCGAGCGTCTGCACGAAGCGCCGAATCTCGATCGGCTGATAGAAGCCGTTACTGCCGCAGGCGCCGAGTCGAATTGACTCCGATAGTGCCGGCATCCACCTTGTTCGCTAAGGCAAGGTGCCGCGATTCGAGAGGCTTGATAAGAGGATGGCGAAACGCGAGGAGAGCGATGAGCGGCAGGATGTCGACATGCGCTACATTGTGCCGGGTCTCTCGCGAGGCATTGCGATGTTACGACTGTTCTCGCGCGAACATCCTGCACTCTCCGCCGCGGATCTTGCCGCCGGCGCCGGCGTTTCGCGATCCACTGCCTTCAGGCTCATCTATACGCTCGAGGCCGAGGGCCTGATCGCCCGGACCGCTGACGGCCGCCGCTACGTGCTCACCGGCGAGGTGCTTGGTCTGGGATACCACTATCTCAGCACGCGCAGTATCGGCGAAGTGGCGCAGCCTTTCCTCGAAGAACTCAGCCGTCGCACCAATCTGTCGACATATCTCGCCGTCCTGGACGGGCGCGATGCCGTGTACACGGCCCATGTTCCCGCGCAGACATCTTTGGTGTGCAGCCTGCGGGTTGGAGCGCGTCAGGATGCGTGGAGCACGTCGAGCGGCCGCATCCTGCTCGCGGCGATCAACGATGCCGCGCTCGACCGCTTCATAAAGCGTCACTTGTCTGCACGCGAGAAGCTGAAGCCGACGGATCTGCGCCGTCAGGCCGCGGAAGATCGCGAGGCCGGCGTCGTGCAGAAGCGGTCAGATTTCGATCCTCACATGGCAAGTTGCGCGGCAGCCGTGCGCGGCGCCAGCGGCGAGGTAGTCGCAGCCATAACCGCTATCGGTCCCGCCAGCCTCGTGCTTGATCCGGGGTTGGCCGACAGCATCGAAACCGAGGTCAGGCGTTCTGCCGAGGCGCTGTCCGGCGCGCTTGGCGCTCGCGCTGATTGAAGGCCTCTTCTAGTCGACCTTTTCGCGCGCGCCTTCGGGATCGTGCAATGCGTTGGCGGGCCCGGCCTTGAGCACCATGCCCGGCAGGCTGCGTCCGAGCAGGTCCTGTGCCAGACGTGCGGCGTCGAGTAGCCGCTCGAGGTCAAGTCCGGTTTCTATGCCCATGCGATCGCACATATGGACGAAGTCCTCCGTGCAGATGTTGCCGACGGCGCGGGGCGCAAACGGGCAGCCGCCCAGTCCGCCGATCGAGCCCTCGAAATCGATGACCCCGCATTCGAGCCCCGCCAGCGCGTTGGCGAGGCCTAGCCCGCGCGTATTGTGCAGATGCAGGCCGACGCGCGTATCGGGATGGCGTTCCGCAAGTTTCGTGACGCGAGCTTTCACTGCCGCGGGATCGGCCATGCCGGTCGTATCGGCGAGATAGATCAGGTCGGCGCCGAGCTGCTCCAGGTGAGTGAACAACCGGTCGACCTCCTCGACGTCGACGGTGCCCTCATACGGGCACCCAAAGGCCGTCGCCACGACGCCGACGATGCGCGACGGCGTGCCGGCCGCGACCTCCGCGATTTCCTCCAGCGACTTCATGCCGGTCGCGGTGTCCATCCGGACATTGAGGCGGTTGAACGTGTCGGAAGCGGCGACCCCGCATTTGAGCTCGTCGATACAAGCTGCCACCGCGCGCTCTGCACCCCGCCGGTTCGGGATGAATGCGGCATAGCTGACGCCCTGCCGGCGCGGCAAAGCTTCGGCTACCTCGGAGGCATCCGCGAATTGCGGGATCACCTTCGGGTGGACGAAGCCCGTCGCCTCGATGCGGGTCAGTCCCGCATCCGCCAGCGCCTCGATCAGACGCAGTTTGTCTGCGGTGGACAGCAGCGTCTTCTCTATCTGCAGGCCGTCGCGCGGGCCTACCTCGCTGATCGTGACTTTCTTGGGAAAGGACATTGCCGGCCTCAATAGGATTTCGGCATGCCGAGCACGTGCTGCCCGACATAAGCGAGTATGAGATTGTAGGAGATCGGCGCGATGCGGGCGAGGCGGGCCGAACGCCATTTGCGCTCGATGTCGTATTCGCTGGCCGCGGCGAAACCGCCGAAAGTCTGCATGGCGGCTTCGGCCGCGTTCCAAGCTGCTTCCGATGCCATCAGCTTGGCGATGTTGGCATCCTCTCCGCACGGTTCGCCGGTTTCGAACAGGGCCGTCGCGGCACGGTTGAGCATGTCGGCCGCCTTCCATTCCGCATAGGCTTTGGCGATCGGAAATTGCACGCCCTGGTTCGCGCCGATCGGGCGGCCGAAGACCTCTCGTTCGCAGGCATATTTGCGGGCGCGTTCGATGAAGTAGCGGGCATCTCCGAGCCCTTCGGCCGCGGCGAGAATACGCTCGGCGTTCATGCCGTCGAGAATGTAGCGGAAACCCTTGCCTTCCTCGCCGATCAGGTTTTCCGCGGGGACCCGCAGATTGTCGTAGAACATCTCGTTGGTGTGATGGTTCACCATCGTGTCGATCGGCTTGATGGTCAGGCCGTTGCCGACTGCGTCCTTGAGGTCGACCAGCAAGACGGATAGCCCGTCGGTGCGCTTTTCCACTTGATCCGCAGGTGTCGTGCGCACGAGCAGGGTCATCAGATCGCTTTGCAGGGCGCGCGAGGTCCAGATTTTCTGTCCGTTGACCACATAGTGGTCGCCATCGCGCACTGCCCGCGTCTTGAGTTTGAGGGTTTCCGAACCAGTGGTCGGCTCGGTGACGCCGAAGGCCTGATAGCGCAGTTCGCCGGATGCGATCTTCGGCAGGTAGCGGTCTTTCTGCGCCTGCGTGCCATGCCGGAGGATGATGTTCATCATGTACATCTGGGCGTGGCAGGCATAGGCATCGCCGCCGGACGCATGGATCTCCTCCAGGATGACAGCACCGGCCCGCAACGGCAGGCCGGAGCCGCCATACTCTTCCGGAATCAGTGCGGCGAGGTACCCAGCCTCGGTCATCGCGGCGACGAACTCGTCCGGAAAGGCATTCCTCTTGTCGAGGTCTCGCCAGTAGGAGGTCGGAAATCGCGAGCATACGGCTTGCACGCCTTCTCGAATCTCCGGGTAGTCGTTTCCGATCTCGACCTGAGCCGACGCCGCGTCGAATGCCATCTCGTCTTTCCTTTCTACCGGCCCTTGAATTCGGGCTTTCTTTTTTCGTTGAAGGCACGCACGCCTTCGAGCCGGTCTTCGGTCCCGATGGTGCGGCCATAAGCGAGAATTTCTATTTCGAGCCCGCGAGTCAGGTCGGTCTGGAGCCCGTGGCGAACCGCTTTCTTGATCTGCTGCACGGCAACAGGCGCATTGGCGGCGATGGTACGCGCCGTTTCCAGCGCGACCGACATCAACTCCGCTTGGGGAGCCAGTCGGTTGACCATGCCCCACCCGAACGCCTCTTCGGCCGAGAAGGGCCGCCCGGTCATCATCAGTTCCTTGGCGCGGCGTTCACCGATGGCACGCGACAGGGTCTGGGTGCCGCCGCCTCCCGGAATGATACCCCGCGTCACTTCCGGCAGGGCAAAGCGCGCCGTGTCGGCGGCGTAGATGAAGTCGCAGCACAGCGAAAGCTCGCATCCGCCGCCATAAGCGACGCCGTTGACGGCCGCGATGGTCGGGGTTGTCGCGTTCAGGAGCGCCCAAGCGCCTTCTTCGATAATGTCGTGTTGGGCACGCCACTGGTCGTCGGTCATCCCCTGTCGCTCCTTCAGGTCGCCGCCAGCGCAGAAAGCGCGATCGCCGGTCCCCGTAAGGATGATGGCCCGCCAGGGGCCGGGATTGCGGTTGAATGGCCCGAAGAGATCGCGAAGATCCTCGCAAGTCGCGGTGTCAATGGCGTTCATGACTTCGGGCCTGTCGAAGCTGACCACCAGAATGCCCGGCTCGACCTCTTCGAGTTTCAGGCACCTCATTGGGGGAAGGTTCGTCATTGCGCTGCTTCTTTCCGGTTGTCCTCGTCTTCGTCGAGCAGGTGGGTGGCGTTACCGAGCGCCGGCGGTCCGTGCCGCAGCGGCGGGCGGACGCCATCGAATGTCAGCGGCACGCCGATCAGCCGCATGTCTTCCGCAGGGAGCGTTTGCTCCATTTCTATGGCGTCGAATTGCGGATCCGCTACGACTTCGTCGAGGCTGAGGATAGGTGCAGCCGGAACGCCGACGGCGTTGAGCCGCTCGACCCAGTCGTCCCGTTGGCCGCGGCCGATCAGGTCTTGCAGCCGGGCGTTGAGCTTCTCGCGGTTTTCCACCCGCTGCGGATTTGAGGCGAAATCCGGATCATTTGCGAATTCGGCATCGCCGATCACGTCGGTCAACTTCTTGTACAGCCGGTCGTTGCCTGCCGCCAGCATCAGCCACCCGCCCTTGGCCTCGTAGGCCTTGCACGGCGCGTAGCCGAAATTCTCGGTGCCGAATTTGCGCGGTACCTTGCCGTTCAGGAAATAGGTGGCGATCTGAACCGGCACCCAGCCGATGGCCGTTTCGTAAAGGGAGGTGGAGACCTCGGAGCCTTCGCCGGTTAGTTCGCGTTCTCTCAGCGCCGCGAGGATGCCGATGACCGCCCACATGCCTGTGCCTTGATCGACGATCGATGGTCCGACCCGTACGGGCTCGTGGCCTTCGAGGCCTGTAATGCTCATGATCCCCCCACATGCCTGCATCAGCGGGTCGTAGCCCGGCTGCATCTTCTTGGGGCCTCGGGCGCCGAAAGCGTGCATGTCGCACCAGATGAGCCGCGGGGCGTCCTCGCGCAGCGACTTCCCGTCGAAGCCGAGGCTGGCGAGCAGACCGGGCCGCAGGTTCTGCAAAACGATGTCGGCGTGGCGGACGATGAAGGCGCGCAGCTTACGGCGCTCGTTCTCGTCCTTGAGATTTACCGCGAGCGACTGCTTGTTGCGGTTGAAGGAATTGAAGACCGGCGACATGCCGTTGTCGGCAAAAGGCGGGCCCCAGTTGCGCGCGTCGTCGCCATGCTCCGGATTCTCGACTTTCATGACGCGGGCGCCCAGATCGGCAAGCACCTGCCCGGCAAAGGGGGCGGCCACGGAGGTGGAGAACTCAACCACCGTCAGGCCGCGGAGAGGAAGTTTTTCGTCAGGCATCGGCGAATTCCCGTAGTTCGAACAAAGAGGTAGTGCTGGTCAGTACCGGCAGACCCGCAAGGGCTCGGTAGAGAGTATCAGCCCGGTCCGCCGGAAGGCTGCCCGTCAGGCAGTCATCGAATTTGCGTTTCAGCGCATCGGGCCCGGCGGGCTTGCGGAAGTGGCCAAGCGGGAAATCGACTTTGCGCGAGACGAGCACGTCGCCGTCCTTCATGCGGATCGTGACGCGGTCCCAAGGCGAGTGGGCCGGCTCGTCCAGCGACCGCTCCTTGAGAGCGGTCATCGTGATCACGGCCGTGAGGGCGCGAACGGGTTCGGAAAGGATGAAATCCTCTGCCAGTTCGCCCAGTCCGCATTTGCGACGCAGCAGTATCGCGGCTATCGCGAATTGCAGCGAGAAGCGTGCCTGCGCCACGGTTTCAGGCCGGCTGTAATGCAGGAGGCCGGCCTGCGTAGCGCCGATCTCGATGTCGACCGCAGCTACCTGAGCGGGATCGATGTCATTATCCTCGACCAGTTCAGCTGCGGCATCCAGGGAGCGATGCATCGCATAGCAGACAGGATAGAACTTGATGTTGAGGCCCTGTTGCAGGACATGCAGCTCAGCTGCGCGGGGGCCGTCAAGTCGAGCCTTGCCGTAAGGTGACAACGCCCCGAGAAAGCCGCGTGGATGTTCCAGCGCGTCCGGCGCGGCCTCCATGCCGGTCTCCGCGAGAGAGGCGGCGACGTGACCGGCTTGTGCCGCGCGTGCAAGTTGCCAGGGTTTCATCCAGGTGCCGAATTGCGCAACCAGCCCGCCCGTCATGGATGCGGCGATCGAAAGCGCCGTCTGCGTCTTGTCCGCATCCAGATCGCGCAGGGCGGCGATGGCCGCTGCTGCGGCCGGGGGGCCGTAGACGGCACTTGGATGCCAACCCTTCCCGTGCAGCGGATCCGCCTCGCGCGCGGCTAGCTCCGCCCAGACCTCGTATCCGGCCACCCAGGCGGCAATGGCGCGCAAGCCGGAATTCGGATTGGACTTGAGTTCTGCGAGGATCGCGGGAACGAGAACCGCGCTCGGATGTCCGGCAATCGCGGTGTCATCGAAATCCAGTGCATGTGCGGCGATGGCGAGGTGCAGGGCCTCCTCTTGCGCCGGAAGCCCAGACGATTTCAGCGGGTCATCCCATCTGTCGGCACCGGCTGCTCTGCGCATGTGCGTGGCGGCGGGCGCATTCCAGCCGGCAAAGAGTACGGCGAGACAATCAATGAAACCGCTGAGCGCGATGTCTCGCGCCTCGCCGGGCAGGTCGTTTTCGTCCAGCCTGGCAACGAAATTCGCGAGCGAGGCGGTGAGTCCGGTCGAGTCAGGCATCTTGCTTTGTTTTACAATCAAACATAATGCTCCTCATATCAACAGAAAGACGCTGATGGAAGGCTAATGATCATTCAGTCCAAATGTCGGTGGAAACTGTGATCGAAGACCTGTCCGCCATTGTCGGTGAAGCCAATTGCATCACCGAGGCCGAACGGCTCGAGCCCTATGTCACGGAAATCAGGGGGCTCTTCCGTGGTGAGACGGCAGCAGTGGTGCGGCCGGTATCGACGGAGGAGGTTTCGGCGGTTGTCGGCTATTGCGCCGCCCACAAAATTCCCATGGTGCCGCAGGGCGGCAATACCGGCCAATGCGGTGGCGGCGTTCCCAAAGGCGGTCCGAAGACGATCGTGATCTCGACGGACAGGCTGAACCGGATTCGCCGCCTCGACGTAGACGAGCATGTCGTCGTCGCGGAGGCCGGGTGCATCCTGGCCGAGATACAGGATGCGGCGGCAGGGGCCGATCTTCTCTTTCCGCTCTCGCTCGCTTCCGAGGGCTCGTGCCGCATCGGCGGCAACCTCTCCACCAATGCCGGGGGCATCAACATGCTGCGCTACGGAAACGCGCGTGACCTGGTTCTCGGGCTAGAAGTGGTGATGCCGGACGGCCGGGTCTGGAATGGTCTGCGGTCGCTGCGCAAGGACAATACCGGATACGCGCTCAAGCACCTCTTCGTCGGCGCGGAGGGAACGCTGGGCATCATCACAGCGGCTGCCCTGAAGCTCTTCCCGGCCCAGCATGAGATTGCGACCGCCTTCATCGCGCTGGACGATCCGGCGGCCGCGATCAGGCTGCTCAGGATGGCGCGACGGAGCACCGACGATGCGGCCACCGCCTTCGAGTTGCTGCCCCGTATCGCTCTCGATATCGGCTTCAAGAATCTCGGACAGGCGACGGACCCGTTCGCGGAGCCCCATCCATGGTATGCGCTGGTCGAGATCGCCTGCCACCTGGCCGACGCGCGGATGGAGGCGTTTCTCGAGGGGGCGATGGAGAGCGGCCTTGCCCGCGATGCCGTGATTGCCCGTTCGGGCGCGCAGCGGCAACGTCTGTGGCGGTTGCGCGAAGTCGGCGCGGGCGGCCACCAGTTTCATGAAGGCGCACTCGTCAAGCACGACATCTCCCTGCCGATCGGTGCCATTCCCGAGATGATAGAACGCGGCGCGCGCGAGGCGCAGAAGGTTGTCGCCGGAACGCGGGTAATCGCCTTCGGCCATGCCGGCGACGGCAATCTGCATTTCAATCTGGTGCAGCCGGTGGGGTACGACGCCGAGGCCTTTCGGTCGCGCACGGCGGACTTCAACCGCGTGATCCATGACCTCGTGCATGAACTCGGCGGCAGTATTTCGGCCGAACACGGAATAGGCTTGTTGAAGGTCGCCGAAATGGCGCGTTACAAGCAGCCGCTTGAAATCGAGCTGATGCGCCGGGTCAAGGACGCGCTGGACCCGGAGGGCCTTATGAATCCGGGCAAGCTGTTTGCCTCTGACACATCACGGGACGGAGACGCGAATTGAGCGGTGATGTGTTTGCGGCCGATCCGCCTGTTGGCGCCGGCGCCCAAAAACCACCCGTCAAGTTGCTGATACTGTTCGGCATACTCGGGCCGTTGACCATTCATTTGATTTTGCCGTCCCTGCCGAACATGCAGCACCAGTTCGGGACGGACTATGCCGCGGTGCAGCTTCTCATTTCGCTTTATGTCGTCGCTTTCGGCGTCGCGCAGCTCTTTGTCGGGCCGATGGGCGACATTTTCGGCAGGCGCAGGGTCCTGATCGGCGGGTTGTCGCTCTACACGGTCGCCAGTGTTCTTTGCGTGTTCGCGCCGGGCTTCGAGGTTCTTCTGGCATTGCGCATCCTGCAGGCGATCGGCGCCTGTACGGGCGCGGTCCTCGCCCGCGCGATCATTCGCGATCATTATGATGAGAGCCAGTCGACCCGGGTCTTGGGCTATCTCGCCATGGGCATGGCGGTTGGTCCGATGCTGGCGCCCTTGCTGGGCGGCCTTCTGTTCGAAATCGTCGGATGGCGCGGCCTGTTTGCGGCGCTTGCGGCGGTCGGTGTCGCCAGTTTCGCCTTCGCCTGGAAGTTCATCGGCAAGTGCGGTCAGATCCGTCGCGGGGAGAACCGCCTGAAACGGCTGTTCGCCGACATAACCGTCCTGCTGCGCAACACCCGTTTCCTGCTCTATGCGGCGAATATTTGCTTCAACACCGGTATGTTCTACGCCTTCATCGCCGGAGGGCCTTATCTCGCCAGCGAGTTCCTCGGCATGACGCCGAAGCTGTATGGCGCCTGGTTCGCCACGGCGGCACTCGGCTATGCGGCTGGCAATTTCTTCGCTGGCCGCCTCATTGCGCTGGTCCGAGGCGAGACGCTGGTCCTGTACGGAGCGGTCGGCACCTTCGCGTTTACTCTGGCGCTGTTCTGTGTGCTCACGGCCGGGATCCATATGCCGCTGGCCATTTTCGGTCCGGTCGCCCTGGCGACGTTCAGCAGCGGTTTCGTAATGCCGACTTCCTATTCGGGGTCGCTCAGCATCGACCCGTCGCTTGCGGGTTCCGCCTCTGGCTTCGTCGGTTTCCTGCAGTTCTCCTTCGCCGGGGCTTTCTCCACGCTGGCCAGCATCGCAATAGAGGTCTTCGACACCCCGGTCGCTCTCGGCGCCGTGATGACGTTCGCCGCCGGAATCGGCCTGCTCACCGCCGCCGCGGTGTCGGCGACGAAGCGGATCTGAGGGTTTGCGGCGCAGTCACCCCGCGAAACTGACTAGGCCCGAGGTCTTCAGCTCGGTCTTCAGGATTTTGCCCAGTTCGTTGCGCGGAATTTCGGGCACGGCAACGATCTTCTTGGGGCATTTGTAGCTCGCAAGATGCTGTTTCACGGCGGTGAGTATCTTCTCTTCGTCTAGGGTGGGAGCGGTGACACGAGCGGCCGCGACCACTGCCTCGCCATAGTCCGGGTGTTCGACGCCGAAAACGGCTGCTTCGGCCACTCCGTCGATCTTTTCCAGCGCCAGTTCCACTTCGCGGGGATAGACGTTGTAGCCGCCGGAGATGATGACTTCCTTGTCCCGCCCGACGATGTAGAGATACCCGTCGGCGTCGAGCCGGCCGAGATCGCCGGTGTCGAAATACCCGTCGGGCGTCATCGAACTCGCCGCCAAGTCCTCGCGTTTCCAGTATCCGAGGAACACGTTCACGCCGCGCGCCTGAATTCGGCCGATCGCCCCGGTCTCGACCGGCCGCCCGTTTTCGTCGGCGAGCCTCATCTCCACGCCCTCGGGGATCTTGCCAACCGAACCCCGGCGCGGCGCGTCGAGAGGATTGGCGGCGATCAGGCCGGACTCGGTCGATGCGTAGCGTTCGACGACCGGCAAGCCTGTTTTGCCCAGGATTTCGTCGAACAGTTCCATGGAGAGCGGTGCGGACCCGCAGCTCAGGAGCCGCAGGTTCCGGCAGGTCTCGCGTGTGAAGTCCGGATGGTCGAGAAGGCGGCGATAGATCGTCGGAACAGCCATCAGGACGGTCGCTTCCGGCAATTTCGCGATCATCCGGTCGATATCGAATTTCGGCATCAGCATGATCGTCGCCCCGGCGAAGATCGGGCATGCCGTGGCCATGATGAGGCCGTGAGCATGGTATGTCGGCAGCACGTGCAGCAGGCGGTCCGCGCTTGCGATCTGCCAGGATCGGTTGATGAAAGTGAAGGTATTGATGATGCCTTCATGGCTCATGATCGCGCCCTTCGGGCGACCCGTCGTGCCGGATGTGTAGAGCATCGCAGCCGCGTTGACAGCCGCTGTGCGCGGGGGCGCGGCGTGGTCATGTTCGGTCGTCAGGATGGCCTCCCGGCCGTCGCAGGGCCGCAATGAAACGGCGAGGGGGCCTCCGCCGCCGGAGACGTTCGTCATCTTGTCGAGGTCGTCGGGATCGTCCGCGATGACGAGCAGGGGATCGGCGTCGGAGACGATCCACCGCGTTTCCTCTTCGGTGAAGCCGGGATTGACCGGCACATAGATGACGCCGACCTTGAGCGTGGCATAGAACAGGGCGATGCTTTCGACGGATTTGCCCACTTTGGCGGCCACCCTGTCGCCCGTCTTCGCCCCGAGGTGCAAAAGCGCGGACGCGATCCGATCGACCAGGGCCCCGAATTGCGCGTAGGTCACGTGGCCGGCGTCCGTCTCGAAGGCGTTTTGGTCGGGCAGCCGTCGAACGGTCGCCTCGAGCAGGTCGTTCACATTTCGAGTGTCACCGCGGTTCGGTTTGTCCATCGCCTTCATTTGCCCTCGAATACCGGTTGGGTACGATCGCGAAAGGCCTGGTAGCCGCGCCTGTAATCGTCGCTCTCGTCGCATCGCCGCGCCAGTTCGTGCGCTGTCTCCCAGCGTTCCTCGTCGCGAACTTCCGTGCTGGCCCGGATTGCGGCCTTGGCTGCACGCAGCGAGAGAGGCGCCAACGCTGCCATACGGCGCGCGACGTCCGCGACGGTTGAGTCCAGGTCCTGCTTTTCGATGAGTTCAGTCGCGAATTCCCACCGGGCGGCGATGTCGGCTGCGAAGAATTCGCTGCTGAACATGAGCCGCTTGGCGGCGTGTTCGCCGACCACGTCGACAAGACGCTTAAGCCAATCCGGCGAATACGCGATGCCGAGCTTCCCGGCGGGAATGCCTATTTTGCCGGAGGGCTCCATGAACCGCAGGTCGCACATCAACGCCAGCGCCATGCCCCCACCAACGCAATAGCCGTGGATGGCTGCGATCACCGGCACTTCGAGATTGAGGATACCCCTGAATGTCGCGTCGATCAGCGCGTTGAACTCGTCGGCCTGTTCTCGTGTCGCGCGAAGGCTCTCGAATTCGCCGATGTCGGCGCCGGAACAGAACGCGGTGTCCCCGGCGCCACGCAGGATAACGACGCGAGCGGCCGGATCCTTTGCCACGGCGTCTGCCGCTTCCGTCAACCCGATGCACATCGATCGGGTCAAGGCATTGCGCCGGCCGGGATTGTTTACCGTGATCGTGCGGATACCGCCCGGCTGTTGCGCGAGTTCGATATTCGGCGCGCTAGTGCCGCCGAAACTGCGGGTCTCTGTCACTGGCTCGTTCCTTCTTCAGACATCGCGCTCCACCCTAACAGCCACCCGCCCGACGGTCGCCCGGTCGGCGAGGAGTTGCAGCGCCTCGCCGGATCTTTCGAAGTCGAAGACATGCGCCGGCGCGGGCGCGTGAAGTGCGCCTGTCGAAAGCCGGTTCACCAGGTTTTCGAACCTTGCATGCGCGGCGTCCGGCTCCTGTTCGCAATAGGCGCGAAAGCTGTCTCCAATGATACGGCAGCGCCTGACGAGAGCCAGGTTCAGCGGTATGCGAGGTATGCCAGCGGCAAAGCCGAGCACCAGATGGCGCCCTCCGATAGCGATATTGCGCAGCGCCGCCTCGCTCCAATTGCCGCCGACCGGATCCACGACGATGTCGGGCCGCCTCTCGCCAAGGAAGGATTTTAGCCGTTTCGACAACTCCGCAGGCTCCGCCTGCGGATCGATATCTCCGGTCTGCAGGCAATCGGCGGCGCCGTTGGCGATCGCCTGATCCCGCTTGGCCGGGCTTGATACGAGGGCGAGGGCCTCGGCTCCCGCCTCCCGGCACAATTGCAGAGCAGCTGTCCCGACGGCCCCCGCGGCGCCCAAGACCAGCACACGGTCGCCCTTCGATATGTGTCCGTGGTGATGAAGGAAGTGATCGGCTGTGCCGAAGCTGATTGGAAAGACAGCGGCGGAAAGGGGGGGTATATTGTCCGGTATCACGACGCAGTTCCCGGCCGCCGTCTCGACGAATTGCGCCAGTCCGGCGCCCTCTCCGCATCGGGCGGCGACGCGGTCGCCGACCTTTGGCGACGTAACCCCGACGCCGACATCCGAGACGATGCCGCTGACCTCCTGTCCGGGAATGAAGGGATAGTGCGTCGCCATTTGGTAGCGTCCGGACATCATCAGAAGGTCCACGAGATTGAGACCGCAGGCGGCGACCCGGACGACCACATGGCCGTCCGCCGGTTTCGGAACTGGCCGTTCGCGAAGCGTGAGTGTCTCGCTCGTTCCAGGGCTGGCCACCTCGTACACTTTCATTCCGGTTTGCCCCTTTGCCGAAGTCGATCCAGCCATGCGCCGATCAGAACATGTAATGGCCGCCGTTCACATGGGTGGCCTGCCCGGAACAGAAGCCGCCGCCAGGCGATGCCAGGAAGGTGATCGCGGCCGCCACTTCTGCCGGATCGCCGAAGCGTCTCAGCGGTATCTCGCTCTGGATCCGCTCCTTTTCCTGGTGCGGGTACTGGCTCCAGTCGCGCTGCGTGTCGATGGCGCCGGGTACGACCGTGTTTGCGGTGATGCCGTCCGGGCCGAATTCGCGCGCGATCGCCTTTGCGAGACCGTGTAGGCCCGACTTCGCGGTGATGTTCGCCGCGCGATGGGTCACGTTGCCCCAGAAGCCGTCGAAACCGGAGACAAATATGATGCGCCCCCATTTGCGCTCGCGCATGACCGGGATGATGTGGCGTGAAAGCAGAAAGGCTGGGGTGAGGTTTGTGCCCAGGATCTGGTTCCATTCCTCCGGATCCATGTCCAGGAAGGCGCGGTAGCGGCGGATACCGACATTCGAGACGAGAATGTCGGCGCTGCCGAACTCTTCGACCGCCGATTTGACCAGCCGCTCACAATCCTCGTCGCGCGACACATCCGCCATGACGCCCTTGGCCCGGCCACCCGCGTCGCGGATTTCCTGAACCGTGGACTCGACAGCGGCGCTGTCGGAACTGCCGTTGACGATCACGGCGGCGCCTGCGCGCGCGAGTTCGATGGCCGCCGCGCGACCGATATTGCGTCCCGATCCTGTGACGATCGCGACCTTGCCTTCAAGGTCGAAGCTTTTCATCGAATTTCCCTCTGCTTCGCTGAAAACGGCCGGCGAAATGGCCGGCCGCTGTTTGGTGCTGTGAACTCGGGGTTCTATTATTGCGGCTGGATGCCGATTTCCGGGAGGAGCACTTCGAATTTCGCGAGATCCGACTTGATCAGCTCGGCGAATTCCTCCGGCGAGGAACCGACCGGCACGAGGCCGGAGTTCTCGAGACCCTCCAGAACTTTCTCGTCCTTCAAGGCGTCCAGCGTAGCTTCGTTAACTCGGTCGATGATCTCCTTCGGCGTGCCGGCCGGCGCGAGAATTCCGAGCCAGGTCGTCATGCCGACACCCGGAACGGTCTCGGCGACGGTCGGAAGATCGGGCATCTTGTCGTAGCGTTCGGACTCGGCCAAGGCGATCAGCTTCAGCGCCTTCGCCTCTAGATGGGGCATGGCCGAGGGCAACGTTGCGAAGGCGGATTCGATGTGGCCTCCGACGAGATCCTGCATGGTGGGGCCGCCGCCTTTGTAGGGAACGTGAACAAGGTTGATGTCTTCTTCCTTGTTGATCACCGCGCCCGCAATGTGCATCGCCGATCCGATTCCGGAGCTGCCGAAGCGCACTTTACCCGGATGCTCACGGGCATATTCGACATATTCAGACACGGTGTTGGGCGCAAAATCCGGATGTGCGACCAAGACCATCAGCGTCTTGGCGACGATGGAAATCGGCGCCAGGTCCGTTTCCGGATCGTAGGTCAGGCCGGAAAAGACGAACTTGTTCAGCGACACCGGCGGATTGACGGTGATGACCAGCGTGTAGCCGTCAGGATCCGCAGCCGCCACTTCTCCGACCCCGATATTTCCGGCGCTGCCCGGCCGATTCTGGATGGCCATCGGTTGGCCGAGCCTCTCGGCAATCGCCGGGATGATCACGCGCGCGGCAGTGTCGGTCGAACCCCCAGGCGAATAGGGCACCACAACGGAAATGGGTTTGTTGGGGTAATCGTCCTGCGCCATGGCCGCGGACACGCCGGCGAATGTTGCCGCCAGCGCCAGGGCGCGGAGCCCCATGCGGAATGTTTGCTTCATGCTTTTTCCTCCCTTGTTTCGAGAGTCGCGATCGTCAGATGCGCAACTCCAATTCCGGATCGGAAGCCTAGTCGATGCGGATGGGGAGTCAACTTTTGTTTTGTCAGGAAATTATATGTTTCATATATCAATCAAAAATCCATCGATCCGCACGTCGCGAAATTCACAATATTATTGAAATATGGAACATCCGCTTTGACAGTGGGGCAAGGTGCATCTAGGTTTTCGCGAATTCCCGGCGCCTCGCGGTCGTCAGGGAAAGCGCTGGGAGGAGAGGGCACTTGGTGGGCATCGGAGATCATGCAAATCCCGAAAGCGATGACGGCGACGCCCGTGCCGGGAGCGGTCGGAAGCTCGTCGCGGCACTTGGCGGCATTCTGATCCTGGCGTTCGGCCTGCTGGTCCTCGTCATGTCGTTCGACTACCGGATGGGCACGCTGCGGCAGATGGGCCCGGGTTATGTGCCGGCCATTCTTGGCGCGACGCTGATCGTGCTGGGCGCGATGGTGATCGTGCAGGCGGTGCGCGAGGAAACGCTGATCGGATTGCCGAACATGCGTCCCTTCGCAATGATCAGCGTCAGCGTGCTGGTATTCGCGCTCCTTCTGGAGCGGATCGGCCTCGTCCCGACGGTTGTCGCCACGGTCCTGGCTGCGTCTCAGTCGCAGGCAGGCAACAGGCTCTTGGGCGCGTTTCTTCTTTCCGTGGTCATCGGGGCTTTGTCTTGGCTGATCTTCAGCTACGGCCTCCGCCTGCCGATGCCGGCCTTCGCCTGGCGGTTCTGATGCAGATGATTTCCGACCTTGCACTTGGTTTTGCCACGGCCCTTTCCCTGCAAAACCTGCTCTACTGTTTCATCGGCGTGTTCCTCGGCACCTTCATCGGCGTGCTGCCCGGCATCGGGTCGATTGCCGCGATCTCGCTTCTGTTGCCGGTCACGTTCTATCTCGATCCGACAACCGCGCTGGTCATGCTCGCTGGCGTCTATTACGGCGCGGAATATGGCGGTTCCACCGCGGCGATCCTCCTGAATCTGCCCGGAACCCCATCTTCGGCCGTCGCCTGCCTCGATGGCTATCCGCTGGCCCAGCAGGGCCGCGCCGGCGTGGCGCTGTTCATGACGACCATCGCCTCGTTCGTCGGCGGCGTAATCGGCATCATCGTCCTTATGGCGTTCGGCCCGTTGCTTGCTTCCGTCGCGCTAAGATTCGGACCTGCGGAATATGTGGCGATCATGGTGCTGGGCCTGATCGGCGCGGCAACGATCGCGCAGGGGTCGCCGGTCAAGGGTATCGCGATGGTCGTCATCGGCATCATGCTCGGCACCGTAGGAATCGACGTCAATACCGGAACGCCGCGTTTCACCTTCGGCTTCGCCGAACTCAACAGCGGCGTAAACCTGATAGCGCTGGCCATGGGGCTGTTCGGTGTAACCGAGGTGATCGCCTCAATTCGGCAGGACGGAAATTCCGGCTCTGCCCATAAAATAAGCCTGCGATCTATGATTCCGACGCGGGAGGATTGGAGAGTATCTGCGCTACCTATCCTGCGTGGCGCCGGCGTCGGCGTTGTATTCGGAACGCTGCCGGGCACTGGCCAGACAATGTCGTCATTTATGACCTATGCTCTGGAAAAGCGCCTGTCGCGCCATCCGGAGCGTTTCGGCAATGGCGCCGTGGAAGGCGTCTCCGCGCCGGAAGCGGCAAACAACGCCTCGTCGCAGACTGCGTTCATTCCAACATTGACCCTGGGCATTCCTGGAAGCGCCTCGATGGCGCTGATCCTGGGAGCCATGATGATCCACGGCATTACGCCGGGACCGGTCATGCTGGAGCGTCATCCGGACGTGTTCTGGGGGCTGATCGCCAGTTTCTGGATCGGCAACGTCATCCTTCTGCTGCTGAACATCCCGCTGATTGGTCTGTGGGTTCGCTTCCTGCAGATTCCCTACCAGTTTCTCTATCCGTTGATCGTCGTCCTGATCTGCATAGGCACCTATAGCGTCAACAACTCGGTCTTTGACGTCGTGCTGGTATTCCTTCTGGGCGGAGTCGGTTACGTGCTGAGGCTTTGGGGCTTTCAGCCAGCGCCGCTCGTCATCGGGTACATTCTTGGCCCGATGATCGAAGAAAACTTCCGCCGGGTTCTAACGATAAGCGGCGGAGACTTTACGGTTTTCGTCACGCGTCCAATCAGCGGTAGCGTGCTGGTATTGTCAGCTGTCTTGCTGGCGTGGGGCATATGGTCATCTCTCAGGCCCCACCGCCGTCGCCAGGTCCGTTCGACGTCATAGGTCTCGGACACGGGATCGAGATGCTGTGAAGTTACGGTCCAGTACTCCGAATCGAGACATTGCCGATGACCTGAGCTCCAAGTCCCCTCCGGTTTTAAGGAGAGTCCTTGAGTTTCTTGTTTGGCCCTAAGCGGCCTGTTTTTCCAGTGCCAGATTGCTGGCGAATTCGCTGGGCGTGAGATTGCCCAGCGAGGAGAGCGGTCGATGGTCGTTGTAATCATCCTTCCATGCGCCGTTCACGCCATTGCTGTCGAAGGCCATTGGCGGAAACTATTCCGCAAGCCGCTTCTTTTCGTTCTCTCTTGCACTGAGCTTAGCCAGATATTCGCGTAGCAAGCGCGCCCGCCGGGGACGAAAACTGCTTCCTTTGCTCGAAACGCCGTTGATCCGGTCGATCCTGAACATCCGGAAATCATCACGCAGGCAGCACCAGGCGAGAACCGTCAGGACATGATCGTTATAGACAATTGCCAAGGGGCGAATGATACGCTGGCTGGCGGCGCCGGCTTGATCGCGATAGCCGATCTCGGTCTCCTGTTCCGCCCAGCACGCCTGCCGTATCGCTTGCAGATGCGGAAGCGGTCCATAGCGACCCACTGGCCGATAGACATGGGATATTGAATGCAGCAATTGCTGCTCGCGATCGTCCGGCAAGGTCGCGGCAACCTTGGCCAGCACAGCCTCGGCGGCACGCGCCAGGTCCGGATCGCCCATCTGGCGTACTTCCCCCAGCCCCACCGCAATCGCCTCGATTTCCAGACGATCGAATGTTTGCGGCGGCAAGGCATAGTCCTCGATCAATCGATAGCCATAGCCGCGTTCCCCCTCGATTCGGGCGCCCGACAGCCGCAACAGCTCGATATCGCGGTAGATCGATCGCACGGACACACCGCGTTCGGCCGCAAGGCGCATCGCCGTGATCGGTGGCGCCATGACGCGCATCAGCTGAAGAAGGCGCAGCAATCTGTCGGGTCCACTCATCATCCAACTGCCGTGAAGTGTCAGTTGGGTCCATCTATACCCGTTTCACCCAATTCCCATAGCCAAGGGACGTCCTGCGACGATTTTAAGAAAGAGAGATAACCATGATTTTCAGTGCATTCGCCCAGATCAGTGTCTGGGGCGTTCTTGCGGCCTCCGCGTTTGGCTTTGTGTTCGGGGGCGTATATTTTGGCGCCATCGTACCCCGATATTACGCGATCGCGTTGGGACGCGAGACCATGCCGGCCGCCAAGCTGGACATGCTGACCATCCTCGGCCCCTTCGTGTGCAATGTCGTTATGATAGTCACGACGGCTGCGATCATGCGCATGATCGGCATTGCCTCGCTTGCCGATGCCCTGTCGCTCGGGCTGTTGATCGGGGTCGGTTATCTGCTCGCGATGTGCATGACGATCGCGATCAATCCCAACTTCCCCAGGCCGTTCTACTACACGATGGTGAACTCGCCCTATTTTCTGGTCAGCATTTTGGTGACGAGCGCCGTACTGTTTCTGTTGCGGTAGGTCCATTATGCGCACGAGCGCAGACGAGGTGAGGGGTTTCGGCGCGCCAGACTGCCTGCCCTTGACCGTCAAGCCGAAGCGAGTTCGACCGTCGCGCCTTGCCCGCGATTTTTTGCGGCGGTGAAGCCTAGGATCGCCAGAACGAGAAGGTTCGCGGCTCCGAAAAGACCCGACGCGATAAATGCGAGGCCATAGGCGCCGGTCAGGTCGAACAGGGCTCCGCCCAGATAACCGCCGAGCCCCATGCCGGCCCAGGCGACAAACATCACCAAGCCGATTGCCTCGCCGAAGGCGCCTGCGGGCGCTTCGTCGCGAACGCAAAGGATCAGGCAGGTCATGTTTCCGGCGAAACCGAAGCCGAACAGCGCCGACATGATCAGGATGGGCGCTTCCGACTGCAGCAGCGGAAAGACCAGTATGCATGCGGTTTGCATCAGCGAGGCGCAGGCATAGGCGAACAGATTGCCCCAGCGATCGGCGGCCATGCCGAAACACACACGGCCGATTGCGCCGAACGTCATTGCGACAAGCAGGCTCGTGGCGCCGAAGGACGACGACTGGCAGACGGAACTGACAAAGCCGGCGAGGTGGATAAGCGGCACGCCCATGCAGGCGCAGCAGAGAAAGGCGGCGAGCGCCAGCGCCAGCAATCGCGGCCGGGCGAAAACGCTGCTTCGTCCGCCATTGGCGTTCAGGGTCGCGGCGGCCGCTCCTGTGTTGCGGCGGCGTACGAGAAGCCAGATGATCGCTTGCAGAACGAGAACGGACAATCCGATCACGACGAATGCCTGCCGCCAGCCAACGCCGGCGATGAGACTTTCGGCGGTATAAGGCATCACGCCCTGACCGAGCGCACCGCCGGCCGTGACGATGCCCATGACCAGGCCGCGGCGATTGTCGAACCATTCGCTCGCCGCCGAGACAAGCGGAGCGTTGAGACAGCCGAATCCGGCGATACCGAGAAGCAGATGCGCGGCATAGAAATGCCAGAGTGCAGTGGCTATGGACATGAGGAACAGCGGCAGGACGATGAATAGTCCGCCGCATGCCAGGAGGTAGCGTATGTCGATCCGGTCGGAGACCTTGCCCCATGCCATTCCGCCCACCGCCATTCCGACTGCGGCCAGGGTGTAGCAGGAACTGAGTTCCGACTTGGACCAGCCGAATTCGCTTTGAAGCGGCGTGATGAAGACCGAAATCATCGCAAGGCAGCCGAAGCCGGTCGCCATTCCAAGCGTCGCGCCGAGCGCAGCGTTGATCCCGCCCCGTCTCGACGGATCGAAAAGGGCGGGGGAGGAGGTGTAATCGGTTGCGTAGGTCATCGGGGCATCTCCGCGTCAGGCCGCGGAGCCTCGCCGCGCCAATATTGATGATGGTGCGGGGAAATTGCCCGGGGACCGTTTCCGGGTGATGTCGCCCGGAGATTGACCGCGTTTCGATTGCATCGCCGGGTGTGGTCCGCGCGTTACAATCGAAACATTTGCAACCCGAATGCACCTACAGGGCAGCGACCGCTCCCGGTAGTTTCCGGCCATCCCGAAACACCTGACCAAGGAACACCGCAATGGCCGGACTGAACCAGAATATCCTCGAAACGATCGGCAAGACGCCGGTCGTCCGCATTAACAAGCTCGCCCCCGAGGGCATCAATCTCTATGCCAAGCTGGAGGCCTTCAATCCGCTCGGATCCGTCAAGGACCGTCTGGCGCTGGGCGTTATCGAAACCGCCGAGAAATCCGGCGCGCTGAAGCCCGGCCAGACCATTGTCGAGGCCACCAGCGGCAACACCGGCATCGGACTGGCCATGGTCTGCGCCCAGAAGGGTTATCCGCTGGTCATCGTGATGGCTGAGAGCTTCAGCGTCGAGCGCCGCAAGCTGATGCGCTTCCTCGGCGCTCGCGTCGTGCTGACCCCGGCCGCCGCCAAGGGCACCGGCATGGTCGCCAAGGCGAAGGAACTCGCCGATCGACATGGCTGGTTCTTCTGCCGCCAGTTCGAAAACGAGGCCAATCCGGATTTCCACTCCAAAACCACGGCGCAGGAAATCCTCGCCGATTTCGAAGGCGAGCGCCTCGATTACTGGGTGTCAGGCTTCGGCACGGGCGGAACGCTGCGCGGCGTCTCGCGCGTCTTGAAGGAACATCGCCCCGAGACCAGGATCATCGCTTGCGAGCCGGACAATGCGCCGATGATCGGCAGCGGCATCGCGCAGGTCTACAATGATGATGGCACCGCTTCGGCGAGCCATCCGATGTTCCGTCCGCATCTCATGCAGGGCTGGGCGCCTGACTTCATCCCGAAGCTCACCAATGACGCCCTCATCGAGGGGCATGTCGACGGCGTCGTGCCGATCGACGGCAACCAGGCGCTGCACCTGTCGCGCCAGCTTGCGACGCAGGAGGGCATCTTCTGCGGCGTCTCGGGCGGTGCAACGCTTGCCGGCGCCCTGAAGATCGCCGAGCGCGCCGAGCCTGGCTCGACGATCCTGTGCATGATCCCGGATACGGGCGAGCGCTATCTGTCGACGCCGCTCTTCGAGCATGTCTCGGAGACGATGAGCGACGAGGAACAGGACATCGCCGCTTCGACCCCCAATTTCCGCATCGGCGCGCCCGCGCCGGCGCCGCAGGCCGCCGCGCCTGCTGCCGCAGCGCCCGCACCGGAACCGAAACCGGAAGCGGTGGAACGCTTGGAGGCGCTTATTAGCGATGAAGAGGAACCGGTCGTTTTGTTCGCGCTCGAATGGTGCGAATTCTGCTGGGCGGTGAGGAAATTTTTCGCCAGCCGCAACATCCCGTTCAAGTCGGTCGATCTCGACTCGGTCGCCTGGCAAAAGGACAATATGGGTGGCGACCTGCGCGTTGCGCTGCTCGCCAGGACCGGCCAGCCGACTATTCCGCAGGTGTTCATCGGCGGCAAGCATGTCGGCGGCTGCACCGAGACGTTCGACTATTTCCGCGAAGGCCGGCTGCAGCCGATGCTCGCCGAAAGCCATGTCGCCTTCGGAGACGATGTCCAGGGAGACCCCTACGACTTCCTGCCGAAATGGGTGCATCCGCGCTGATCCCATCCGCCTTTATTTCAAGAAGAAAGCCCCGGTTCGCCCGGGGCTTTTTCGTATTCCGGCCCGGCGCCGCAACACCGCTGACCCGCCTTCGAAACAATCGAAACGCAGAGCGCTCCGCTCCGGGGTCAGACTGAAACACGCGGCCTCTAAAACCGCTACCAGTCGAAGGGAAACGGCGGATACCGCAAAGGTAAGGCCTCCCCGCCGGCACCTCCGATACCGAAAACCCTGCCGTCCGTAGGGCGGCTTTCAAACCTGAAAGGAAACTGAAATGAACGCTCCCGTGAAACCCGCCAAGGTCGCAATGAACGGCGTCGATGTCCCGACGCTCCTCGCCACCATCGGCGTCGTCAATGAAAACCGCGACCTCGCGAAATTCGTCTTCCGCGCCAATGGCGAATGGCTGAAGGGCACCCACAGCCGCACCCGCATCAACGGCTATTTCGGCGCCGGCGGCGAACAGGGCCGCGCCAATGACTTCGTGGTCGATGGCGACCATCCGGCCGTGCTGTGCGGCGGCGACAATGCCCCGACGCCCCCGGAAATGCTGCTTGCCGCCCTTTCGGCCTGCATCACCGCCGGCATCGGCAACATCGCTTCCAATCGCCAGATCAAGCTCGAGTCGGTCGAAACGACCATCGAGGCGGACGCGAACCTGCTCGGCATGCTCGGCCTCGACCCGACTGTACGCAACGGCTTCTCCGGCATCCGCGCCTCCTTCAAGATCCGCGGCGTTGCGTCTGCCGAAAAGCTGCGCGACGTCGTCGAGCAGTCGATCGCCCGTTCCGCGGTCTTCGACATGCTGACCAATGGCCTTCCGATCGCCATCGGCGTCGACGCCGGCTGACGGCGCAAGAGCGGCGGACGGGTTTTCCTCTCCTGTCCGCCACAGCCAATCACCACTCACGCAAGGAAACCAAAATGACGGCTGTTCCCGCCCGGCGGCCCGCAAGCCCGCAGCGTGTCCGCACCCAGTTCGAGCGCCTGCACTATCCCTATCTGACCGGTATCGCACGCACTTCCGTCTACTATTCGGGATCGCGCTAGTGACGTCCGTCTGAAGAAACGAAGACCCTATCGACAAGGCCCGCCCGGCAAATCCGGAGCGGGCCTTTTCGTTTGGGCAAAGAGATGCGCCGGGAAACAAATGAAACGCGAATTCCCGGCTGAGACGTCCCGGTGAAACAGGCGCTTGCTACCTCTTCGTCAAGTTCACGGACCGTACCGGTTCCGTTCCACCGCACGGAGAATTCACGTGGCACACCACACGGATGTCCTTATCGTCGGAGCAGGCCAGGCGGGTCTCGCCATGAGCCGCTGCCTGACCGAAGCCGGCATCGATCACATACTGATCGAGCGCGGCGATGTCGGCGAACGCTGGCGTTCGGAGCGCTGGAATTCGCTGCGTCTTCTGACCCCCAACTGGATGACCCGGCTTCCCGGGCATCGTTATGACGGAACGGATCCCGACGGTTTCATGCGCCGAACGGAGGTCGTCCGCTTCCTCGAGACCTACGGGATGTGTTTCGGTGCCCCGGTCGTTGCGCGCACCCGAGTGATCGAGCTGTCGCGCGTTGGCGCAACCTATCACGTCAAGACGGATCGCGGCGACTGGATCGCCCGCACCGTCGTTGTGGCGACCGGCGCCTGCGACAAGCCTTTCATACCCGCCATGGCGGCGGACCTGCCGAAGGATATCGAGCAGGTCGTTCCCGAACGCTATTGCCGGCCGGAGGATCTGCCGGCCGGAGGCGTCCTCGTCGTCGGCGCCTCGGCGACGGGCATCCAGCTCGCTGACGAGATTCACCGATCCGGCAGGCCGGTCACGGTCGCCGCCGGCCGGCATGTGCGCGTGCCGCGCAGCTATCGCGGCCGGGACATTATGGCATGGCTCGACGCATGCGGCTTCCTTGCCGAAGGACGCGCGCCCGATGCCACCAGTCTTCAGCTTAACCGCCAGCCATCCTTGCAGCTCGTCGGTCATCCGGATCGGAGGTCCCTCGATCTCCCGGCGCTGGCGCAACGCGGCGTCCGTGTCGTCGGGCACGCCATCGCCGTTTCCGGGAGCACGATACACATTGCTCCCGATCTTCCTCAGCAATGCGCCGCGGCCGAAGAGCGCCGGCGCAAGCTCCTGGCCCGTATCGACGCCCATATTGCCGAGACCGGTCTCGACGCTCCCGTGGATCCCTATGCATGGACCCAGCCGGAGGATGTCGGCCATCGCATTACCAGGCTTAATTTGCGCGCTGCCGGCATTCGTACGGTCGTCTGGGCGACCGGTTACCGGCGCTCCTATCCCTGGCTAAGCGTTCCGGTGCTCGATGACGCTGGGGAAATCCGCAACGTCGGCGGCGTGACGCCGGCGCCGGGCCTCTTCGTCCTCGGTCTGCCCTTCATGCGTCGCCGCTCCTCGACCTTCATCGACGGCGTCGGCCGCGATGCCGAGGAACTGGCCGCCGAAGTCACCCGCTACCTCCGTCACAAATCAGTGAAAGCCGCCTGAAAGGTAATATCATGCCGAATACAAAGCCATTTGCATCCCACTATTCCGCCATCGTGGTCGGCGCGCGTTGTGCCGGCGCAGCGACAGCGATGCTGCTCGCTCGTCAGGGTCACCGCGTTCTTCTGGTCGACCGCGACCGGCGCGGCGCCGACACGCTGTCCACCCATGCGCTCATGCGCGGTGCGGTCATGCAGCTCTCCTCCTGGGGGCTGTTGGACAAGATCATCGATGCCGGAACACCGGCGATCCGGAAAACGGCCTTCATTTACGGCGATGAGATCGTCGAATTGGACATTCAGCCGTCGCATGGCGTCGAAGCGCTCTACGCGCCGCGACGTTTCCTGCTCGATTCGATCCTCGTCGATGCGGCGGAGGAGGCTGGCGTCGATGTCCGTTTCGAAACCTCCGTGCGCGACCTTTTGAAAGACGCCGGCGGACGGGTCCGCGGTGTCGTCCTTCACGGTGAGAACGGGCTGATCCGGATGATCACGGCGGATATCGTGATCGGCGCCGATGGACGACAATCCTCTGTCGCTCGCCTCGCGGGCGCTCGGACGGTTCAGCAGGCCAGCCATATTGGCGCGGTCGTCTATGGCTATTTCGAAGGGATTCCCGATCAGGGAAACCGCTGGTACTTCGCGCCGGGCATAGCCGCCGGTGTTATCCCGACAAATGGCGGGCAGTCCTGCGTCTTTGTTTCGATGTCGCCGGATACCTATCGCGAACAGGTTCGCGGCCAGCCTGAATCGGCACTGCGTCGCCTTGCCGAAAAGCCGCTTCCGGATCTTGCGGCACGGCTGGCAAGGGCAAGTCTCAGCGGTCGTCCGATCGGCTTTGCCGGCATGCGCGGCCATATGCGCCAGGCGACGGGCCCTGGCTGGGCGCTGGTCGGCGATGCCGGTTACTTCAAGGATCAAGCTACCGCCCACGGGATCACCGACGCGCTACGCGATGCCGAGATTCTTTCGCGCGCGATCTGCGAAGGTCCGGCTGCTCTCGATCGTTATCAGGAGATCCGCGATTCGCTCTCGCGTGGTTTGTTCGAGGTGACGGACCAGATAGCGTCACTCGACTGGACCATGGACGAACTGAAAAGGCTCCATATCCGGCTCAACAAGGTCATGCGCGAAGAGCAGGATTGGATGGTTTCGACCTTCACGCCCGCTTTGCGTGCCGCGTGACCGGCTGGAACTCGGACTCTTCTACCCCGGTATCCATACCGGACTCTCAAATGCGCCGGAGCAAGAGCTTCGGCGCAGTCTTCGTTTTGTTCGCGACAGAACAAAAAAAGCCCGCCGGAAACGGCGGGCTTTTCGGGGAGGGGGGTGGCTTCTTAGAACGGGCTGATCCTGCGACGCATGCGCTCGACATCTGCACGCTGGACGCCGATGTCGCGGAAGATCTTGTCGCCGCTCTGCAGCAGCTCCTCATATTCGCGGCGGTGGCGGGCCCGTTCGTCCATGCGGCGAACGGCATTGCGGATTTGATTGATCATCATTGTCTCCATTGGTTCGTTTTCGATGGAGGGATAATCGCAATGTCCCGTTTCAGCGGGATTTCGCGCATGCCTGCGTTGCGTTTCATTTGTTTCGCCAGGTCCGGGGGCTCCGCTGAAACATTTGAAACATTCAACCCCTGGACGGGAAATGTGTCTGAAACGACCGGCTCCTACGAATTGGCAATCGAACAACGCAATCCCGCAGACGGGAGGAACCACCGATGCCATTTGTCGAACACGAAAACAGTATCATTCACTTCCGCGAAGACGGCGTTGGCGCGCCGGTCGTCGCGCTGCATGGCTCGGCCTCGACCGGTTATCAGTGGGAAAGCCTGACCGGCTATCTCTCGGGTCGTTACCGCGTCATTCGGCCGGACCTGCCCGGATATGGAAAGTCGAGCCGGATCGCAGTCGGCAATCAAGGCCTCGCGGCGGTCGTTTCTGCGCTTTCCACGCTCTTCGACGAAATCGACGAACCGTTCCATCTTGTCGGTCATTCCTTCGGCGGGGCGGTGGCCCTGAAGGTCGCACAGATGATGCCGGATATGGTGCGCAGCCTGTTCGTCATCGAGCCGGCCGCTTTTCACTTGCTCGCGGCAAAGAGCACAGATCGTCCCTTTCTGAACGATCTGATCCACACCGCCGAAACAATGCGGGCTGACCACGCGAACGGCGATACCGCAGCCGCCATGGAACGCTTCATCGATTTTTGGAATGGTGAAGGTGCCTGGATACGCACCAGCGAAGGCCTGCGCGACAAGCTCCTGCGGACGACTGCCCAGGTGACGGAGGATTTCGCCGCGATCTGGGCGGAGCCGGCCTCATTCGCGGATTACGCGAAGGTCAATAGCCCCGTTCTGGCGGTGACCGGACGCCAGTCGCCTTTGGTGACGCAGCGTCTTGTCGAGCGTCTGGCTCAGTGCCTTCCGGCCGCTGATCTGGCGGAGATTGCTGATGCGGGCCATATGGTGCCGCTGACCGATCCGCATCTGATCGACCCGATGATCGCGGCTCATATCCGGTTCGCCGAACAGATGGAACAACTGGACGAGACGCAATATCACGAAGCCGCATGATGCCGGCATCCGCGCCGCCGCTCCTTCCGCTAGGTCATCATTAAAGGATAAAAGCCCTTTCTGCTTGCTTGAATTGGCCGGCATGGGCAAGATTTCGCGGGGCATTGAGAGGGAGAGGCGAGCGACTGGCTGTGGCTGCGCCCGATATCAGCAGGAATTTCAAATCATGGAACAGACGCTCTTCCAGAAATATGGCGGCTTCTCGAAGGTCAGCCGCATCGTTCTCGACCTTTATGACCGATTGCTGGACGACGACGAGGTTGGACCGTTTTTCGATGAGGTCGACATGGCCAGGATCGTCGATCACCAGACGAAATTCGTGTCCTCGCTGCTCGGCGGCCCGGCGTCCTACACCGATGACCAGATCCACAGGATGCACCGCAACCTCGCGATCCAGTCGCGCCATTTCGACTCGCTCGCCACGATACTGGCGGAAACGCTCGCCGATCACGGCTTTGAGCCGGACGACATCGAAACCGTCGTGAAGGCTTTTGCCGACCGGCGAAGCCTGGTGGTGGACTGACACATGTCGATCGAAGCAATCAATGAACAGCTTCTGCGCGCGATCGGCGTTGGCGTCGCCCTGCTCGATCTGGAAGAGCTCAAGTTTCGTTTTCACAACGACACCTTTTCCGACTGGTTCGGCGAGCCGGATCCGGATAGCCGCCTCAACGACATTTTCGCGGCGCTTGATGTCGGTGCCCTGAAATCCGCGCTCGCCGACGAGGGGCGCTACACGACCGAGACGTCCTTCAAGCTGCGCCGCCGCACCATGACGGTGGCGATGGACTTCAACCGGGCTCTGGACGGCGGAGAACGCATCGCCGTTCTGGTCTGCCAGAACATCACCCGCATCAAGGAACTGGAATCGATGATCGATTCCTATTCGATGATGGTCGAGCGCAACACGCGCGAGATAAAGCGCGAGAAGGAGCAGGTGGAAAAGCTGCTGCTCAACATGATGCCGCGCTCGGTCTATGAGGAATACAAGACCTTCGGCGTCGTCACGCCGCGCCTTTACGACCCGGTCTCGGTCCTGACGCTAGACTTTAGCGGTTTCGCCGAACTCGTCTCGACGCTAGATCCGGGCGTAATCGTCAGCGAGTTGAACGACATCTATTCCGCATTCGACCGGATCGGCGAACAGTTCGGCTGCGAGCGCATCAAGACGATCGGCGATGCCTATATTACCGTATCGGGCATGCCGGACGCGGCGCCGGACCATGCCATGTCGGTCGCCAATGCGGCCGTCCGCTTCCTTCGCTATCTCAACCAGCGCAATGAAAGCCATCCGATCAAATGGCAGTGTCGTATCGGTCTTTCGACCGGGGCAGTCATCGGATCGGTCGTCGGGGTGCAGAAATATATCTACGATGTCTTCGGGCCGGCGGTCACGCGGGCGCTGCGCATCCGCGCTTATTCCGACCCCATGACGATTTCCGCAGACATCACGATCGCCGAGATGATCGAGGCGAGGTTCAGTCGCGAGTCGCTCGGCCAGCAGGATATTGGCGGCGGCGATGAAGGCGAGATCTTTCGTCTAGATGTCATCGCCGATCAGCCCAAGGGATACGGATTGGCGCCATGAACCTCGGATATGACGCGCGAACGGGAAAAAGCCTGAAGTCGGACAAGTCCGCCGAACAGCGCAGCGCGTCGCATGACATGCTGCGCGAAGTCATGGAGGCCATGTCCGAAGGGCTTGCCCTGTTTGACGAGGAAGCGCGTCTGGTCCGATGCAATTCGGGATTTCGCGAGCTCAACCCTTTGATCGCAGATCTGCTGGAACCGGGTATCGATTGGGAATTGATCCTGCGCGAGTCCGGCCAGCGCGGCGCGATTTCCGAGGATGCGCTGGATCGCCTGCGCTGGATGGAGAATCGCCTGGCGATTGGCTCTGAATCCTCTGCGCTGCTCGAAATCGAACTCCAGAACGGCGCCCTCCATGATATCGCCATGCGCCAGACCCCGGTCGGCGGTTTCGTCGTGACGCAATCCGACGTTTCGGAGAAACGCCAGTTCGAGGAGCATGAACGTCAGGCCGATATCCTGCTGCGCAAGGTGCTCGAAGCCTGCCCGGCCAATGTCATCATGTCCCGCATCGGCGACGGTCACATCATCTATCGCTCGCCCGCAGCGACCGAATTGCTGGGAACCACTCACAATTCGCAGGATCACTTCGCCAGCCGCGAGGAACGCGCCGATTTCGTCACCGCGCTGTTGCCCGACGGACGGGTGGACGACATGCTGGTGACCGGCCTGCGGCCCGACGGCTCAACTTTCCCATGCGCGGTGTCGGCGCGGGTGATCGATTATCGCAGCGAGGAGGTGATCGTCTCCAGCACGGTCGACATGTCGCGCGAGGTCGAGATGCAGCGGACGCTCGCGGAGCAGCGCGAGCAGATCTTCCAGTCGGAAAAGATGTCTGCCCTGGGCGAACTGCTTGCCGGCGTCGCCCACGAACTCAACAATCCCCTTTCCGTCGTCGTCGGACATGCCCTTATGTTGCGCGAGGAAACGGCCGATCCCGACATTCTGCGCCGGCTCGAGAAGATTTCCGAAGCCTCGGAACGCTGCGCCCGCATCGTGAAATCCTTCCTCGCCATGGCGCGCCAGCAACCCGCCCGTCTGGCGCCGATGGGCCTGCGCGAAGCTGTGGAAACCGCCGTCGAGGCCCTCAACGCCGGCGCGAACGGCCTGGGCGTTCCAGTGCAGATCGATTTCGAACGGGACATGCCCTGGACGATGGGCGACGCCGACCAGCTGGTGCAGGTCATCATCAACCTTCTGACCAATGCCGATCAGGCGATCGCGGCGTCGGGCGTGGGCGACCGGATTGTCGTGACCGCGCGTTACGACAGGAAGGATCGGATGATCGAGATGCGCGTCTCCGACAACGGGCCAGGCGTTCCGAAGGACATCCGCAGCCGTATCTTCGATCCGCTCTTCACGACCAAGGATGTCGGCAAGGGTACGGGCATCGGTCTCGCCTTCTGCCATCGCGTGATCACCTCCCATAATGGCCAGATCCGCCTTGAACCGGATCGCGGTGACGGCGCGACATTCATGATCCGGCTACCGGTCTCGCTGGTCGCCGCCGACGATACGGCCGACAGTTCAGCAAAGGCCTCCAGTCACGAACCCGCCCGCATTCTTGTCGTCGATGATGAGCCGGACGTTGCCGAACTGATCCGCGAGGTTCTCTTGCGGGACGGCTTCAATGTCGATCATGCCGATTCCGCGGAAGCTGCGCTGACGCTGGCGCGTAATCATGGTTACGCGCTCATCCTGACCGACCTGAACATGCCGGGTATCGGCGGGCGCGGCTTCTACGAAATCGTAGCGCGCGATCTGCCGGATCTCGCCAGGAGGGTCGGCTTCGTTACTGGCGACACGATGAGCCCGTCGGCGCGCGGCTTTCTCGACAGTGCCGACCGGCCCTATCTCGAAAAACCGATCGCGCCATCCGAATTGCGGGCGCTCGCCCGTCGTATGCTCGAAGAAACCGGAGAAGGCGCATGAGCGATGCCGCGCAACACATTCTCGTCTGCGACGACGAAGCCGATATCCGCGAAATGCTCGCCGAATATCTCGCGCGACGCGGTTTTCGCGTAACGCCTGCCGGCAATGCGCAGGAGCTGCGCGGAATTGTCGAGGCGGACGTGCCGGATCTCATCGTGCTCGATATCAACATGCCAGGCGAGGACGGGTTGTCGGTGCTGAAGAGCCTGCGCGGCGGTGAAAACCTGCCGGTCGTGATGCTGACGGCGGCAAGCGACGTCATCGACCGCGTCATCGGGCTGGAACTCGGCGCGGACGACTATCTCGGCAAGCCGGTCGACCTGCGGGAACTGGAGGCGCGCATCAAGGCGGTACTGCGGCGCAAGGCGGCCCCCGCAAAGGATGGCGCGGAGAATTCCGGTGACGAAACCAGGCGGTTCCGCTTCGGCAAGACCTGGCTCGATCTCGATGCCGCCAAGCTGTCCGACGAGAATGGCGATGAAATCCCGCTCACCTCGATGGAATTCAACCTGCTGAAGCTGTTTGCGCGCAATCGCGGCCGTGTCCTCAATCGCGACCAAATTCTCGAAGGCGCCCATGACCGGTCCTGGGATCCGTTCGACCGGAGCATCGACATCCGCATTTCGCGCATCCGCCGCAAGATCGAGCTCAATCCGCAAAAACCGACCGTCATCCGCACGGTACGCGGCATCGGCTACATTTACGACGAAAGCTGAAAAAGAGCCCGCTGCCTTGCGCAACGGGCCCTTCGCTTGAGTGTGTCGATCAGTAGTAGTTGACGACGCAGCGCTTGTACTTGCGCCACCAATACGGCGAACCGGTGTAGTAGGCCTTCCGTTCGAGATAGCGGCACTCGCGTGCATAGCCATACTCGCCGACATAAACGCCGAAATGCGGACGGTAGTGTTTGTCCTTGTGCTTGAAGTGCTTGTGGCTCTGGTTGTGATGCTCGCCCTTGTTGCCGGCTTCAGCCGAAACCGCGCCGAGAAGGGTGGAAGCCGTCAAAACGAGAGCGGCGACAGTCTTTGCATTCATTGGATTTTCCTTTCGATGGGTTCGTTTTCCAATGGATGCACTTTCCGCCATCGACGTTTCAGTGCGTTGTCGCGACGGGTGGCCGAGTGCTTCGATTGTTTCGAAACAGTGACAAAGGCCCGATGGTCCTGATCGATCCGGCGTTGCCCGTTCGGATCACGTAAGCCGGTTGCGGAACATCCATGCCGCGATCGGTAGCGTCACCGCGCCGATGAGGAGCATCGGCCATATGTCGCCCATAAGCTGGCCGAGCCCGGCTCCCTCCAGATAGACCCGCCTTGTGATGTCGAGCGCATAGCGCAGCGGATCGATCAGCGTGATCCACTGGAACAGGTCCGGCATGTTGGCGATCGGCGTCGCCAGACCCGACAGCAGGATGAAGGGCATCAGCAAAACGAAAGAGAACAGCATTGCCTGCTGCATGTTCGCCACCAGCGAGGAGATGAAGAGCCCGATGCCGACACTGGCGATCACGAACGGAATGAGGCCGGCATAGAGGGTGATGAACGAACCGGAGAAAGGAATCCGGAACCAGAGCTGCGCGACCAGGAGGATGATCGTCGCCTGGATAAGGCCGATTACCGTCGAGGGGAGGGCCTTGCCAAGCATGATCTCCGAGGGGCGGATGGGCGTGACCAGCAATTGGTCGAACGTGCCGTCCTCGCGTTCGCGGGCCACGGACAACGCGGTGAGCATCAGCACCTGCAACATGGTTATGGTGCCGATCAGGCCGGGTATCATGTTCCAGCTGGTTTCCAGATTGCCATTGTACCAGGCGCGTACGCTGGTCGTGACCGGCGGATCGGGCATGTCATGCGCGGCGCGCCAGTCCGCGTTGAAGCCGCTGACGATGGCGGTCACGTAGCTGACGGCGGTTCCGGCGGTGTTGGAGTTGCGGCCATCGGCGATCAACTGGATGTCGGTCTGCTGTCCGGCGGAGATCTTGCGCTCGAAATCGGGCCCGATGCGCAACACCAGCAACGCGTCGCGATCGTCGATCAGGCGGGCGATATCGGAGGATTTCTGGATCGTCGCGACGCGCTCGAACACGCCAGAGCCGTCCATGCGAGCCAGCAGATCCGCGGAAGCGGCGCTGCGGTCCTCGTCATACACCGCATAGGGTGCGTGGTTCAGATCGAAGGTGGCGGCATAGCCGAACAGGAAGGATTGCAGCAGCGGCGGCACGAAAAGGATGACGCGGCTGCGCGGATCGCGCAGCAGGGCGAGAACCTCCTTGCGGACGAGGCTGGCGACACGCAACAGGCTGTCTCTCATGAACGCACCTCAGGCGAGTTTCTTGCGCGTAGCGCGCAGCGTTGCGGCAAAAAGGATAAAGGCCATCAGCATCAGCACCGCTGTGGCGGGCAGGATCACGCTCCAGATGTCGCCCGCGAGGAAGATCGTCTGCAGCAGCGTCACGAAATAACGCGCCGGCAGGATATGGGTGAAGATTTGCAGGGCGACCGGCATGGAGCGGATGTCGAACAGGAAGCCTGAGAGCAGCATCGCCGGCAGGAAGGAGGCGATCAGCGCGATCTGCGAGGCGACGAACTGGCTCCTGGCGACCGAGGAAATGAACAGTCCGAAGCCGACAGAGACCAGCATGTAGAGCATGGAAACGCCGGTGAGCACGATGAAGGAGCCGCGCAAGGGCACGTGGAACAGCACCTGGGCCGCAATGACGCAAAGCGCGAAGCCAACCATGCCCAGGCCGAAATAGGGGACGATCTTGCCGAGCAGGATCTCTGACGCCCTGACAGGCGTCACAAAGATCGCCTCCAGCGTCCCGCGTTCCCACTCGCGCGCCATGACCAGCGCTGTCAGGAAGGCGCCGGTCAGTGTCATGATCAGGACGATCAGGCCGGGAACGAGAAAATACTGGCTGTTGCCGTTCTCGTTGTACCAGATGCGGCTCTCCAGCCGCACCGGACCGTTGCCGACGACGGGGATACCCTCGTCCCTGAGACGCTGCGAAGCCATCCCGATCGCGCCGAGGACGTAACGTTCGATGATGCGCGCCGTATTGGCGTCGGTTCCGTGCAGCAGCACCTGAACGGTGGCGTCGCCGGCGGTGACATTGCGGGCGAAATCGCTGCGAAGATGGACGATGCCGTCGACCTTGTGCGCCAGCATGAGTGTCTCGGCCTCGGCCATCGAGGTCACGGTCTGCGCGTCGAAATAGGGCGACAGGCGGAAACCGGCGGCTATTTCGCTCGCCATTTCCGAGGGCTGCTCGATCACCAGCGCGATCGGCGCATTCCTGACGTCGAGCGACAGGGCGTAGCCGAACAGCAGGATGAGCATCACCGGCATGAAGATGCCGAGCGCGATGCTGCTCGGATCGCGCATGATCTGACGGCTCTCCTTGACGATCAACGCCTTTACGCGCCGCACGCGGCCGCCGTGACGGGAAGCCTCGGGGGCAGGGGAGGACGGCTCGTTCTCGCTCATGCCGCGCTCCTCTCGCCCGGGCGGCCATGTTCGCGCCGCGCCTCCTCGACGATGGCGATGAAGGCGTCTTCCATGGTCGGTTCGTGGTCTTCGCTCTCCGGCGCATGGGCACGGATTTCGGCCGGCGTGCCACGGGCGAGTACCTGACCGGCATCGAGGATGATGACGCGATCGCAGTATTCGGCCTCTTCCATGAAATGCGTCGTGACGATGGCAGTGACGCCTTGTTCGGCAAGCGACGTGATGCGCTGCCAGAATTCGCGACGCGCCAGCGGATCGGCGCCGGAGGTCGGCTCGTCGAGGAACAGGATTTCCGGCTCGTGAAGGAGCGCGGCGGCCATCGCCAGACGCTGCCGGTAACCGCCGGGCAATTGTCCGCTCGGCAGTTTCGCCAGTTCGGAGAGCTCGAACTGGTCCATGGCCCAGGCGATGCGTTCCTTCCGGCGGCGGCCGGACAGGCCATAGGCGCCGGCGAAGAATTCCAGGTTCTGCGTAACCGAGAGCTGGCCGTAGAGTGAGAATTTCTGCGCCACATAGCCGACCCGCTGCCGCGCCGAAGCCCGCGCCTTCCTGAGGTCGACCCCGGCTACGCGCAGCGTGCCGTCGCTGGCTGGCAAAAGCCCGCACAACATTCGGAATGTGGTGGTCTTGCCGGCGCCGTTCGGTCCTAGCAGTCCGAAGATCTCGCCGGTCTTCACCGCGAAACTGACATGGTCGACAGCGGTGAATGTCCCGAATTTGCGCACCAGATCGTCGACCTCGACCACGATGTCGCCATTGTGGTGCTTCGCCGTTTGGCCGAGCGACATCGACGCCGATTTGCTCGTATCCGCAGCCCTGTGCAGCAACGCCATGAACCCGTCCTCGAAACGCGGCTCCACGGCGGTCAACGCGATGCCGGCCGGATCGTCGGCCTCAGCCGAGGCCTTGACCACTCGCACGCGGCCGCCCTGCGGGACGGCATCGGTGACGCCGGGGTCGTCGAGCAGGCGGGTTTGCAGCAGGCGCGCCGGCTGCCCTACCGGCGGAGTGGCCAGGAAAGCACGTCCCGCGGCGATCTCTGTGATCGATTTCGGCGGCCCCTTGGCCAGCACCTTTCCCTCATGCATGACGATCGCACGCGCGCAGCGCTCCGCCTCGTCCAGGTAAGAGGTACTGATCAGCACCGTCAGGCCCTGTTCGCGGACGAGGTGCAGGATGATTTCCCACAATTCGCGCCGCGACAGCGGATCGACGCCGACCGTCGGCTCGTCGAGAAGCAGCAGGTCGGGGGCCCGGACCAGCGTGCAGGCGAGGCCGAGTTTCTGCTTCATCCCACCCGACAGGCGTCCGGCCTGCCTTTTGGCAAACGGTCCGAGCGCGGTCATGTCCATGAGTTGGGGATAGGTCCGCTTGCGCTCCTCGACCGTCACGCCGTGCAGATCGGCATAGAGATCGAGGTTCTCCTGGACGCTCAGATCTTCGTAGAGCCCGAATTTCTGCGGCATGTAACCGATCCGGTCCTGCACGGCCTGGGGATCTTGTGCGACATCGATTCCGAGTACGGAGAGTGTGCCGGTATCGGCGGTCAGCAGCCCGGCTATCAGCCGGATCAGGGTCGTTTTGCCCGCACCGTCGGGGCCGACAAGCGCCGCCAGCCCGCCATGTTCGACCGTCAGCGAGATGTCGTCGAGAGCGGTCACCATCTCGCCGCCCGCCCGTTTGAAGAGCTTGCCGATGCCGAGGCTTTCAATGGCTGGGCGCGAGCTTTCCGTCATTGCGTCGCTTCATCTGTTGTCATGCGGATCGTCGCCGGCATGCCGAGACGCAGCGTATCGGTCGGATCGTCGACCAGGACGCGCACCTCGTAGACGAGACTGGTGCGAAGCTCCTCCGTCTGAATGGCGTGCGGCGTGAACTCCGCGACCGACGAGATGAATCCGACGGTGCCGGAGAGGGGCTTTTCGTAACCGTCGACGCTCACGCTGGCCTTGGCGCCCGGGGCAACCTTCGACAGGTCCGGTTCGGAGATATAGGCGCGCACCCATTTCGGATCGACGATGGCGATGGAGACGACCGGTTTTGCGGGCGAGGCCATCTCTCCCGGCTCGAGCAGGCGCGAGCGGATGACGCCATCGGTCGGCGAGACGAGATCGGCGTCCTTCAGCTGCTGGCGGAGCAGGTCGAACGCCGCCTGCGTTGCCTTGAGCTGGGCCCCCGCCGCGGCGATGTCTTCCTCGCGCGGTCCGGCCTTGGCAAGGATCAGCACCTGTTCGGCGACCTTGAGTTGCGCGGCGGCGGAATCCTCGGCGGCCTTGGCCGCGTCGACCTGGCTCTGCGCCACCGCCGGGCTCGTCCCTTCACGGAGCTGGACGGCACGATCATAGCTCAGCTCGGCATTGCGGGCGCTGGCCCTGGCCGCGTCGACATTCGCCTCGGCCTGGGCGATCTCTTCCGGACGCGAGCCGTTATGCAGCTTGGCCACCATCGCCGCCTGAGCCGCCACCGTGGCTTCGGCCTGAGCGACCTGCGGTTCGATGAGGCTGGTGTCGAGACGGGCGATGATTTCGCCTTTCTTCACCTCGGCACCCTCTTCAACGAGCACTTCGGCGATCCGTCCGCTGCCGCTGAAGGCGAGGTCGACCTGACGAAGGTCGACATTGCCGTACAGCATCAGCGGGCCGTTGCCATTGCCGTTGTGGCCATACCACCACCAAGTGCCGCCGCCGGCGGCAATGACGACGATCAGGAGAATGACGATCCGCCTCATGGCTTGGTCCCTTCGAGAATGGCATCCAGGTTCTGGAGGATGACTTGCTTGATTGCGGCTCGTTCGCGGTCGCCGATGGCTGTCCACTGCATGCGCCTTAGCACCAGGGTCTGGGCGACGCGGAAGACGATGATCTGACCGAGCATTGTGATAGTGCGCAACCGGATTTCCTCATCCTCCGGTACGCCAAGAATGGTCGTGACGAGGTGCAGGGCCGTCGTCATGGCGTTTTCCATGAAGCCGTAGATCACGTCGAAGGCGGCCGTCGGCTGAAGCTGTTCGCGGACGATGAACCTTGCCCAAAGCTCGGCCTCGGCCGTTCCGAGCAGCGTGTCGGTAATCGTCCCGATCAGGCGATGCAGCGCGGTGCGCGCCGCTTCCGGTGTTGCGGTCGCCTCGGGGGACGAAATTGTCGCCAGCGTTGGCCCGATCCTGGCGAGAATGCTCTTGGCAACATGTTCGGCGACGGCCAGATGCAGGGCTTCCTTGCTGCCGAAATGATAGACGATCGCCGCGAGATTGGCGTCCGCCGCCTTGGCGATCTGCCGCGTGGTGGCGCCCTCATAACCAAGACGTCCGAAGATTTCGAGCGCCGCGTCGATGAGTTGCGCGCGGGTTTCGGCGCCGCGGTCGCTGCGGGTGCGCGGCTTGACTTTGCCTCGCACATTCTCGGCCTGCATCGCCGCCTTGAGGGGTTTTTCGCGTTTCATATCCGGTTCTCGCTCAACGCAATGCTCTCCTGCGCGACCTTGCTATGACGTTGATTTAAGTCAAACGATTGAATGAATTCAAGTCCCCTGGAGAAATTAGGTCTGATCCGGCCGTGCGAGCAGGGCGATCCAGGCTTCCGCGCGCCGGGCTCGCCTCTCATTGCGCGTCAAGCGCCCGCTGCGTTGCTGTCCGAGATCCGCGCCGTGCGATCTGTCACATTTTGTGCGCAAACTTTGCCTCTACTGTGCGACGGTTGGCCGCTTTCGACAGGCATGCATCCCGCGCGCCTGTCATGCGCCGGGGAGATATATTGTCGTGTTCCAGCGAGCTTTTTTCGTTTTCCTGTCCACATGTCTGTCCGTCATTCTCGCGGCAAATCTCGCCGTGGCGCAGGAGTCCGGCCGACGCGTCGTCACCAGCGAAAACGGCGACTATTACGGTTTCGATATTTCAACCGCCACGGATGTCACGCTCGACCAGTGCGAGAATATCTGCCTCGCCAACCGGAACTGCCGGGCCTTCACCTTCAATGCGAAGGTGAACTGGTGCTTCCTGAAATCCGACTTCGGCCGGCTGCAGGTCTCAGAGGGATCGATTGCCGGACGGGTGATCGAGACCGGTGCGGAACCTGATCTCGGCGCTGCGCCCGATCTCGATTTCGCTCGCGGCTACAAGACCATGGCCACCAATTACCGCAGCAACCTGATCGCCGCGGTACCAGCCGATTTCAGCGAAAGCGCGGGCGCGCTCGAAGCCGATGCGAAAGCCTCCATGACATCCGGGAACGCCCGTGCCGCGTTGAAGAAATACGGCCTCGCGGCGGCGCTGGCGCCCGAGGAATCCGGCCTGTGGGCCGGCACCGCGCGTGCCGCCCTCGCCATCGTTCCGCGACCCGATGAGGCGCGGAAACTGCGCGAGGCCGCGGCCAGCGCGGCCTTCAACGCCTACCAGGTCTCCCGCACCGTTTCGGACCGCGGCGGCGCGCTGGCGTTGATGGGTGAGGCCTTCGAGCGACTTGCCGACGGCCGGCCCGCCATCGAGGCCTACAAGGCGAGCCTTGAGCTTTCCGATTCCGCGGGCATCCGCGACGCCTATACCGCCGCGCGCAACCGCTTCGGCTTCCGCGTGCTGGAACACACCGTCGATGCCGACGCGGAGACGCCGCGCGCCTGCGTGCAGTTTTCTGAAAACCTCGCCGACACCGATTTCGCAGGCTTCGTCACGCTCGACGGCGCGCCGCCGCAGTCGCTCGTGGTCAATTCGAAGGAAATCTGCATCGACGGGCTGGAGCATGGCGGCCGCTACCGGATCACGCTGCGTGCCGGTCTGCCGTCGGATATCGGCGAAGTGCTGGAAAAGCCCGTTGCACTCAACATCTTCGTGCCGGACCGCGCGCCGAGCCTCCGCTTCACCGGTGACAATTTCGTCCTGCCAGGCACCGCGCGGCGCGGCATCCCGATCGTCACTGTCAACACCGACAAGGCCGAGATCGAGCTTTATCGCGTCGGCGACCGCGCACTTTCGCAGACGCTGACCCGCGACCAGTTCCTGACACAGCTCGACGGCTATTCGCTCGACTCGATCCGCGACGATATCGGCGAGCCAGTCTGGAAGGGCGAGATCGACATCCAGAACGTGCTGAACCAAGAGGTGACGACGAGCTTTCCGGTCGACGAGGCGGTGCCCGAGCGCAAGCCCGGCGTCTATGTGCTGACGGCGAAGGCGCCCGGCGAGCGCTCTGAATACTGGCAGCCCAAGGCGACTCAATGGTTCGTCGTCTCCGATATCGGCCTGACGACCTTTTCCGGCGAGGACGGGGTGACAGTCTTCGCGCGTTCGCTTGGCGGCGCGCAGCCGATTGCCGGCGTGTCGCTGTCGCTGATCGCGCGCAACAACGAGCTTCTCGGCGAGGCTGTGACCGACGCCGACGGCATGGCGCGCTTCGAGCGCGGCCTGACGCGCGGCGAGGGCGGTCTCGAACCCGCGGCGCTGACAGCCGAACGCGACGATGACGATTTCGTCTTTCTCGACCTGACCCGCGCCGGCTTCGATCTCTCCGATCGTGGCGTGACAGGCCGGCCGGCGGCGGGCGCGCTCGATCTTTATGCCTGGACCGAACGCGGCATCTATCGTGCCGGCGAGGTCGTGCATGCACAGGCATTGGCGCGCGACAGCGCGGCGCGAGCTGCTGCCGGCCTGCCGATGACGTTCATCTTCACCCGTCCCGACGGCATGGAGGATCGCCGCATCGTCTCCGACGGCGCAGAGGCTGGCGGTCATTCCGTCGATCTGCAGCTTCAGGACAACGCCCAGCGCGGTGCCTGGACGATGCGAATCTACACCGATCCGGACGAGCCGGCTCTGGCCGAAAAGGTCTTCCTGGTCGAGGACTTCGTGCCCGACCGCGCGGAGTTCACGCTGACCGGCGGCGACATGGTGATCGGCGAGCCGACCGAGATCCAGGTCGACGGCCGCTATCTCTACGGCGCGCCGGCGGCCGGCCTGGGGCTGGAAGGCGAATTGTCGATCCGGACCACCCAGAGCTGGGACGCGTTCCCCGGCTATGTCTTCGGCCTCACCGACGAGGATGTCAGCGAGGTCGAGCGGACCAGCAGTTTCGACGGATTGCCGGCTCTCGACGATGACGGCAAGGCGACCTTCGAGGTCGGCCTCGACGAGGCCCCCGACACGACGCGGCTGCTCGCGGGAACAGTGACGGTTCGCATGCGCGAGAATGGCGGCCGCCCGGTCGAACGCACGCTCGATCTCGCCATCGCGCCGGTGACCGACATGATCGGCATCCGGCCCGATTTCGCCGATTTCCAGGTGCCGGAAGGCGGCAATGCCGGCTTCAAGGTGATCGCCGTCAACACCGACGGCCAGCGCATCGACATGAATGGCCTGAAGTGGTCGCTGGTGCGCGTCGAGACGCATTACCAGTGGTATCGCGACGGGACCTACTGGAAATACGAGCCTGTCGAGCTGACGACGAAGATCGCCTCCGGCACGATCGACGTGACCGCCGAGGACGCAGGCGCGATTTCCTCCTCCGTCGATTGGGGCCGCTACCGGCTCGACGTGTCGTCTCCGGAAGATGCGGGCCCGATATCGAGCGTAGAGTTCCACGCAGGCTGGTATGTCGAAACCGCCTCCACCGATACGCCGGACGGGCTCGAAATCGCGCTCGACAAGGCGCAATACGCGCCGGGCGACACGGCGCAGCTGAAAATCTCGCCGCGTTTCGCCGGCGAGGCGCTGATCACCATCGGCTCGGAGCGGCTGCTTCAGACCTTCAAGGCCTCGGTGCCGGAAGGCGGGACGACCGTCGATATTCCCGTCAGCGAGGATTGGGGTGCCGGCGCCTATGTGACGGCCACCCTGTTCCGGCCCGGCGATGCAGAAGAAACGCGCATGCCGATGCGCGCCATCGGCGTCAAATGGCTCGCCGTCGGTCCGGGCGATCGCAAGCTCGCCGTCGCGCTCGACGTGCCCGAGCGCATCGAACCGAACTCCACCCTGTCGGTACCGATCTCGGTCACCGGCCTGAAAGCGGGCGAGGAAGCCTATGTGACGCTCGCCGCAGTCGATGTCGGCATTCTCAACCTGACCCGCTACGAGCCGCCGGCTCCCGACGACTGGTATTTCGGCCAGCGCCGCCTCGGCCTCGAAATGCGCGATCTCTATGGCCGGCTGATCGACGGATCGGCGGGTGAGATGGGCAAGCTGCGCACCGGCGGCGACGGCATGGCGCTCGGCTCCAAGGGCAGCCCGCCGACCGAGAAGCTGCTGGCCCTCTATTCTGGCATTGTCCGCCTCGACGCCGACGGCAACGCGACTGTGACCTTCGACGTGCCGCAATTCAACGGAACGGCGCGGCTGATGGCGGTCGCATGGTCGGGCGAGGGCGTCGGTCACGCGACGCAGGATCTGATCATCCGCGATCCGGTGGTCATTATGGCGAGCACGCCGCGCTTCATGGCGGTCGGGGACACGGCGCAGATGCTGGTCGTACTCGCCAACACTGACGGTCCGGCCGGCGACTATGAGCTCAGCGTCGAGCCGAGCGAGGAACTGTCGGCCAGCGTCCAGACGATGACCGTCGCGCTCGCGTCCGGAGCGCGGGAGTCCATCCGGCTCCAGCTGACGGCACAGGAGATTGGCTCCGGCACGGTGGTTATCCGGCTTGCCAACGCGGACGGCATGGAGCTGGAGACAACCCGCTACATTCCTGTCCGCGCAGACACGCTGCCCGTCACGACACGGATGCAGGTGCCGCTCGCGGCCAATGGCGGCGCGCTCACAGTCGACAGCGAATTGCTCGCTGCGAGCATCCTCGATGGGGCCTCCGTCTCGGTCGGCGTCTCGCTTGATGCGGCCTTCGACATCCCGTCGCTTCTTATGACGCTCGACCGCTACCCTTATGGCTGCGCCGAGCAGACGACGAGCCGCGCTCTGCCGCTGCTATATGTCTCGCAACTGGCGAAGACTGCGGGCCTGCCGGACGATCCGGACCTGAACGAGCGTATCCAGGGCGCGATCGACCGGGTGCTGAACTATCAGTCCTCGGCCGGCAGCTTCGGGCTCTGGGGACCGGGCGGCGGCGATCCATGGCTCGACGCCTATGTGACGGACTTCCTGACGAGAGCGCGCGAGCAAGGCTACGACGTGCCGGAACAGGCGATGATGCAGGCGCTGGACAATCTCCAGAACACGCTCGCCTACGACAACGATCTGTCCTCCGGAGGCAGCCAGATCGCCTATGCACTCTACGTCCTGGCACGCAATCGCCGGGCGTCGCTGACCGATCTGCGCTATTATTCCGAAAGCCAGATCGGCGAATTCTCCAGCCCCATGTCTCGGGCCCAACTCGGCGCGAGCCTGGCGCTTTACGGCGATCAGACCGGCGCGGAGAACGCCTTTGCCTCGGCCTTGCAACTGGCCCGGGCGACCGCGCCACAATCGGTCTGGCGCACGGATTACGGTTCGCGGTTGCGTGATGGCGCTGCGATGCTGGCGCTGGCCGCCGAGACCCAGCCCTCCGTTTCTTCGGTCGAGGAGATGATCGGCTACGTCTCCGGTATCCGCAAATCGGTGCGCTGGACCTCGACGCAGGACGAGGCCTGGATGCTGCTCGCCGCCCGCGCCATTGCCGGTGGGGACAATCTCGATCTCGACGTCAACGGCACGGCGCATGACGGGCCGTTCGCCGAACGGGTCGAGGGTTCCGAACTCGAGATCAACCCGATCCGGGTGGCCAATAATGGCGACAAGCCGGTCGAACTGACCATCACCACGGTCGCTGCGCCGAAGCAGCCGCTGCCGGCCGGCGGCGACGGCTTCACCATCCAGCGCCGTTACTACACGCTGGAAGGCGAGGAAGTCAGTGTCGCTGAGGTGAAGCAGAACGAGCGCTATGTCGTCGCGCTGACGGTCAACGAACTCAATGCATGGCCGTCCCGCGTGCTGGTGACGGACCTGTTGCCGGCTGGCTTCGAGATCGACAATCCGCGGATCATGGGTTCGGCGGAACTGAAGAATTTCGACTGGCTCGGCAACGTCTCCTACGCCCATAGCGAATACCGCGACGACCGTTTCGTCGCAGCCTTCAATCGCACGGGCCGTGGCGACAGGGAATTCTCCTTTGCCTATGTCGTCCGCGCCGTTTCGCCGGGCAATTACGCCCATCCGGCGGCGAGCGTTGAGGACATGTACCGGCCTGAATTGTCGGCGCGTACGGCGACCGGTCGGATGATCGTCTCGGCCGACTGACCATGCGCCGGCCGGGAAAGACGACGATGCGGATCATCGCGGTTGCGGCGATTGCCGTCGCCACCATTCCGTTGGCGGGCGCGGGTACCTTCCTCGCGCTCGATCGGATCTATCCGCTGCCGCCGGTCGGGGAGGTTCCCGTTTCCGCGCAGGTCGTCGACCGGGAGGGCAAGCTTCTGCGCGCCTTCGCGACCGGGGAGGGGCGATGGCGCCTGCCGGTCAGTCTGGGCGAGGTCGACCCGCAATTCGTCAGGATGCTGATCGCCTATGAGGACAAGCGCTTCCCCGCCCACCATGGCGTCGATCCGGTCGCCATGCTGCGGGCCAGCGTCCAGTTCGCGGTCAATGGCCGCATCGTTTCGGGCGGTTCGACCCTGACGATGCAGCTTGCCCGGCTGATGGAGGTAGGCGGCGGCCAATCGATCTCCGTCAAGCTCCGGCAGATGTTCCGCGCCCTGCAGATCGAGCGAAGGCTCACCAAGGACCAGATCCTCGAACGTTATCTCACGCTCGCCCCCTATGGCGGGAATATCGAGGGCATACGCGCCGCATCGCTGGCATGGTTCGGGAAGGAGCCGAGGAAGCTGCGCCTGTCCGAAGCGGCGCTCCTCGTATCCCTGCCGCAATCGCCCGAAACGCGTCGCCCGGACCGCCACCCTGACAACGCGAAACAGGCGCGCGACCGCGTCTTGCAACGCATGGCCGATGCCGGCGTGATCGAGCGTTTCGAGGTGGCGCGCGCCTCGACAGCACGCCTGTCGAACAAGAGGCGCGGCCTGCCGGCGTTGGCCCCGCATCTGGCCGAGGCAGCGATGCGCGCGAAACCGGAAGCCAAGCAGATCGAACTGACCATCGACCGGGATATCCAGGCGTCGCTGGAGACCGTCGCACGAAATGCCGTGCGGCGGCTCGGGCCGAAACTGTCGCTCGCCATGATGCTGGCGGATTCGCGCACTGGCGAGGTTTTGGCTGAAATCGGCTCGGCGGATTATTTCGACACGTCGCGCTCCGGATGGGTGGACATGACGCGTTCGCCGCGTTCGCCCGGCTCGACCTTGAAACCCTTCATCTACGGGCTGGCGCTGGAGCAGGGCATCGTCGTGCCCGAAACGATGATGCGCGACCGGCCAACCAATTTTTCCGGCTACCGGCCGGAGAATTTCGACACGATGTATCAGGGCGACGTGACGGTGCGCGAAGCGCTGCAATTGTCGCTTAACGTTCCCGCTGTGCAATTGCTGGAATCGGTCGGGCCTGCGGCGCTGATGCAACGACTCAGGCGCAGCGGCGTCGAACCTGTTCTGCCAAAGGAGGAGCAGCCGGGCCTCGCGATCGGGCTCGGCGGCGTCGGCCTGTCGCTCGCCGATCTGGTACAGGCCTATGCGGCGCTCGCCAATGGCGGCAACGCGGTGACGCTCGGGGATGGTGTTCATGGTGTCCGCGCACCCTATCGGTTGAACACGGTGCTGTCGGCCAAGGCGGCCTGGCAGGTCGGGGATATTCTGACCGGCGTTCCCGTGCCGGCTGCCTCCGCGCCACGCCCCATCGCCTACAAGACCGGCACGTCCTACGGCTATCGTGACGCATGGTCGGTTGGTTATGATGGGCGCTATGTCCTGGGCGTCTGGGTCGGTCGTGCCGACAATGGCGCGGTGCCGGGCTCGACCGGAGGTGGCACGGCTGCGCCGATCCTGTTCGAGGCCTTTGCCCGATCGGGGCTGGAGCCCGTGCCTTTCGCCGGACCGCCACCGGGAACGCGCCAGGTGGCCCGCGCAGACCTCCCGGAAGGCTTGAAGCGTTTCGTGCCGAAAAGCGCCACGCTGGTCCCGGTGGCGGGAACCGTCGCGGGGCCGGAAATCGTCTATCCCCCGCAAGGCGCGCGCATAGAACTCGCCGAGACGTCGGGCGCGCGCTTTTCGCCGCTTGTGCTGAAGCTGCAGGGCGGCAAGGCGCCGTTCCGCTGGATCGCAAACGGCGAGCCTCTCGATGGCGTCTTCCGTCGACGAACCGCGACATGGATGCCGGACGGCAAGGGCTTTTCGAAGCTCACCGTCATCGATGCCGCCGGCAAGGCGACAACTGTCGATGTTCTGATCCAATAAACCGGTCCGCTGAGCCTACCGGCGCGCAACGACCTCATCGAGGAAATCCAGGAAGGCGCGTGTCTTCGGCGACATCAGCCGGCGGCCGGGATAGACGACCGAAAGCACCGATGCGGAGAGATCGAGGGTGATGTGTTCGGCCACCCTGGTGAGTTCGCCACGACGCAATTGCCTGCGGCAATAGAGTTCGGGCAACAACGTGACCCCGGAGCCGCCGAGAACCGCGGCACGCACGGAGATCGGATCGTTCACATGTGTGACCCCGCGGGCGAGGTCCATATGCGCCGCCTCGCCATCGACGCGGACGGACAAGCGGGCGAGGCCATATCGTTTTTCGCAGATCTGGATGTGGGGCAGGAGCCCGTCCGTGTCATTGCCAAGCGAATTGGCAACAAGATAATCCGGGTTGGCGACCCAGATCAGCGGACCGGAATAGAGCGTCCGCGAGATCAGGTCGGAATCCGCCTGCGGACCGACCACCACGGCGATATCGACCTGGTCGCGCAATAAATCGACACCATGGCTGGTGACGATGAGGTCGAGCTCGACCGCCGGATAACGCGTCCGGAACGAGGCGAGATTGGGCGCTACCAGCTCCTGGCAGAGCGCCGGCGGCAGCGCCGCGACGAGACGGCCCGACGGCACAGCGCTCAATCCCGCCATCGCCGCGTCCGTCTCGCGCACCTGCTCCATGATCAGAACAGCTTGGCGATAGAAGGTTTCGCCCTCGCTGGTGATGCGCAGATTGCGCGAGTTGCGCTCGATCAGGCGCAGTCCGAGTGCTTCCTCCAGCCGGCTCAGCGCCTTGGACACGGTCGATTTCGGCATGCCGAGCGCGTCGGCGGCAGCGGTCACACCTTTTTGGTCGACCACGGCCACGAAGACCGGCACGTCATCGATGGTCCAGCGCATCGGCATCTCCTGATCGTTCAAGAATTTGAACGATAGGTTCAAATTCGGCAAATTGTCCAGTTTTGCAGAAGGCGTAAATACCCTGCATGCGGGTTGCGCCAAGGTGCTCCCCACAAAGCCAATGCAGAGGAGACAGGCACATGGCACGGATCATCGGAGGCATCGGCGCCTCGCACACACCCACCATCGGTTACGCCAAGGACACCCACAAGGAAAACGATCCGGGCTGGAAGCCGATCTTCGACGGCTTCGACGTGGTGCGCGACTGGGTCCAGGACAAGAAGATCGATGTCCTCTTTCTGATATATAACGACCACGTCACCTCGTTCTTCTTCGATCACTACCCCTTCTTCTCCTTGGGCATCGACGACACCTATTACCCGGCTGACGAGGGTGGTGGACCGCGCGACGTGCCGCCGGCGAAGGGGCATCTGGGCCTGTCCCAGCACATCGCCATGGCGCTGACCGCTGACGAGTTCGACATGTCCTTCTTCCAGGGTAAGCCGGTCGACCACGGCATGCTGTCGCCACTGTCGATGCTGGGCGACGAGAACGGCCCCTGGCCGGGCCAAGTCGTGCCGTTGCAATGCGGCCTGCTGCAATTGCCGATCCCGACGCCGAAGCGGATGTGGAAACTCGGCAAGTCCCTGCGCACGGCGATCGAAAGCTATCCGGAGGATCTGAACGTCGCGATCATGGCGACCGGAGGCCTCAGCCACCAGGTCCACGGCGAACGCGCCGGCTTCATCAATGAGGAATGGGACAACGAGTTCCTCGAGCTGCTGGAGAAGGAACCGCAGAAGCTTGTTGACATGCGGCTGGCCGAATACGTCGTCAATGGCGGCATGGAAGGCGCCGAGGTCATCATGTGGCTGATCATGCGCGGCGCGCTGTCCGATGATGTGCGGCTCGTCCACAAACAGACCTACGCCCCGTCGGTGACCAATATCGCGACACTGGTTTTCGAGGATATTGGCGGGGAACCCGACCAGGCCGAGATCGAGGCCTATCGCGAGCATATGGGTTACCATCTCGCCGGTGCGGAAACGCTGCAGGGCACCTATCCGTTCACCCATGCGCGCAGCCACGAGAATTTCCGGCTGAATTCCTTCCTGCACGACCTCATCATTCCCGAGCATCGCAAGCGGTTCGTCGAGGACTTCGATGCGCTGGCCGCCGAGCGCGGGCTGACTGAGGAAGAAATCGACCTGATCAGGAACCGCAAATGGATCGAAATGATCCGCCGCGGCGTGAGCTTCTTCATGCTCGAAAAGCTGGCCGCGGTGATTGGCGTCTCGAACCCGGAGGTCTATGCCGCCTTCCGCGGCGAGACGCTCGACGAGTTCTTCGCCACCCGCAAAGTGCCGATGAAATACTCGGTCGCGGGCGGGGAGAAGGTCCAGGAAATGGACAAGGTCTGATTGCGCATCGGCGGGCGGGGGATGTCCCTGCGCTCGCCGGTCAATCCGGAACAAATGCTTTCGCGATATGCGAAAACAGCATGAAATCAAGAGCTTGATGCTGTTTCGCTCACATTGACACGCGCGGCGCTTTGGGCCAGTTTCGACCATGAACAAGGTTGGTCATGCTCGAATCTATGGCCGACCTTCACCGTATCGAAAGCGGGGGATGGAAATGGCAGACAAGATCAGGGTGCTCGATCCGCGGGGTTTCCCGCCGAAAGTGGTCGGCAAGCGTCTCGCCAATCGGCCGATGTCGCTGGACGGCAAGGTCGTCTATCTCATCGACGCGCTGTTCGATAATGCCGACGTGTTCATGGAGGAACTGCGCAAGTGGTTCGCCGACAACATGCCGTCTGTCGAAACCCGGATCATCAAGCCCCGGGAAAGCTGGCAGGACGACCCCGAGATGCGGGCCAGGGTGGTGGCGGACGGAGACGCCGCCATCATGGGCGTCGGCCTCTGAAGCACCTGCTGTCCCACGGTCGTGGGCTTCGCATTAGCACTGGAAGAAGCGGGGATCCCGACGATCCCGGTCTCCACCCATGCCTTCGCCCGCCTCGCCAAGGCGACGGCGCGAACCGGCGGCATGCCGACCCTGCGCAATTGCTACGTGCCGCAGCCGGTGGTCGGACGGAGCGCCTCGGAACTGCGCGCCTATATCGAGGGCACGGACCCGATCGAGAAGCGCCCCTTCATGCAGGGCGTCCTCGAGGGGCTGACACAGCCGCTCACCGATGAGGATCTGAAGGGCGCGACTTTCGAGCGTGAGCGTCCGCGTTTCCTGGAGCCGGATACCGAGGAGAACCTGCACCAGCTCTTCCTCGAAAACCACTGGACCGACAAGCTGCCGATCTACCTGCCGACGGAACAGCGCGTCGAGGCGATGCTGAAGGGCACGTCGCAGCCGGCGGACAAGATGGTCGGGCAGATGCGCCCTACGGCCTTCCGCGAAGCCTGGGCCTTCGATGTCGAGAAGGTGGCGGTCAATGCGGTGATGGCCGGCGCGCGGCCGGAATATCTGCCGGTCATTCTCGCGCTGGCGGCAAGCGGCGTTTCCGCCCGCTCGTCGAGCACGACCAGCTGGGCCGCGCTTTCCATCGTCAACGGACCGATCCGCGACGAAATCGGCATGAACAGCGGCATTGGTGCGATGGGCCCCTACAACCACGCCAACGCCACCATCGGCCGTGCCTACTGCCTGACTTCGCAAAACGTGCAGGGAGGCTCCGTACCGGGCGACACCTATATGGGCTCCGTTGGCTCGATCTGGAATTACACCGCCTGCTTCGCCGAAAACGAGGAGGCAAGCCCCTGGGCGCCGTTCCATGTTGACAATGGCTTCAAGGCGACGGACTCCACCGTCAGCGTCTTCTTCGGTGGCTGGTACACCCAGTCCGGTTTCGGTCCGCGCGAATCCTGGAAGGAGAAGTTCATCCGCTGTCTGACGGCGACCGACCACTACAGTCCGCCCCTGATCGTGATGGATCCGATCGTCGCCCGCGCCTTCAACGATATGGGCTTCTCCAAGCAAAGCCTGATCGAGTGGTGCGCCGAAAACGCAAGAATGCCCGCCAAGCTCTATTGGGACGACCAGTGGGTGACGACGCTGCTTAAGCCGAAAGCGGTCGCCGGGATCGAGCCCTTCGCCAGTCGCTGGAAGGCCGCGCCGGACGAGATGATCTCGATGTTCGCGCCGGGCGATATCAACATCGTCGTCATGGGCGGCGAGACCCAGGGCGCTTTCAAGATGATCAGCGGGCGGTTTCGCGGCCTCGGCGTCGGGACGATGACCAAGGGCAAGGAACCGATCGTGTCGGTGGATGATTGGCGCTAGACCGGTTCCCGATTATGATGAATCATGATCGGAAAGATTACCGGTCCACAAACAAGGCTGGCGCGGCAAGTTTACCGATCTGATTGTTTCAATCAGATCGGACGGCGCGCCAGGGCATTTTTCGCAAATTGAGGCATGATCGCCCGGCGTTCGTCGCCCGGCTTTCGCGAATCGCGAAGCCAATTTTTCTGACTGCCCGAATAGTACCTCGCGGTTTCATATGCTTTCTGGGTCCGTAACGCAGGCCCGGGAGGAAACAGGCATGGTCAGCGCCACCATCATCTTTCGCGATTCGACTGAAATCGCCCGGGGGCAATGACCATGGGCGACATGCAGCGCGTTGAACCCGAACCCTTTCGTTTGACGAGCCTCGCGCATGGCGGTGGCTGCGGATGCAAGCTTTCGCCGGCCGTCCTGCGAGACCTCCTGGCAGACCAGCCGGCAATGAGCGGTTTTCCGGACCTGCTGGTTGGCACGGAGACCGGCGATGATGCCGCCGCCTACCGGATCGACGGCGACACCTGCGTCATCGCGACGACGGACTTCTTCATGCCAGTCGTCGACGATCCGCGCGATTTCGGCCGCATCGCCGCGACCAACGCGATTTCTGACGTCTACGCCATGGGGGGGCGGCCGATCATGGCGCTCGCCGTACTGGGCATGCCGGTCGACAAGATAGCGCCCGAAATGGTCTGCGCCATCCTGAACGGCGGCGCATCGGTCTGCGCCGAGGCCGGCATTCCCGTTGCTGGCGGCCACTCTATCGATGCGCCCGAGCCGATCTACGGCCTTGCCGTCGTCGGCATTTGCCCGACTGCCAATCTGCGCCGCAATTCCGGCGCGAAGCCCGGCGACGCGCTGATCCTCACCAAGGGCATCGGCGTCGGCGTCTATTCTTCGGCCTTCAAGAAGGGCGATCTGGATGAGGCCGCCTATGATGAACTGGTCGCCACGACGACGCTGCTGAACAGGGTCGGCATGGACCTGGCAGGGGACGAGGCCGTCCACGCGATCACCGACGTCACGGGTTTCGGCATTCTCGGCCACGGACTGGAAATGGCGCGCGGGTCGGGCTTGCGGTTGCGGGTTGCCGCCGATGCAGTGCCGCTGCTCTCTAGGGCCGTGGCCTTCGCAGAGGGCGGCTACATCACCGGCGCGTCGCACCGCAACTGGGCGAGCTATGGTGAGGAAGTGGTCCTGCCGGACGGGTTTCCGGACTGGCGGCGGCTTCTTCTCGCGGATCCGCAGACCTCGGGCGGCTTGTTGATCGCTGTCGCGCCGGAACGTGCCGAGGCGGTTCTGGCGGACGTTATCGCGGCCGGCTACCCTGCCGCCGCCATCATCGGCCGCGCCGAGGAAGGCGCGCCCGCCATCGTCATCGAATAGGAAAACGAGACCCAGACCATGAGCCAGGAAGTTGACGTCGCCATCATCGGGGCCGGATTGGCGGGGCTGAGCGCGGCCCTGACCGTGGCGCGCCTCGGCCACAGCACGGTGGTGATGACCGATGGCGTGCCGGGCGGCGAACTCATCAAGATCGAGAAGATCGACGGCGTGCCGGGCCATGCCGAGGGCATACCCGGTTACGATCTCTGCCCTATCACGCAGGAACAGGCCGAGGAAGTGGGCGCCACTTTCATGGATTCGCCGGCAACCGGCATCGCTGCGGACGGTGACAAGTGGCGGGTGATGAGCGACGAGGGCGATGTTCTCGCGCGTAGCCTTATCATCGCCACAGGCACAGCCATGGCAAAGCTCGACATACCGGGCGAGGAGCGCCTCGAGGGCAAGGGCGTCAGCGAATGCGCGAGTTGCGACGCGCCGCTCTTGCGCGGCAAGACCGCCGTCGTCGCCGGGGGCGGCGATTCCGCCATGCAGGAAGCGCTGGTCCTCGCCGATCATCTCGACAAGGTGATCATGGTCACGCGTGGCGACGCTTTGACGGGACAGGCGAAATATCGCGAGGCCATCGAGCAAAACCCGAAGATCGAAATACGCTATAATGCCGTCCCGACCGAAATCCTGGGCGATGACAGCGTCTCGCACGTCAAGCTGAAGGATATTGCGTCGGGCACGGAGGAGGACATCGAGGCGGATGCGATTTTCGTCTTCATCGGGCTTGTTCCCAACACCTCGCTGGTCGCCGATCTCGTCACGCTGGATGAGACGGGCCGCATCGAGGTCGATGCGTCGATGCGCGCCTCCACGACGGGAATCTGTGCAGCCGGCAATGTCCGCCATGGATCGCCGCACCGCGCGGCCGGAGCCATGGGCGATGCGGCTGCGGCGGCTGTCGCCATCGATCACTATCTCGCAAGCGGTGCGTGGCGCGGCGCCTGATGCGGTAGGGAAGGCGTAAGGGCGATGCACGGGCATAGCGAAGAGACGCGAAAGGCGCGGCGTTTGCCCTCGGTCGACAAGGTCCTGCGCACGCCGCTCGGACTGCAGTTGACCGGACGTTTCGGCCACGCTGCGACCGTCGCCACGATCCGTGATGTCCTCGCCGCCGCGCGCGAAAGCGGCCACTCCGACGTGTCGCCTGACGACGCTGCCAGCGCTGCCGAAAAAGCACTGGAAAAGCGCAACGCGCCGCGTCTGAAACCGGTTTTCAACCTGACCGGCACCGTGTTGCACACCAATCTGGGCCGCGCCCTGATCGCCGAGGAAGCAATCGCCGCGGCGACCGAAGCGATGCGCAATGCGGTTGCGCTCGAATTCGATGTCGAGAAGGGTCGGCGCGGCGAGCGCGACGATCTCGTTCGTGACCTGATCTGCGAACTGACCGGCGCGGAAGAAGCGACCATTGTCAACAATAACGCGGCCGCCGTGCTGCTCGTGCTCAACACCTTCGCGGAAGGCAAGGGCGCCATCGTCTCGCGCGGCGAATTGATCGAGATCGGCGGTGCCTTCCGCATGCCCGAGATCATGGCCCGCGCCGGCGCGCGACTGGTTGAGGTCGGCACCACGAACCGCACTCACAAGCGCGACTACGAGAACGCGGTGAACGAGGAAACCGGCCTTCTCATGAAGGTTCATACCTCCAATTTCCGTATCGAGGGTTTCACCAAGGAGGTTCCGGCAAAGGACCTCGTCGACTTGGCCCGCTCCCTCAACATCCCTCTGGTCGACGATCTCGGCTCCGGCACGCTCATCGATCTGGCTCGTTTCGGCCTGCCGCATGAACCGACCGTGGCGGAAGCCGTGGCGGCAGGTGCGGACATCGTGACCTTTTCCGGCGACAAGCTGCTCGGCGGCCCTCAGGCCGGGTTCATCGTCGGGCGAAAGGCGCTGATCGATAAAATCAACCGCAACCCGCTGAAACGGGCACTGCGCGTCGACAAGATCCGCCTGGCCGCTATCGAAGCGACGCTCAGGCTCTATCGCGACCCGGACAGCCTCGCCGAAAAACTGCCGACCTGCCGCCATCTGGCGCGCACGAAGGACGAGATCGAGGCATGCGCCCGCTGTCTTGCGCCGCAGGTCGCGGACCTTCTCGGACCCGACGTCACGACAGAAATCGCAGACTGCGCCAGCCAGGTCGGCTCGGGCGCGGTACCGGTGGAAACTCTACCGAGCGCCGCACTGGCCCTGAAGCCGGCTGGCGGTGGCAGCGCGCTCGAGCGGCTGGCGGCGAGATTGCGCGATCTGCCCATGCCGGTGATCGGCCGTATCTCTGATGGCGCGTTGCTTCTGGATTTGCGCTGCCTTGAGGATGAGGCGGCTTTTCTCCGCAATTTCAGCGCTTTGGACAGGATACCGGATTCAATCTCCGAGAATGGCGGCGAGCCTTGATCGTCGGAACCGCAGGCCATATCGATCACGGCAAGACAGCGCTGGTGAAGGCGCTAACCGGCATCGATGCCGACCGGCTGGCCGAGGAAAAGGCGCGCGGCATCACCATCGATCTGGGCTTCGCCTATATGCAGGCGGGCGATGGCGTGCTCGGCTTCGTCGATGTGCCCGGACATGACCGGTTCGTGCGCAACATGCTGGCGGGGGCCACCGGCATCGATTTCCTGTTGCTGATTGTGGCCGCTGATGATGGCGTCATGCCGCAGACCCGCGAGCATTTCGATATCGTCTCGATGCTCGGCTTGTCGCGCGGCACCGTCGCCCTGACAAAATGCGATCTCGTCCCGATCGAACGGCGCGCCGAGGTCACGCGTGAGGTCGAGGCGCTATTGGCGGGGTCGGCCTTCGAAGGCGCGCCCATCATGCCGGTCTCGACTGTGACGGGCGAGGGATTGGACGCGCTGCGCAACGCCCTTGTCGCCGCGGCTGAGCAGCGGTCCCTGCGCGATGGCGAGGGCCTGTTCCGCCTTGCCGTCGACCGCTCCTTCAGCCTGCAGGGCGTCGGCACCGTGGTGACCGGTGCGGTCTTGTCGGGTTCCGTCGCCGTCGATGACATGGTCGTCATCAGTCCGTCCGGTCTTGAAGCGCGCATCCGCTCGATCCATGCGCAAAACCGGCCGGTCAGGCGCGGCCATGTCGGCGAACGCTGCGCGCTCAATCTGGTGGGCGAGGGGATCACCGTCGACACGGTTGGCCGTGGCGATGTGGTGCTGAACCGCGCCGCCCATGCCCCGGCCGACCGCATCGATGCCGAGTTGAAGCTCCTCGGCGGCGAACCGCGCGCGCTGAAACACTGGACGCCGGTCCGCTTGCATCATGCTGCGAGCGAGACCGGCGCGCGCATCGCCCTGCTGCAGGAGGAACCGCTGGAACCGGGCGGCGAAGGCCTTGTGCAACTGGTTCTGGAACGACCGATCGCGGCGGCGGTCGGCGACCGTTTCATCATCCGCTACACGTCCGGCTCGCGCACCATGGGCGGCGGCCGCTTTCTCGATTTGCGTGGCCCGCAGCGCCGCCGCAAGACACGGCAGAGGCTGGCCCAGCTCGATGCGCTGGCGAGACCCGATCCTGCCGGCGTACTTGCGGGCTTGCTCGAACGCCCGCCTTTCGCGGTCGATCTGGTCGCCTTCGCCCGCGATCGCGCGCTGCGGCTGGAGCAGGCGGAGTCCCTATTGCCGCTGGTCCCACATGTCCGCGTTGGCATCGCCGGGGGCGACCTGTTGTTATCGCCGGAAATCTGGAAGCAATTGTGCGATAGCGCCCGCTCGGCGCTGGCCGCCTATCACCGCGACAATCCCCAATTGCTCGGGCCGGGCGTCACCTGGCTGGCGGCCCGCCTGGAGCCGCGCCTCCCGTCGAAAACCGGTGCAGCCATCATCCAGTCGCTGGTCGCTCACGGGACGCTCGCCTTCGGCGGCGGCGCCGTCCGCTTGCCCGAGCACCGGCTGGCGCTCGACAAACGCGACCATGGCCTCTGGCGGAAGATCGAGCCGTGCATATCCGGCGATTTCCGCTTTCGTCCGCCGCAAGGCCGCGAATGCGCCGAACTGCTGGGCGAACGCGCTTTTGACGTGCGCCGCGTGCTCAAGGCAATGGCGCGGCAGCAAAGCGTCATCGAACTGGCGCCCGACCGCTTCTTCCTGTCGGACGCTGTGAAGGAAATGGCCGGCATTGCCGCCGACATCGCCGAAGCGCAGGAGGACGGTTTCTTTGCCGCAGCGCAATTTCGCGACCGGCTGCAAAACGGCCGCAAGGTCGCCATCGAGATCCTGGAGTATTTCGACCGAAACGGACTTACTTCGCGGCGTGGGGATCTGCGCCGCATCGTTCCGCACCGTCTTGCCGAATATGCCGGTCCGGCGCGCGCAAGCGGAGCGGGCACAACAGTCATTGGAAGAGAATCGTCCCCGGTGGGGCGTCCGGACTTCAAATCCGGGTAGGGCCGTCAGCCGGTCCTGGGTGGGTTCGACACCCACTCTCTTCCGCCAATTCGCAACCGCGCGGCAGGCCGATCCCGCGTCGGCCACGCGTGAGACCAAAGATCAGGCCGGGAGGTTCGTCGGCTCGCCATGCCCCTGCTGATCGACATTAAAGCATTTCTCTACAGCGCGCGGCTGGGCGGCTTCTCCAGCGCCGCGCGCGCCATCGGCACCACGCCCTCGGTGATATCGAAACGCGTCAGCCGGCTTGAGGATGAGATCGGTACGCGCCTTTTCGAACGCACCACGCGCGCGCTGACCCTGACGCCGGAAGCCGAGCGCCTGCAGCCGCGGCTCCAG